>Ga0209918_1000065_pt1 | contig 80101 bp, 75 predicted proteins | sample SalPonD_shore_MG_FD_185712 | JGI IMG/M metagenome (GOLD analysis project Ga0209918, IMG submission 185712) | Salt pond soil microbial communities from South San Francisco under conditions of wetland restoration - Salt Pond MetaG... | ecosystem: Environmental > Aquatic > Marine > Intertidal zone...
GGGCTAACCTCCGTTGCACCGGACGCCAGGAGCTGTGTTGCTCTCAGAACGTTTCGGCTCTTCTGAATGCTATGAGATGATGTTGAATGTTTGGAGTGAAAAAATTTTGTTTCGACGCATTTTCAGAAGTATAGTCGCTTTTTCAAAACGTTTGAGATTGTTGACAGGACAGAGCAGGGCGCCGGTGAACTGGGACCGTTAGGCAGCGCCGGTTGAAAAAAAGAATTTTCGCAAATAATGAAGCACAATAACCATGGAGCAAAACCGTTTGTTTGGTGATCTGATCGAACATTTTTTGGTGTGTTTTCTGACCGCTGTGGTGGCGCGAATGTCGTTAAATGTCCGAGGAAATCCAATGTCTGGTCTCTTCCGTAGCGCGGTGCTTGTCCTGGATTGTTCGTGAGCAATTATTCCCTTCGGTTGCTGTTGAGTTGCTGTGCTTTGCCGATGTCACCGCGTCGTTGGAACACTGTAGTTGAAACATTAGTGTATTTTCGATGGTGTCGAGAGTAAACATGAGAAACTTCGTGGAGGTATTGGTTGATGCGTGCCGTTTTAGCTCTCGCTATTTCGTCTTCCGTGACTTTCCAAACTCAATAACGCTTTCCAGGCGTTGAGAAGATTTTGCCCCTTTTTTCGCGGGAATGTTGCACGTCCAATGCGCGCCTCAATGCGCTGACCTCGTTTCTGGGCTTAGTCGCTGACTTTGCATCGGGTTCATTGCACGAAAAACGTCATCGACATTTCAGAGACTTTTCAATCTACAGTCGCGTTTTGTTTCCGATTTCAATTTTACTCAACGAAACGACACAAGTTGGTGGCGCCACACATCCGAAACTTCAGCGCACGTCCCCAATGGCGCTGTCCAACCTCCGTTGCACCGGACGCCAAGAGCTGTGGTGCTCTCAGAATGTTTCGGCTCTTCTGAATGCGATGAAGTGATTTTGAGCGTTCGGAGTGAAAAAAATGAGTTTGGGTGCATTTTCAGAAGTACGGTCGCTTTTTCGGATTGAAGGAGTTTTTTTGGACATTTGTCACAGGGCGCCGGTGAACTGGGACCGTTGGGCAACGCCGGTGGCTTGGATTCAAGTATTCTATTCTTGTTTTTCAGGGAATTTACGCTGGATTTCATTCCGAATGGACTGTATACTTTTTGCAGGAGAAAATGCTATGGAACGAGTCACGATCCAAATCACGAAAAAAGAATACCGACATTTGCAATCACTTGCCGCAAAATATGGTTTATCCGTCTCAGAATTAGCCCGATTAAGTTTGGAAGATTTGTTGACGACGCCAGATGAAGAAACCACACAAGCGATGGAATATATTCTGCAGAAAAACCATCAACTCTATCAACGGTTAGCGAAATAGTGCATCGCATCTCGCTTGAAGTCGTTCTCCAATTACATCACGAATTGATCCAAAGAACTGGTGGCAGTGCAGGTATTCGAGATTTGAACGGGTTAAAATCCGCCTTGGCGCAACCCCGAATGACCTTTGGTGGACAAGATTTGTATCCCACGTTGGTTGAAAAAGCCGTCGCCCTCGGTTTCTCCCTGATTCAAAATCATCCCTTTGTTGACGGGAACAAACGCGTTGGACACGCGGTGATGGAATTGTTTTTATTTTTACACGGCTTTGAAATTGATGCTTCTGCTGATGAACAAGAAACTATTATTTTGCAAGTCGCCGCCAGTCAACTCTCCCGATCCGGGTTTGTTCACTGGGTTGAACAACATCTCAAGAAAAAAGAGAGTGGCTTGTAGCGATTGGGCTATCTAACCTCCTCCGTTGCCCTGGAAGGGGGCCCTCCTGGAACACCGGATGTTATAATCTGTGTTGCTCTCAGAATGTTTTAGCGCCTCTTTATGTTATGAGCGTGTTTTGAGTGTATGGAGTAAAAAAACTGGTTCCGATACATTTTCCCAACTCAGGTTACTTTTTCAGATCATCGAAGAAATTTGACAGAACGGAGCAGGGCGCCAGTGAACTGGGACCTTGGGCACACATTTTTCTTTGCATTTACCATTTATAGTGATGTATATTTGTGATGTATAAATAGCAGATGGAGCAAAAATGGAACGCACACAAATCTATTTGACGAAAGAAGAGCGAGATGCCTTGGAACGCATTGCCAAGCAAAGAGGTGAATCGCAAAGTGCCGTGATTCGCCAGGCGGTGGATCGCTATATCGCACGATTTCAATCGCAATGGCGAAATGCCTTGTTCCGGCAAGCCAAAGGTCTGTGGCGCGATCGGAAAGATTTTCCCGACGTCCGACAATTACGAGAAGAATGGAACCGTGTTGACCGCGTCACCGCAGAAGACTCCAACTGATGGCACATCGCTTTTTATTTGACACCGATATTTTAATTCAGTATTTCCGAGATGATCCCAATGCGGTGCAATTTTTAGAGCAGAACGACGCTGAGTTTCTGATTTCAACCATTACGATTGCAGAATTATTTACTGGAGCACGAACGGAAGAAGAAGCCAACACCATTGATCACTTTTGCTTGGGTTTTGGAGTCATCTCCGTGTCAGAACAGATCGCTCGCCAAGGTGGGCTATTACGACAAAAATATTATCCCGGTCATGGGACGGGATTAGCGGATGCCATTATTGCGGCAACCGCTTTGCAGTCCAAAGCAGCCTTGGTGACCTTCAATACCAAACATTATCCAATGCTTGAAGAGATTCTCGTCCCGTATTCTCGGTAAAAAATAAGTCATAACCACCGTTACCTGATTCCTTTTTTCCACTCTTGAGGCGTGTTGCGTTTCAGAGTTGGATCCAAGACCAATGCTACATTATTCTTTTATCCATCCGATATAACTGTATCTTTAAGTATGAAAAAATATTCGCTTGATAAATCTGTTTCGGTAGTCGACGATCTCGAATCACCGGATAAATCTGGATGGCAATATTGGTGTACTAAGTCACCGAATGAACGCCTGGAAGCCTTAGAATTCCAACGCCAGCAACTATTTGGCTATGATCCAACTACCGCCCGACTTCAAAGAGTTCTTAGCGTTACTAAACGCGCATAATGTGCGATATCTGGCTTGCTCTTGATCCCCAAAGTGCGAACACGATGGTCCACGTGTTGTATTGCAAGAGTTGAAGCCACGGTTGTTGTCTTCTGTAAATTTCATCAGTACATTGGCAATGAATCAGTTGTTTTATTTCATGAACTGAATCCCCGGATAATTTGCAAGATCCGAAAGGAAAACTTATGTCAGATAAAAAGCGCATCATTGCAGAGTACGATAACGCGGTTGAGGCGGAAATCGCCAAGGGACAATTAGAGTCCGCGGGGATTCCCTCGTTCGTTTTGAAAGACGATGCCGGCGGCATCTATCCTCAGTTGCAATACACCAATGGCGTCTATCTCGTGATCCGGGAATCCGATTATGATGAGGCACACACCATTCTCTCCGAAACTGAACCGGAACAATAATGCCGGTGTAATCCTGTTGTATAAAGGACTCAAATCAATCAATACGGAACTCTGTAAATCCTTTGACATCTTTGGCTAGCAGTGTTTTATGATAATTTAAGAATAAGCACATGAAAAAAGATCCTTACAAGACATTATCGCGTTATTACGACTCATTTGTCGAACCATCAAATAAAGTGCTGAGGAAAATTCTGTATCGTCTCTATCCGCCTGAACAGGGAATGCACGTACTCGAAGTTGGTTGTGGGACGGGAACGAATTTACAAATCTACCACAACGCGGGATGCGAGATCTTCGGTATTGATTTATCGCCCTCGATGTTAGCACAAGCCCGGGATAAACTCCCCGGAAATTCCAATTTGTCTGTTGGCGATGCGTCCAATATGCACTATGAGAGCGACCAGTTTGATATCGTGATTGGCATGCTGACCCTGCACGAAATGGCCGGAAAAATCCGAACACCGGTTTTTGCGGAGATGAAGCGAGTGGTCAAATCCAATGGACGAATATTGCTCGTGGATTTTCATCCCGGACCAATCGAATTTCCAAAGGGTTGGATCAGTAAGTTCGTGATTTCATTTTTCGAATTAACCGCAGGATTCACCCACTTTATCAACTACAGATCATTTTTAAAAGCGGAAGGTTTGCAAACACTCATTCGTTCGCAGAATCTGATAATTGAGAAAGAGAAAATTGTCAGCGGCGGCAATATCGCATTATATGTAACAAAACTGCCCGAATATGATATCCAACTCTCATCCAAAAATTCAGACCGTATTGTTACAGCTCATGAAATGAGAAATACACCATAGAAGTCAGCATATTTCCACCCGATCAAGTTCACTTTCTGTATGATACAACAATCGAAGAAGAAACTGGATTATTCATCCTTGGAGATGTAAAATTAAAAAGAGTGTAATCAGGTTTCCTTCAACAGCGATAACGGTCAGTGAGATTTTCCTTCCCATGAGCCCGTATCTGACAATCGCATGATTTTGGCACAATATCCTGAGTGCCAGAGAAGAAATTTTCCAGGGATAACCGGGGTCTTTATGGAATATTAAATGAGAGGATGGTTTACCGATGAAACAACCTTATCTGATAGTGATTACCTTATTTTTAGTCCTGACATTTGTGATTTCATGTACGCCGTCTGAAAGTGTAATCAAATACGAAACCTACGAAGAAATTCGCCGCACACCTCAGATGAACCGGATCGAAACCGGTGTTCCACTCGCCAAAAACCAGGTCAGAATTAGCGGTGATTATCTCTACACTATTCAGGCCCCTCAGCAGGTCTTATTTGATAAAACCCATACCACAACCTCCAGTTTTGAACAGATTCATGAATATCACCGCATGTCATATCTGTATGAATCCCGTCACATAATCACCGGAAATTTGGCAATCGGTTTATCCGATAATTATGCTATTGGAGTCGGTTTGACATCCTCGTTCGGTTCGGTGACTCCTGAACCAACCTTTGCCATTGATGAAATGGAAGTCACTCTCAATGAGCCATCGATGTTTGTGCGGGGTGTTTTGCCACTGGGAAATATGAATGTAGGCATTCGCCTGGACTTATTTTCCCAAAAGTACAATGGAAGAAAACTCGTCACTCGTGACACGACATATTCTGTGGAAGAAAGTATTTATGGAGAAAGGAACAGCGCCCAGGTCAGTGTCTTTGGTCGTTTTCTGCCAAGTGATAATGTGGCGATTTTCTTTGGCCTGCAATCTCAGCAACGGGTCATTTCGGCTAAACCAAAATTCGAAGATTCATACGGAGTGTATCTCGGGACGACGCTGCAATTGTGGCAGAACGTCTCGCTGTCACCATTTATCGCGTATTCTTTGCCGGGATCCATCACCAATCACAACACGCCCCCACAAGTTGGGATGAATCTGGCCATCAGTAGCAGAAATGAGTGAACCAATTCATGGTTTCTGCCTTGGAATTCGACTGGAAATATTTTAATAATACCTCATTCCAAAGATATCAGAGCTGAACACCACCGGATCTCTGCAATACTAGTGAGATAATATGAATCCATATAACCATATCGACTTGCGCGTCAAAGATCTTGAGGTCGCGCTGCCATTTTTTACGAAAATCTTACCCGCCTTAGGTTTTACCAGGGAATTTCACAGCGAAGAGTGGAAGGTTTTCGCCACAGAAAATGCATTGCCGGATGCGGCTTATTTTGCCATTACGGAATCATCTGATCATAAACCAAATCACAACCGGATTGCTTTTGGCGCACAGAGCAGGGAAATGGTAGACAACTTCTCGAATGTACTGCGAGAAACAGGCGCAAAAATTACCGCTGGCCCTAGACGTTTTACTGAATATCCTGGAAATTATTATGCAGTGTATTTTGAAGATCCGGACGGAAATAAATTTGAAATGGTTTATCGCACAATGTAATCCTATGGTATGTATGACGAGAAGATTGCAAAGTTGCGTTCACAAGAGTGTTTTGACGAATATCCATTAGTGACCGGACAGAAAGGCGAGCAAGTGAAAAAGTATTGGTGCTGGGTTGCAGTGATTACAGTAAGTGTACTTCTGAATGCAACATTGACTTTCGCGAATGAGTTTCCTGCTAAAATTGAACTGAAAAGTGGACGACATCTTGAGGTGGTAATTACCCAGGTAGATTATTGGGGAATGTGGCTAAAAAGTAACCAGGGTTTATCATATAAAGTGATTGGTACGCTCACCACCAAAAGCCGGGAATTGATGACAGAAATCCAATCGTACGTGGAGAACTTACATATTTCATCAGAAACCGATGCGGTCAGTGCCGAATTTTCCGATGCCAGTTTTCCGCCGGTATTGGATAAACATCCTGGTGTGTTTCGTTCCCACAGTTACACATTGAGCGCGTTAAGCAGCAGAGGAGATAATTTGTCTGTTAAATTAACGCGGGTGCCACGGTCGATCGATTGGGTTGCTTTTCAATTCAGTTTCGATCAGGGATGGTATACCAAATATCTCAGCTATAATGTCTCCAGAATTTCCTTTGGACTTGGTTTGCGGTATCCGATGGTAAACCAGGATCTCGTAGTGATGGCGAATGTATCATATATCCAGTCCTGGCAAAAATACCCACCCTCGCGAAAATACGATGCCCGCTATCCGGCCGGAACAAAAGAGCAGGTCTCGTACTTTCTGAGTGCAGATTACCGGCGTTATTTTTTCAGCAGTCCGTTCTATATTTCTCTTGGTGCGCGGGCATATCTGACAAATATTCCAATTGCTGATAAAACAACCCGGGCATCGATCAATGTAGGTGTTGGATATACCTTTCGTTATTGAAAAGCCAAGCCAGATTTTCTCGTAAACAAACCCCTTGTATCGTAAAAACATTATTTCAGAATTACACCCGTAGAGAAATTGTTGGAGCCTTTCTTCTCTGCAAAGTATATTGATCCCAGATTCAATTTGACAATTTTTACATTCCAATTAAGCAAGAGGTGTAATATGCGCACGAAAAGCATGGTTCTCCTCCTGGCAATATTCATTATCGCTGGTTGCGGTTCGAAAGACAACTCAGTGGAAGCGCAGGTTCAATTAGAACAGGCTTTTCCGAATTTAACATTTACGCGGCCGGTGGATCTTCAGGTACCAAATGACGACAGCAACCGCATTTTTGTCGTGGAACAGCACGGGACTATTTACGTGTTTGACAATGATTCTTCTGTGTCAGAGAAATCCGTTTTTCTTGATGTTCAGGATCTGGTGAATGACCAGGGCAATGAGGAAGGATTATTAGGTCTGGCGTTCCATCCGAATTATGCCAGTAACGGGTATTTCTACGTTGATTATACGGCCAGTAATCCTCGCCGAACGGTCATTGCGCGATATTCTGTGGATTCAAATAATTCGAATCAGGCGGACCCCAATAGCGAGCACATACTATTGGAATTAGAGCAGCCGTACAGCAATCATAACGGTGGACAAATTGCTTTTGGGCCGGACGGCTATCTTTACATAGCATTTGGTGATGGCGGTTCTGGAGGAGATCCCCACGGCAATGGACAAAATCGGGGCACTCTGCTGGCGAGTATCGCCAGGATCGATGTTGACAATCCTGCAGGAGATAATAACTACGGTATTCCACCGGATAATCCGTTTGCGGGAAATACGGAAGGATATCGCGAAGAGATTTTTGCTTTCGGATTACGGAATCCCTGGCGATTTAGTTTTGATCCGGTGACAAACCAGCTGTGGGCTGGCGATGTGGGACAAAATTTGTACGAGGAAGTGGATATCATCAAAAGTGGACACAATTACGGATGGAATATCATGGAAGGGCTGCATTGTTATGACGCCTCCTCGTGCGATACCACAGGTCTAACTCTGCCAATTCAGGAATACAGTCACGACAGCCAGGGCGGCCAGTCCATCACCGGTGGATATGTGTATCGAGGTTCAGCCGTCCCGGAATTACGAGGCAAGTATATCTATGGAGATTTTGTCAGCGGCAGGATTTGGTCAACCACTTATCCCGATGAAGGGGCAGTAAATACGTTATTATTGGAGTCGAATTTGAACATCTCATCATTTGGCACCGATCAGAATAACGAACTTTATTTGTGTGCTTTTGATGGGAAAATCTACAAGTTTACGCCTGTGAATACAGGAACCAGTGAATTCGGGAGCACGTCACCAACCGGTTTTAATCTTGAAGGCAATTACCCAAATCCATTTAACAGCAGCACAGTAATTATGTATTCCCTTGATCGTCCGGCCAAGGTCACAGCGAAAATCTATAATACAATTGGACAATTAGTGCGTACGATGATGGATAAAACAGCATCACCCGGGACAAAAATCGTACAATGGAACGGTGAAAACAGCCTGGGCAGAGATGTCCCCAGTGGAGTGTATTTTTGCCAACTCTCTCTGAACAAAAGGGTCCTCGGAACCAAAAAATTGTTGTTGGTCCGGTAACACGAAATAGATGGTGGAGATAACATTGCCAAGGGATTCCAATGGTATTATTCTGACAACCGATCGCCTGAAATTTCGTCAACTGCGGGAAAGCGATTTAGATGCGCTCGTGCAAATCAATACTGATCCAGAGGTGATGAAGTTCATTGGAAAGGGCGGCGCGAAAAGTCCTGAACAGACGCACGATGAACTTCGATGGAATTTAAAATTATATGAAACACGCGGATACGGTCTCTGGGGGACTATTTTGCGGGAAAATGGCCGGCTTATCGGAAGGTGTGGCCTTATTCCGTGGACCATTGAAGATGTTGACGAGTTGGAGGTAGCGTATCTGCTGGCCAGAGAATATTGGGGACAAGGATTTGCAACGGAGGCCGCTTCCGCAATTATCGATTATGCATTTACTCAGTATTCTTGTGATCACCTGATTTCACTCATTTATCCCGATAATACTGCCTCCATTCGCGTTGCCGAAAAAGCGGGAATGCATCGGCACAAAGAGGTCTATTTATTTGGCTCTGATATATTAATGTATCGCATTTTGCGCAAAGATTGGGAGCGAAAATCCAGTTCAGACAGATGACTTTAACTGACTCCACATTCCTAATTTTCACCGAAGCAGATAAACAATTTAAGCGATAGATTCAGCGAACCTTTGGATACGATCTTCTTTATTGTGGGTTGGCTTTGTGTGATTGTGTCATTGTTACCTCTGGTCAAACGTGGCGCGTGGTGGATACGTATTTTTGATTTTCCCCGGACTCAAATTCTTAGCGTCGCTGCTATTTGTCTTGCGGGATTGATTTTAATCAAACATTTCAATCATTCAATAAGCAGCGCTGACGGCATTTTAGTCTTTCTGCTGGGTTTGAGTATGATCTACCAACTGATAATGATTTTTCCATACACCCCGCTCAAGGCAAAACAGGTTTATGTCAGCGAACAAAACACGCCCGAAAAGACGCTCAGCATTGTTGTAACAAATGTGTTCCAGTTCAATCGCGACAGTCAAAAATATCTCAAGGTATTGTCACAATATTCACCAGAAATACAAATCGTACTCGAAGCAGATTCCTGGTGGGAATCGCAATTAACATCTCTGGAAGAAGTCTATCCGTATGTGGTGAAACAACCACAGGAAAACACTTACGGCATGCTGCTCTACTCACGACTGCCACTCGATGGATCTGAGGTAAAATTCTTGGTGGATGAAGACGTACCGTCCATACACACCAGACTAACACTCGCCGGCGGCGAGACGATCCAGCTGCATTGCGTTCATCCACGGCCGCCGCGACCCGTACGAAATCAGCACACGACAGAGCGCGACGCTGAACTTCTGCTAGTAGCTAAAGCCGTGCGGCAGACTTCTTTGCCCTCAATTGTGGCGGGAGATTATAACGATGTGGGATGGTCGCGCACCACGCGATTATTCCAGCGAATCAGCGGTTTGCTTGATCCCAGAATTGGGCGCGGGCTTTACAGCACATTTCACGCACGGTATCCACTTTACCGGTTTCCACTAGATCATATTTTTCACTCCAATGATTTTAAATTAGCGAGGTTGGCCCGGTTGCCATCTGTCGGTTCCGACCATTTTCCACTCCTATGCAAATTAAGTTATGAGCCTGAAGCACGAGCGGATCAGGAGATTCCGTCAGTGTACGAAGAACACCACAACAGGGCCGCCGCAAAGATAGATCGTGTTGATCAGCTAGATGAGATTGACTTGATCACAGACACAGACTCGAGTGCATGACACTCGAATGTTTTTGCCAGCACTGAATTTTCCATAGCAAGGAAAGGAACGTTGCTAAACTAACATTTTTCAGATATCTAATAGGAAATTTTCGAGTATAAAAAAAACGTCCGGCAATTGCCGGACGTTTTTCGTATATACCAAAAAGGCTAGCTGGATTAGAACTGATGTACTTCGAAATCAGTCTGATCTTTTAATTCACTCATATAATCCTGGTACGCATTATTTTTCTGGGACTGTTCCAGGGAGGTTTTTAAGCTGTCATGCACAGCCGCCAGAGGTTTGGTTTCCGATTTTCGATCGACCACTTTAATAATGTGATACCCGTAACGTGTTTCCACGATATCGCTGATTTTGCCAATTGGAGTGTTTAGCGCGGCATCTTCAAACGGAGGAACCATCGTGCCAATTTCTACATCCTTGTATAACCCGCCTTTATCCTTTGAGCCGGGATCCTCGGAATATTCTTTGGCCAGTTTCCCGAAATCTTCGCCGTTGCGGGCCCGCTCAAGGATTGATGCCATTTTATCGTGAATCGCCTGTTTGGCTGAATCGCTCTTGCCCTGGGTACTCAATAAAATATGACGGACCGTATAGGTTTTGATATTATTATAGGCTTGCTCGATATCTTCTTCACTAACGTTCGTCCGTTCGGCCAATTTCTGGTCGAGCAGGTTCTGAATAGTTAGCTGGTCGTGAATTTGTTCCTTCACCAGATCCATACTCACGCCCATGCTTTGAATGCGTTGTTCAAATTTATCTTTGCCACCTAATTGTTGGTATTGCATCTGAAGCACGCTGTCGACTTCAGCATCTGTGGCAGAAATATTGGCATTTTTCGCTGCGCTGAGCAGTAACTTTTTTTCACCCAATTGCTGAGCGGTTTGTTGGATAAAACCATTGAGTCGTGTAGAATCTAACTGTTTCAGTTGATCCACGCGATTTCCCATATTGGTATAAAAAGTTTCTACAATTTCGCCAGCGGTTACATTGAATTCGTTCGATGAGACTAACACCGCATTTTGATCCGGATCCAGATAAGTAACTTTTTCGGAAAGCGTCTTGCCTAAGTCATATTCTGGTGTCCCTTTTTGTAATTTCACTCCGGCTTGCTGCTGGCCACATTGCCACAATAAAAGCAAAAAAACCGGTAGTAGGGCCAATCGTTTCATGAAAACTCCTTACTCGTTGATATTACGTCAGTTGGTTCTTGCACAATTTCTCGAAGGTAATAAAGAATTTTTCGAGATCATAATGGTTAAACCACAACTCCTGGAAATATTCAGTTGATTTCTTTTCCACACACCCGTAATAAGAATTCAGAAAGGAAAAGTTCCGGGAAAACATGTTCCAACAATATCTACGATGAAAACTGCTCAAGATTTGATCCAACAATTGAAGTTAGAGCGACATCCGGAAGGCGGTTTTTACAAAGAAATCTATCGCTCTCCAGAGATGTTGAATGTCGCGGGGCTGCCCAACCGGTATCGCGGTGATCGATGCTTTGGAACTTCCATCTACTTCTTGTTACGAAGCCAGGATATTTCACGATTTCACCGGCTGCAATCTGATGAAATCTGGCATTTTTATGCAGGCAGCAGTGTAACCATACATCTGCTTGATACAGAGCACGATTATCTGACCAAATCTCTTGGCCGCGATATTGAGTCTGGTGAGCAACTCCAGATCTGTGTTCCGAAACAAACTTGGTTTGGAGCGACTGTCGAAACAGAAAATTCGTATGCGTTGGTTGGATGCACTATGGCTCCAGGTTTTGACTTTGAGGACTTTGAACTTGCGGAGAGAAAGACCCTACTGTCACAATTTCCAAAGCAGCGCATCATTATTGAGCGGCTGACTTTACCAGAATAAATACAATACAAAGACATCGACTCTTCCCATGGATAGAGGTGTGCGATTGATCCCTAAATATAGTGCTCTGAATGACGTATCAAGGAATATTTTCCTCCTGATTGCTTGTTCTCACACAGCCTCTGTGACAAGTCTCTGAAACAGGATTTTTTAATTTTTAATAAATGAGTTTAGTCTTTAATGGCTATTAAATTAGCTCAGGTCCTTGGCACTCACTGGAATACCTAACCACCTGCACAACTCTGATGGTCATAGTATTGAATCGTTGTACGCTCCCTGGCGTCGAATAGTGGAGAGGAGGTAGGTTCAGATCATGGTGACAAACCCCTTTACTTCTTTCCCCTTTTTTCTTGATAAAAAAGGGGGAGAAAAAATCAAGAAAACTTCGAACTCGCACCTATTGATATTACCATTCTATTGTTTATCAAACACACGAGGTGTCACTTCGACGGCGGCAACTTCTCCAACCGTGCTCAAACACGAAGTTTTCACCCAAACAAACGCTGCTTATGAGACTTTCAAATCCAGAACCTCCTTGGGGAAAACGCTGCGTATATCCGGAACAATTCGTTTCCTGAGCAAACTTAATAGCCATAAAAAAAGGGAACAGCGATCGCTGTTCCCTTCTCATTAAAAGTGATTAATATTGTATCTAGTTATTTTCGGTTTGAGTCATATCCTGGTAGCGTTCCTGTAAATCTTTATCGCCCCGGATCGCCATCAGAATCTGTTGAAAACGATCGGGTTCCATTCCCTGTTTCTGGATAGCCTTGACCACCTGCTGCTGTGTTTGGCTCTGAATTTTACCGACTTCCTGTGAGGCACTGCGGGCTTTTTCCAGTTTGTCCTGAGAAAAATTTGCCTGTGATTGCTGTCCTTGTTGCGTCTGCTGGGTGCTTTGAACAATCTGTTTATATTCATTGACCGTCAATCCTTCGTCCTGGATTGCCTGCACCATTTTACCCTGAGCATTTTGCTGAATCGTTTGGGCCTTATCCATAGCATTGGAAAACTTCTCGAGTTCCTTGTCAGAAACCTGAATATCGGTTTTCTGTGGTTGCTGCATCTGCGGTTGCGGCGGCGCTTGCTGCTGAGCCTGCTGTCCGACCGCTGTCGATGACACAAACCCGACCATCAACACGAAAGTGAAACTACTAATTAAAATTTTCTTAATTTTCGACATGTAATACTTCCTCCTTGTTTGTTATTCAAACAAACCAAAATAAATAGCAATATCAAGGCAAATTCCGGAGATCTCCTTTCGGCAATCCATGGCGATGGTCTGATTTTCAGACTGCTTGAGTTGTGAAAGTCATCCCTGAATAGTATTTTTTATTCAATTAATAAAATGGTGAAACAACAGAGAATTATACAGAAAAGCCAAAGAAATTTCAGACGACTCGAAGCAGGAAGGAAAAGGTCATGGGCAGAAATGTGACACAGAAGTTAATCGAAAATCATTTGTTGGATGGACAAATGACTCCGGGCGAAGAAATCGCATTGCGAATCGATCAAACTTTAACACAGGATGCCACCGGAACATTGGTGATGCTCGAATTTGAGGCCATGCAAATCCCCCGGGTAAAAACCGAGCTCTCTGCCCAGTACGTCGATCATAATTTGATCCAGGAAGATTATAAAAATCCGGATGATCATCTCTTCCTGCGGAGCGCCTGCAAAAAATTTGGCGTCTGGTTTAGTCGTCCCGGCAACGGAGTCAGCCATCCGGTCCATATGGAACGTTTCGGAGTGCCGGGTAAAACGATGCTCGGTTCAGACAGCCACACGCCGGCAGCAGGATCTCTGGGAATGTTGGCAGTTGGTGCCGGTGGACTGGAAGTGGCGATGGCAATGGCCGGTGAACCATTTTTTGTGAAGATGCCAGAGGTGTTTGGCGTGAAACTCACAGGTGAACTGCCGGACTGGGTGAGCGCCAAAGATGTCATTCTGGAGATGCTTCGACGACACGGCGTTGACGGTGGTGTCGGAAAAGTTATTGAATATTACGGCCCAGGACTAAAAAATCTAACCCCCATGGATCGTCACGTGATTGCGAATATGGGAGCCGAACTCGGCGCCACCACTACAGTTTTTCCATCCGATGATGCGGTGCGGACATTTCTAAAGAAACAGGGACGCGAAGACGCCTGGACTGAAATCTCCGCCGATCCGGATGCGGGCTACGATTTACACGATGAAATTAATTTATCCGAGCTGGAACCGATGATCGCAAAACCCAGCAGTCCTGGCAATGTTGTACCGGTCAGGGACGTTGCCGGGCAAGAGATTTATCAATGTTATATCGGCTCGTCAGCAAATCCGGGAATGCGGGATTTTGCCATCGCCGCACTGATTGTGGAAGGGAAGCAAGCACACGACCGGATATCTTTGGACGTTAATCCGACCTCGCGCCAGATACTTGAAAATTTGATTGACCAGAAACTGCTCGGAAAATTGGTGCACGCGGGAGCCCGGATTCATCAGGCGGGTTGTAACGGTTGTATCGGAATGGGACAGGCGCCTGCCAGCGGACGAATTAGTCTTCGTACTGTCCCGCGCAATTTCCCGGGACGATCAGGAACGAAAGAAGATTCAGTGTACCTTTGCAGTCCGGAAACTGCCGCTGCCTCTGCGTTAACAGGTGTGATCACTGATCCGCGGACTCTGAATATGGATTACCCAAAATACGATGAGCCGGAAACATTGATTATAAATACCGAAATGTTAGTGCCACCCGCTGACGACGGCAGCCAATCCGAATTGGAAAAAGGACCCAACGTTAAGCCGCTACCGGAATTTACGCCATTGCCGGATACAATCAGCGGTCCGGTATTGCTGAAAGTTGGCGATGATATTTCCACTGATGAAATTATGCCGGCTGGCTCCAAGGTATTGCCGTATCGCAGTAATATCCCGGAGATCAGCAAATTCGTGTACTATCAGGTGGATGAATCATATTACGATCGTGCCATGGAATATCAGGATTCCGGTTCTATTATCGTTGGCGGAGAAAATTACGGCCAGGGTTCGAGTCGTGAACACGCGGCAATTGCGCCGCGCTATCTCGGTGTAAAAGCGGTGCTGGCAAAGGATTTTGCTCGCATTCACTGGCAAAATTTGGTCAACTTCGGCATTTTGCCGCTGACATTTGATGATCCTGCTGACTACGACAAAGTTAATCAAGATGATGAATTGGTTTTCGACGATATCAGAAACGCGATCCAGAACGGTAGCGCGGTGACGGTGAAGAACAAAACTCAGGGCACAACATTCGATGCGAAGCACGCCATGACTGATCGACAGATCCAGATGATCCTGGAAGGCAGCCTGATTAATATGATTCGAAAACAGCAGTAGGCTTTCGCCATCTCTCACATCTTTGGAAAACAACAAAATGGTTATCGAACGTCGCATCGTTGGATTTCACCAGGACGAGGAAGATCACTGGGTGGCAGACTTGGAGTGTGGCCACACACAGCACGTGCGCCACGATCCACCGTATGCTAATCGGGAATGGGTCCTGACCGCTGAAAAGCGCAGGCAGCGAATCGGCGCCACGCTGAATTGCCGAAAATGTGAAGCGGAAAATTTGTCGGAGCATTAGTCCAATCGATGATATCTGATAAACGCTGAAATCACTGAAAATATCAAACGTGAATTTTTCAAAATGGAGCGTGTTTTTCAAATGGCAGGTCAGGGTTCGGGCGGTAATGTAATTGCAGCATTGGCAAGTTTTTTCATCCCTGGATTGGGACAATTACTCCAGGGAAGGCTTTTTATGGCGGCGGTCCAGTTTGTACTTGCTTCGGTGCTCTGGATTTTTCTTCTGGGTTGGGTTGTGCATCTCTGGTCAATCCTCGATGCCGCGAAATATAATCCCGATTAAGAGGAGGTTGCGATGCAGGAATCCGTGGATGTCATTTGTCCGTACTGCGGAGAACAATCCAATCTATTCATCGATTATTCCGGCGGGACGACTCAAACGTATTATGAGGATTGTCCGGTCTGCTGCCGGCCGTGGGAAGTGCACGTTGAGATTCACGGGGAAATCCCCACCGTGAACGTGCAACAATCTTAATATACTGGTCAATTTCTTTTTCCTTACCGAAGGTTTCTCGCTTCACTTGGAATGACTGCAGAGAGGCGATTGGATATTTAGCCTAACTGTTTTTCCGGGGATGAGTCCATCACCCATTTGCCAGTGCCACTCTTGTCCCATCGCTGGGAATATTTATGTGCAAACATTTTCCTGTAAAAAATATTTGGTAAAATCCTGTTCAGATCGAAGAAATTTATTTGATTGCTTGACAACACGGTACTCAATAGATAAAATAACAATCGCATATGCAGGCCAGTTCTTTTCCAAGGTTAGAAATCCCCACAAAAGAAACACACGTCTGCTTAATAACAACATCGAATCAAGGAAGGATTCACAAGGAGCATGTCAGAACAAGTTACCGGAACCGTTAAATGGTTCAACAGCAGCAAAGGTTATGGTTTTATTGAACGCGCTGATGGCGAAGATGTCTTCGTCCATTATTCCGCAATTGAGGGCAGTGGTTACAAGAATCTCGAAGAAGGCCAGCAGGTTGAATTTGAGATCACCGAAGGTAAAAAAGGACCGCAGGCACAAAACCTCAAAGTTCTGTAGGATTTTCACTTTAGATTAAATCCACCCCAATAATGAAGACATACGACGAGAAGTAACCCATTCTTATCGATTTTGAAGATCGCATCCTCTTTTCTCTTAATCCATATCTACACCAAATTCATCAGATTTGATTGAGATAGGTTTAATTTTCTTGACTTCGTTCCCTCGCTGTGAAATGATCTTGCTGAACTTTTCGCGTATGTCTTCTTATTTATTGAACACAATGAGAAAGTAAACTCCGACACGGGAGACAAAAGTATTATGGCTGAAGCCACAAAAGGAGATACCGTAAAAATTCATTATACCGGTTATCTTGATAGTGAAGAACAGTTTGATTCATCAGTTGGTGGGGAACCACTGGAATTTACCATCGGATCACAGCAAGTGATTCCGGGATTTGAAAAAGAAGTCATCGGGATGGAAGAAGGCGAACAAAAAACTTTTACCATTGATCCCGACGACGCCTATGGTCAGCGTCGGGACGAGATGATAATGGAAGTCGATCGGTCCCAGATCCCTGACAACGTTGATCCGGAAGTTGGAATGAATTTGCAGGCCCAGCAGCAGGATGGTTCTACGGTCAATTTGACCATTACCGAATTGTCTGATGAAAGCGTCACTCTGGATGCAAATCATCCACTGGCTGGCGAAGCACTGACCTTTGAAATTGAACTCGTGGAGGTTAATTCCTAATTCAGACACGAGTATAGATAAACGAATGCCCGAATGGCATTATGCGATTCGGGCATTTTTTTTATGATAAAATGTTAAGGTGCGATTACCGAAGACTTTAAACAGTCTTCTCTGTCCCAGACGCGAAATTGATTCACGATAAAATCCAGCACCTGCTGGTGCTCGTCAGTACCCGAGCCGGTAACGGAAATCGGCTCACCAAAGGCTATATGCACAGTTTTGTCCGGATTAATCCGTCCGTATTCCTTAATAAGATTCCCGTTTTCCCAGGCATCGGTTACCAACGCCAGCGGAATCGCATTGACTTCGCTTCGTCTTGCGAGTTTAATTCCCAGCGAATTAAAATGCTCCGGATCAAATTGAACTCCACGGGTTTTTTGAGGAAAAAGGATAATGGACGTTCCGTTTTGGAGTTTTTCTTTACCGGAGGTAAGCACCAATTTTAAATCTTCTCTGGGATTGCTTCTGCCAAGCACTATCGGGTCACGGGTTGCAAGCACGTGCTTAAATACCGGGAAGTTCATCAGTTCTTCCTTCACCACAAAAGTTGTTTCTTTCACTGGCTGAATAACGGCCGGAAGCACCATGGTTTCCATAGTACTCATATGATTGCCGATAATAATCACCGGCTTATCGGAAGCGGTGAGATGGTTCATCCCAGAGATGGAAAAACGTACGCCAGCCTCTTCTAATGCCTGGATAACCTCATAACTGGAATTTGCCCAGTCTACTTCAGAGTATTGATTTTTCTTTGCTGAACTAGCAGAGCGGAAAACGATGCCCAATAGTTTTCTGAAAAAATACCATTTCGGATTGAGAATAAAAGATTTTCGGGTCCCTTCAGGAGTTTCATAACTATCATTTTCAGCCAGGATAATGTGATATGGATTTTCTGAGACCACAGTATTTCGCTTCACTCTGTTTTCTTATTTTAGGTTTTTAGAATAGTTAATTCAGTGGTCGGGTGCAAGGGTAAGCCCGAAACATGCAAGAAATTTCGGATAATTGAAGTCTGCAATTGCAATTCTTATCCGATCACTCCGATATTTAAGTGAAACCCAGATGATGATTCAAGTCAAATCAATGTTAATAAATCCGTGTTTGAGTTAACGCTGTGAATTTGCTCACCATTCTGAATTCACCATTTCTTCATTCTCTGGGACCTTCTCTTAAAACAATTGCACCGTATCTTCAACAATACGGATATTATGCGATCTTTCTTGCGTTATTTCTGGAGGATTTCGGGGTTCCGCTTCCAGGTGAAACAACGCTCATCGCCGGAGCGTTGTTGTCAGCGACAGGGATGTATAAGATTTATTGGGTAGTTTTACTCGGTATATTTGCTGCCTCCGCCGGCGATAATGTTGGATATGCGATTGGTCATTATGGCGGAATAAAGTTTTTGCGAAAATTTGGGAAGTATATCCTACTCACTCAAAAACGATTGCAAAAACTGGAATCCTTTTTTGAGCGGCATGGTGGGAAAGTTGTCGTAAGCGCGCGATTTATCGAGGGTTTTCGCCAGTTCAACGGAATAATTGCTGGGATTAGCAGTATGCCCTGGAAAAGTTTTATGGCGTATAATATCGTTGGCGCGATTTTATGGGTAAGTGTTTGGGCCGGAATTGCGTATTTCCTTGGCAATCGATTGGATTTTATTTTTTCGCTCTTCCAGAAATTTGAACTTTATGTAATTATCGGTGCGGGATTAATAGTACTGTTATTCATTCTCTATCGCGTTTTGATTCGAAAATCGAAGGATGAAAAGAACCAAAGTACAAGCGCTAAAAAAACGAATGAGAATGCTTAGTTTTTTACAGACAACTCCCTGGAAATTTTCGAAAAGGGTTCATTGATTCATTAAGTTGAACACAATCTGTGACTAAATTAATAACTTAGAACTCCAAATAATTATGGCCAAAAAGAAATCGACCAGACGAACGCTTATCGAGTGGGGTCTTATCCTTGGAGTCATTGCAGTGCTATATTTTTCGGGTTTACATACCGAGGTGATCGGTACACTGCAACGCGGTTTACTTTGGACTGGTATTTTTCACGCTGACACGGAAATCCCTGTTCAGCAACAACAGGTGGCTGACTACGACCTTTCACTGCGCACATTTGATGGGAAATATCTTTCACTGAAAGAATACCGGGGAAAAACTATTTTCCTGAATTTCTGGGCGTCCTGGTGTCCACCATGTGTTGCAGAGATGCCGTCGATTCAATCCCTTTATGACAAAGTTGCATCCAAAGATATCCGGTTTGTGATGGTTTCTGTCGATCAGGAAAAGAAAGCCGCTGAAGCGTTTATCAGAAAACATAATTTTACATTTCCGGTGTATCAGATTGTTGGCAGATTACCGGAAGTGTATTCATCTAATACTATTCCAACGACTTTTGTGGTTTCACCTGAAGGAAAAATAGTGGCAAAACGGAAGGGAATGGCGCGCTATGATACAAAAAAATTCCGTACGTTCCTCCAAAGTCAGATTGATAAACCATAGTATTTTATGGCTATTAAGTTTGTTCAGGAAACGAAATGTTAAAGATATACGCAGCGTTCCCCCAAGGTAGATTCTGGATTTGCTAGTCTCATACGCGGCGATTGTTTGTGTGAAAACTTCGTGTTTGAGCACGGTGGGAGAAGCCGTCGTCGTCGAAGTGACACTCCGTGTGTTGGATAAACATTAGACTGGCAATATCAATAGGTGCGAGTTCGAAGTTTTTCCCACCAGGGATCTCTTTGAGGCTTGATTTTTTCTCCCTTTTTTTATCAAGAAAAAAGGGGAAAGAAGAAAAGAGTTTTATCACAATGCTCTGTACCTCCCTCCTCTCCACTATTCGACGCCAGGGAGCGTACCACGGTTCAATGTTATGACCATAAGTTGTGCCGGTGGCTGGGATCTGCTCTTTCAATCGGAACAACAGGAGGATAGGGTATTCTAGTTGGTGCCAAGCACCTGAGTTAATTTAATAGCTATGTAGTATTTTAAGCTTGCTTGCTCAGGTATTGAAGATGTCTGAAGAAATGGCTACCATATATTAAGAAGTGGAATAAAACGGGGCACAAATAATGTTTGGCAAAAACAAAAAAGATTCCGACATTGACGAAGATTTCGTAAAAGACGGTGGCAAAAATGTCACTGACGAAGATTTTGAAAAGGTCAACCAGAACGCCGAGAAAATCAAAGATAAGTTTGCAAACAAAAAATCACTCAAGCGTTTTCTGGATGACGCCAAACTTCTGCTGGGCTTAGTTGCGGATTATTGGAAAGGTAACTACCGAAAAATTCCGTTCTGGGCGGTTGGCGCTATCGTTTTTTCACTGCTTTATGTGCTGAATCCATTTGACCTGGTTCCCGATTATATCCCCGTAATGGGACAGGTGGACGATGTGGCAGTTATGAGTGTCTGCCTTTATCTGGTGGAGAAAGAATTAAAGAAATATCAGAAGTGGACAGTCGAAGCCTCTTAATCCACTTCAAGCATGTCTTCCCGTATTAAATCAGAGATTTTTCCCATATTTAACTGACATATTTGATTGCACAGCATCAATTTGCAATCACTGGAATACATATTTCTGTACAAATTGTGCAGAGTAGCGTTACGCAACAGAGTCGAGAACAAATAAAAGGAGGGTAGAGTGGACTTTCAGGAGATATTGCAAAAGGTGATAAGTTTGGTGACTGTGTACGGTGTCAATATTATTGGTGCCATCGTAATATTTATTGTTGGAAAATGGATCGCAAAAACACTCGGCAAATTTTTTGAGCGTATGATGGAGCGCGCTAATGTCGACAAAACGCTTTCCTCGTTTGTAAAACACCTGACATACTACAGTTTATTGACGCTGGTGGTGATTGCCGCGTTGTCCAATTTGGGTATTCAAACCGCCTCGTTCATTGCTGTGCTCGGTGCGGCTGGATTAGCTGTTGGCTTTGCGCTTCAGGGATCACTCTCAAATTTTGCGGCAGGTGTACTAATTATTTTATTCAAACCGTTCCAGGTGGATGATGTCATCGAAGCTGGAGGCGATTCCGGGATAGTGGAAGAGATCCAAATTTTTAAAACGATCATGCGCAGTTTTGATAACAAGAAAATCATTTTACCGAACTCAAAGGTTATGGGCGATCGCATCATAAATTATACTGCCAAAGATACTCGTCGCGTTGATATGGTCTTCGGTATCAGTTATGATGATGATATTAAAAAAGCAAAAGAAGTCCTACAGGAAATTGTATCCAGCGACGAGAGAATTCTCAAAGATCCAGCGCCTGCTATCTTTGTGAAGGAATTGGGGGATAATAGCGTGAATCTTGGAGTACGACCCCACGTAAAAACTCCTGATTATTGGAACGTGTATTGGGATCTCACTGAGCGCGTAAAACTTCGGTTCGATGAAGAGGATATTTCCTTTCCATTTCCCCAGCGAGATGTGCATCTTTTCCAGGAAGGAAATGGCGCGGAAGCGTAACAATTCCGATAAGAATCAAATTAATGACAAGTTGGAGGCGAAAGAGTCGTGGAATTACGGGATCGACGTGAACGAGGTACGTTCCAGTGGAAACCAAGACAATACGGAACTTCTGTGCAGGGAGCACCGCTTCAAGTGTGGATGCCAGAGAACAGCGAGGTCGAACTACTCATCTACGGTGGGATTCACGGTGATGAAACGGAAACCACTATCACGCTTTCCCGGGCTTTCCGATCATTGTCACAGAGCTCTCCGCACTGCGCGATAGTTTTGGCAGCAAATCCGGACGGTATGGCGCTCGGAACCCGCAGCAATACCAACGGTGTTGATCTCAACCGAAATTGTCCAACCGCGAACTGGAGTCCCGATCCCGTTCCGTATCGCTGGAGTGAAAATTCCCCCAGGGATGTAAATCTCAGCGCAGGTACTGCACCCGGTTCGGAACCAGAAACGCAGGCCTTACTGAAATTGATTGAGGATGTGAATCCACAATATATCGTTTCATTGCACGGCGCAATAGAATGTATCGATGATCCCAACAACACAGGGCTCGGGCAGTGGTTGAGTGAAAAAACCGGAATGCCGTTGGTGCCGGATGTTGGTTACGAAACGCCCGGATCTTTTGGCACCTGGGCAAACGAGCACGACTACCGGCTTATTACTTATGAATTTCCTTCCGCCTCCAACGAAGAACATTTAGAAAATCAATTTCCGGTATTGGTGGAATTATTGACTAACGAACAATTAGCCCGTCTCTAAATCACGACCGACAGAAAAGGATGTCCAAATGGATGCTGATGATATGCTTGCGGCCAAATTTGTGTGTCCCAAGTGTAACTCTTCGGGAGGCTCCGTTAAACGGATTGCAATGTCAGGAACTGGTTTATCACGGTTTTTTGATATTCAACATAACCGGTTTATCGTGGTTTCCTGTAAAAATTGTGGATTTTCCGAGATGTACAATCCTGAAATAATGGAAGGGAAAAAAACTCTCAGTGACGTACTGGATCTGGTTTTTGGCGGCTAAACTGGTTTAGCGTGACCTTAGGCAGTCCAGTAGTTGAGATGCAGGGTGCTGCCATCAAACCTGGCGAATGAATAAAAGTGGAGCCAGTCCCCTAAATTGACAAAAGTTTGTCCGTTCTCAGTGTGAATATGGGGCCGGTGTAAGTGACCCAGAATGGCATAATCGTAGCCTTCTCTGAAAATTGGTTGAATGTATTCGTGATAGACTTCTTCCAGAAGTTTACGGTTTCGTTCCACGTCGTAACTGTTGTATTTCCGGGAAGTGGATGAAACAAGTTCGGCGATCTTAAACCCTAAATCCGGATGAATCAGGCGAAATAGTGTGATAGAGAGCGGATGTCTGAGCACTTTTTTCATCAGCCGGTACCCTTTGTCATCCGGCAAAATGCCGTCACCGTGGCAAATCCAGAATCGGGTATCATTGTGAAGCAGCTCAATCGGTTCCGGGTGGATGATCATCCCGATCTGTTCTTCAAGAAAGGTATCAATCCAATAATCGTGATTTCCGGCAAGATAATGGACTTCAATACCGTCTTCGACCAGATCTCCGAGGAGGCGCAGAAGGTCAAAATGTTGGCGCGGAACCACATATTTATATTCAAACCAGAAATCGAACAAATCGCCAACGATGTATAATGTGGCGCGTTCTTCCCGGACTTTTTTAAATAATTGACGCAAGCGTCGGATTTTTTCATCATCTTGTGCGGTTCGGTTGATGTGAAAATGCAGATCCGAGATGAAATAAAGAGTGCCGCTCTGTGAAATCTGTTCAGATACCATTTTGGCAGGAAAAGTAGAAGTCTCCTGTTTAAATGGCAATGATTTTCGCCAATTCATAAACTTCTGCCAGAATGTTCCTGAAAAACCAATTGACAATCGGGACACCGTTCGGTAAGATTTTTAGGCTCAGTCCCCTGAATACATTGAATTTAAATTGGATTTTTCCCTGAAAACTTGCTTGCAAAATGTTGAAGATTCTGTTTGGATTATTTTTGGCGATGAATCCGGGCTGTGCAGTTGTGGTTGATCACTGTAATAATCGCTATATTGGGAACTATTTTACTGCCTGCGAATATGAATGATACAGAAAGTTCAGAGAGAAAGAGGGTTTACATTATTTTTAATTACTTGGATCATTGATAAAACTGTTATGACTATATATGAAAATAATGCAACCCTTTCACCGGAAAATACTATTTAAAATAAACTTGTTAGAGCACCCAATGTTTACACAAAAAATACAACACCTCATCTGGATGGTAATTTTGCCTGTGTTGGCGATTACGTTTATTCCCGGAACGCATATTTTTGCGCAGCAATTTGGGCAAAACAAAGTCCAGTACGACCAATTTAACTGGTCCTTCATTCGGTCGGATCATTTCGATGTTTATTTCTACAAAGGCGGCAAAGATCTCGCATCGTTTACCGCAGAAACCGCAGAGAAAGCGCTTCAGCAGATTTCTCAGGAACTCTCATGGAAACTCACCAAGCGGGTTTCGATTATTGTGTACGAATCGCATAACGATTTTCAACAGACAAATGTGACCCGCTCAAGTCTTCCTGAGGGCATCGGTGGATTTACCGAATTATTCAAAAATCGAATGGTGCTGCCGTTTGAAGGCGATTATGAAAAATTTCGTCACGTGATTCACCACGAATTGACCCACGCCGTTATGAATGATTTCCTGTATGGTGGCTCGATTCAGTCCATAGTCAGCGGACGGGTAACGGTGCAGCTGCCGCTCTGGATGTCTGAAGGGTACGCTGAGTTCTCATCATTATATTGGGATACCAAAACTGACATGACCATCCGTGATTTAGCCATTAATGGTCAAATCCCTGAACTGTACCAATTAAACGGCTATATGGCGTACCGGGGTGGACAGGCGGTGATGAAATATATCTCTGACACCTACGGTAAACCAAAAATCGGTGAAATGTTTAACCAGATTAAAAGTCGGCGCAGCGTGGAAGCAGGCATGAAAGAAGCGCTGGGCGGCGATATGAAAGAGGTCTCAAAGCGGTGGCGCAAGTGGGTCCGCAAACAGTATTGGCCGGACATTAATGGTCGCGACGAAATTGCCGATGAAGCAATCCAGCTGACCGACCACGATAAGTTGAAAAATTATTATAACATTGCGCCGGCGATCTCTCCGGATGGAAGTAAAATAGCAATCCTTTCTGACCGTGACGGTTACGCCGACATTTTCTTTATTTCCAGCGTCGATGGCGAAGAGATTCGGAAAGTTGTCTCCGGTGGACGCACGCCCGATTTAGAAGAATTGCAGTGGTTGCAGGCTGGCATCACCTGGGCTCCTGATAGTAAACGAATTGCGTTTACCAGTAAAGCCGGCGCTTCAGATGCACTCAATATTATTGATCTTGACACCGGAGATCGTCACACGTATAAAACATCTCTGGAAGGAATGTTTATGGCAAACTGGTCTCCCCAGGGAGATAAAATTGCCTTAGTCGGTCTCAAGGGAAGCAATAGCAATATCTATGTCTTTGACGTCAAAACGCATAAACTTTCGCACATCACTGATGATATGTTTTCTGATTCATCTCCTGTATGGTCTCCGGACGGCACCCGGATTGCGTTTGTCTCCGATCGCGGAAATCATGTTGACGGCCAAAGCATCACTATGGCTGATTATAATTTTACGAACAATGATATTTATATTTATTCTGTGGCGACACAACGCATTACCAGGGTGACCGATTCGCCATCGGATGAAAATTACCCTGCGTGGTCATCCTCTGGGAATAAATTGGCGTATGCTTCCGACCGTTCTGGTGTGTATAACATCTACATCCGGGATTTGAGTTCGAGTGACACTTCCGGATACGCGATTACCAACGTGTTAACCGGAATTCAGCAGTTAAGTTGGTCAACGGATGATTCGAAACTGGTTTTCAGTGGATATAAAGATGGCGGCTGGGATGTTTACGTTTTGACAAATCCGTTGGATGTCCCACCGGACTCCATTCATCCTCCGCTCACCAATTGGCGCAAAGAAGAAAATGCCGGCGATTTCCCCAAAATTTATTCTATTCCCGGCACGCAAATCACAGAAGTGCCTGCAATCGATTCAGTGCAGAAGCAGACTGCTTCGGAGAATGCGCGCAGAACTCAGGGCGGTGAATACTCACGATTTATTTTTGCTCCGGGTTATGACTGGCGAAGCAGTGCTAACGATTCTCTGGAAAATCTGCCGCCGTTTGAAGATACGCTGAAATCTAAAAATGCCGAAGGTGAGTATGTTGCGCATAAATACAAAACTCGCTTTACTCTCGATTTAGTGAATAGTCAGGCAGCGTATAACACCTTTTTTGGATTCCAGGGAAGCACCGTATTTATGTTCAGCGATATCCTGGGGAATCACCAGGTGAGTTTGGCGACTGACCTGTTCGTGGATCTGCAGAATAGCAGTTATTATCTCAACTATATGTATTTGAAGCATCGCACGGATTACGGTGTCAGCGTGTTTAACTTCCCGAATTTTTTCAGGGTTTATCCGTACGGTTTAATTCGTTACCGGAATTACGGCGGCATTTTTATGGCCTCGTATCCGTTTTCCAAGTTTACCCGCGTCGACTTTAATACCCTGTATTATAATGTAGAAATGCGAACGCTGGAAATTCCTGAGAATGATCCGCTATACAGGAAAGACTTGATTGAGACGATTATTCCATCGGTGTCATTTGTGTATGACAACACGATTTGGGGATATACCGGACCACACGATGGCACCCGGTTAAATGTGTCGTACACCCAGAGCCCGAAATACACCAAGAATAGTTTATCATTTCAGACCGGCGAGATTGATTTCCGGCGATACTGGATGATCAACCGGGAATATTCAATGGCCTTGCGGTTTGCCGGTGGAGCAAGTAACGGACCGAATGCCCAGCGTTTCTTTGTTGGAGGCGAATCCAACTGGATTAATCAGAAATTTCGCACCAATTTAGACGAGTTCGTAACAAATCCTGAGAATATTTACTTCTCAAAATTCGTCACGCCAGTTCGTGGATCGCGTTACTATGAGAGAGCAGGAACGCGATATGCAGTGTTGAATGCTGAATTTCGATTCCCGTTTATTCAATATTTTATCACCCGGTTTCCGTTGCCATTATTCTTCCAGAATATTCGGGGAGCGATGTTTTGGGATACTGGTGCTGCCTGGAATGGTTGGACGCCGAATGTCTTCACGAACCGGAACGGGCGAAAATATTTCAAAGATGTGATTTCTGGCTATGGCTATGGCGTCCGTATCGGAATGGGGTATTTTCTCCTGAAAATAGATGTCGCGTGGAGCATTCCTAATCTGCATATCTTCTCCGATGCATCGAAACCGAAGTACTATTTTTCGCTGGGACTGGATTTTTAAACATCGTTTAACATACGAATGAAAACATGCTGTTTCCCCGCCAGATTGTTGAGACGATCTGGCGGGATTTTTTTAAGCTGAAATCAAAGAAAATTTTGACAATGCGGTGATTTAACATTCATTGATTGCAGTAGACTCATTGATTGAATATTTTGTTTGCTTATACTATGCGCTGGTTACAACCATTCCAAAAACTTGGTAAACATACGCTCAACTTTTTCGCAGAGTTTGGTGCTGTTCATCTGTTAATCGGTCGGATGGCGGTAAATCTCAGATCAATTACGAAGGACTGGGATTTGCTGGTTTCCCAGATGATGCAAATCGGTGTTCAGTCCTTACCGTTGGTGACCATTGTGTCCATATTTGCAGGGGCTGTCTCTGCCTGGCAAGCCGCGTACCAATTTGGCGGTATAGTGCCGATGAGCTATCTCGGCCCGGCAACAGGTACCGTAATGATTCTTGAAATGGGACCAGTGCTTACAGGATTAGTTATTGCCGGAAGAAATGGCGCATCGATCGCTGCTGAAATCGGATCAATGAGAGTGACCGAACAGATTGACGCGCTGGAAAGTATGGCAATTGATCCGGTGCGGTATCTTGCCGTTCCCCGCGTACTTGCGGCCACCATTATGCTACCGATCCTTGTCATTTTCGCAGATTTTATTGGAATGATTGGTGCATTTGCAGTAGCGAATCTTGCGTACGATCAATCCGTGAGCGTATTCTTTGGCAGTTACCGGGAGTATTTTGCGGTCACCGATTTGGTTGTCAGCTTGAGCAAAGGACTTGTCTTTGGGTTTACGACGGCGTTGGTTGGCGTGCACGTGGGACTCCAGACTGAGGGTGGCGCAAGGGGAGTTGGCGCTTCAGCGATTAAGGCATTTGTCTTCTCAGCAGCAGTGATTCTGATTAATGATTTTCTTGTCACAACAATTATCCTTTAGAAAATAACAGGTATATCCGGAAAGCATCCTCACAGAGATATGACAAAAAAACGAAGTATAGTTTACGCGTGTACCGAGTGCGGTGCCCAATTTCCAAAATGGCAGGGAAGATGCACGGAATGTGGCTCCTGGAATACGCTCGTTGAAGAGACGTATTCTGAACGTAAATCTTCATCCCGAAAACGACAAACTCTTCCGCCGGTTAATATTAGCAAAGTGCGCTCCAAACCGCTGCACCGCATTCCAACGCAGGTTGAGGAATTTGATCGTGTGGTTGGTGGCGGATTGCTTCCCGGGGGCGTGTTGCTGCTCGCCGGACATCCTGGCATTGGGAAGTCCACACTCGTACTGCAAATTTTGGGGAGTATTGCAGATCACAACGATAAGCCTGTCTGCTATTTTTCCGGCGAAGAATCGGAGGAACAGATAGGTGTGAGGGCCGAGCGTCTGGGTATAGATTCCGATAATGTTTTGATCAGTAATCAGGATGAAGTGGAAAACATTCTGAATATTCTGGATGACGTGAAGCCAACAATCGCGGTAATTGACTCCATCCAAACGGCCAGTAGTGAGTCGGTGAACAGTTTGCCTGGCAGTGTGAGCCAGGTGCGGGAGTCGGCAGCACTGCTGCAGCAGTACGCCAAGGAACACGATTGCGTCGTAATCCTGATTGGACATATTACGAAAGCGGGCAATATTGCCGGTCCAAAGATGTTAGAGCATCTTGTGGATACCGTACTTTATTTGGAAGGTGATAATTATCACTACTACCGGATTCTGCGGGCTGTGAAAAACCGGTTTGGCGCCACGAATGAGGTTGGCATCTTTGAAATGCAGGAATCAGGGTTACAGTCGGTCGGGAATCCTTCAAACATTTTTCTGCAGGAACGCAACGCACACATTCCGGGATCAGTCGTAGTGCCAAGCATGGAAGGTACGCGGCCGTTCCTCGTGGAGTTGCAGGCGTTAGCAGCAACCGCAAGCTACGGCACACCGCAAAAATCAGCGACGGGTGTGGATGTGAAACGGCTTTCGATGCTGCTTGCTGTGCTGGAGCGGCGGGTTGGGATGCAAATTGGCACGCAGGATATTTTCGTCAACCTGGTTGGCGGATTACGGGTGGAAGAACCGGCACTGGATCTGGGAGTCATTACGGCGGTGGCGTCAAGTTATCGTGATGTACCGGTCGATGCAACGACTGTAGTGGTAGGCGAAGTTGGATTGGGAGGGGAAGTGCGCTCTGTTTCGCACATCGAATCGCGGATAAAAGAAACGGCGCGGATGGGATTCGAACGGATAATTATTCCGTGGCAAAATAAACAAAAAATTCATAGTAGTGAATCGATACAGGTCGAAAAAGTTCGCACAGTCCAGGACGCGTTTGAAGTTCTCTGGTAGAAGTGTTGGGCTTAGGATAATAGGTGGCGATTAATGAATTATGGCTGTATTTTATCAAACTTTAATTCAGGTTATACCACACTGACGAAAGTACAAAGGAGAAATGCATGAAACGGAAACTCATAGGTGTTTGTCTTATGATTGGTTTGCTTGCGGGATCGACCGTTTTCGGTCAGCCCAAAGTACCGTTTGTGACAAAAACACTGGACAACGGGCTCGATGTTGTCGTTATCCAGAACAAGACGGTACCCTTAGTTACAATTGAAATTGCTGTAAAAAATGGTGCGTACACGGAATCCCCTGAGTATGACGGATTATCTCATCTGTACGAGCATATGTTTTTTAAAGCAAACAAAAAATATTCGAGCCAGGAAGCGTATATGGAACGGGTTCGTGAACTCGGGATCAGCTTCAACGGCACGACCAGTGATGAACTTGTCAATTACTTTATCACACTTTCCAAAGATTCTATTGACGACGGGATGCAGTTTATGGAAAATGCGATTCGCTATCCGTTATTCCTGAAATCGGAGATGGAAAAAGAAAATCACGTCGTGACCGGCGAATTTGACCGGAATGAAGCCAGCCCATTCTTTCAACTTTACCGGGCGATGAACAAAAAATTGTGGCCGAAATATTACAGCCGGAAAAATACCATCGGTGACCGGGAAGTGATTTTATCGGCGACGCCGGAAAAAATGCACACCATTCAGCATCGGTATTACATTCCCAATAATTCGGCGTTAATCGTAGCCGGAGATGTCCAGCCAGAGAAAGTCTTCAGTTTGGCGGAGAAGTATTTTAGCGATTGGAAACGCGAGGCTAACCCGTTTAAAGAATTTCCAATCCCGGAACATCCACCGCTAAAGGCCACCGTGGATACAATTGTCACCCAGCCCGTCAATGTTGCAATGACAATGATTGGCTGGCACGGACCGAAAGCGCTGGATGATATGAAATCCACGTACGCCGCAGATGTTTTTTCGTTTATCCTCTCTCAGAAGACCTCCAAATTCCAGAAGCATATGGTGGAATCGGGAATTGCGCTGCAGGCTAACTTGAGTTATCAAACCTTGCAGCATACCGGTCCGATCACTGCCACGATTGTCTCACAACCGATGAATGCTAAAAAAGCGGTTGATGCGTTTATGGAAGAAACCACCCAATGGACTGATCCGGATTATTTCACAGATGAGCAATTGGAAACCGCAAAAAATCTGCTCGAAGTCGATGCAATCTATTCGCAGGAAAAAGCCAGCGAATACGTGCGGACAGTCGCATTCTGGTGGGCTGTCACAGGTTTGGACTATTATCGTAACTATTTTAAAAACCTGCGCGCTGTGACTCGTCAGGATATCCAAACTTATCTCCACAAATATGTCCTCGGACAACCACATGTGATTGCCACCGTAGTAAGTCCAGAGACAAAAGAGGCATTAGATCTGACAGAAGGGAGTCTGGCCCAATGAGAAAAACATTCCTGATAATTCCGGTACTCGCAGGCGCAATCGGATTGATGAGTTGTGCCCATTCTCCGAAAACCGAAATGACTGAGCAAAGAACGGAATCACAAACTGAAATGAAACAAGAAGCATCAGATCAGCAGACCACTGCATTTACAGTGAACGGTTTGAAAGTAATTGTAAAGCAGACTCCCGGAAATCCGGTTGTTGCTACCGGCTTTTATTTGAACGGCGGGACAAAATACGTGCCCCAGTCCGAGGCTGGAATTGAAAATCTCTATTTTCGCGTAGCCACCCACGGGACAAAATCGATTCCTAAAGATTCGCTGAACGCCAAACTGGAATCCATGGGAACGACATTTTCCGTAACCAACCAGTACGATTACAGCGGTCTGACCATGACTTCGCTCAAGAGAAACTATGATAAATCCTGGGGACTCTTTTCTGACGTCTTGCTTCATCCAGAATTTGCGCAAGACGAAATCGAACTGGTACGGCAGCAGATCCAGTCCAATATCAAATCCGAAAAAGACGATCCCGACAGTTATGTCCGACTGATCACTAATAAATTGTATTATAATGATTTTCCGTACGCAGTGAGCCTGAACGGCACGGAAGAATCCATCAGTGCAATCAGTCAGGATGATCTGCAGGCGTATCACGACCAGAACGTTACCAAAACACGCGGTTTGCTGGTAGTCGTTGGCGATATTTCGCCTGATGATGTCAAGGCCCGCGTTGCAGAACTTGCAACAGCTCTTCCAGTGGAAGAAAAACCTGAGTTCGATACGGGTGACTTCACTCCAGGACCGCCGGCAGTGAAAATTGAACAACGGGATTTGCCAACGAATTATATCCTGGGATATTGTCCTGCTCCAGCACCTGGCACCGCAGATTATCCTGCATTCACCGCCGGAATGAGAATCCTGCACGATAAACTGTTTGAGGAAATCCGTACCAAACGAAATCTCTCATATGCACCGGCTTCAGGTTATTCCCGCCGGGCCACCAATTACGGATATCTGTACATCACTACCACGAAGCCAGATACTTCTATTAAGGTGATGTTTGCCACGGTGGATAATATGGCGAAAAACCCGTTACCAAAGCAGGATGTGAAAAACGAGATTACCTCATCAATCACCCGTGACCTCATGGGACAAGAAACTGCACAGGCTCAGATGGGGCAACTCGCGATGTATGAATTGGTTGGCAATGGCTGGCAGAACGCGTCTGAATATCTGGTGAAACTAAAAAAACTGACGCCGAGTGATATCCAGAAAGCGGTCAGTGAATATACTCACGATTACCATTTTGGCATCGTCGGCCATCCAGATCAGATTGATAAGGATCTGTTTACCAGCAGATAAAATCCGGCTTAAAATAACAAGATTAAGAATGCCATCCCGCTGCGGCGGGATGGCATTTTTTGTATGGATGAACAATCTTTTCTGCCACTGATCCTCTCCAGAGGTCATTGGCGATGAGAGGAGAAACCGCCGTCGATCCTGCAAGGGCTCAATGGCGAAAGAGTTATGTCGATGCCAGCGAGCTCTTACTATCTTCACCAGAGATTCCATCTCTGCCGAACCGATTTACTCTCCGTCCTAAAAAAAACAGGACTTAAATTGAATCCAGCCACCGCTGGATGGATTTTAGTTCGAATAGCCCGGGATGCAACGAAGAGAAATCCCGGGTGGAGTTGAGGAAGAATGCTATAAGTGGGTTCACTCCCGGAAGAAAACTCCTCCTGTCATTGACCCGCTCGAAAGGTCGATAATGGGTGAACCGGAAAAAACCACCGTCGACCCTGCAAGGTCTCAAAGGCGGAAGGTTCTCCGGAGTTTCTGAACGATATCACCAATAGTTGATAAGCAGATTTGTAAGTGTTATTCGGTGGCCCATTTATTAATATCCAGCGGAATTCGGGAAGACTAAAACTTATATAAACCAGAAGAGTAAAAATGATTCCATTTGAGCTTCAGAAGTCTGATACACACACAAACGCCCGGGCGGGAAAATTTGTTACCGATCACGGGACAGTCGAAACACCGATTTTTATGCCGGTGGGCACGAAAGGCTCAGTCAAAGCCGTTTCCCCAGAGGAAGTCAATACTGCTGGCGCCCGGATTATCCTCGGAAATACCTATCATCTCTATCTCAAACCAGGATTGGATGTTATTGAGCACGCCGGTGGATTACATAAATTTATGCATTGGGATAAACCGATTCTCACTGACAGCGGTGGCTTCCAGGTGTTCAGTCTCGCGAAGTTGAATGAGATCACCGATGATGGCGTCACGTTTCAATCCCACATCGATGGTTCAACACATCATTTTGATCCCCAGCTTTCCATGGATATCCAGCGCGTGTTGGGAAGCGATATTGTTATGGCATTTGACGAGTGCGCGCCGTATCCATCAGATTACCAATATGCTAAAGAAGCAATGGAACGCACCCATCGCTGGGCGGAGGAGTGTCTGGAGATCGTCCGAAATCGTGATTCGTTGTATGGAACGAAGCAGTATCTCTTCGGCATCGTCCAGGGCAGCACATTTGAAGATTTACGCAAGGAAAGTGTAGACGCTCTGACATCGCTGGGGTTTGACGGATATGCAGTTGGGGGCGTGGCGGTTGGCGAGCCAAAAGAAGAAGTCCGGCGCATTACCAAATTTACCGCTCCGTTGTTGCCGGACAATCAGCCGCGATATTTAATGGGTGTCGGTAAACCGGAAGACATCGTCGAGAGCATTGCTGCCGGGATCGATATGTTCGATTGCGTGATTCCAACGCGCAATGCCCGAAACGGATTAGTTTATACCTGGGATGGACGCGTCACAATTCGCAATGCCGTGTACACCGATGATCATACGCCCATCGACAAAGACTGTGACTGTTATACTTGCCAACATTATACCCGCGCATATATTCGGCATTTACTGAACGTTAACGAAATTTTTGGCCACCGATTGGCGACGATTCATAATCTGCACTTTTTTCTTGCGTTGACATCTAGGGCTCGCCAGGCAATCCTGAATGATGAATTTGGTTCGTGGAGAGATGAGTTTTTAGCCCGATACAACCTGAACCGCAAATAAACGCGGATATACGCAAATTCAAAATCAATATTTGGTCTCCGTTATTGATCTTCTCCAGAGGTCATTGACGGTGCAGGACAAGAAAACTGCCGTCGATCCTGAAATGGCTCAACGGCAGGAGTGATACTATTTACCTTCCGGATAGCTGGTTTTTCCCCGGAAGGTAGCTTATTAAGGCGCGCCCGGATTGGATGGATTTAAAAATAAACTCTATCACCCTGTCCCTCTTTACCTTGCCAAAGGAAAGAGGGGACACGCGGAATCACGCCTCAGAAATCGAGAACGGTTCCATCGTTGACCGCTTTCCGCGTCAATGACGGTAAAAACACAAACCACTCTCATCGATTCTGGCAGGGCTCAACGACGGTAGTTGTTTAACCTCGTTGATTTTCAGTGCTTTCGCTGATCCACCGGAGATTCCTCCGGAAGGAGTCCCTCTGGGACGTTTCACTGCATCTCCGGCTAAATGAAATATTTTCCGTCCCATACAACGGGACTCAACTTGAATCCGGCCCCAGCCGGATGAACACTAGTTCGAATAGCCCGGGATGGAATGCAATGGAATCCCAGGTGAAAGTTCCTTACTAAGGAGAAGGGTTTGTCTAACCAGAGACTCTTCCCGGAGAAGTCCTTCCGGACCTTCCGGAGGGATGAGGTTATTTTTGAGTGAGGTTTATACCATATAGAAGGTATTATAACGCTGAAGTGGTTTTAACTGCTTATTCTTTCAAATCAATCACTAAATTGTTTATATTTAAAATTCGCGTAAAGTGAAACCGTTAATAAGGATAAAAAATGGAAGACCAAGTCAATCAAGAATTTGAGGATCAACCACAAGAATCCGTAGAGACTGAGCAATCCACAGAAGAGTACCAGCGCCGGAAAAAGTATAATCGCACTAAAATCTGGCTGAGTCTGGTTAATTTTGGAATCAGTTTGGTATTTCTCCTGGTGCTGATTTTGACGCCGCTTTCACGTCTCTTCGCCGAGTGGGCAATCGATCTCTGGGCGAATCCTTACGGATCGCTGCTCTTGTTCGTGCTGTTTGTTGGTGTGGCAGAATCAGTGATCGGCTTTCCGCTCTCGCTCTACTCCGGATACATTATGGAGCATCAGTACGACCTGTCAGATCAATCCCTGGGAAGTTATTTCTGGGAAAAACTGAAAGGGTTGCTGGTCGGCGCTGTGATCGGGATTCCTGTGTTATTATTATTTTATTATTTTCTGCGAACCTATGGCAATGGTTGGTGGCTGCCAACGGCAATCCTGATGTTTATTCTGACTATTCTGCTCTCCCGAATCGCTCCGAAAGTCATTATGCCGTTGTTTTACAAATTTGAGCCGATTGACCGGGAAGAACTGCGCGACCGGATTTCTTCGATGGCCCGGGATATGGGGTTGTCCGTTGAGGGGATTTTCAAGTTCAACCTGAGCAAAGAAACCAAAAAGGCAAACGCAGCGTTTACCGGCATCGGAAAAGCGAAACGAGTCATTCTCGGCGACACATTATTGGAGAATTTTAGCGACGACGAAATTATGTCCGTGTTGGCGCACGAACTGGGACATTTCAAGGAAAAACATATCTGGAAACTCTCTGCGGTTGGAACAGTGTTCACTATTCTTGGCTTATTTCTGGTCAGCAGATTATACGCTTATGTCATCGATGTCTCGGCGTTTGAATCTATCACCAGTTTGGCGGCGTTGCCGATAATTACGCTGTTTCTGATCATCTTCAATTTCATTGTCGGGCCAGTGCAGAATGCCCTATCCCGGCATTTTGAGCGCCAGGCGGACGACTACTCCATCAAGTTATTTCGGCAGCCGGAAATTACGATCCGGTCGCTGGAGAAATTAGCAGAGCAGAATCTCGCCGATCCGGATCCGCATCCAGTGGTCGAGTTTCTCTTTTATTCACATCCTTCCATACCACATCGCGTAGAACGCATTCAGGAAAGGCACCTGAGTTAATAAGTGATTATCGGAATCGACACCGGCGGGACATTTACCGATTTTTTCTGGCTGGAGTCCGGTGAGATTCGCGTACTCAAGGAACCATCCACTCCTGAAGATCCTGCGCGGGCGATTTTAAACGGACTTGCTCGCACGGAACATAAGTTTTCCACTATTATCCACGGGACAACTGTCGCGACCAATTCGGTGCTGGAGCGCAAAGGCGCTGAAGTGCTACTGTTGTGTACCAAAGGTTTTGAGGATGTGATTGAAATCGGACGGCAAAATCGGAGTGATATTTACGATCTGAATGTGGATCGACCGGAACCACTGGTTGATCGCGATTATCGCATCGGCATTCCGGAACGAATCGATTTTGACGGAAACGTAATTAAGCCACTCAATATTTCAGATACTCTTATCGAAAACATCAAGAAGTCAAATCCCGATTCTGTAGCAGTTTGCTACCTGTTCTCGTACGTCAATCCATCTCATGAAACAGAAACACGGCAACTTTTGCAGAACGCCGGAATCGAAACGTATTGGTCGCTGTCATCCGAGGTAATTCCGGAATACCGGGAATACGAGCGCTGGAGCACGACCGTTATTAATGCATTCGTCACACCCGTAATGGATAAATACATCGGGTCGCTTCAGAATCAGTTGAGCGTCGATCATCTCCGGATTATGCAGTCCAATGGCGGCAGTATGAGCGCAGAAGCTGCGAGAAAGCAGTCCGTTCAGACGCTGCTTTCCGGTCCCGCTGGTGGTGTGGTCGCAGCCAAAACCGTCGCAGAGCAGTGCGGACTTACCAATGTCATCAGTTTTGATATGGGCGGCACGTCCACGGATGTTTCATTCCTGCCGGGCCACATCCAGACCACGGACGAAGCGTCTATCGACGACCTCCCGGTGATGCTCCCAATGATCAATATCCACACCGTTGGCGCCGGCGGTGGCTCGATCGCGTATCGTGATAAAGCCGGAGTTCTTCAGGTTGGACCCGAAAGTGCCGGTGCAGAACCCGGGCCAATTTGTTACGATAAAGGTGGCAATCAACTCACCGTTACGGACGCACATCTGCTCACCGGACATCTGCAAAGCCAATCGGTGTTTGGCAATTCTATCACGTTGAACAAAGGTAATGCCGAAAAAATTGCTGTAAATATTGCCAGAGATTTAGATGTCGAAGTGCCGGAACTCGCAGAGTCGATTCTGGCTGTGGCGAATGCGCGGATGGAACGCGCCATCCGGGTCATTTCTGTGGAGCAAGGTTATGATCCTGGTGACGCCGCTCTGATTACGTTTGGCGGCGCGGGACCGATGCACGGATGCGCAATCGCAGAATCACTAGGCATTCCGGAAGTGGTTGTTCCGGTCCACGCGGGCGTGTTCAGCGCGTTTGGTTTGCTCTGGGCGGATGTTGTCCGGGACGCAACCCAAACTCATATCGTCCGCACTCCAAATATCCATTGGAATGATATACAGTCGCGCCTGCAGAGTTTGCAGCAACGGGTTAAATCAGACTTGCTCTCTCAAGGTCTTTCCAAAGATGATATTCGCTTTGAGTGGCAACTTGAAATGCGATACCAGGGACAATCGTATCAGCTGGAAATTCCATGGGATAATAATCCGGAAGAGATGGTTGAAGCGTTTCACCAGCGGCATAGCGCTAAATATAAATTCCGTGATAATGAGCGCTCAGTGGAAATTGTAACACTGAAAGTCAAAGGCATCGGTGAAGTAAAGAAGCCAGAATTACCAGCATTTGATTTGAATGAGCAACCTGTTCCCGAGGCAATACAAACCACAATTTCCGGATTTCACAACGGGACTCCACAAGAATTTACATTGATTAAACGTGATGATCTTCGTCCCGGATATTTTGGTGAAGGTCCATGCATCATCCCGGAACAGACCGCCACGACGTTCGTTCCCCCACATTGGCAATTCCGGGTGGATGAGCACCAACATTTAAGATTAACCGGAAAAAATTCAGACTGACGGGTAAATCATTTGAAATCCACGACGTTTCAATTTCCTGCAACACTGGAATCAGCTACTTTTATAAAACGACCAAACCGATTTCTCGCTCATCTGCAAAAAGACGGTGAAGAAATTAAAGCACACGTGCCAGATCCAGGGCGACTTAAGGAACTGCTGATTCCCGGAATCGATGTGATGGTCAAGTACAATCCCGGTCCGAAACGCAAAACCGACTGGACGCTCACATTAGTGAAGAAAAACAGTGTCTGGGTTTGTATCAACACAATTATACCGAATCAATTCGTATATCAGTTATTGCTCGATAAAAAATTGCCTAAGTTTTCGGAGTATGATATTGTCAAACCGGAAGTTACGCACGGAAAAAGCCGTTTCGATTTCCGGATGGAAAATGGCGAATCTGTCTACTGGCTGGAGGTTAAATCTGTTTCGCTGGTGCATCGTAACATCGGACTGTTTCCCGATGCACCGACCACGCGCGGAGAACGACATCTGCGACATTTAATCGACATTGCGAACAACGGCGAAAAAGCCGGTGTCCTGTTTATGGTTCAGCGTTCTGACGCCAAACTCTTTGCTCCCAACTGGATCACCGATCCCGACTTCTCGCAAGCGTTGGTTGATGCAAATGCCGCCGGAGTGGAAATCACTGTTTATACTACCGATGTCACGCCAGAACGAATTTCACTGGGGAAGCGAATTGAGTATGATTTGGAAACGACTTATCAACTTCCGCTCGTTAATGGTTGATTGGTTAAATGGTTTATTGGGAAAGTGTTATTGTGGCTTTTATTGACTTTTAGCAAATAGTTATCGAAAACTCGAGCAGGAGTAACGAGGTGAAATCGTTTGAAGGTTTGGAGGTATGGCAAAAAGGCACAGAACTCAGGCAGAAAATTACGGCGCTTTCCAGAACATTGCCGAATGAAGAAAAATATCGTTTGTCGGATCAGATGATTCGGGCCTCACGATCAATCACAAATAATATTGCGGAAGGTTATGGACGATTCCATTTTCAGGAGACAATTCAATTCTGCAGGCAGAGCAGAGGATCAACTTATGAAATCATTGATCATCTGATTATTTGCGAGGAAGAAGGATATGTTACAAAAGAAGAATTACACGGGCTTAAAGAAGATTGTTTCATTGTGATCAAATTACTCAATGGATTTATCCGATATTTAAAATCACGAAAAAACAAAAATTAAACCTATAAAAAATTATGAAATCGCGCCCAATAACCAATCAACCAATAACCAATCAACTATGAAATTAGATCCAATCCGACTCGAAATCTTCCGAAGCCTTTTCTCAGCGGTGGCTGAAGAAATGGGCGCCACGTTGATGCGCTCCGCGGCGTCGCCGAATATCAAGGAGCGACGGGACTATTCCTGTGCGATATTTACTGGCAACGGTGAACTGGTGGCGCAGGGTGAGCACATGCCGGTACACCTCGGATCCATGCCGCTTTCCGTGCAGACCGCGCTTGAAGAAGTCACGTTTCATCCCAGCGACGTAGTTATTCTGAACGATCCGTACAAAGGTGGAACCCATCTGCCGGATATCACAATGATTGCTCCGGTTTACGTGGAAGAATCTGATCAACCGGTGTTTTTCGTGGCCAATCGCGCTCATCACGCCGATATCGGCGGAATGTCCGCAGGATCGATGCCGCTGGCGACAGAACTGTACCAGGAAGGTGTTGTTATCCCACCGGTGAAGTGGGTAGACCAGGGCGTACCGAATAAAGATTTGGAGCGCCTGATCCTGAACAATGTTCGCACTCCGGAGGAACGGAAAAGCGACCTCGATGCGCAAAGCGCCACGCTAAAAGTCGGTGAAGATCGCTTATTGGAATTGGCGGATCGATACGGACTTGAGACCATCCGGAACTTTATGCAGCAGGTGCTGGAGTATTCTGAGCAGCTGATGCGAAGCGAATTGCAGGATTTTCCAAACGGTGAATACTCTGCTAAAGATTATCTGGATGATGATGGCTTCAGCGACGATCCTGTCAAAATTGCGTGCAAGATTACAATCGGTGACGAGAAGGCGATTGTCGATTTTTCGGAATCCTCGCCGCAGGTTCGCGGGAGTTTAAATGCTGTTTTTGCCATCACCTATTCCGCCACGGTGTATTGTTTTCGTTGTCTTGCGGAACAAAAAATTCCGGTCAATGATGGCTGTTTCCGTCCGCTCAAAGTTATCGCTCCAAAAGGGAAAGTCGTCAATGCTAATTCGCCAGCTGCGGTCGCGGGTGGAAACGTTGAGACCTCTCAACGTATCGTCGATGTTGTGTTCAAAGCGCTTTCACAAGTCGTTCCTGAGCGCGTACCGGCTGCCAGCCAGGGGACGATGAATAATCTGGCAATTGGTGGAACCGATGAAAATGGTAAGTCGTTCGGCTATTACGAAACCACCGCCGGCGGAATGGGAGCGCGTCCCACTAAGCAGGGAATTTCCGGCATTCATACGCACATGACTAATACAATGAACACGCCGATCGAAGCGCTGGAAATGACGTATCCGTTTAGAATTACAGCATATCATTTCCGCAGGGATTCTGGTGGTGAAGGGAAATTTCGTGGCGGCGACGGTCTGGTCAGATCTTTGGAATTACTCACAAATGCGTCCGTGACAGTCCTGAGTGAACGTCGTAAATTCCAGCCGTACGGTTTACACGGAGGAGAATCGGGAAAATCCGGAGAAAACTGGTTGGTAGAAGGCGACGCGCGGAAAAAATTACCGTCAAAATTTAATAGACAATGTCAGGCAGGTGAGGTAATTGAAATGAAAACGCCTGGCGGTGGCGGTTATGGTGAAAGCGAATGAATCTGTTGAGTTTCAAGCACATTCAATTCAGGAGACTGATAATTGGAATCTTGGCGGGGAGTATAGGCAGTTTTTTACTCTGGGCGTGTGCTAGTCAGGGAGGTCCGCCGGGAGGTCCCGAGGACAAAACACCGCCACAAATTACCTCAGTTTTTCCTGAAAATGGCTCAACCAACGTTTCAAAAAAAGTCCAAATAAAGGTCGAATTTTCTGAATATCTTACCCAGAGATCGATCGAACCGTCAATATTCATCTCACCGTACATTGAAGACGGATTTGAGGTGAATCCGGATTGGACATCGTTGGAAATTACATTTAACCAGCCGCTGGAAGATTCCACAACCTACATTGTAGCTATCGGTACCGGATTATCGGATCTGCATGGAAATTCGCTGGCGGAAACATATCATCTGGCATTTAGCACCGGACCGGACATTGAGCAAGGGGGGATAAGTGGACGCGTGTATCCGAATGATTTGCCCAAAGGCACGCCGAAAGTCTTGGCGTACTTGAAAGGCAATGCTTCACCGGATTCTTTGCTCAAACGGCGACCGGATTACGTGACAAATCCTGATACCAGCGGCATTTTCAGTTTCTCCAATATGGTGCCGGGAGATTATCTTTTTCTGACCCTGCAGGATCAAAATGGCAATTATATCTATGATCCTGGCGAATGGACCGGAATTCCGACGGAAACTTTTTGGGCAGTAAGTGACAGCGTCGTAACCGATGCACTCCAAATGCAGATGTTCCAATATCCCGCGGATTCGCTGGTGCTCAGCAAGGTAGAGCAACAAAATGAACATCTGATGACCGTGGGATTAAATCGTCCGCCGGTGCAAAGAGGTTTGTCCAACCATTTTATTCTGGTTGATTCAAAACAAGATACTTCCCAGCCAGATGCGGTCTCGTACGGTGAAACCGAAGGTGAATATTTACTGGAGTTTTACACTGCGGTCACGGACAGTCCATATACCTTAATCGCGCAAAATTTTACCGACCAGTTCGGCTTACCATTTGGACACAATCGTGGCCGGCGCGATATTACCATCTCTGCAAAACCAGATACCTTGCCGTTCACTCCACCGAACATGAGCATAAAGGATAGCACGAAATCTGTAAAACAAAACGCCAATTTTTCCGTAACTTTTCCGCGTGCTGTGAAACGCATTCCGGCAGACAGCCTGCTCCGGTTTGCAGGTGCGGATACAGATACATTTCACATAATGTGGCGTGATCCGCGCATGCTGATCGTTAAACCGGATTCTCTCTGGCTGGCAACTCAGTGGCTGAGTTGGACGCTCGTGGATTCGCTGGTGCAGGATTTCAGAGATTCAACGTATAGTGACAGCCTGCGCAGCGGAGCCTTTCAAATTGAGTCCGGAGAAGAGTATGGCAGCATTACAGGTTCTGTGACGGCGAACAAACAATGGGATCCCACGGCCATTATTGTGGAAGCGGATCTCATTAATGGGGAGAAAAAATCATCATCACAAAAGTACACTACTCATATTGATAAGGTTGGAAACTTCAGATTTTCGCGATTGCCGGCAGGCCATTATCGGTTACAGGCATTTTACGATAGAGATGGTTCAGAAACTTATACATTTGGTCGGCCGGTTCCGTTTGTACCGGCAGAAAAATTTGTTATATTTCACAACGAAGTTGATGTGAGAGCCCGATGGGAGACATCAGGTATTTTGGCCCAATTCCCTGAATAAAATTTATGACGATTCCCTTTACAAAAATCTCTGCAACCGGTAACGACTTTGTCGTTATCGATCATCGGAATCCATTTGTCCGTGAAGCAGCGCTACCAGAGTTTGTCAAAAAAGTGTGCGCCCAGCACGTCGGCGTTGGAGCTGATGGAGTCCTTCTTTTAGAAAATTCGGATGCTGCCACCTATCGGATGAAATACTTCAATGCGGATGGCAGCCGCGCAACAATGTGTGGAAATGGGAGCCGGGCGTTAGGGTGGTTTGCACGCCAATTACATCTCTGGGATGATAACGCAACGTTTATTGCGGATGACGGACAGCACATGATCAGATGGGCGAACGGGCAGTTCGGGGTTTCTTTGAATATCGCCGCAGATTACGAGCAGATCACGCTACCGGACTCGGAAACTGGCTGGACTATTAACACTGGCGTACCACACCTGGTGATTTTTTCCAAAGATGTTGAAGATGTGGATGTCTATGGCCACGGGCGGATGTATCGCTATTCGGAACAGTTTGTCCCGGAAGGGACGAATGTGGATTTTGTGGAGGTACATGATAACGCGCTGAAGATTCGCACGTATGAACGTGGGGTTGAACAGGAGACACTTGCGTGTGGGACGGGAGCGACAGCCGCGGCAATTGTCGCCGGCGCGACACACGATTGTACTTATCCGCTTACGCTGAAAACCCGCGGCGGTCTTTTGCGGATTACCCGCGAAAACGACCAATGGATGCTTTGGGGCACTGTCGATGAAGTCTATCGCGGTGAATTGGTGCTCAGCGGGCAAGTCTCCCAATATAAGAACAGATGAATTGACAACATTGATTTAAGCACATGAGATAGAGAGGAAGTTTGCATGTATAGTGTAATCATGGCTGGCGGGGTTGGAAAGCGTTTCTGGCCCAGAAGTCGGAAAGATCGGCCAAAGCAGTTACTTAACATTGTGGATGATAGTTCGATGCTCCGGTTAACCGTCGATCGGTTGCACCGGAAATCTGAATATTCAGAGATTTTTATCGTGACTAACCGCCTGCAAGCGGAAATCATAAAACAAGAAATCCCGGAAATCCCGGAAGAAAATTTACTCCTCGAGCCAGCCGGTAAGAACACAGCGCCTGCGATTGCTTTAAGTGCCATCCATATTTTAAATATTGACGAAGATGCCGTCATGGCGGTATTTCCCGCGGATCACCTGATTATGAAAGAAGACCAGTTCTTTACCGATCTGGATAAAGCGGTGGAAGCGGTGAAAGCCAAAAATTGTCTGGTCACCTTCGGCATTGAGCCTACTCGCCCCGCAACTGGTTACGGCTACATTCAGTACGATACCAAGAAAATGTTGGTGGAAGATAAAGTCTATAAAGTAAAAACATTTGCTGAGAAACCGAATCTCAACACAGCCCGGCGTTTTTTGAATAGCGGTGATTTTCTCTGGAATAGCGGGATGTTCGTGTGGAAAGCGAAAACCATTCTTCAACAGATGAAGGCATTTATGCCGGAGTTGCACGACAGTGCGATGCGCATCCAGGAGGCACTCGAGACCGAAAATTATCAGCGGGTCCTCGATCGCGAATGGAAAACACTGCGGAGTGAATCCATTGATTACGGGATCATGGAGAAAGCCGGGAACGTCTATGTGGTTCGCAGCGAATTTTTCTGGAGTGATCTTGGTTCGTGGGCGTCGGTCTATGACATCTCGGAAAAAGATGAGCAAGAAAACGTCATCGAAGGCGAAGCACTGATGGTAGAATCAAAAGGGAATTATGTCTATTCTCCGAAGCGTTTCGTAGCCTCGGTTGGTCTCGAGGATATGATTATCATCAATACGGACGAAATCACATTAGTTGTGGAACGAAACAAAGCAGAAGAAGTGAAAAAACTGGTCGACAAACTCGAAAAAAACCATCTGAAAGATTATCTCTAGAATACATCACTGAAATGAAAGACGAACAACTTTACGAAGAGCTGACGGCGCTTGCGGAGAAACTGAACCTGACCGTGGTGAAGGGGAAAGGCGATTTTACCGGAGGCTACTGCCGGGTCGTTGAGGATCGGCGGATTGTGCTGAATAGTCATAATCTTTTACCGACGCAGCTGCGGGTATTTGCAAAAAATCTGCTCCAGTTTGATTTGTCAAATATTTATCTGCTACCGGCGGTCCGGGAATATCTGGACGAAGTTGCGGAGGAGATGGAGCAGGAAACCGCGGTTGAGAATCAGGAGGAGCAGGTTGAGAAAGACTGATAATCTCCTGCTCTGGACAGTAATCGTGCTGTTCTATTATGGTGTTTATCTCCTGATGACTGCAATCCCGGAGATCGGGTCCACGCCATCGCTGCATTTTATACTCTCCGTAGCGTTCATTATCATTACGCTTCATCCACTTCGCCGGAACGTGCGCCTCGGACTCATCCGCTTGTTGAATCCCACCTATTTTGAGAAAAACAACCAAATTAAAAGCCTGAAACAGGAAATCAGGATTACCCAAACCTATGAAGAGATTGCGGACAAAGTCCTTGAGGAGTTAGAGAAAGTATTTGAAGCAAAAATACTGGCCATCATCTTCAAGGAGGATTCCAAATACCAGGTTGTCAATTTTCGGGCGCCGGAACCGATTAATTTGGATAATGTGACCATTGACGGTCAATCTGACCTCATCGAGCGACTCAAAGAAAAAGACAAGATCGTCAAGGTTGATCAACAGTATCTGGAGTATAATCCTACACCACAGCGGAAGATGGATTACCGCTTCAAAGATTACCGTCTGTTCAGTTATGCCATCCCGCTGAAAGTGAACGAGGTTTTGGTTGGCGCCATTTTAACAAGCAATCTTCCCAAAGATTTTATTCGCGACTGGGAAAACGGTTTGTTAGAAGAATTCACCAGATATCTCGCAGTAATCCTTCGGGATTCCCGGATTTATAACGAACTCCGCTGGGAAGCTCTGCAGAAGAATACGTTGTTTGAGATATCAAAGAAAATTACGGCGTCATTGGAATTACGTGAAGTACTCGATCTCGTCATCAACTCACTGAATAAAGTAGTCAACTATGATGCGGCCGGGATATTTCTGGTGAGTCAAAGCGGAAGAGTTGTCCGGGAAATGGCGCATCACGGGTACGACTCTGATAAAATTAGCGACATCTCGCTGAAAGTAGGTCAGGGTATCGTGGGTGCGTGTATCCGCGAGCGCCGCCCAATCATCCTTGGAGACGTTTCTCGCTCAGAGCAGTATATTAATATCAGGGAAGATACGAGCTCTGAAATGTGTGTGCCGATTTACGACAACAAAGGGGAGCAGGTGATCGGTGCTTTCAATGTGGAGAGCGACAAGGAGAATGCATTTTCCAGGAATGATCTGGAGCGGTTAACGGCCTTTACCGAACACGTGGCAATTGCCATTCAAAATGCCAGCCTTTATCGTGAAGTAACCGAAAGCCGGCAAATCGAGCGGGATATCGAGGTGGCCAAAGAAATTCAGAGCGCCTTTTTACCTAAATCTGTCCCGCATATGGAAGATTACGCTTTTGCAGCGATTTGTAAACCGTCGCAGAAAGTTGGTGGGGATTTTTATGACATCCACCAGTTTAACTCTGATAAAGTTGGCATTGCCATTGGTGACGTATCGGGAAAAGGCGTTCCCGGCGCGATTCTGATGGCAAATTTGTACGCCGGATATCGCTCCCGGCTGCGTTCCCAAAATTCGATTAGCGGTATGGTGGGACGTTTGAATGATCTGTTGATCGAATCGACCAATTCGGAGAAATATACGACTTTCTTCTATGGTGAGTTGGAAACAAAGAACCGAACTTTCACCTACAGCAATGGCGGACATAATCCACCGCTTGTTTTTCATCCGGATGGCAATTATGAAGAATTAAATGTCGGTGGTCCGGTGATTGGCGCCCTTGAAAACTCAGTGTATCAGGAACAACAGGTGCAACTCTTATCCGGTGATCTGCTTTTACTTTATACCGATGGCCTGACAGAAGCCCAAAATGCCAAGGGGGAATATTACGAAGATGATCGACTCATCCGGGTTATTCAAAATCGCGATCCGGAAGCTTCCGTACAAGAGATAATGGATATGATTAACCGGGATGTGTACTCGTTTTCCAAGGAAGAACATCTCCAGGATGACATCACTATTGTATTGATGATGGTAAAGCCACAACTAAGCACAGGCAACGGTTCGACGGCAGAAACGGCTTGATAATCGATGGCAAAATATGTAGCATATTGGCGAATTTTCTGGTGGAATTTTCTCGTTGCATTAACATTCAAAATCCGTGAGTTATGAAACCCTTTTATCGCACATCCGTGACGACATCAACGAGGCGATCCCAAGTATTTCGCATAGAAGTGAATCGTGTTGTATGAACCGTATCTTTTTCCCACGCCTGATTCACAAACAGATAACAACCATTCAACCTTTTTCGTTTCTTCACAGAGAATCGAAAGATCGTAGAGGAGGCCTATCTTGAAATCGTATGCATCAGAGAACATCCGTAACATTGCGCTTGTAGGGCACGGCACATCTGGCAAAACGTTGGTATCCGAATCCATGCTGATGCGTGCCGGCGCCATTAATCGACTGGGAAGCGTCGAAGAAGGCAGTACCGTTTCTGATTACAATGAAGATGAAAAATCCAGACAGATTTCCATTCATTCGTCGTTATTATCCGCAGAAGAATTTGATGTAAAATTTAACATTCTTGATACGCCAGGTTACTCTGATTTCGTTGGGGAGGTGAAAAGTTCTCTGGCAGTGGTCGACACTGCGGTATTGGTTGTCCACAGTGTTTCCGGGGTCGAAGTTGGGACAGAAGTTGCGTGGAATTTTGCCAAAGATTTTAACAAACCCCGGTTCTTTTTTATCAATATGCTGGATAAGGAACATGCCGATTTTGATACCGTACTCAATCAGCTCAAAGATCGTTTTGGCAGAGAAGTCTTTACGCTACAGCTGCCGGTGAATCAAGGTCCGGATTTTGACTCGGTGATTGACTTGGTGAAAATGAAGAAACTTTCATATGAGCCAAACGGAAATAAGTGCGTTGAAGAACCGATTCCCGACGATTTAAAAGGTCGTGCCGAAGAGATGCACCAGGAATTAGTGGAACTGGTGGCAGAAACTGATGACTCTCTTCTGGAGAAATTTTTTGAAGATGCAATGTCGGAAGATGATCTGCGGAAAGGTTTGCACGAAGCAATTGTTAAACAGAATATTTTCCCGGTGCTTTGTGGAGCGGCAGTGAAAAATGTCGGCACCTGGCGTCTGCTCGAATTTATTGCCAAATACACCCCGGCGCCAACCGAAGTCCCGCCGATCACGGGCAAGCTAAAGGGTGAAGAAATTGAAGTGCTGTGTAACAGCAATGAGCAGCCCGTTGCGTTTGTGTTCAAAACGGTCAGTGAAGAACATATGGGCGAGCTCTCATTTCTGCGCACTTATCGGGGCAAATTGGAGCAAGGAATTAATTTGGAAAATACCACCAGAAGCGACAAAGAACGCTTGGGCCAGCTCTTTGTGTTGAATGGTAAACATCGCTCTGAAATCGGTCAGGTGAGTGCTGGTGATCTCGTCGCTGCCGTAAAATTAAAAACCACACACACCAACGATACGCTCGCCTCACACGATACTCCGGTTGTGTTGCCAAAGATTGAATTTCCTGCACCGGTGATTCGTTCAGCGATCACCGCACACGCAAAAGGAGACGAGGATAAACTTGGGCAAGCCCTGCAGACGATGCACGAGGAAGATCCCACTTTCCGGTATGAGGTTGATCCGGAACTGAGCCAGACCATTATTAGTGGTTTAGGTGAATTGCACTTGCAAAATATTGTCGGACGCATTCAGGACCGGTTTAACGTGCAAGTCCAATTGGAAGAACCTAAAATCCCGTATCGGGAAACTATTCGCAAAACGGCCGAAAGACGGGGCAAATTTAAGAAACAGTCTGGTGGACGTGGACAGTATGGTGATGCATCCGTCCGTCTTGAACCGCTCAATCGTGGCGAAGGCTTTGAATTTGTCGATGCAATTGTTGGTGGAGTGATTCCCGGGAAGTTTGTGCCTTCCGTTGAAAAAGGTATCCGTGAAGCGATGGAAGAAGGCGTGTTAGCCGGTTATCGGGTTGTTGATGTGAAAGCCACTGTATATGACGGTTCGCACCATCCGGTTGATTCGAGCGATGTGGCCTTCAAGGTGGCCGGATCAATGGCATTCCGAGGTGCATTTATGGACGCAGCGCCGGTGATCCTTGAACCAATCTATGAATTGGAAGTCACAGTGCCGGAAGAATATATGGGCGATGTGATGGGCGATATTTCCGGCCGTCGTGGTAAAATCCTGGGTATGGATTCCGACGGACATTTCCAGATTATTAAAGCAGAAGTTCCGTTGGCTGAATTGTACAAATACTCGACAACTTTGCGATCGTTGACAGCTGGTCGGGGAATGCACCGTCGAAAATTCAGCCATTACGAAAATGTTCCAGAGGAAATTGCCCAGAAAATCATTGAGAATTCCAAGAAAGAAAAAGAGGAAGAATAAAGCGTGTCTGAATCGGATAATTCGGTGGAAACTTTATGGGCACCCTGGCGGATTGAATACATCCTTCAGGATAAACCTGATGATTGTATTTTTTGCACCAAAGCGCCCATGGAAGTGGATGATCGCAAAGAACTGGTGTTATCCCGGGGGAAACACAGTTTTGCTATTATGAATTTGTATCCGTACAACAACGGACATATTATGGTCAGCCCGTACAAGCATACCGCCGAATTATCCGATCTCGATGATGCAACGCACCTTGAAATGATGCAGTCGATTCAGCAGTGGCTCGAAGTGCTGAAAAAATCGATGAATCCCCAGGGATTTAATATGGGCGCAAATCTGGGCAAAGTAGCCGGTGCTGGTGTCGAAGATCATTATCACATGCATTTGGTGCCAAGATGGAACGGGGATACCAATTTTATGCCGGTTTTGGGCCACACGAAGGTGATGGTCGAGAGCATGGAAGAAACCTGGGATCGACTAACTACGGTTTATCAGGAGTTGTATGGCGAACGCAACAAAATCGATTGACAGCGGTTCGCAGACATATTAATTTTCGTGGCTTTTTGGAAAGAGTAGGATTCCGGAGTAGCTCAATGGCAGAGCGGGTGGCTGTTAACCACTAGGTTGGGGGTTCGAGTCCCTCCTCCGGAGCGATTGGTTACAAAGTTCAAACCTTTGTTAACATCATATTCAAAGCCTTGGGATGGATGATTCCAAGGCTTTATTTTTATAGTACCATTTTTAGAATTTTTTGGAATTTTGATTGAGATCTCTTTTACGATGGTATTAATTACCCGTCTCTGTTGATCACGTGATAATGAATCAAATATTTCACCAAATTTAGCAAATCTTTGGAAAATGTCGGGTAATTCAATTTTGTCTTCCGATATAGTATCTAAATAGTGAGTTAACTTCTGTTTTCTTTTGTGCAATTGATCTCTTGAGTTTTCAAAATCGTCAATCTTTTTTACAAGCGACTTTATATTTTGATCAGGATTATCTGCAATCACGTTAGTCAGGTTATCAATTTTTTTACTCAGGTCGGAAATTTCTCCCGATAATTTTTTTATTTCTTGCTCTGTATCTTCAATCCGATCATCGTTATGTAATTTCATTCGCTGTTCTGTACGTTTGATAAATTCAGGATCATTTACCAGCTTGGTGCAAAACTCTATAATAGTATTATCTAATGCATCTGCAGTTACCTGTCTATTTTTGCAAACGCCTACATTTTTATGGATTTGATTCGTGCATTTGTAATAGTAGTACTGTTTAATTGACCCATCTTTCATTTTCTTCTTCGTGCCACCACTAGTAGTCATATGGCTGTTACAGAAACCGCATTTGAGAATTCCAGTTAACAACAGGGTTTGTCCTGTTCCTAAACGAGGGCTTGGTTTGTTGTTATTACGATTAAATTTATTTTGAATTTTTTCCCATTCTTTGGGGGCAATAATAGGAGTGTGATTACCTTGAAATCTCCGACCTTGGAAATTTAAATATCCTGCGTATACAGAATTACGGAGAGATTTGTATATAAAATTTCTTGTAAATTTACCTCCTCCTGATTTCTTCCCGTTTTTTGTAGTTCTAATGGGTTTTCTGATACCCTTATCATTCAACTTTTGAGCTATTTCACTTGGCCCAATACCCAAGCTGTAAAGTTGATAGATCTTTTTAATTATCTGTGCATGATCATCTACCAGTATAAGTTTTTTATTTTCAAGTTTATAACCAATGGGCGGTCTTCCACCTATCCATTCACCTTTTTGAGCTTTTGTGTGCATCCGTTCAAGCGTTCTCTCTCTCGCCATTGATCTTTCAAATTCTGCAAAACTGATTAAAATATTCCTCTGTAATGCTCCAAAAGGGCCAGTAGTGTCTATCTCAGGTGAAATAGTTACTATATCAATATCGTATTCTTCTAACTTTTCTATAAGTTTATACCAGTCTTTTGTGCTTCTGGATATCCGATCAATTTTGTGAGCAAGAAGGATATCAAAATCTTTCTGTTTTGCGTGTTCAAGTAATTTTTTAAAATTCGGTCTATTCCACTTGCCTCCTGATTCTCCCTCATCGACAAAAACATTATAAATTGCCCATCCTTTTCGATCACAATACTCTTTAAGGATTTTTTCTTGAGTCTCTACGGAAGATTCTTCTACTGCATAATTAATAACAGAGACCCTACAATAAATTGCAGCTATCTTCTTTACTGATTTGTCAGTTTTCGTTTTTTTTGAAACCATAATTATTCTCTATGTCTTGGAATTCATAACTGGTGAAGAACATTAAATACCCAATAGCCTGAATATTATTATAGTGTAAAATAAGACTACGAACACTAAAATTCGAAGTAAATTCCAGATATAATTCTCATAAATTTTTACTGCCAATACCGCCGATTCTGTCTAAACGTCAGGTAACCGGCGAATTGTGCTATTGCCACATCGGCATAAATTAAAGATTCCGATGGCATTTGGCTCTGAAGTTCCGTTTGGAACAGTCCTTGTACATATAGCATCATCTAACAAAACCAATACATCAACACTGAAAGAATTCGAAATGACCAAATGTCTAGAGCTGTTTGAATTAAATCCTGATTTTACATTAAAAGATTTAACTAATAGACTCAAGGAAATGATAAAAAAATATCATCCTGATAAACACGCCACTAAAAGCAAGGAAGAGCAAGAGTTTTATACAAGGAAAACCCAAGATATCCTTGAGTGTGCTGAAAAATTACGGGATCAATATATGTCTCAAAACACTGGATCTGCAAACGGTGCAGACTCCCACGAGATAAATTTTCAAGATTTCAGTGATTTACGGGATTTGGAATATTATATCGAGTATCTCAAATCTCTGAAGCACTATCAGATAGTACATCACGAAAATTTTCAGTCAACAGGGGCAAAATATCAAGAATTGGCTCGTCCACTCCCCGAAAAGTTGCGAAAGATCTTGTCCCAAAAGGGATTTACTAATTTCTACTCACACCAAGCACAGGCAATTGATGCCGCTAGAGATGGCAAAAACGTCTTATTGCTTACTCCTACTGCATCAGGTAAAAGTTTAGCATATACTGTACCGATTCTCGAGGAGATCTCGAAAGACTCAAATGCAACGGCACTCTTTCTATTTGCTCTGAAGGCACTCAGTCACGATCAAGTACAAAAATTTGAAGATTTTGGTATAGGAACAGCAAAAGTTTATGATGGGAATACGTCAACTGGGGAAAAGAAGAATATCCGAAGAAATCCCCCCAATGCACTCTTTACAAATCCCGATGAATTGCATCTGAGTCTTTTGCGGACACATAGTAAATGGAGTAGATTTCTTAAAAATTTAAAGTTTATCGTTTTGGATGACATTCATTCCTATCGTGGCTACTTTGGATCCAACGTTTCGAATATTATTTTTCGTCTGAAACATATCTTAAAACAGTATGGGAACACAGATTTCCAAATCATTGCTACTTCGGCGACTTTAGGGGAACCAAAAGAATTTATTTATGATCTTACGTGGATTTCAGATTTTACCATAGTTAAAGCGAGTGGGGCAGGAACACCTGATCGAGATTTACTTATGATTGAGTCCCTCGATCAATCATTTGAGGGGGCACTAGATTTTGTAGTAAATCAATCACTCTTTCTCGCTGTGTCTGGTTATCAATCAATTATATTTGGTCATTCACGCAGTCAAATTGAACTCTTTGCAGAATATACAAGACTTCGGTTAACTCAAATCTTAGGAATGCCTTCGCTTAAAAACGATCCAGTTCATAAAGCTTTTGCAAAGATTTCAATCGACGATGTAATTGCTTATCATGCAGGTTACAACGATGATGAGCGGGCTGAGAAAGAGGAATCAATTCGAAATGGATCTGCAAAAATAATCTGTTCCACAAGTGCTTTGGAATCTGGTGTGGATTTTCCGAATCTCCGTATATGTTTCTTGTTTGGTTTGTCTCCGGCCTTCTATCAAAATTGGCAACGCATCGGCCGCGCAGGGAGAGATAGTACTCACGATGCGCTTTCAATTATTGTGAATACAGGGACCGCCATTGATCAGTACTATTTTGCTAATCCAGAAGCATTTGTGGAATCAAGCAAACAATCTTTGAAACCAATAATATACCCCCAAAATTCAGACTTACTCCAGTATCATTTGTACTGTGAACTACACGAACTGATGACTGCTGCAGATTCTCAACATCCTGAAGCATTTGAAAAATTAGATCAGGATCGTTTCACCAAAAATGGTGCATATATTCGGCTCAACATTCGAAAACCAACAGATAATTTCGAACTCTGTCTCCCATCTGGCGACAAAATTATGGAAGTTGATCGTGTTCGCATCTATCGCGATTTGTATCCCGGCGCGATTGTACGCCGCGGTAATCAAGTATATCGACTAGACAATATTGATTGGGCAGAGAAAAAATTAAGTTTGGCATCAAAAGGGACAGCTGATAAAGAGTATCATACGATCCCAATGATTCACGCGGATGTGCAGATCAAAGATGAAAAATCCAGCACCAATCGTATCACGAAAGGTCCTTTGCAATTCAGTTATGGGGTGCATTCTGCCGAGATTACGGAGTATTTAGAAGGATTCCGCGAAAGTCACCTGCAAATTCAATCTTTCACACCAAGAACGTATAAGAAAGAAATGCACCATAACATTTGGGGTGATGTGTTCTGGTTCACCGTTTCACAAAAATCTCTTCGAGGATGGAAAAAAATTCTGCCCGATTTTGGGGTAGGGGACGCCAAATTAATATTGCATACCATTGAACATTTGATGCGACACGACCTTGTACGTCAAGGTTATTGCGACACAAACGATATCCAGGGAATAACCGTTGAAACACCCGTGTTATTTGAGGGTCCTACTCTATTTATCTATGAAATGACTCCATACAATATGGGATTCCCACAGCTCATTTATCAGCACTTACCCGAAATATTAAAACGGATTGCCATTCGTATAAATCGATGCCCGTGTAAAGATGGCTGCCCTGAGTGTATTATTGCCCGAGGTTATTGTTTCGATCGTAATGAGGAAGTTGATAAAACGCAGACTGCGAAAATCCTTCGTTTTCTTGCCGATGGTGAAATTGAGGTTCAGAAAACCAAAAAAACTAAGGATACGCAATCTCTCTCGATGTCTGAGAATTCAGAAAGAATGGTTAAACGAGGGGAATATCAAAAAGGAGATGTTTATGAAGAAAATAGTCGTGTGGGGGTAGTGAGATTAGTTGGTGCGAATGAAATAACCGTTTCATTTGAAGATGGCACAATTAAAATTTTTCCATACGAAGACGCCGATGTGTAATAATTGCTATGTACACTATTTACCGCATTTTTGAATTCCAGCACTGTTACTCTCTTCAAGAGTATCTCAGCACATATTACAAGTTGGAGTTCCAACAGAATCAGTGTATCTCCGATGCAAACCTTGTTCTGTACGCAGATGGCGTAAAAGGAAATCGGTGGGAAAGGAAAAATGTCACCAAAAATGAAATCTCCCCACAGGGAGTGTATAAAAGGTCAGGAGACATTCTTGCGTGGGAAGCCCTTCAAAATCAATGCGGTATGCACGAAGCAATTCCAATAGTAGAGAAGCGAGTTCAAAAAATCACACTTACTCATACCTCCTTCTATGAAAAATATCAGAAAATTTTGAATCGCATTCTCGGATTTCTTTCAACAAGTCTTTATAGCAACCCAGATGTCACAAACTTTTTAAAACACAAAGAGATTCAATGGGAACAACTAATAGATACCCTTGCAGTGGGCAGTACTTCTTCGTATGCCAGAATAAAAGATTCTCTCAACACTTCGAAGCTGACTTCCCAGGAACTCGATGATATTTTAAAAAACCTCAATATTTATCGCAGTCAGAACAAAACCCCTTATTTTCCGGATAAATTAGGTGTGCAGATTCCAGTATATCGGCAAGATGGATTCTTCCTTGGGTTTCACGGATGTTACGTTGAAAGCCGGTCAAAAAAATACGACTTTTTCAACTCTGGACATCTGACCCATCAGTTGAGAAAGACGATTTATGGACTTCATCTCTCTCAAGTTGATGATGCCATTCATCAGTCCAAACAAGTCGTTTGCACTGAAGATATGTTCGATTATTTTTTATTATTCCAGAATCGCATTTATCAAGTTGTTTCAACTTTGCAGTCTCAAATGTCTTCACAGCAATTTACTGCATTGACAGAACTGAAAATAGATGATCTGATATTGGGATTTTCTCCTCCGGAGGAAAGAGCAGTGATTCTTGGTATGAAGCAAAAGGTATTGCAGCGATTAAACGTGGAATTCATACAGCCTGTTGCTCAGATGAGTGATAAGTCTCACCTGTCTCTTAAAAAACTGCTTCAGTCAGCAATAACTAACTTAGAAGTCAACAAAGTGGCTCAACGAAAATCTGCGATAAGACAACGAAATGATAATCTGGAGACCTTAAGTCAATATGGCTCCACTTTTCTTATTCCAAAAAATGAGATCATCTTTCGGGTTAAGGATCGACCACTCACAAAATCCGATTTAAAGCGATTTCTTTCAGCCCAAGCCCAGGTGAACTACCAGACTCTTCCACGAAACGTGGCATATATTAGAGTCCCGATAACATTTGTTGAAAAACATATGAGTGACATGGGAGTTGAAATTCGGACTCTTCTGTTTTTGATGGCAAAGACAGGGCGGGGAAATATGGTGCCATTTAAAATGTCTACATTACGCGAGACACTGAATCTCTCCGACAACCAGGTTCGAACGCACCTTAGAAAGCTCATTAAGCAAAGATTTCTGCTCAGAGATCGAAGTATAAAGGGAAAAGGGGATAACCGAACCGATCATTTTAATTTCTACCCTTCGCTTATTCCATATCAATGAGGAGTGATTAATGACAAAAAATAACGATATATCTGTTTTTATTACTGATCAACCTGACTCACCTCTTCAGTCACAGGAATTTATTACGAAGAATTTGCAGAGCCAATTTCATCGAGATATTCAAACACTCATTTCTGAAAAAATGGCGGCTTATCACGGTAGAGCATATACCCCAAAAAATGGCAGGGTTTATCAGATATTTACTCTTGAGGGAAAAAGGATATTACTGGAAGATCCCGATGCAACCGAGGTCTTGCATTCGTTGTTTGACTCTGACAATCAGCTCCGAGAAATTCATATCGGATAATATAGTGTTTTAGTATTCCGGAGATAAGTATCGTAACAAATTGATATTTATTGGTTTAAAGGAATTATAGTACCTCATATTTCTCATAACTGAGGTTCTATAAATATTGTAAGTATTCGTATAATAATGACTTAAATAGTATTTTATTGAAAATACTAAAACAGTATATTATGAGAATTCTCTCTGTGGGTGTAAATCTGTAAATCATCATCTTTCATTCAGTCACATCTTTCTGGTATAAGAACAATAGAGAAAGCCCTGTGAGTTTAAGCTGATCGGGCTTTTTTCTTCGTAAAATATTCAACTCAAACACAGGAGAACACTATGTTTCAACAATTTGAACGAGCCGCAAAATTGGGAAGTATCATCGTCAATACCACGATGCTTGGTTTAGAGGTATACAAGTACTTCCACAATGGATCACCGGCGAGCGCTCACACGGAAACTCCCGGAGCCGAATAGGTTATGGAGGATGAACGAGATAAAACCACTGTCCCTCCGGAATCGGAATCATCCACTATAGAAATATCGACCAGGCATCTTCTCATCGGCTTTACTGCTCTCTTGGTTGGCTCCTTTCTGGTTGGGACCGGAATAGTCTTAGTGCGAGACTATTCGAAATATCGCCGCCAACAAGCAATGCTGAAAACAACTGAACGGATCATCCTGACGATTCAGCCCGCATTGGTGAAAGGGGGAGTCCCCAATGAGTAACTCGAAACTCCGTTTCAAAGTGAATATGCGGTCACTGGTCAAGTCGGCTGAGTTAGCGTCCAATACGGTTTTACTGGCAAGCAATGCTTATCTGGCGGGTTCTTCGCTTACCGCGTCTCTGCGGCATCGGAAACAGGAACGTCAAGCGGAGACGATGCGAATGACGGCGGAACTAGCCAGTGCGGCAGCGACCGGCATTAAAGTGGTCGCCCAGACGTGGAGTCGATACCATGAGCCGGAATAAATATTATCCGCCGAAAGAACGCCAGTATCTCTACGGGAAGGCACTTCAATGCATTGAGTGTGGCAATACCAAGGCTTTCAACCTGGCCCTCCGCCTTCCCTACCATATTGTGGTGACTACCAGACATCTGGAAACCGCTCCGGATGAGCAACGATTGCAAAAGATCCTCACGTCGCTGGAGCACAATATCCTTACTCTTGTCGACCGGGATATCAATGCGGGTGTTCAAACCATTCGGTGTGCCAATTGTGAAGCGGGCTTTGTGGATTCTCAGGAACGACTCCACGATTTGTGTTTCCATTACGGCTGTCCCGGTTGTGAGGTATGCGGGAAATATATGGAGGAAGTGGAGGTGAAGGAGATTTGTTCGGAGTGTTTGCTATCTAATAACGGAGCCATAAGCGAAGAAGATTGCGTGGTCAGTTGTCCCTGGACGGATGACGGTCTGAGCGAAGTGAGAGATCACTACGGATTCACACTCGAAGACCTCAAAACCGAAATGGGTTATTAGTCAAACCAACCCCCCAAGCAGCACCCAAAGCCGGCAGGACTTTTCTCCCCACTTGCCGGCTTTTTCTTTTGGAGAATACCGTAATGTCCAATTTGATTTGGCGACCCTTATGTCCCATTTGCCACCATCCTCAACGAGTTTTTACCAGGAATGTACAGGTGCAAGTCCAACTGGAGACATCCCCATCCGGTGAACTCATCCTGATAACACCCAATGTCTTATTGGACGTCATCGGAAAAGGACTTCATCCGGAAGATATCACCTGTGCGTTTTGCCAATCCTAAGCCCTTCAGAAAGGAGTACTTCAATGTATGGAACTGCACTGTAAGCACTGCAACCAGCAGCAGCAATTCACGGTACCATTGTGGGTACAGGTGACGTTCACGTTTAATGAAGACGGCACAATTTCACTTCTGCACCTCCAACCACTGGAAAGTGTGGAAGAAAAGCTGACCGATCAGGCCACAGATATGCCCAGTGGCATTGTTTGTGAATCGTGTGGCCGTCTGGCCGAAATCCACCTCAATCCCCACGAGTCATTTACCCGCTCACAAACCCTCCGACGAGCATTGGAGGATCTATGACCGACGACTACAAACAACAGATCACGAACCATGTGAGGAATGTGATTCAAAAGCGGATTATTGAGTTAAAACAAGAACATCCCGAATTACTCTATACGAACCAGTGGCGATTACGATTTCCCGATGGATTTCACCAGAGCAATAATGTCATCCCGGTAACCACCACGACCAAGAATGGCGTCTATACCATCGGGGAACTCCACCTGGTGGTTCCGGAGTCCTTTGAACTGGATCTGGAGGCAATGGAGTTTCTCCCAAAGAACGAACCGTATACTTCAGGTACCTCTCACTTTCAGACGCCTCCGTTGGATAACTCTTTGGAGATGCTCAATGCAATGGTAGTGGGTTTAAATGACTTCCTGAGTCAAATCGATGGATCGATGCTTCCTCCAACACCACAGAGTAAACCAACACTCTCATCACAGCAGTCACCTGAAATCAAATCACACTCTCACCTGTTTACTGCATCTCACGATCAACTGGAAACCATCGAGAATGCTATTCTGCAGCACGATGAATTACCTGAGTGGTTTGCTTCAATCCGGGATAGAGAAGTCAAAAAAGCGCTCCTGGAGAAAATGGCAGAGACATACCTCCAGTATCGCAAACAACGCAACGGCAACAGTTCCCTCTCCGAATTCTTTGCCGACTACACTGAATACCTCAAAGAACACGACAAATTGCAGCACTATTGCTCCTATAAAGCCAAACCTGTTGAACTCAATGACAGAGGCTGGTGTCAGGAATCCTACTGTTCCAAAAAGCCGTATCGATCAGTGTGTCCACGCTCGACACTGCAATTTGCCCCACCCAACACTGACTAAGAAGGAGGATAATACAGAATGCTACCACAACTCCGCACCTTTCTGCCCATTGCAAAGAAGGTGCACGACAGACGAACAAAGATACCCGTGCTGAACTACTGTGTGATTGACAGCGGCTACATTCGAATGACAGATCTTGAAACTACCGTGCAAATGCCGATTGATGATCTCCGGGCCTATACCTTACCGGTGAAAGTGCTGGATCAGATCCTGAAAACCAAACCGGAGTCCTTGGAAGTCCAGCTGTCTGATGACGATCCGGATCATATTCAGATAGAGTATGATGGCAATCGGTTAACCTGTCCCACCGTAGATCCGGATGAATACCCGGTGATCAAACAGGTGCCCTATCAGGAATTAGGACAATGGACACCCGAGACCTTTCTCACGCTCAAACAGCAGAGCCAATTCAGTTCTAAAGATGAATTGAAGCCGGCACTCAACGGGATCTGGTTCACCCAGAATGGAACGCTGGAAACCTGTTCTACCGACGGGCATTTGCTCAAATACCATCCGGCGTTACAGACGGAGCACCTGAGCGAGTCCGGGAAAGCCGTGACCGGAATCATTCCACCGAAAACGGTGAAGATATTGGCCCGGTTTGCAAAAGGGCCTGTGCAGGTCTTTGCCAGTAGTGAGCAGATGAAGTTCATTTTACCGAATCAGGTAGAGATCTACACCCAATTGATCGATGAACAGTTCCCTGATTTCAAACCCTTACTCAAGATCGAGGCTCCCAATGCAATGCAGGTGGAAACACAGTCGTTACTCAAGGGTATTCAGTCAGCGAAACCGTTTGCCAACAAAACAACCTATCAAGGCGTGGTACAGATACAGGAGCGGGATCTTAACCTGATTGCCGAAGATCCCGAGAAAGACCTGTTGTTTGAAACTCAAGTGACTGTACAAGAGCGAGACGGCGATCGAATGCGAATGGGCTTCAACCTGCAGTATTTCGAACGGCTCCTGAAGTCAATGGATATGGAAACACTCCAGTGGCGATATAAATCGCCAATCAGTGGATCCATCTTCACGAATCCGGAACAGAACGGTGAAGGGTCCATCAGTCTGCTGATGCCGATTCGTTTGGAGGAGAATGAAAAGGAGGCGAGCAATGAAGACGGTGACGATTGATCGGCCGGAACGCCTGGACGAGGATATGGAAGATTTCCGGCTGGATAACGTGGACCTCAAGCGGAACTATACGTCGTCAAGAATCCGGCTCACTCGCAACCCGGAAACCGAAGAACCGTATCTGTTCTACAGTCAGGAACTCACCCGCAATTTCAAAAATCCTAATGATCCATTTGGCCGACGGCAACTGATCAAAGTGTATACTCCTAGTAATCTTGAAGCGGCAGCCGATACTGTACTGGAACAGAAATTCAACGATACCATTCTCGCTCACAAAGATACGATCACGGACTATAGTCCCCTCTCTGATATCCACTCCGATGAGATGGCGCTGTTTCTGGACGAAAACACGGCCACGTTCCTGGAAGATATTGGAATACAAGTGGAGGGCTTAGGTGAGGATTTCCAATCGATTGAGTCTGTTGAAGCGAACCCCTACTTGGAAGACGTAGCAGAAGATGCGATACAGTTAAAAGGTCGTCTGGCTGGTGTACAGAGTAAATATGATCAACTGAAGCAGCGAATGATGCAGGCCTTTGATTCTCCGGTATTCAACGACACGCTGTCCGATGACGCATTTGAACAGCGGTTAGCCCAAGAATCTCTCCCTGATGGTTTGATTCAGTCCTATCTGGAATTGAAAGAACAGATGGATTACCTGAAGTCTCGAATCGGTGCCGTCTCAAAAGTGGTGTTCAACGAGACGGCTTCCAAGATCCAACTGCCGAAATCGCTGGAGAGGAGAACCAATGAGTTCCTCGAAAGGATATGACTTTCAACACCCTGAAGTCTCTCACTCATCATAAACAGCAAACCAATAATAACGGAGGATAAAGTGATGCCCATCTTTGAATATCGCTGTCAAAATGATCACCTGTTTGAAAAACTGTGCGACCGGAATGCACCTAATCCCTTGTGTCCCGAATGTGGGTGTTCCGCAACCAGGTTATTCAGCTCGCCTGCATTTCGCTTCAAGGGCAGCGGATTTCATTCCACGGATTATACCAAACACGGTCCAAAACAGAGAAAGGAGATGCCATAGCCTATGCCATTCCCCAAGAAATATCCGTGGCCCGCTTCACGATTGACCAAATCTGAGATGTTTGCGTTGGTTCGTGCGCGGAAGAAACAGGGTAAACCAATCACCGTATTAATCAAAGAAGCAGTGCAGCAAGTCTATGGAGAAGAGTGATGAATTGGATTATCACCCCGGAAAAGTATTTGAGCGATGAGGAAGTGAAACGTCTGGTCAATACCTGTAAGGACTCTGCTCAACTGGCTAAATCTAAAGGCAATTATATAGACGTACGAAATTGGGCGATCATAGACTTAGCACTCAATACTGGATTAAGAGTAGCAGAACTGTCCAATCTAAAAATCGAAGACCTGCATCTGGACTATGGAGAAAAGTCGCTGACAGTACGCAATGGCAAGGGCAACAAAGCAAGAAATGTCAAGTTCAGTTCTGCACTCAAAAAACACCTGAGAGAATACCTGGACTCCAGAACGGATGACAGTCCGTATCTCTTCTCGTCAAGCCGGCAGGAACAGATGAGTCGCAGTGCGATACAAAAAGTCGTGAAGAAGTGGATGCGAGAAGCGGGATTACCAGATCATTTCAGCGTACATTCACTTCGTCATACGTATGCGACCCGGTTGTATAAGGCCAGTAACCACAACTTGCGACTCGTGCAGAAGCAACTCGGACATTCGTCTATTCAGACGACGCAGGTGTATGCTGATGTCAGTGATACCGATGTCGAAACAGCTGTTGAAAGGCTGGGACAAGAAGAGTCATCTTGATGATGGCTCTTTTTTATATTATTTGAGTATAAATAAACTCATTGATTTGAATAAAAAAATTATCCAAGTTTGTTTATTCAGTTATTCGTCACTCCAGTCGGAGCAGAATGATTCAATTCAGGGGCTTTTCAATATTGAATAATGGGGTAAAATTGTATTTATGAGTCAAAACGATAATCCAATTCTCAATAACCCGTATGAAGAACCTAAAAGACATTATGCCACGCGTGCTGATGGGTCGCTTGATTACGAAGAGATTGTTAAAGGCCGCCGTATTTTTATTCCTTATAAAGAAGGTGGAGCAATCCCGAAAAAAGCGATAGATCAGACCGAAGTGTTTGAGTCAAATGATTATAAAGAGCAATACGGTTCAGAGTTAGTTAATCTTGTTCGGGAAGAAGTAAAGCAATGGCGTCAACAAGTATATCCCAATGTGACCAGAGTAACCAAGGATTTATTGCAGCATTGGTTCTTACGCTTTGAAGGCGAACCACGGAAAAACCTTTTCTTTGCTCAAAGAGAAGCATTGGAAGTTGGAATATGGCTCAACGAAGTGGCAGACAGAACAAATGCGGGTTCCCACATCCTAAGTGAACTCAAGGGAACACATCAATCTGTCGCCCTGACAACTGCAGATCTCCATCTACCACGAATTGCATTTAAAATGGCTACGGGTACTGGTAAAACTGTAGTAATGGCCGGCCTTATCGCTTATCACTATTTAAATAGGCAAAATTATGGGAATGATACGAGGTTTGCTGACTATTTTTTAGTAATCACACCTAGTATTACTATTCGGGATCGACTGAGTGTTTTATACGTGGATAAGCACACAGAGAATATAACTCAGCGTGAAGATTATTATGCTGAACGAAAGCTCATACCCCGGAAATATGAAAAACTCATAGGTGGTTTGAATGCTCGCATTGAAATCACTAATTACCATAGTTTTATGCCAAAAACGCTTCAGGGAAACAAACGTACCCCATTTGACGGAAAGATCGATGAATCCGGTGAAAAGACTTCAGGGACAGAATCTCCGGCACAAATGATTCGGAGAGTACTCGGTGATTTTACTCCGAACCGCCGGTTGTTAATCCTGAATGATGAAGCTCACCATTGTTACCTCCCCAAGCAGAATAGAACGAGAAAAACGACTTCAGATTTTGAGCACGATGAAAATGCCAAGGCTGCTGTCTGGTTTAATGGACTGAGAGATATTTCCCGAAAATTTAAAATCAATAATGTGTATGATCTATCTGCAACACCCTATTATTTGGACGGCTCGGGATATGAACCGTATAGTCTTTTTCCTTGGGTTGTGAGTGATTTCGGATTGGTTGACTCTATTGAAAGTGGATTGGTCAAAATCCCGTTTCTCCCAGCAAAGGATGATACCCACCAAATTGAGGAACCGGTACTTCAAAATCTCTATGAACACGTGAAAAAGAAATTATCTAGAAAGGGACTACGAACGCTCCGGAAAGAGGCACGAAAGAAAGGGGAAGAGATACCCGACGAACGTCCGGAAGTGCCAAATCTTGTGGCTAATGCCATTGCTCAAATCTATGATGAATATGACCAGTATTATTCCGGCTATAGAAAAGAATTAGAAGAGAGACCGGATTTATTAACGGCTCCTCCTGTCCTAATTATAGTTTGCAATAATACCACGGTTTCAAGAGAAATTTTCCGGTACATAGCCGGATACGAAATTAAAGATAAAGATGGTAAGGTTGAACGTGTTGTAAGTAGTAGGTTTGACCTGTTCTCAAATTATGATGAACAGAAACAGGTATTGAAGAAAAAAGCACCAACAATACTCATTGATAGCGAAGCCCTGGAAGACGCCGGGCAGATTAATAAAAAGTTCAAAGATGTATTTGAAGAGGAAATCGAAGAGTTTAAACGAGATTATGCCAAGCAATATGGCCAAGGTGCGGCAGATCGATTGACAGATGCAGATATTTTACGTGAGGTAGTCAATACTGTTGGTAAAAGAGGGCGATTAGGTTCCCACATACAATGCGTTGTATCCGTGTCGATGCTCACGGAAGGATGGGATGCGAACAATGTAACTCATATTTTGGGGATTCGAGCTTTCGGTTCTCAGTTACTCTGTGAACAAGTTGCAGGAAGAGCACTCCGCAGAATGGATTATACGCTGCGAGGATATAACAAAGACGGCAATCCAACGCTAGATAAAAGAAAAATTCAGGAATATCGCTTTCCGCCGGAATATGCGACTATCATCGGGGTACCATTCAAATTCTTTAAAGGAGGCAAACGAGAAACTCCTCCTCTTGGCGAGAAAACTCTTGTGTATGCTTTACCTGAGCGTCTGGAACAGCATGAAATTCGTTTTCCTTTATTGGAAGGTTACCGACGTGATATCGGCCACGACAAGCTGCATTACGATTTCAGTGGAGTTAACCCTTACGAAATCGACGGAACCAAGAACCCGACTTGGACTATCTTACAAACGGCCTTCAGTCCGGAAGAAAAGAAAATAAAACCGCAACAATTACTTGAGTATCGTGAGCAAGAAGTCATCTATCACCTGACCAGAAACCTGATGAAATATAAATTTTCCGATCCTGAGCAGTTTTCAAAATTTGAATTATTCGGGCAATTAAAGGAAATTGTAAATTATTGGTATCATAATAATTTAAAACTCTTAAACATACAGGATAAAGAATATAAAAAATTCATACTTGCAGAGGATTGGAGAGCAGTTTCTGATAATATTCATCGTGGTATCAACCCGGACAAGAATACGGAAGAATATATCCGTCCAATTTTTTTAAACAAGTACGATAAGTTCGGTAGCACAAAGTACGTTTCTGGAGCGACAATCAGGTCGGTCTATTTCACTACAAAAAGTCACGTAAATGCTGCTGTTGCCGATTCGGGATGGGAACGTATCTTTGCAAAAACGTGTGAAGAAGTTAAGCCCGTACATAGTTACGTGAAAAATGACTATATGGGTTTTACCATACCGTATGTAAAAGAAGGTGAAGAACACCTTTACAATCCGGACTTTATTCTAAAATGTGAAAATAGTAGTGGATCGAGATTTAATTTGATTGTGGAGATTACCGGATATAATAACAAAGACAAAGCAGAGAAAAAATGGTATGTACAAAATAGGTGGCTCCCGGCAGTAAATTCAGTTCGTGAGAAATACGAATTCGAGCCGTGGTTTTTTGTGGAATATGCTGATGACATTCGTGATATAAAAAATGAATTAGTAGAAACAATTGAATCGATATCTATCCCTGAAAATTCTTTAATTACAAACGGAAGTACATAGTATGACAAAATCCTATCGTCACAATCAAGAAAAGCGTGCACATATCCCGTCTAAAGAAGAAGCGGGATACGAAAAAGAGAATCCCAAAGTAAAAGAACAGGGGGACAGATTGCAATTACCTGTAAACCCAATTATACACAGAGGGCGGGATCCCGAACTTTTCTGGATGGATAAATACAATAATGACCAGCGGATTCGGGAACTACTTGATGAATTGGCAAAACCAAAGGTTAAGCCTGAAATTAAAAGCCTCATTGAGGAATTACGGTCGGTACTTTCCGACCCGTCTCAAAGCGACTGGATCGAGATGTTGGACATTGATATTCGCTCACTTTACAGGACAGAGCATATTGCTCCTGAATTGCTTATTCAGGGACTAACCAAACTTGTAGAGGAGGAAAGTACACAGGAAAAATTATTTTCAGTGAATGAACTGTTTGGGAATTCGCTGAACAAAGATGAATTAAGTAAAGTCAGCGAATATTATGAGCACAGTGACGGCTGGAGTAATCGAATGATACTTGGGGACAGTCTGCGCGTTATGACCAGTTTGCTGGAACGTGAAGGAATGGCTGGCCAAGTTCAGATGGTTTATATTGATCCACCATATGGGATCAAATATGATGGTAATTGGCAGCTTCAGATTAATGATAGAAATGTACGAGATGGTAAAGATGAGCATTTAACTGAAGAACCTGAACAAATAAAGGCCTATAGAGATACTTGGGAAAAAGGAATTCACTCGTACTTAACATATATGAGAGAACGAATCCTTATTGGAAAGGAACTACTAAATGAGAGTGGCTCATGTTTTATACAAATAAGTGATGAAAATTTACATCTTATTAGAAATTTGTTAGATGAAGTATTTGGGAGTGAAAATTTTATAAGTGTGATTACTTTTAAAAAAACTGGAGGTATGGGACAAAAATTAATAGATAATATTTCAGACTATTTAATATGGTATGCAAAAGATAAAGAATCTGTTAAGTATAGACAGCTATACCAGTATAAATCCTTGGAAGATCCATCTACTCATTTATATAACAAAGTAGTAGATAAGGGTAATTTAATCACACTATCAAAAGATGAGGTAAGAAGAAAATGGGATAATAATAATTTTGAAGATTTAATCCAACTCACATCATTGGTTTCTGAAAGCGGAGGAGAAAAAACTGCCTTTGAAGTAGAATATAAGGGGGAAAAGTATAAACCTAGCGGAGGATATTGGAAAACTAATAAAGACGGATTTAAAAGATTGCTAAATTTAAATAGGGTTGAAATAGCTGGCAAAACGTTGCGATATGTTAGATATCTCGGAGATTTCCCAGTAACTGCCATTACGAATTTATGGGAAGATATGGGGGGTGCTGCAAACAAGAGATATGTGGTCCAAACAAATGAACAGATTATTAAAAGATGTCTTTTAATGACAACTGATCCGGGTGATCTGGTTATAGATCCTACGTGTGGAAGTGGAACAACCGCATATTTAGCTGAAGAATGGGGGCGTCGGTGGATAACTATTGATACTTCCCGGATAGCCTTAAATATTGCAAAAACCAGACTGATGACTGCCACATATTCCTATTATTATCTTTATAGTGAGGTGAATATTGATAGAACTAAGACTAAAGATGGTAAGATAAAGAAAACCTTAAACTATAAACCCAAATCTGAAAAAATACAGGATACACGTCAGGGTTTTGTTTATGAAGAGGTTCCTCATATAAAGCTACAACAACTTGCAAATGATGAAGAACCAGAAACTGAAATTCTATATGATAAGCCATTTGAAGATTTTAGTAAGATGCGTGTAGCTGGACCCTTTACTGTTGAGACTCTTCAGAATTTGAATCCGGTTCATCCTGATAAAATAGAAGAAGAGGCTAGAGAAGAAGAAGGGGCACAAAAGTTTGAAGACAGGGTGTTTGAAAGCCTTAAATCGGCGGGAATAAAGAATGGAATAAAGCAGGAACAGGCCGTTTTTACTCAGGTAAATCGATTACCCGATACCTGTCTACATGCAGAGGGTTATTATGATACTGGTGATGGCGAACGGAAAGCTTATCTACATATTGGGCCGAAATTTGGGACGGTTAGTAATCAATCGGTGAATGAGGCTATCAAAGAATGCCGAGCCAAGGGAGATGGTGATTGGCTTGTTATAATGGGGTTTAGTTTCGAAAGTGAAATTACAAATCAAACTGTGACAACAAGTATGGGGAATTTTGAAGTTACGAAGGTCCGAATGGCAGATGATTTACTTCAGGATGGCCTTTTAAAAAGTAAAAAAGATGCTTCATTTATTACTATTGGGGAGCCGGACATTGAACTTCTTGGAAAAGAAGAAGGCAGATATCAGATAGAGGTATTAGGTATAGACATTTATGATCCGATAAAAGATGAAGTGAAACCCCGTAATGCAAAGGACATTGGGTACTGGATGCTCGATGATAATTATGATGGTAGTAATTTCGTGGTTCGACAAGTGTTCTTCAGTGGGGGTAATGGTGATGAGTTCAAGGATATGAAGAAAGATCTTCAAAAACTCGAAAAGCGTAAACACACCAAGAAGAATGTTGAGCACACTCTCCGCATTAAAATTGACGATGAGGCGTTTGACCGATTGTACGGATTAAAATCTCACCCCTTCGAAGCCGAAGAAGGCCAAAAGGTCGCTGTTCGTGTGGTGAGTCAGTTTGGTGAAGAGGTGACGAAGGTGATTAATATCAAATGATTCTATTATTATAATAATATGGGTAGATAAATAATCGAGTTATTGGAATTTCGATGGATAATTTGAAAGCAATAGATTTTTTTTGTGGTGCAGGTGGTATGACCTATGGTCTCACTCAAGCCGGTGTTGACGTACTTGCAGGAATTGATGTTGAAGAATCATTCAAGGAGACATACAAATTAAATAACAAAGATTCTAAATTTTTAAATTGGGATGTCACCAAGCAAGAACCCCAATCTTTAAAAACTGAGATTCACTTAGAAAAAAATGATGATTCTTTGATTTTTGTGGGTTGCAGTCCGTGTCAGTATTGGAGTAAGGTAAATACTGACAAACGTTCAGCGAGTTATACAAAGAATCTGTTAGAAGATTTTCAACGGTTTGTTAATTACTTTAAACCGGGTTATATAATTATTGAGAATGTTCCTGGTATAAAAAATAAGCGTAATAACCATGTGTTGCTAAATTTTTATGACTTCCTAAATCTGAACGGATATACGCACGATTCAGATGTAATTAACACAAATTTATTCGGAGTACCTCAAACAAGAAGAAGATTTGTAATGGTTGCGTCTCGTTGTCATGAGAAAATTAAATTACCCAGGGGACAGCGAAATGATGAATTAGTAGTAAGGAATTACTTGGGGCCCAAACATGGATTCAAACCTATTCCTGCTGGTCATATTGACTCCACGGAATTTTTGCACACTTCATCTGGTTTATCTGAAAAAAACTTAAAGCGAATCCGAGCTACTTCAAAAGATGGTGGAACCCGTATGGATTGGAAAGATGATCCGGAACTGCAAGTCCCGGTATATGAGGGCAAAGATGATCAGTTTAAAAATGTATATGGACGAATGTTCTGGGATAAGCCGGCTCCGACTATTACTACCAGATTTAACAGCTATTCCAACGGAAGATTCGGACACCCTGAAGAAGACAGAGCTATTTCATTAAGGGAAGGGGCAAGACTTCAGACCTTTCCGGACGATTATAAATTCAGAGGAAACTTAAACTCTATTGCGAAACAAATTGGAAATGCAGTACCTCCGGAATTAGCAAAAAAAATTGGCCAGTATATTCTGAGGAGAAAAAATGAATAACGGTAAAAAGTTAAAGATGAGTTTTGATCCTCATACTATTGAGCACCTTGGTGTTAAAATGTATTCTAGAATTCCTAATGCAATAGCAGAATTAATTGCTAATGCATACGATGCTGACGCGAATGAAGTTCATATTAGACTTAATAGTGGCAGTGAAAATAAATCTGTTGAGGTCTCAGATGATGGTGTTGGAATGTCTTTTGACGAGATCAATGAACAATTTCTTCGAATTGGTAGGAAAAGAAGAATAGAAGAAGGAAATAGAAGTCCAAACGGAGAACGCAAGGTTACTGGTAGAAAGGGATTGGGAAAACTAGCTTTTTTTGGATTAGGAAATACTATTGAGATAGAAACAACTGTAGAAGATAGCACCGAAAAAGTAAAATTCGTTTTAAACTGGAATGAAATCACAGGTACATATGACAAACATAATTATGAGCCAAGGTTTAGTATCCAAAAGTGCGATCAGGATGAACATGGTACAAACATTGTTTTAAAAGACCTTAAAAGAAAATCTCCATTTGACAAACAGCAGCTTGCTATAAGTCTTTCTAAACTTTTTAATCTTTTTGACAAAACTTTTAGAGTTTTTATTTCACTTAATGGTGACGAATCGCTTTTAATAGATGATAAGTTAAAGTTCGAAAATATAGATGCTCAATTCGAATGGGAGTTTCCGGAATTTTGTTCACAAGTTGACTTAGAATATGCTGAAAAGGAGAATATCCGGGGAAAAATTATTTCAACAGAAAAGCCCCTTAAACCAGGTATGAGAGGTATTACACTTTTTGCTAATGGTCGACTAATAAATACGGCTGAATTTTTTGGTGTTTCAGAATCTAGTCACGGTTTTTCATATTTCACAGGTTGGTTAGATGTGGATTTCGTTGATGATTGGGAAGAGGACGTTATATCAACAGACAGACAATCTATTAATTGGGATTTACATCAGACAGAGTTGCTGCGACAATATTTAAAAAAGACGATGTCTGAGATTGAAAGAGATTGGCGTGAAAAAAGGCGCGAAAAGAGAAAGGAAAAGATAAAAGAAAAGACTCAAATTGATGTTCCTAATTGGTATGATAAATTGCCCGATGAAATATTATCTACGATTGAACCGATTGTAAACACCATTATTGAAAAATCCGAATTAGCGGATGACCAGCAATCTGACGTAGTTCGAAAAATTCATTCATTAATTCCTGAATATCCCTACTATCATTGGCGACATCTGCATAAAACTGTACAGGAAGCATCAAAAGAGGACTACATAAAAGAAGATTTTTATAGAGCTTTTACAGAAACAATAAAACGTTATATAAATGAAGTTAGAACAATTTCTGGAAGCACAAATAAGAGTGATTCAAGTATGATGGGGGAGGTGTTTGGGAAAGATAAAGGTAAATTGATCGTTTCGGAAAAATATCAAAAAGTAGATGGAAGTGATTTTCAGCCAGCGACACGAGAAAATATAGAGGAAGGCCAAAAATATTTATCGATGGGGATAGTCACGGGAGGGCGAAATCCTGTATCACACGAAGAAATTGTTGAATTGAGAGATTCGGGTTTGTTTTCGGAGGAAGACTGTCTGGATGCGCTAAGTTTAATATCACATTTATTCCGGCGGTTAGATGACGCAGAGACTAACGATTCATAAGTTCATTTTATAAATAACTTCGATACCATATTATGAGTGATATAAACTCTTTGATTGACTCAATAAAAAGCCTCAGTGCTGCAAATATGTTGGGGAGATATATTAATTTCATTCAGTTCCCTTTCTACCGGAATTTAGAAATAAATACTCGAATTAATTTTACTTTTCCATTTACCGTATTTGTTGGACAAAATGGTTCTGGAAAAAGTTCGACACTCCACGCACTTTACGGCGCACCCCAAGGTCATACTCCATATGAGTTTTGGTTTGATACAGTTGTAGATCCTATTCGATACTATAGTGATGAGCATAAGAGACATAGTTTCTTTTATTCTTATTTTGACAAGAATGGAGACGAATTAGAAGTTGTTAAGGCTAGAATACGACGAAAGGGCAATCCTAATTACTGGGAAACGAGCCGTCCTTTACGGTGGGCTGGGATGAAATCTTTGCCAGAAGATGTAGACCGTGAACGTAATCCTCCATTAGAGAAAAATGTTGTATATCTTGATTTCCGTTCGGAGCTAAGTGCTTTTGACAAATACTTTTACTTTCGTGAACCAACAGGTTTAAAAGCGAAAAATAAACAGGAATATCTCAGGAAAAAATCAAAACACTTAAAGAAAGTATTTTCAAGATCAAATCATATTGTTTATGGCCCATATAATGTCAAGCAGAATGAACCTTTGGAGAATTTGACAAAACAGGAGCTGGATATAGTTTCTTTTATACTTGGAAGAAAATATGTAGAAGGCAAAATTGTTGAACATAAAATATTTACCGATTGGGGATACTCAGTAAAATTTAAAACCGAACGCGCCTCTTATTCGGAGGCTTTTGCCGGAAGTGGTGAAGTCGCTATCGTAAGATTGGTTCGTGAAATATATCAAGCTCCTGACTATTCGCTAATTCTTTTAGATGAACCTGAAGTATCATTGCATCCTGGTGCCCAGCACAGATTGAAATTATTTCTTTTAGAGCAAATAAAAAGTAAAAAACACCAAATAGTGTTATCTACTCATTCACCTACTTTTGTTGAAGAGTTGCCAATAGATGCAATTAAGGTATTCTATCAAAATCCTGCAACAGGACGATTTAAAGTCGATGAGGAAAGAACATATAAAGAAGCGTTTTATCATATTGAGCTCACAAATCCAGACAAAACTGAAATAATAGTTGAAGATCTTCTATCAAAAAAAATTATAGAATCTGTAATAAATAGCATAGGAGAAGAAGTTGTTTCTATAACTCACGTAAAATTTTTTCCGGGCGGCAGTTCTGCTATTAAGAACGATTTCATAAAAGTATTCAGTCAAGAAGAACAAAAAAATCGACATATAATTTTTGATGGAGACCAAAAGCCGAATGAACTGCATTTTGATCCATTGGAATTATCCGATAAAGAAAAAACGGTTGCTAATCTTAAAAAATTAGTAAAGAAACAAGTCGGAATGAAAATATCATTTACTCCGGATGGGTATAAAGGAAAAAGTGACCGGACTGGCAAAATTGATTTGATAATGAAGTATTTAACTTACTATAAAGATTATGTGCATTATTTACCAGGAGATCAACCCGAGCAAATTATATGGAATCGTGAATACGCTGAAAATTTATTAGGAGACCGCAATGATAAAGAAAAGGTATTATTTGGAATTGATAGTGAAAAAAGTTGCAAATCGAAGTTTTTCAAACTGAAGAACTCTTTATTTGATAAAGAAGAAAAAATTGACACCTTATATTCAATGTTTATAAAACATTGGGTAAATATTCGGGATGAATATTTTGAAAACATTAAAGAAACAATAAATAAGATTCGTGAAAACTAATGTCCGATATATATAGTACCAAAAAACGCTCCCAAATCATGTCCAAAATTTCCGGCAGAGAAACCAAGCCGGAAATAATAGTTCGTAAATTTCTTTTTGCTCACGGATTCAGATATTTAAAAAACGATAAGCGTTATCCTGGTACCCCAGACATCGTATTGCCAAAATATAATACTATAATATTTGTTCACGGTTGCTTTTGGCACGGTCATAACTGTAAAGCAGGGAAATTGCCGAATACTCGTAGAGATTTTTGGAAAAAGAAAATATCGAATACCGTTGAAAGAGATCAAAAACATAAAACAGAATTGATTGAGAAAGGATGGTCCGTCATTACCGTCTGGGGATGTAATATAAAAAGTAAGGCTGATCGTGATAGATACTTGCCAAATATTATCGATGAAATAGTTAGCTAAAATAACCGTAAAAGCGAAAATATTATTCTGATGATTTTTAAATAAGAAAGAAAGTGCAAAATGGATTATACAAAAAACCAGTTGGAAGCAATTAACCATCTCGATGGAAATGTACAAATTATTGCTTGTGCCGGCTCTGGCAAAACACAAACAATCTCAATGCGGATTGCCAATTTAGTTCTCAGTGGAATATCCAAAGAGAATATCCTGGCATTTACATTTACGGAGAAAGCCGCAAAGGAAATGAAATTAAGAGTTAGAGCACAACTTGAAGAGCATATGCCGGAGTCCCCGGAATTAGCAGGCATGTATATTGGAACAATCCACGCTTTTTGTCTGCAATACCTAAAAGAAATTCGCTCTGATTTTCGCAATTATGAAATAATAGATGAAAACAAACTATTATTATTTCTTTCGAGGAATTTTTATGATTTAAGACTTCAAAGCCTAAGATCACAAGTAAGAGGACATTCCTATTTCAGAACAATAACTCAGTTTATTAAGACAATAGATATCATTAAACAAAATCAGTATTCCAATGATTTTGTTAAGTCCAATTCGCCTATCTTCTATGAAAGTTACCATAGATATATATCAAAATTACAAGAACATAAGTTTATGGATTTTTCCACTATCATTGAGACTTTAGTTAAAATTCTTGAAAGTGATCCCCAAGAACTTGATGCCATAAGAGAAAAAATTAAATATGTGGTCGTTGATGAATATCAAGATATTAATCAAATTCAGGAAAAATTAATTAAACTCATTGCTGGTAATAATGGGAATCTCTGTGTTGTGGGAGATGATGATCAATCTATTTTTGAATTCCAAGGTGCAAATATAAATAATATTCTAACATTCGAAGACAGATACAATGATGTAAAGTCGGTTCGTCTATTAAAAAATTTTAGATCAACTAATACGATTATTGAGGCTGCGAAAGATTTAATCCAATATAATAATCCGGATCGGCTTGACAAGTCAATGGAACACGGCCTTTCTTTTCGAAAGGGGCAGTCCGGTGATATGTATAAATTGGAATTTCCCACTAGAGTAGGTGAAGTTGAATTTATCGCTGATAAGATTAAAGAGTTAAGGGGGTATCAGTATTTAGAGACAATTGATGAGGCAACTGGAGAAAAACGGTATAGGGGCCTTGATTGGGGAGATTTTGCTGTTTTAATAAGGAATAATTCCACTGCAAAAGATTTTATTGAAATTTTCGAAAGAGAAAATATACCGTTTACGGCAAAAGGGACTGCCGGATTATTTGAACGTTCTGAAATTCGGTTTCTGCAGATGATTTTTAATTATTTCTGTGATACTGATATTCGAAATAACCGGGACAGTATTATATGTGACTTGGGAAATTTAAAAAATTACTATGAAAGCAACATTAATCGCGGTTACTGGGAGAATGTTAAAGAAAAAATTAGCGAAATTAAAAATGAAATTAATGAAGGGGATCGATTTTATCCGCAACAGATTTATCACCAAATATTACAGGCTATGGGAGCTGAAGAAGATATTTATGATGAAGGCGAACTGTTTGATTTCGGCAGGTTCAGCCAGTTGATTCTTGATTACGAGACTGTTAATGAGTGGATAGACATCAGACGATTAAAATCATTTATATTTTTCTTGAACGGATATGCTGAATCAAGAATTGATATGGGAGGTTTGGATGACCCAACCCGATTGAATACAGTGAGTATTCATTCGATACATAAAGCAAAAGGGCTTGAATTTCCTGTAGTATTTGTTGCAGATATTGCTACTTGGAGGTTTCCTTCACAACGACGGAATACTGCCCCGGATATCTTTTTGGATTTGGACTTATCAAATTATACAGGTGGAGATAAAGGGGAAAGACGACTATTCTATGTAGCGGTAACCAGAAGTGAAAAATTTTTATTTTTAACAATGGCTAGAGATATTGGGCATAAAAGAAAATATAACCCGTCTAATTTTTACGATGAATATTTGCACGACTTTCTTCTGACAGATAATATTGCTGATCCTACAGAAAGGTCCTTTATCAAACCTGCACATAAGACAGATTTGGATATCATACCAACATCCTTCTCTGATCTTCAATACTATTTAAAATGCCCATATGATTATTTGTTACGAATTGTAATGGGTTTTTCATCAACGATTGATTTGAGTTTCGGGTACGGATTACAGGTCCATAATTTGATGAATCGTTTACACTCTAGAGGAACCACTGAGCCGCCTTCGAAAGATGAGATTGAAAAACTAACTGATAATGAGTTTTTCCTCCGTTATACCCGTAAACAAATTTTTGAGAACCTAAAAGAAAAGTCTAAAAAGATCTTGGTGAATTATACTGAAAATTACGGAGACGATTTTCCTTTAAAGTTGGAAACAGAAAAACCATTTGAATTTGTACTCGGAGATGCTCTCATATCGGGGGAGATTGACTTAATTACCCGAATTAATCCGGATACAAATGAAATAACGGAAGTGAACCTGATCGATTTCAAAACAGAAAAAAAGGACGGTAGAAGAGAGCGTGATCCCTTAAATCGGTTGCAATTAAGGTTATATGCTATTGCCGTTAATCGTGCTTTGGGCCTTGATACGAAACAAGCACATGTGCATTATTTGTCAGATAATGTAAGATTCGAAGTCGACTTGGCAGACAAAAAGTTGGAAGAATCAAAAAATTTAGTAGAAGGTTCTATTCAGGGAATTAAACATCGTAATTTTAGTAAAAATCCGGGTAGCCATTGTGAAGAATGTGATTTCACGATGATCTGCTCAAAAACGGGATAATTTTACATTCACTTATACTATCCAAATTGGCTAGTCAGATAATTATAGATGTAATTCTGAAATCCTATTTGGAATTGTAATATTAATCCTGAGATTACTTATTGCAGTTTATTTTATTGACATTTTCATTAAATTATTTTACTTATTTAGCGCTGATTTAATTCAACCAGTGGCGAAATTGGTAAACGCGCCTGACTTGCACTCAGGTGGCCTCTAAAGGCCTTGCGGGTTCGAATCCCGCCTGGAGGCTTGCTTCGAACCTATTGAAAGCGATTCTCCAGACGGGATTTATGTTTCATCTTGGTCAGTTATTTTTCTGTGTACAGTTGTGTTGATATTTTTATATTACAATATGATGAAATGTTACCTTAATTATATTATTTGAAATTTAAATTAAACATACATTTGATAGTTTTTACATAAAAATTATTGCACTCCAAACAATATTACGAACTAAGTTATATTAAAATTATGTTGAAATAATTAAAATCTGAAATACGAGGTGCGATGACTATGAATACGACAAAATTTGGGAATGTAACTATTTTTATAAATATACACCCAAGTTTAGAGACATCATTCTCGGAACAAGATTTTAGTTTTTTGGCAGAGAAATTATACAACGAAATTAATGAAAAATACAAAATCAGCATATATAATGATTATTTTTCTATCAATAATTTCCGTTGGAAGCGTGGATGTATCGAATTGGAATTTTCATTAATGATAGCAACCCCACTTATTTATAAGGCGATAAAAGATTATCCTGATTTTAGAATTGGTTTAGTTACTTTATTTGACGATGTAAGCTATTTAGTTATGAAATTTAAGAGACATAAAGATGAAAGTGGTAAAATAGTGAAAAGAGAAGTTGAAATTTTGGAAGAAACAAAATACGAACAAAATTCAACATCATTGGAATTATATGATTTGGATGATAAAAATATCACAATTATTCCTACCTATCATAGATGCTGTTTATATAAATATAATATTCCAGAAAAATTATAGTATTAGATAATTTCAATATATACTTCAAATAAACGATTGATTAACCGTTACTATTAAGTATGCATCTTCTCTAATATTGCCCCAGATTACAAGAAGTCATAAAATTGTCGCTATATTTTCTTGACGATTGGAAACATTACCATACAATATTGATAAAAACTCACCACATTTCAGACATTTTATGGTGAATAATATTAATTAAATGTTCTCCTACTAATATTTATACTAAGCCATTCAGTTGTGTATTAATATAATTTTCTAAATAAGAATGAATTTCTCCATTTTTCATTCTGTCAATAGTCTTGTTGATTAAATAGGGTATATGTGCATCGAATAATAAACGCCGGTATCTTGTTTCGTCGACGAGACCTTTAATCTCTATTCCAATAACTCTTTCATACCGACTGTTCTTTTCTTTCCCAAGTATCAAAGTCAACTCAAAGTGTTTTAAAAAGTAGTTCAAAATCAAGGATAGTAAGTGTTCTGGAGATTTTACAATCCTGTTATTAATGGTCAAAAATTGTCCATATCTACCACGTTTAATTTTATAGTCATAAATGGATTCACTATCTCCCCAACTTCTTTCTTCTGGCAACATAATTTCTGTTTTAATCATCTCCTCTGTTTTAAGACTAGGATACCAAAATTCTACGCCGACTAATTTGTCTTGATCTGAGATCAATCCTCCTGTCATATCTCGTTCACCGAGATGAACAAGGAGCCTTCCTAACAGTTCAAAGCTAGAAACACTAGAGTAGCGATTATTAAATTTGATGTTCCAAAATTTACCAGATTTATAATGATTTATCTTTTTACATCGAATAGAATTGGAGAAATTAAAACCAAAACCATATTCTTTATTGTAGATAGTTGTTGTATAGCAGGATTTAATTGCCGGTAAAAAATAGTCCTCAAAATCTAAATGTGATTCTTCAAGATCGTGTTCATTTAACCGCCGTAATTTTGTGACAATGGTTTCAAAAGATTCTTTAAGTAGAGTCTCGTGAATTTCGCTTCCAATTATTTCCTCCTTTTTCTTCAATAAAGTATAATCAGAATACCAATGATCACTCCCTTTCATCAATTCAAAACCTGAATAGGTTCGAAGGGTGAATTTATAGTCTGATTTTCCTTTTTCTTCTGGTATGAGTTCAATAAATGGAATACCATTTTGTTGATATTTTTTTGTCTTTTCTTCGTCAACTTCATGACTCACATAAATCTCCCATCCCCAATACTGATGATTGACTGAATGCTTTTGAACTGCAAGCATATCTGGAATCATATTAGTCCCCGGGATCTTTTTCTCAACAGTAAAATCATTTTGTTCTGAATTAAAAAATCGATTTGATAAGATGCTAAATTCATTTATTCCAAGTGTGTTGAGCATTGCCTTCGCTTTTGAATCAAAGATTGATTCCTGAGAGCATTGTATGGTAATTGGTTCGTCTCTTTCCAATTTATTCTTGAGATAATATTTGGCTCCCTCGTGTAGTGCTGTTTCCTTTGTTATGCTACACGTGCTTTCGTGCTTATGAGCAAAATGATGCCGATTTATTTGTCCTTTCTTTGCAATTACTGCCTGTTTGCATTGTGGGCAAATTAAGTGAAATTTGGCACTTATACGTTCAGAGATATGAACATATTCATCAGAATTTTCATCGTAAGCGAATGGTAGTAAAATATCAGCCATTGGATCAACTCTCCTTTAACTATAAATTAATTAAAATTTAACTGTCAGGTAATTTGAAGTACTTGTGGAGAAAGAAAAACGAAAAATGCGGAAAAGTTACCCCCCTAGTAATCGAATCTGTTAGAGAAGTAAATGACTCGCACAATTAAATATATAGATCAATGTTTTCGAAACCCAATTAATACTATAATCTTTATTGGAGGTTGGGCTACCCGGTCTTTTTTCCAGCCCCCAAGCCCTCAACCTAAGTCAATCTCTTGGTAAAGTTTTATTCAACTATATCTTGCTTGCCTTTCCGCAGACAACGACTTTAACGTAGAGTATAAAACTCATACCGTGTTCGAAAATGTATTGAGTCGATATCTAACTTTCTTTGTTACTGGTTGCTTCCTGGAATAAGAATGTTGGATTAAAACGAAGGAGAGCCCAAATGGAGGCGGATGATAAAACGCTCGACGTGGAATTTGGCGTCGACCTATTTACGGAGGTACTATGACAGAGATTGATCTTGATCGATTTTTTAAGGCACAAGAGAACACGTGGCGGATGGCTCGTCAAGAACTACAAAACGGTAAAAAGAAAACACACTGGATTTGGTGGATATTTCCCGAATGTGATCACGATGCTTTGGGTACATCGGAGACGACCAAGAAGTATCAGATTCACAGTCTTGAAGAGGCTGATGAATACTTTGGTGATATACTGCTTGGTTCTCGTTTAACAAAATGTGCTCAAGCTCTTTTAGACTCAGGCAAAGACAATATCAAAGATATTGTCTATTGGCCTGATGACTTAAAGATTAAATCATCTATGACCTTGTTCGAAGAGGTTGTAAAACGAGCAAACCGTTCTGATGACGAATTCACCAAAGTCCTGGAGAAGTACTTCGACGGGGAACGGTGTGAGTATACACTTGAGTGGATAGCGGATCAGATCCAAGCATAAGTATCAGCCCTGCATAACTCTTGGTTGGGTTGTGCAGGGTTTTTTATTTGCGTAATGGCAGAGTTTATTAGATATTCTGTTGTTTTACTTTATTAGGTAGTACCAGTAGTACACATTTTTACTTATAGGGAATTCGTAGAAGAATTATAAGGCGGTTTTTGTGGTTTAACCGGGACCGTTAGCCCGCAAAACTACAGGAGTGTATCTTTGAGTAATACTAGAAGAATGGAATCGTGGATTCAAGAAAGTTTAGATAAAGATGATATTGCATTCTATACCTCTATTTGTGATTTAATGA
>Ga0209918_1000066_pt1 | contig 80068 bp, 72 predicted proteins | sample SalPonD_shore_MG_FD_185712 | JGI IMG/M metagenome (GOLD analysis project Ga0209918, IMG submission 185712) | Salt pond soil microbial communities from South San Francisco under conditions of wetland restoration - Salt Pond MetaG... | ecosystem: Environmental > Aquatic > Marine > Intertidal zone...
GCTCGGTGGCGCCGACGGGGACGAACACCACGGGCTCGTCCCGAAAGCGCTCTTGCACTTCGGGCCAGGCGAGGTCGGCGAGGTCGACCGCGGCGCTCATCGCGCTCGCCGCTCGTGGATGGCGTTGGCCAGCACGCACAGGATTTCGAACATGAGCGTAGCGCCCGCCAGTGCCGTGACTCCGGCGTGGTCGAACGGCGGCGCAACCTCCATCACGTCGCCGCCGACGAGGTTCAGCCCGCGCAGACCGCGGAGCATGCGTTGCGCCTCCGCGGTAGTATACCCACCGATCTCGGGCGTGCCGGTACCGGGCGCGTAGACGGGGTCGAGTCCGTCTACGTCGAAGCTCACGTACAGGGGCGCATCGCCCACGACCCGGTGGATCTCCTGCACCACGCGATCGGGCCCCAACTCGAAGTACTCATCGATCTCCACGACGCGGATGCCCTGCTGGTGCGCCCAGTCGAGATCCGTGTCGGCGTAGAGCGAACCGCGGATGCCGACCTGGATGACCCGCTTTGGATTGAGGATGCCCTCCTCGATGGCGCGGCGGAACGGCGTGCCGTGGGTGTAGGGATTGTCGCCGAAGTACGTGTCGTTGGTGTCCGAGTGGGAGTCGAACTGCACCATCGCGAGCGGCTGGTCGCCGGCGATGCCGCGCAGGATCGGCAGCGTGCCCAAGTGGTCGCCGCCGGCCGTGAGCGGCGCGGCGCCCGCCTCGTGGATGCGGCGGTAGAAGGACTCGACGCGCTCGAGCGTGTCCCGGAGGTCGATCGGGTTGACCGGCACGTCGCCGAGGTCGGCGACCCGGCAGAGATCGTAGGGCGCGATTCGGCTCGCCTGGTGCACCAGGCGCATCATGGTCGAGGCGCTGCGGACCTCGCGGGGCCCATGGCGCTGCCCCACCCGGTTGGTCGAGCCAGAATCCCAGGGCAAGCCGACGAGCCCAATATCGACCTCGGCCGGGTCCTCGATCTGTGGCAGCCGCATGAAGGTCGAGCGCCCGGCGAATCGCGGAATCTCGCTGCCCCCGATGGGCCGGAAGAATGCGGGTTCGTGTGCCATCGCGTGCTCCCGGTGACCGCGGCCGGGAACACCCCGGTGCCGCTTCGCTCCAATGGAATCTAGTCGCTGTTTTCCTTCGGTAAAATAAGAAATAATCGAAGATCACTTTGAAATGGGCCAAAGTCATGACGACCTCCAGCGGCGGGGTGCCTTACCTGCGTGATGTCGATCTGCGGCATCTCGAGGTCTTCCGGATCGTGGCGGACTGCGGCGGGCTGTCGGCGGCCCAGGTGGAGCTGAATCTGAGCCTGTCGACGATCAGCCTTCACGTGGGCGAGCTCGAGGGCCGGCTGGGAATGCGGTTGTGCCAGCGGGGCCGCGGCGGCTTCGCGCTGACGCCGGAAGGGCGCATCGTCTACAAAGCATACGCCCGACTCGGCTCCGCGCTACAGGACTTCCGCTCGGAGGTCGGATCGGCGCGCGAGCAGCTCACCGGCGAGCTCAGCATTGCGGTCGTGGACAGTACCGTGACCGATGCCAACAGTCCGGTGGTCGCGGCCATCCGGCGTTTCCAGGCGGTGGCGACGGAGGCCGAAATCCGAATCCACGTGCAGGCGCCGAAGGAGATCGAGCGCGGCGTGCTCGACCGCCACGTGCATGTGGGGATCGGCAAGTTCTACCATCGCCTGCCGGAGCTCGAGTACCGCGATCTGTACTCGGAGGAGCTGGCACTCTATTGCGCGCGCGAGCATCCGCTGTTCGAACGGGCCGTGGACGTGACCGACACCGCGGAGCTGGCCGGGATGCCGTATGTGTCCCGCGGCTACGTGACGGAGGACGAACGCCCTGAAGCCATCGTCGACGTGCGGCCCGGCGCCATCGCCTATCAGCTCGAGGGCATCGCGATGCTGATTCTGTCGGGCTGCTACATCGGCTTCCTGCCGACCCACTATGCCGCGTACTGGGTCGAGCGCGACGACATGCGACCTCTCCTGTCCCGGGCGGCCTTCTACCGCATCGGGATCACCGCGATCACGCGCCGCAACCTAGAGCCGCCGCCGGTGGTGCGAGCGTTCCTCGACAGCCTCCTGGACATCGCCGGCAGCCCGGGGCAAGGCGATCGGGAATCGATGCGCCTTGGTGGGTCAGGGTCGTTGAAGTGAGGTGGCCGGCAACCGCAATTGCCGCCACGCTGGTCCAAGCGTCCGCTTCTTGACGGACGCGCAGCGTGCCGGTTTTAATAGTTCATTGAGAACCGATTTTCGAGCACACTCCGAGTCGAACGATGGTGTCCGTGATCCGGAATACGTCTGCGCCGCGCTGGCGGCGATGGTGGCGCACGGCCTGAGGTTTCAGACCGTGTACCCCGAACGTATATCCGGAGCCGACACCCGATGACCCCCGAGCAGTTCGACGCCTGCGCCCGCGAGGGCTACAATCGCATTCCCCTGTCGCGCGAGATCCTCGCGGATTTCGACACGCCGTTGTCGACCTACCTCAAGCTGGTCGATGGCCCGTATTCCTACCTGCTCGAATCGGTGCACGGCGGCGAGAAGTGGGGCCGCTACTCGGTGATCGGGCTGCCGTGCCGCACGGTGGTGCGGGTGACCGGTCGCGAGGTGACGGTCACGACGGATGGCGAGGTCGTCGAGTGCAAGCAGGCCGTCGATCCGCTCGCCTGGATCGAGCAGTACCACAGGCGCTTCCGGGTGCCGCACGTCGAGGGCCTGCCGCGCGTGCAGGGCGGCCTCGTCGGCTATTTCGGTTACGACACGATCCGCTACATCGAGCCGCGTCTCGACGTGCCGCAGAACAGGCCCGACCCGCTGGGCACGCCCACCGTCCTGCTGATGCTCTCCGACGAGGTGGTGGTGTTCGACAATCTGCGCGGCACCGCGCAGATCATCGTGTTCGTGGATCCGACACGCGAGGCGTACGACGCGGGCCAGGTGCGCCTGGACAACCTGATCCGCGCATTGCGCGGGCCGGGCGGTGGCTACCCGCCGCCGGCGCGCACGGCGAGCATCAGCGAGCAGGACTTCGTCTCCGGCTTCACGGAGGAGGGCTACAAGGCGGCGGTGGAGCGCATCAAGCGCTACATCGTCGAGGGCGACGTGATGCAGGTCGTGCCCTCGCAGCGCCTGAGCGCCCCGTTCGCCGCCCGCCCGCTCGACCTGTACCGCGCCCTGCGCTGCCTCAATCCCTCGCCCTACATGTACCTGCTGGATCTCGAGGACTTCCACGTCGTCGGCGCGTCGCCGGAGATCCTCACGCGCCTGGAGGAGGGCGAGGTCACGGTCCGCCCCATCGCCGGCACGCGACCGCGCGGCGCGGACGAGGCCCAGGACCGCGCGCTCGAGGCCGAGCTGCTGGCGGACCCGAAGGAACTGGCCGAGCACCTGATGCTGATCGATCTCGGGCGCAATGACGTCGGGCGCGTGGCCGAAGTCGGATCGGTGGAGGTCACGGACCGCATGACCGTGGAGCGCTACTCGCACGTCATGCACATCGTGTCGAACGTGATCGGTCGCCTGAAGCCGGGGCTGTCGGCCATCGACGTTCTGCGCGCCACGTTTCCGGCCGGTACGCTCTCCGGCGCGCCCAAGATTCGCGCGCTGGAGATCATCGACGAGCTCGAGCCCGTGCGCCGCGGCGTCTACTCCGGCGCGGTGGGTTATCTCTCGTGGTCGGGCGACATGGACATGGCCATCGCCATTCGCACGGCGGTGATCAAGGACGGCGAGCTCCACGTCCAGGCCGGCGGCGGCATCGTGCAGGATTCGCAGCCGCAGGCGGAGTGGGACGAGACCATGAACAAGGCGCGGGCCATGTTCCGGGCGGCCGAGCTGGCCGAGGCGGGCGTCGACCAGGCCGACGGCCTGCCGACGCGCTGATCCGTGCCGGGCGCCGGCGAACCCGCGCGTACCGGTTCATCGCGCGCGCTTCGACGGGCTCGCCGGCCGTGCGCCGGCCGCATGGGGTGCGCAGGTTCTGCAATGCATGTATTCGCGGATGATCGACGCATGACCCGGGTCCGGGCCTGGACCCTGGGCGTCCTGCTGCTGGCCGCAAACAGTCTCGCCCATGCCGGCGGCGGGACCGTGCCGGCCGGCCGTCAATCCGTGGCGGTCCGTGCGTCCGCGTACGCGGAAGTCGTATCGGCGGCGGACACGCGCGTGCGGGCGGCCATGCCCGGCGTGGTCTCGGACCTGGAGGCGCTGCCGGGGGACTCCGTGGCGGCCGGTGCCGTTCTCGCCCGCCTGGGCGGCGCCGGGGTGGATGCGCGGATGGCGCAGCGCAAGGCGGCCGTGCAGTCCGCGCAAGCCGCGCTGGAGGCGGCTCGCAAGACGCTCGCGGCGGAGCGCCAGAAGCGTTCCCAGCAGCTCAGCACGCGCTCGACCGTGTACCAGGCCGAGGCCGACCTGGGGGACGCCCGGGCACGGCTGGACGAAGCCAGCGCCCGCCTCGCCGAGCTGCGTGCCTGGACCGAGATCGACGCCCCCATGGGCGCGACCGTGGCCTCGGTGGAGGTCGCCAATGGCGAACGGGTCGAGGCGGGCCAGCTGCTGCTCACCCTGCGCGCCGACAGCCGTCTGTGGCTGCGGGCCACGTTCCACGGCGCGGATGCCGCCGCGGTCGAGCCCGGCATGACCGGCGAGTTCGTGCCGGCGGGCGGAACCGGATCGGTCGCCGTGCGGGTCCGCGGCATCGTCGGCCGCGTCCGGCCGAACGGCGGGAAGGTGGTGGCGCTGACCGCGACCGCGGCCGCGCCCGGCTGGTCCTCCGGCGAGGCGGGGACGGTGACGTTGCGCGGTGCGGCACGGGAGGTCGTGACGGTGCCCACGCGGGCCCTGGTCCTCGATCGCGGCCAGTGGTGGGTGCTGGTCAGCGAACCCGACGGCGAGCATCGCCGCCGGGTCGTGCCGGGCCGCCAGGTCGACGACGCGACGGTAATCCTGCATGGCCTCCAGGCGGGCGATCCGGTCGTCGTTGCGGATCCGTACCTGCGTTTCCACGCGGACTTCGCGACGCAGTACCAGGCACCCGACTGACGCGGTGAATCCATGAACGGCCGGACCGCCCTGCGTGATGTCGCCCTTCGCCCCGTCCTGTGGCTGCTCGTATACGGCGCGCTGATCGCCTATGGGGTGTACGCACTCGCGCACATATCCGTCGAGGTCCTGCCGCAGTTCGACTATCCCGAGATCGCCGTCGTCGCCCACTATCCCGGGGCGACGCCGGAAGAGCTCGAGACCCTGATCACGCGGCCGATCGAGGGCGAGGTCCTCGGCATCCCCGACGTCGAGAGCGTGCGCTCCGTGATGGGCGGCAGCACCGTGCAGGTCGACCTGCGATTCGCGTCCGGCACGAATGTTCACCAGGACCTGCAGGCCGTCAACGCGGCAGTCGACCGCGCGCGCGGGCAACTGCCCGCCTCGGTGCAGCCGCGCGCGGTCATCATGGGCAACGCCATCAACGAGGTCGCCGACTATGGGGTGACACTGCCCGCCGGCGTCGATCCGATGACCGTCGACCGCGCCGTGCGGGCGCGCGTCCTGCCGGCGCTGCGGGCCCTGCCCGGCGTGCAGCGTGTCGAGGTTCTCGGTCCCGGCCGGGAGGCGTTCTGGGTGCAGCCCGACCCCGGGCGCATGCGCGAGTACGGCGTCTCCGTGCCGGTCCTCGCGCAGTCGGTGCGCCGGCAGGTGCTGCTCGGCCCGGCGGGGTACCAGGCGCTCGGCCACCAGGACGTCCCGGCCGAGGTGCGCCACCTCCCGCGGAGCGCGGCTGCGCTCGGGGAGGCGAGCGTGTCCGGGGAGGACGGGCCGGTCCCGTTGCGCGCGCTGGCGCGCATCGTTCATGCGCCCGTGCCGACGCACGGGGACGTCCTGATCGACGGCCAGCCCAGTGTCGCCCTCGTCGTGTTCAAGCAGCCGGGCGCCTCGACCGTGCCGGTGACCCGGGCAGTCGCGCGCACGCTCTCCGGCCTCGAGGACCAGCTGCCGGCGGGCGCACGCTGGGTGCGCACGTACAGCCAGGGGCACCTGGTGCGTCTCATTCGCGACGACCTCGGGCGCAATCTCCTCGTCGGCGCGCTGCTGGCCGTGGCCGTGCTGTTCTGGATCCTGGGCGCGGGCCGCGGCATCTGGGCGCTGGCGCTGAGCATTCCGCTGGCCCTGCTGCTCGGGATCGCCGGGCTGTACGCCGCGGGCCAGTCGCTCAACCTGATGACGCTCGGCGCGCTCACCGTGGCGGTCGGGCTGCTGGTCGACGACGCCATCATCGTGCTCGAGGCGATCTACCATCGCTGGGAGCAGGGCGAGGCCCACTGGGAAGGCATCCGGCGTGGCCTGCGCGACATCGCGAGCCCGGACGTCTCCGGGACGGTCAGCACCGTGTCCGTGTTCGCGCCCCTGCTGTTCGTCGGCGGGCTCGCGGGGCTGTTCTTCGTGCCCTTCGCGCTGGCGATGGGCTTGTCGCTGCTGGCGTCGCTGCTCATCTCGCTGAGCTTCATTCCGCTCGCGCTCGGCGGCCTGCGGGCGCACCCGGCCGCACGCGGCGGTCGCGGTGCGCTGGAGTGGCTGCGGCGGCGCAACCTCCGGCTGCTCGATGTCGCCCTCCGGCGGCCGCGCGCAAGCCTGGCCGCCTGCGCGCTCCTGCTGGTCGCGAGCCTCGTGGGGTTGGTGCTGGTCCCGGTCAGCTTCCTGCCGTTGCCGAACGAAGGCGTGCTGCTGCAGAGCTTCACCCTGCCGCCCGGGAGCAGCCTGGCGGACACGCGCGCAGCGGTGGCCCGCATGACCCGTGCGCTGGACCGGGACCCCGCCGTCGCGCACACGTACGCGCGCATCGGCTCTCCGGGTGCGACGAGCTATACCGAACGAAGCTACGCCGGCGAGGTCCAGATCGCGTTGCAGCCGTCTGCGGGCGGAAGCGACCTGGACACCGTGGCGCGGCACCTCCAGGCCATCGGCCAGCAGGCCGGTGTGCAGCTCGGCATCGGTACGCCGACGCTGGAACGGGTGGGCGAAAGCCTCTCGGGCCTGCCGCAGCCTTTCGTGGTCCGCGTGTTCGGCCGCGACATTCAGAAGCTGCGCGCGTTGTCCGAGGACGTGACGGCGCGGCTGCGCAGCATCCGCGCGGTCACCGGGGTCTTCAACAATGACGGGTACCCGGTGACGCAACTGCGGATCCACCCGCGTACCGCGGCGCTCACCGCCAGTGGCCTGAGCCCCGGCGCACTCTATGACCAGCTGCGGCCCCTGCTCGCCGGCGAGGTGCTGGGCGAGGTGCCGGCCGGCAGCGTGCCGGTGGCGCTGTACCTGCGCCTGGCCGACGCACCACACGAGGGCCTGGCCGGTCTCCGCGATCTGCCCATCCGCGGAGATGCGGGCTGGACTTCGCTCGGCGACGTGGCGGACGTGGACCTGGTCACCGGTCCGAACCAGATCCGTCACATCGACGGTGCGCGGGCGCTGGAGATCACCGCGATCCCGCGGGGGCCGCTCGGCAGTACCATCGCGGCGGCGCGCGAGGCCCTGTCCGGGCTGTCCCTGCCGAGCGGCTATCACATCGGCTTTGGCGGGCTGTTCCCGCGGCTCGAGCACGCGGCCGTCGCGCTCGCGGTCGCGGCGGCCGCGGCGTTCGTGCTGATGGTGGGAATCCTCGCGCTGCAGTTCGATGGGCTGCTGGTACCGGGCCTGCTCCTGCTGCAGATGCCGCTTGCCTTCACCGGCGGCGCGATCGCGCTGCTCCTGAGTGGCGTCGGCCTCAATGCCATCGGGCTGGTCGGCTTCCTCACCCTGATCGGGATCAGCCTGAACCACGGGATCGTGCTGCTGCACCGGGCGCGGCGCAGTGAGGCCAGCGGCGTTCGCGTGGAGGACGCGGTCCGGGAAGCCGTGCGGGTGCGGTTCCGACCCATCCTGCTCACCACGCTGACGGCGGCCCTGGGCATGCTGCCGACAGCCCTGGGCTGGGGGCGCGGCGCCGCGCCGGAGCAGGGTCTTGCCGTCGTCATCCTCGGTGGCATCGTCTGGAGCGCGCTGCTGAGCACCAACCTGATTCCGGCGCTGTACGTGCATCGCCGGCACCGGCAAGCCGCGCGCGGGGCCGCGTCATGAGCGCCGCCGCGAGGTACCGCCCCGCGGCGCGCGCGGCCGCGTTCACTCGCACAGCGTCATTGCGGGGCGTCGTCGGCGCACTGAGCGTGCTGCTCTCCGCCTGTGCGACCTACCAGCCGCAGGCACTCCCCGACGACGCAGACCTGGCCGCGCACGTACCGGCACTCGACGTCCCCGCGGACACCTTGCGCATCCCCGGCGCGCACGCACGGGCCTTCGATCCCCGCGATGGCCTGGACGCGACCGAGACCGCGATCCTGGCCGTGCTCAACAACCCCGACCTGCGGGCGGCCCGGGCGCGGGCCTCCATCAGCCGCGCCCAGGTATTCGAGGCGGGCCTTTTGCCGGACCCCCAGCTGGCGGCCGGTGTCGAGCATCCCGTCTCCGGCCCCGATGCGCGCGACGGCTACAGCCTGGGGCTGTCGCAGTCGCTCCGCGATCTCGTGACGCGGGGTGCCGCGCGGACGGGTGCAAAGGCGCGTGCGCGCAAGGTCGACCTCGAGATCCTGTGGCACGAGTGGCAAGTGGCCGAGAAGGCGCGCCAGCTGTTCGCCCGGGCCCGTGCGGAGCGTCGCCTGCACGCCGTCTACGACACGGCGCAGGAACTCTACGAGGGGCGCTATCGGCGCGACCGAGACGCACTCCGGCGTGGCGACATCACCCTGGCGGTGTCGGCGACGGACCTGGTCAGTCTCGTGGATGCCAGCACCCGCATGCGGCAGCTCGAGCAGCAACAGAATGCAACACGCCACGCGCTGCACGCGCTCCTCGGCCTGCAACCGGGGATTGCGCTGCGGCTGGTGGGCGCCGCGGACACGCGGATGCCGAGCCGCGCGGAGATCGAGCATGCCACGCACCGGTTGGCGCAGCGTCGTCCGGACCTCGTCGCACTGCAGGCCGGCTACGCGAGCCAGGAGGCCGCCGTGCGCCAGGCGGTGCTCGAGCAGTTTCCGTCGGTGAGCGTGGGCGTTACCCATGCGCGGGACACGGGCGGCACCGTGACCAGCGGTCTGGGCGTCACGATCGATCTGCCGCTCTGGAATCGCAATCGGGGGCGGATCGCGGAGGCGCGGGCGACGCGCGAGCACCTGCGCCGCGCGTACCAGGCGCGGCTGGACGAGGCGACGGGCTCGGTGGATCGTGTCTGGCATGCCGCGCAGCTGCTGCAAACCCAGCTCAAGGCCGTGCAGACCCGCATCCCGGAGCTGCAGCGCGTTGCGGAACGTGCCCGCAAGAGCATGGAGGCGGGAGAGCTCGATGCCGGGACGTACATCAGCCTGCGGGAAGCGCTCCTGGCGAAGCGCGCCGAGGCGATCCAGCTCGAGAGCACGCTCGCCCAGTCGCGCATCGGCCTCGAGACGCTGCTCGGAATGCCGCTCGACCCGGGCGACGCGACGTCGTCCCGTCCGGGGTAACGGGCCCGCGCCATGCCCCGGGCCGCAATACCATCCATCGCCGCCGCTGATAGCATGGACCTCCCGCCGCCCGGGTATCGCATCCACGCAATGTGATTACAGAGTGAGATTCGCCATGCTGGTCATGATCGACAACTACGATTCCTTCACCTGGAACCTGGTGCAGTACCTCGGCGAGCTGGGGCGCGAGGTCGCCGTCTACCGCAACGACGAGCTCACCGTCGCCGAGCTGGAGGCGCTGGAGCCCGAGCTGCTGATGATCTCGCCCGGCCCCTGCACGCCGAACGAGGCCGGGATCTCGGTCGACGCGGTGACCGCCTTCGCCCGGCGCGGCACGCCCGTGCTCGGCGTCTGCCTGGGGCACCAGAGCATCGGCCAGGCCTTCGGCGGGCGCGTGGTGCACGCGCGCGAGATCATGCACGGCAAGACCTCGATGATTCATCACACCGGTGCCGGGGTCTTCGCGGGGTTGCCGAACCCGTTCGAGGCCACGCGCTATCACTCGCTGGTCGTGGAGCGTGCGTCCCTGCCCGACTGCCTGGAGATCACGGCGTGGGTCGAGGGCGCCGGGCGCAAGCCGGACGAGATCATGGGGCTGCGGCACCGCGAGCTGCCCATCGAGGGGGTACAATTCCACCCCGAGTCGATCCTGACCCGGCATGGCCACGACCTGCTGGCCAACTTCCTCGGCCGTGCCGGGAAACCAGTGGAAGAGGGGACGCCCGCATGAACGTCCAGGAGGCGATCAAGGCGCTCACCGAGCGTCGCGACCTGTCGAGCGCCGAGATGATCGGTGTGATGCGCCAGATCATGACCGGCGAGGCGACCGACGCCCAGATCGGGGGCTTCCTGATCGCGCTGCGCATGAAGGGCGAGACGGTCGACGAGGTCGTCGGCGCCGCGACCGTGATGCGCGAGCTGTCGTCGCGGGTGCACGCGAACGTCGATCATCTCGTGGACACCTGTGGTACGGGTGGCGATGCCGCGGGCACCTTCAACGTATCCACCGCGGCGGCGCTGGTCACCGCCGCCAGCGGCGCGAACGTGGCCAAGCACGGCAACCGGTCGGTGTCCTCGGCTTCCGGCAGCGCCGACGTGCTCGAGGCGGCGGGCGTGAACCTCGAGCTCACCCCGGAGCAGGTGGGGCAGTGCATCGAGAAGGTCGGCTTCGGCTTCCTGTTCGCGCCTGCGCACCACAAGGCCATGCGCTACGCGGTCGGGCCGCGCAAGGAGATGGCGGTGCGCACGATCTTCAACGTGCTGGGCCCGCTGACGAACCCGGCCGGTGCGCCGAACCAGGTCATCGGCGTGTTTGCCGCGCAGTGGGTGGAGCACGCGGCCCGCGTGCTCGGCGAGCTCGGCAGCCGCCACGTGATGGTGGTGCACGCGGCCGACGGTCTCGACGAGATCAGCATCGGCGCGGAGACACACGTCGCCGAGTACCACGAGGGCAGCATCCGCAACTACACGATCCAGCCCGAGGATTTCGGCATGGAGCGCGCGAACATCGCGCGCATCCGCGTCGGCAGCGTGGAGGAGAGCCTGGACGTGCTGGAGTCGGTGCTCGCGGGCGAGCCGGGCCCGGCGCACGACATCGTGGCGCTCAATGCGGGTGCGGCGATCTACGTCTCGGGTGTCGCCGCGAGCCTGGCCGCGGGGGTGGACCAGGCCCGCGAGTCCATCCGCAACGGCGCGGCGCGCATCAACCTCGACGAGCTCGTGCGGCTGACTCATGAGTTCTGAGCCGGGTCTCGCCGATACGCCGGACATCCTGCGCCGCATCCTGGCGCGCAAGGTCGAGGAGATCGCCGAGGCGGCAGCGCGCGAGCCCCTGGCCGCGCTTTCACGCCGCGCGGCCGAGGCCGACGAGCCGCGGGGCTTCCGCGACGCGCTGGCGCGCCGCATCGAGGCCGGCCATGCGGCGGTCATCGCCGAGGTCAAGAAGGCCTCGCCGAGCCGCGGTGTGCTGCGCGAAGCGTTCGATCCGGCCGCCATCGGTCGTGCGTATGCCGCCGGCGGTGCGGCGGCGCTCTCGGTGCTGACCGACCGCGACTTCTTCCAGGGGGACCCGGAGCACCTGGTGGCCGCGCGCGAGGCCAGCGGCCTGCCCGTGCTGCGCAAGGACTTCGTGCTGGACCCGTACCAGGTGTACGAGGCGCGGGCGATGGGGGCCGACTGCGTGCTGCTCATCGTGGCCGCGCTCGGCGATGCGGCCCTGCGCGAGCTGCGCGACCTCGCCGCACACCTGGGCATGGACGTGCTCGTCGAGGTGCACGACGGCGACGAGCTGGCCCGTGCGCTGGCCATCCGCCCGGACCTGGTCGGCATCAACAACCGCGACCTGCGCACCTTCGACACGGCGACCGAGACGACCCTGGCGCTGCGAGACCGCGTCCCCGACGACATCCTGCTGGTGACCGAGAGCGGCATCCACACGGCACAGGACGTCGCGGCCATGCGCGCCGCCGGTGTGCACGCCTTCCTGATCGGCGAGGCCTTCATGGTGGCGCGGGATCCGGGCGCCGCGCTGGCGGCTCTCCTGGATACCTGAGCCGGTCGGTGCGCGTCGATCCCGCCAGCGGCCTGCTCGACGCGGCGCGGCAGTGTCCGTCGCCGAACCGCGACGCGCGGCCCGACACCGAGGATCTCGACCTGGTCGTCGTCCACGGCATCAGCCTGCCGCCCGGCGCGTTCGGCGGCGACGCGATCGACCGCCTGTTCACCAACACGCTCGATCCGCAGGCCCACCCGTATTTCGCGGAGATCGCGCACCTGCGCGTGTCCGCGCACCTGCTCGTGCGGCGCGAGGGCGACATCGTCCAGTACGTGCCGTTCCACGAGCGCGCGTGGCACGCCGGGGAGTCCAGCTGGTGCGGCCGTGGGGCCTGCAACGACTACGCTGTCGGCATCGAGCTCGAGGGATCGGACGACGTACCCTACGCGCAGGTGCAATACCGGCGGCTCGCCGAAGTTGTGGGCGCCCTCGCGACGGCTTATCCTCGGATCTCAGCGCAGCGAATCGCGGGCCACAGCGACGTCGCGCCCGGCCGCAAGACGGATCCGGGTCCGGCGTTCGACTGGGACCGTCTCGCCGCACTCATGCGCGCGACGCCCGGGGAGCGCCGCCGATGACCCTGATCACCGTTCTCGCGAGCCTCGTCCTGGACCACGTGCTGTACGCGCACCGCGACAGCCGCGTGGGCCTGCTGTTCGGCCGTGCGGTCGACGCCGTGGCGTCCCGCCTGCCGGCGTCATGGAACGGCGTCGGCGGGGCGATCGTCGTCATCGCGGGGCCCGTGGTCGTCATGCTGCTCGTGCAGTGGCTGCTGGCGGGCCTCCTGTTCGGCCTGGTGTCGCTCGTGGTCGCCGTGGTCGTGCTGCTGTTCAGCCTCGGGCCGCTCGACATCGCCAATCACGTCGAGGACTACGTCGATGCGCGCCGCACCGACGACCGTGAGCGCACTGCCTGGTATTTCGAACGGGTGACCGGCGAAGTGCCGCCGGAAGCCCCGCAGGACGAGGGCCGGCGAATGGTCGAGGCGATCCTTTACCAGGGCCACGATCACCTGTTCGCGACGGTATTCTGGTTCTGCCTGCTGGGTCCCACGGGGGCCGTGCTCTATCGCATGGCGGCCGAAAGCGCCCTCCGCCCGCCCGCCTCGATCGTCAACCGGCCCGAGCTGAACCGGTCCCTGCGCTACGTGGCCGGGGTGCTGGGGTGGATACCGTCGCGGCTCATCGCCTTCGGCTATGCCATGACGGGCAGCTTCGAGGAGGCCCTGCGCCGACTGCGCGGGCGCTTCCAGACGGCCGAGGACCTGCTCTCCGCGAATCGCCAGCTGCTGATCGACACCGGCACCGCTGCCCTGCGCCAGGAAGAGAACGCCGATACGGCGGCCGGCGCCAATGCCAGCGACGAGCGACGGTCGACCGACCCCGCGGACGTCGTCGACAGCGCCCGCGCGCTCGCCGTGCGCACCGCCGTGCTCTGGCTGGCGGTGCTGGCCCTGCTCACGCTGGCCGGCTGGTTCTCCTGAAGCCCCACTGGGGGCGTGCAACGGGCCGGTCCGTCAGAGCGACTTGGCGATGGCCTTGCGTACGGTGAAGAACTGGAAGCCGTTGATCGTGAATTCGACGCGCTTGTGGCCGGCATCGCCGTAGTAGCGGATGACCTCCACGTCGAGGCCCTCGCGCAGCTCCAGGCACCGTCCCTCGTTCATCCAGCGCTCGTAGAGCTCGTCCTGGCCGTTCTCCTTGAACTGGAGCATGGCCTCGAGCCAGAACGGCTTTCCGCAGGCGGGGTACTGCCCGGTGGTCTTGTCGGCGACCGCGGGTGCCGCCAGTGCCAGCATGGCGCATGCGACCGCGGTGCGGGTGAGTGTCCTGGTCATGCGTCCTCCTGCACGTGTCGGCCGAACGTGCCCCGGGTGACGGTGACGGCCCCGGGCGGGCAGGGCCACGACCACGATCATGCCATACTGCCCCGGCGGGCGCTCCTCGCCCCGCACCGGGAATTGCCCGTGTCCGACCCCCGGATGACCCACCGCGACAAGCCTCTTGTCCGCGGGCGAAGCGTGGCGTCTCTGTCATTGACAGCAATTCCGCGCGTACAGTAAAAGATCGCGCCCGCCTCGCAGCGGGGCCTCCGACGTCCCGGCCGCGGGATCGAGGTCCGCTCGCGACCGGGCTCCCGCTGTCCGAGGAGTGCCGCCATGGCCGCCGCCCGCGAGTCGCGCGAACAACATGCCGCAGCCCCGGAGGACGCCCCGCTGCGCGCGGACGTGCGCACGCTGGGCAGCCTCGTCGGTCGAGTCATCGCCGAACAGGGCGGCCAGGACTTCTTCGCTGCCGTCGAGGCCGTGCGCCGCGCCGCGATCGGGCGCCGCGAGGGCGACCCCGATGCCGACATGGAACTGCAGCGACGCCTGCACCAGCTCGGGGCGGCGGATGCCGAGGAGCTGGTCCGCGCGTTCGCGACCTACTTCCAGGTCGTCAACCTCACCGAGGAGATCCACCGCATCCGCCGGCTGCGCGAGCGCCAGCAGTACGGCGAGTCGCCCGAGATGGAGGGCCTCAGCGCCGCCTTCCGCGCGCTTCGCGACCGCGGTTTCGGTATCGGCGAGTTGCAGGGCCTGCTCGATGACGTGCTGATCGAGCCGGTGTTCACCGCGCACCCGACGGAAGCGACCCGGCGCACCATCCTCGAGAAGCAGCAGCGCATCATCCGCGCGCTCACCGACCGCCTGGACCCGTCGATGACCCCGGCCGAGGATCGGGCCGCGATGAACGTGGTGCGATCCGAGGTGACATCGGCGTGGCAGACCGAGGAGCACCCGAGCGTGCGGCCGACGGTGGCCGACGAGCTCGAGCACGTGCTGTTCTACCTCACCGACATCGTCTACCGCATCGTGCCGCCGTTCTACGAGGAGGTCGAGGCGGCACTGGAGCACGGCTTCGGGGAGGAAGGGCGCAAGGTCACGCTGCCGCCGCTGCTGCGTTTCGCGTCGTGGGTCGGCGGCGACATGGACGGCAACCCGAACGTCAATGCCGACACGCTGCGCAATGCGCTGCGCCAGCAGCGCGCCGGCATCCTGGCGCTGTACGGCCGCGAGTGCCGCCGGCTCGCCCGGCGCCTGTCGCAGTCGCTGTCCCGGGTGGGCGTGGACGAAGCCGTGACCGACCGCGTCGCGCGCTACATGGCGCTGTTTCCGGAGGCCGCCGGGCGGATCCCGCCGCGGCACCGCAGTATGCCGTACCGCGAGCTCTGCCACCTCATGGTCGCGCGGCTCGACGCGACCGCGCAGGACGCCGACGGCGCCTACGCGGGCCCGCGGGAGTTCCTGGACGACATCGAGGCCATGGCCGCGAGCCTGGAGAACAACCGCGGCGAGCATGCCGGCCTGTTCGCGGTCCGGCGCCTGCTGCGGCGGGCGCAGACGTTCGGCTTCCACATGGCCACGGTCGACGTGCGCCAGGACGCGCGTGTCCACCGGGAGGTGATGGGCCGCTGCCTGGCGGACCCGCAGTGGTCGGCGCGCGAGGCGGCCGTGCGGGCCGGCATCCTCGAGCGCGCGCTCGCCGAGGGGCGCGAGGTGGAGATCCCGGACGACGACGAGAGCATCCGCGTGTTCGAGGTCTTCCGCGCCCTGCACGAACTGCGCGCCCGCTACGGCCCGCGCGCGATCGGCTGCTACATCATCTCCATGACGCAGGGCCGCGACGACCTGCTCACGCTGCTGCTGCTCGCGCGCTGGGCCGGGCTGGTCACCGACGAGGGCGCGGTCGATCTCGACGTCGCGCCGCTGTTCGAGACGGTCGGTGACCTGGAGGCGGCGCCGTCGGTCATGGACCAGATGCTCTCGGATCCGCACTACCGCGAGCACCTCCGGGTCCGCGGCGATCGCCAGGTGGTGATGGTCGGCTACTCGGACTCGAGCAAGGACGGCGGCCTCGTCGCCTCCCGCTGGGCGCTGCAATGCGCGCAGACCGACCTGGTCGCCACCGGCGACCGCTACGGCGTCGACCTGACCTTCTTCCACGGCCGCGGCGGTACCACCAGCCGGGGCGGCGGGCGCATCCACCGCGCGATCCTCTCGGCGCCCCGCGGGTCCGTGCGCGGACGCCTGCGCGTGACCGAGCAGGGCGAGGTCATCCACACCAAGTACGGCGTGCGCTCCACCGCCATGCGCACGCTGGAGACGAGCCTCGCGCCGGTGCTCGAGGCCACCGGCGCACCCCGGCCCTACGACGAGCGCGAGACCGACTGGGAAGAGGTGATGGCGGAGATCGCGCGCGCGAGCCGCGAGACCTACCGCGGGCTCGTGTACGACGACGCCCGTTTCTTCGAGTACTTCCGCACGGCCACGCCGATCGACGTGATCGAGCGCATGGCGATCGGCTCGCGCCCGACCTCCCGCCGGGCCGGCCAGAGCATCGAGAACCTGCGGGCGATCCCGTGGGTGTTCGCCTGGACCCAGAGCCGGCAGATCCTGCCGGGCTGGTACGGCCTGGGCTCGGGCCTGGAGCGGGCCGTGGAGCAGTGGGGCGAGGAGAAGATCGCGATCATGCTGCGCGACTGGCCGTTCCTCGCCAACGCGGTGAACGACAGCGAGATGGTGCTGGCGAAGGTGGACCTCGGCATCGGTGCGCACTACGCCGAGCTCGCACCGGAAGCCAGCCGCCCGATCTTCGAGTCGATCCGTGCCGAATACGATCGCACGGTCGATCTCATCCTGCGGCTGAAGGGCAACACGCAGCTGCTCGACGATGAGCGCGCGCTCAAGCGCTCGATCGGGCTGCGCAATCCCTACATCGATCCGATGAGCCTGCTGCAGGTGGATCTGCTCGCGCGCTGGCGCGAGACCGGGCGCGAGGACGAGGCGCTGTTCCAGGGGCTGCTGGCGACCGTCAACGGCATCGCCCACGGCATGCAGCAGTCGGGCTGATCCCGGCGGCTCAGCCGCCGCAGCAGTGGCCCGACGACGTTCCGGCGCTCGCCGTCGGGGCATCGGCCGGCGCTTCGGACTCGTCCGTCACCCGCGAAACGACTGCCGCCGTGTCCGCGCCCTCGCGTCGCCAGGAAACGAGCTGCGCCGCCACCGACAGTCCGATCTCCGCGGGCGTGCGTGCGTGGATGTCGATGCCGGCCGGCGCGACGATTGCCTCCAGTCGGTCTGCCGGGACCTCGCGTTCCGCCATGCGCCCCTTCAGGTGATCGGCCTTGCGCCGGCTGGCGATCAGCGCCACGCGCTCCGCAGCGCTGGCGAGCGCCGCCTCGAGCGCGGGCCGGTCGCCGCGGCCCTGAGTCGCCACCACCGCCCAGCGCGGCGGCGGCCAGTCCGCCGGGGTGGCCAGGTCTGCCACGTGGCGCTCGGACGCCGGATAGTCCGTCGCCTCGGTGCCAGGCGCCGCCACCTGGACGCGCAGTCCCGCCGCCGCGGCGGCCGCGCACACGTGTCGTCCGACCGGGCTGTTGCCCCACACGCGGACGAGCGGCGCCGGCACGAGGGGGTCGACGAACAGGTCCAGCGTACCGCCGCTGGCGCAGCCGGAATGGAAGTCGCGCAGTCCCTCCACGTCGCCCGCGTTCTCGCGCGGCGCGACGCGGATGAGTTGCGCGCGGCCGTCGGACAGGGCTTCGGCGACCGTGCGCATGACGGCCGGCTGGGCGCAGCCGCCGCCGATCCAGCCGTGCACGATGCCCGTGGCCGTCACCACGGCCTTCTGGCCCGGTCGGGCGGAGGTCGGGCGCTCGCAGCGCACGACCGTGACCAGCGCGCAGGGCGTGCCCTCGTCCTGCAGACGCTGGAGTGTGGCAATCAGTTCGCGTTCCTCGTTCATGGGAGTCTCCGGAGGTCCCCCCTTACAGTCGAACCAGCTCGCGCTCGAGCGCGAGCAGGCTGTCGAGATCGTGGGCGGGCGCGAGGTGGTCGATCCATGGCAGTGCGGCCCGCATCCCGCCGGCCTCGGGGCGATACCCGGGACGGCCGGCGAGCGGGTTGAGCCAGATGACGCGGCCGCAGCGCCCGCGCAGCTCGGCCAGCGCCGTGACCAGGTCCTCCGGGTCGCCGGTGTCGAGCCCGTCGCTCAGGATCACGGCGACGCCGTGGCGGCGTGCGACCGCGGCCGCGTACTGGCGGTTGAAGGTTGCGAGCGAGGCGCCGATCCGCGTGCCGCCGGACCAGCCGGTCGACAGCAACGCCAGCTGCTCGCGCATGCGCTCGGGCGAGGGTGCCGTCACCGCCGGCGTCACCCGCACGAGGTCGGTGTGGAAGATGAACGCCTCGGAGCCGGGGAAGGCCTGCAGCGCGCCGCGGGCCAGGCGCAGGAAGCGCAGGCTGTAGACGCTCATCGAGCGGCTCGCGTCCACCAGCAGCACGAGTTGCGGCGGCCGCCGGCGCGGGCGCCGGAACACGGGGTCCAGCGGCACGCCGCCGTGGCCAAGGCTGCCGCGCACCGTGCGCCGGATGTCGAGGCGGCCGCGGTGGGCACCCAGGCGCTGGCGCCGGCGCAGGCGGCGGCGCCAGCGCCGGGCCATGCGGTCCATGAGCGCGTCGAGCGCGGCGCTCTCCTCGGGGTCGTGCAGGTGACGGAAGTCCGTGTGGCCCAGCGAACGGCGGGCGCTCGCACCGCGCACGGCTGCGTCGCCTGGCGCGGCGTCGGCGTCGTTGTCCGTTCCGGCGCGGTCCGGCGTGCCCGTCGTGTCGCTGTCGCCACCGCCGCCCGGGACCGGCAGCAGGCCGCCGCCGGGGCCCTGCGCGCGCACGCGCGCGCCGCGGCGCGGGAACCAGTAACGAGCGAAGATCTCGTCGAACTCGCGCCACTGGTCGGGCGTGCCGCAGAGCAGCCCACGCAGGGCCCCGGCGAGCGCCCGGCGATCGCGTACGCCGATGTCCTCGGCGATGCGCAGGGCGTCCTGCTGCTCGTCGATGCCGAGCGGCCAGCCGCGCGCGCGCAGGCTCTGGCAGAATCCGAGCAGGCCCCGCACGACCGGGGCGGCGGCGGTCATCGGACCTCCGCCGCCAGCGCCGCGATGCGCGCCGGCGGCAGGTTCTCGCGGTCCGCGCGCGTCTTCACCAGGCACGACAGCGTCTCCATGAGCGCCTCCGGCTCCTGGTCGAGCCGCTCGACGCCCAGGCCCATGAGCGCTGCGGCCCAGTCGAGTGTCTCGGCGATGCCCGGCGCCTTGCGCAGGCCGAGGCGACGCAGCCCGTGCACGAAGTCCACGACCTGCCCGGCGAGGCGCTCGTCGATGCCCGGCTGCGTCGCGCGCACGATGGCGAGCTCCTTCTCCGGGCTCGGGTAGTCCAGGTAGTGATACAGGCAGCGCCGGCGTAGCGCGTCGGAGAGCTCGCGCGTGGCGTTCGAGGTCAGCACGACCCACGGGCGGCTCGTCGCCTCGATCGTGCCGATCTCGGGCACGGTGACCTGGAACTCCGCCAGCACCTCGAGCAGGTAGGCCTCGAACTCCTCGTCGGCGCGGTCGATCTCGTCGATCAGCAGCACGGGCGGATCCGGCTGCGTGATCGCCTCCAGCAGCGGCCGGCGCAGCAGGTAGCGCTCGCTGAAGATCGCGCTCTCCGCCTCGGGGCCGCTGCGGCCCTCCGCCTCGAGCAGGCGGATGGCGAGCAGCTGGCGCTGGTAGTCCCATTCGTAGACCGCCGACTGCAGGTCCAGGCCTTCGTAGCACTGCAGCCGGATCAGGCGCGTGCCATGCACCGTCGCGAGCGCGCGGGCGACCGCCGTCTTGCCGACGCCCGCCTCGCCCTCGATCAGCACCGGGCGCTCGAGTTGCTCGGCGAGCGCCAGCGTTCCGGCGAGCGCCGGCTCGGCGACGTAGCCCGCTTTGGCCAGGCGCGCGCGGTACTCCTCGGTCCGTCGGACCGCCACGCCCTCAGCTGCCGCCGAACAGGCGTCGCAGGAAGCCGCGGATCGCGCTCCAGGCGAGCGCGAGTGCGTTCAGCTCCTGCGGGCCTTCGTCGAGTCGTCTGCGTGCGGCCTCCGCATCGGCACCCTGACCGCCGGCCCGGACCGTGGTCTCGAGGCGCTCGACGAACTGGGAAAGCAGGCGGTCGGATATGTTCTCCAGCATGCGGCCGCCGAAGCTGGCGAACTTGCCGGTCAGCGAGATCACGGCGTGCCCGGCCAGCCGCGTGCCGCCCCCGTCGCCGGGCTCGAGCCGCGCCGTCAGTTCCATGCCCGCGCTCGAGCTGCCCTTGCTGTCGGCGCCACGGCCGGTCATGCGCAGCTCGCGCCGCTCGGCATCGACGCCCAGGACTTCGATATCGCCGTTGAACGTCGCGCTCACCGGACCGACCTTGAGCCGCATCTCGCCGCGGTAGTGCGTGTCGTCGACCTGCTCGGTGATGCCGGCGCCCGGCATGCAGGCCGCGACCGCGCGGATGTCCTGCAGCACACGCCAGGCCTCGTCGGGCTTCACGTCGAGGTCGTAGTGGCGGTCGAGCACGACCTCCATCCCCTCGCCCTTGTGCTGTCCTCCCGCCGGGGCAGGCGACTCGCGACGCGTGCGCGGCTGGAACGGCTCGACCCGCTCGGCCTCGGCGTGGCGGTCGAGACCGAGCTCGTGGAGCTTCTGCCAGACGCGGTAGGCACTGTGCGGCATGTCGACGTGGGTGACGCCGAACTGCGTGAACGCATCGTTGATCGCGTTGGAGAAGCAGGGCACGCCGCCGACGTGCGGCGACTCGCCCACGCCCTTGGCGCCGATCGGGTGGTGCGGTGACGGCGTGGTCGTGTAGTCCGTCTCCCAGTGCGGTGCCTCGACGGCCGTCGGCAGGAAGAAGTCCATCAACGAGGCGCCGAGGATGTTGCCCTGGGGATCGTAGGCCAGCTCCTGGCCCATCGCCACGGCGAAGGCCTCGGTGAGCCCGCCGTGCACCTGGCCCTCGATCACCATCGGGTTGATGCGCGTGCCGCAGTCATCGAGCGCGTAGAAGCGGCGCACCTTGGTCTCGCCGGTGTAGCGGTCGATGTCGACGACGCAGAGGTAGGCGCCGAACGGGTAGGTCATGTTCGGCGGGTCGTAGTACTCGACGGCTTCCAGGCCGGGCTCCATGCCCTCGGGCACGTTGCTGTAGGCCGCGAGCGCGATCGTCTGCATGTCCGTCACCTGGTCGGGCACGCCCTTCACGCCGAAGCCCTCTCCGTTCCACTCGAGGTCGTCCTCGCTTACCTCCATGAGGTGGGCGGCGATCTTCTTCGCCTTGTCGCGGATCTTGCGCGCGGCGACGGCCGTGGCCGCCCCCGCGACCGGGGTCGAGCGCGAGCCGTAGGTGCCGAGGCCGTAGGGCGCCGTGTCCGTGTTGCCCTCCTCGATCATGATGTTGTCCGCCGGGAGGCCGAGCTCGGTGGCGATGATCTGGGCGTAGGTCGTCTCGTGTGCCTGGCCCTGGCTTTTCGTGCCCATGCGCGCGATCACGGCGCCGGTCGGGTGCACGCGGATCTCCGCGCTGTCGAACATGCCGATGCCGAGGATGTCGCAGTTGCGCGTCGGCCCGGCGCCCACGATCTCGGTGAACGTGGAGATGCCGATGCCCATGAGCTCACCGCGCTGCTCCCACTTCTCCTTCTGCTCGCGGCGCAGTCCCTCGTAGTCACAGGCTTCGAGCACTTTCTGCAGCGCGGCCGGGTAGTTGCCGCTGTCGTACTCCCAGCCGAGCGCCGACTGATACGGGAACTGCTCCGGCTGGATGAAGTTCTTGAAGCGGATCTCGGCCTTGTCCATGCCGAGCTTCGCCGCGAGCACGTCGATCATGCGCTCGATGAAGTACGCCGCCTCGGTCACCCGGAACGAGCAGCGGTAGGCCACCCCCCCCGGCGCCTTGTTCGTGTAGACGCCCTCGACCTCCGCGTAGGCAGTGGGGATGTCGTAGCTGCCGGTGCAGATGTTGAAGAAGCCGGCGGGCCACTTGCTCGGGTCGGCACAGGCGTCGAAGGCGCCGTGGTCGGCGATCACGTGCGCGCGCAGGCCGGTGATCTTCCCGTCCTTCGTTGCCGCGAGCTCGCCGGTCATGTGGTAGTCGCGCGCGAACGCGGTGGTGGAGAGGTTCTCGATGCGGTCCTCGATCCACTTCACGGGTCGCCCGAGCACGATCGAGGCGACCGTTGCCACAACGTAGCCGGGATAGACACCGACCTTGTTGCCGAAGCCGCCGCCGATGTCGGGGCTGTCGATGTGCACCTTGCTCTCGGGGATGCCCGAGAGCTGGGCGAACACGGTACGCACCACGTGCGGTGCCTGCGAGGTCAGGTGCACCGTGAGCTCGCCGCGGACCTTGTCGAAGTCCGCGACGCAACCGCAGGTCTCGAGCGGGCAGGGATGCACGCGCGGATGCCGCAGCTGATCGCGCACGGTGACCTCGGCCTCGGCGAACGCACGGTCGGTGGCCGCCGCGTCGCCGACCTCCCAGGTGAAGATGTGGTTGTGGTGCTTGCGCCGGCCGTGGGCGCCTTCCTCCTGGTCCGCGAGATCCTCGCGGATCACGGGGGCGTCGTCGTCCATGGCGTGCGTGGCGTCGACCAGTGCCGGCAGCGGCTCGTACTCGACCTCGACCAGCTCGGTCGCGTCGGCTGCGATGTAGCGGTCGTCGGCGATCACCATCGCCACTTCCTGGTTCTGGAAGCAGACCTTGCCGTCGGCGAGGACCATCTGCTTGTCGCCCGCGAGCGTCGGCATCCAGTGCAGGCTCAGCGGCTTGAGGTCTTCGGCCGTGAGCACGGCATGGACTCCCGGCAGGGCCAGCGCCTTGTCCTTGTTGATCGACTTGATGCGGGCGTGCCCGTGCGGGCTGCGCACGAAGTCGCCGAACACCATGCCCGGGAGCTGGAGGTCGTCGACGTACCGGCCCTTGCCCTGGATGAAGCGCGCGTCCTCGGTCCGCCGCCGGCGGCACCCAACACCGCCCAGCCTCTCGCTGCGCTCGAGATCTTCCGCAGTCGTAGCCATGTCTCGTCGCTCCTCAGGCCTGTTCGGTCGTGGTCTCGCCGCGCAGCTCGCGGGCGGCGCGGGTCACCGCGCGCACGATGTTCTGGTAGCCGGTGCAGCGGCACAGGTTGCCGGACATCTCGTCGCGGATCGTCGTCTCGTCCGGGGCGGGGTTGTCCTGCAGCAGCCGCCAGCTGCGCACGAGCATCCCCGGCGTGCAGTAGCCGCACTGCAGGCCGTGCTCCTCGGTGAAGGCCTGCTGCAGCGGGTGCAGGCCGTCGGGGCCCGCCAGTCCCTCGACCGTGACGACGGCGGCGCCCTCGCACTGCACCGTGAGCAGCGTGCAGGACTTCACCGACTGGCCGTTGAAGTCCACCGTGCAGGCGCCACAGTGGCTGGTCTCGCAGCCGATGTGCGCGCCCGTGAGGTGCAGTCGCTCGCGCAGCGTGTGGATCAGCAGCTCGCGCGCGTCGACGTCGACCTCGACCCCGTTGCCATTGACCGTGAACCGGACGTGCGTCTTCTCACTCATCGCTTGCCTCCCGCCTGCGCGGCCGCCTGGCGCAGCGCGCGCCGCGTCATCTCGCCGGCCACGTGGGCCTTGTATTCCGCGTTGCCGCGCAGGTCCTCGGCCGGGTCGGTGGCCGCCGCGGCGGCCTGGCCGGCCTGCTCGATGCGGCCGTCGTCGAGCGTCTCGCCGGTGAGCAGGTCCTCGACGTCGTGCACCCGGATCGGCGTCGGCCCGAGGTTCGTGAGCGTCAGGCGTACGTGCCGTATGCGCTCGCCGTCGAGATCCAGCACGCAGGCGGCTGCCGCGGTCGCCCAGTCGCCGGTCTTGCGCTTGAGCTTGCAGTAGGCGGCACCGTGGCCCTCCGGCGGCATCGGGATGCGGATGGCGGTGACGATCTCGTCGTCCGCCCGGTCGGTCAGGTAGGGGCCGAGATAGAAGCCGTCGGCCGGCGATTCGCGCTCGCCCTTGCGCCCGCGCAACACGAAGCGCGCGCCGAGCGCGACCAGCACGGCGGGATGGTCGTTCGCCGGGTCGCCGTGCAGGGCGTCGCCGCCGAGCGTGCCGCGGTTGCGTACCTGCGGGTCGCCGATCTGGCGTGCGACCTCGGGCAGCAGCGGACAGCGCCGTGCGAGCAGGTCGGAGGCGAGCAGCTCGGCCTCGGTGGTCATCGGCCCGATCACCAGTTCGCCGTGCTCCTCGCGGATGCCGCGGAGCGCCTCGATGCCGTTGATGTCGATCAGGTGGGTCGGTTCCGCGAAGCGCAGCTTCATCATTGGCAGAAGACTGTGGCCGCCGGCCAGCAGAGCACGCTCGCCGTCGCTTCCGGAGAGCAGTCTGAGGGCCTCGTCGATGCCGTTCGCGCGGTGGTATTCGAATCGCCCCGGAATCATGGGCATGGTCTCCCCGGTGATGGGCTGTCAGGGCGCGTGCGGCGGACGTCCCCGCGTCTGGTCGCAGGTCTCGCCGCGCCCCTGCCTGCGGCCGCCTCGCCGCCCGCACGAGGTGCGGCAGTGAGTGATGCGCGTCGGGCAATGGACCGCAATTGGGGTGGCGGCGACAAGAGGCGATGCAGGAACGGTCGCATTGGGGCCGTGAACAGCAGCCTGGCTGCCGCAGTGGCGGGTGTCCTACGCGAGGCCGAAGATCTGCTTGACGCGCTGGACCCGGTAGCGGCTGATCGGCACCTCGCTGGCCGCCGCGTCCTCCAGCGTGAGCACGTGCTGGTCATCGCGCCGGGCGAGAGCGGACGCGAACCCGAGATTCACGATGTGCGAGCGGTGCACGCGCACGAAACGATCGCCGTCCAGGCGGGACTCCAGGTCCGATAGCGACAGGTTGCAGAGATAGCGCTCGTCGCGCGTGAACACATCGGTGTAGTGGCCGTCGGCCCGCAGGTGCACCACGCTCTGGAGATCGATCAGCATGACTTCCTGCTGGCGTGAAACGGGGAGCTTGAGCAGCTGGCGGGGCCGGCCGTCGGCGTCCGGCCGGGCACGCGAGGTGGCCTCGGTCATGTCGAAGAACACCAGGCAGTACGCCGGTGCCTTCGCATCCGGGCCCATCATGCGCGTGAGCTTGATGAGCAGGATGCGGTCGGGGATGTTGATCATCATCGTCATCGGCGGCGACGAGGACACGGGGCAATGGGCGCCGCCCGTGCCCTCGAGCAGCCACGCGATCTTGTCGCGACTCTTTTCCGGGTGCAGCTGGAGCACCTCGTGCCCCATGACCTCACCGGGCTTCACGCCGAGCACCTCGGCGGCGACGCCATTGAGCGCGGTCACGCAGTGGGCGGCATCCAGCCAGATCACGCCTGGGTCGAAACGTTCCAGCCGGTGCTCGAAACTCTCTTCCATGGCGGCTCCGTACGGCTCCCGGGGTCCATGCTCGGCCCGGGTGCGCGGTCGGTGGGGGGCCGCCGGCGATTATAGCGCCCCGCAACGGCCGGCAACGCTGCACCGGTTTCCGGTGGCGGTGGCCGGGGCTGGCAGAGCGGGCGTAGAAGTCGGAGAATCAGCAACATATGCAACCAGTACGGCTGATCCAGGGATCCTGATGGCGGACGACAGCGGTCGGCACGGCCTGCCCATCGACAGCGCCGCCTCTGACGGCGGACTCGTCTCGGTGCTGATCGACAGCCTTCCGGAGATCTTCTGCCTGTTCGACGCGGACGGGCACCCGCTGCGCTGGAACCATCGACTCGAGGAGGTGGGCGGCTACACCGCCGACGAGATCGGCCGCCTGCACGCGGTGGAGTTCTTTCCGGCGGAACAGCGGGACATGCTTCGAGACGCGCTCGAGCGGGCGTTCACCGACGGCGTGGCGCAGGTCGAGGGGCATCTGCTCACCGGCGACGGTCGCAGGCTGCCCCATCTCTTCTCCTTGAGTCGCGTGGTGCTCGAAGGACGTCCGTTGGTCGCCGGCTGCGGCATCGACATCGCCGAGCGCGAGCGGTGGGAGGCGCGCCTGCGGGCGTCCGAGGCGCACTACCGGGCGCTGATCGAGCAGTCCATCACCGGCGTGTACGTCATTCGCGACGGGCTCTTCACCTACGTGAACCACCGCCTCGCGGAAATCTTCGGCTACGCCGAGAAGGACATCGTCGGGACGCTGGGCCCTGCCGACCTGATCGTGCCGGAGGACCGCGACCGCGTGCGCGAACATATCCGGCGGCGCATGGCGGGCGAGGTGCAGTCGGCCCACTACGTCGCACGGGGGCTGCGCCACGACGGCGGGGGCGTATGGCTGGAGATCCACGGCTCGCGCGTGGACTCGGGCGAGGGCCCGATGATCACGGGCACGCTGCTCGACATCACCCAGCGCAAGGAGGCCGAGGACGCCCTGCGCGAGAGCCAGCGCGTTCTCGAGACGCTGGTGGGCAACCTGCCGGGCGTGGTCTACCGTTGCGCGAACGACCGCAACTGGACCATGCGCTTCATCAGCGACTACGCGCGCGAGCTGCTCGGCTACACGGCGGCCGAACTGCTGGCACCCGAATCGCCCACGTTCGGCGAACTCAGCCACCCGGACGACCGGGCCCGTATCTGGGATACGGTGCAGGAGGCCGTGTCGGCCCGCCGCCCGTTCCGCCTGACCTTTCGCGTGCGCCACCGCGATCAGGGATATCGCTGGGTCTGGGAGCAGGGTCGCGCGATCTACGGTACCGAAGGCGAAGTGCTCGGGCTCGAGGGCTTCATTACCGACATCACGGAGTACAAGCATGCCGAGGACGAGGTGCGGCGCCTGGCCGAGCGCCTGACGACCACGCTCGAGAGCATCACCGACGCCTTCTACACGCTCGACCGCGAGTGGCGCTTCACCTACATGAACCGGGAGGCCGAGCGGGTGCTCGGGCGCAGCCGCGAGGAACTCGTCGGGCGCCCGATCGGAGACGAGCTGCCGGGGTTCCGCGGCGCGACGCTGGAGGAAGAGTTCACCCGCGCGATGCGCGACGACCGGAGTACCGACTTCGAGTACTTCTGGCCCGAGGCGGATGTCTGGCAGGAATACCACGTGTACCCGTCGCAGGAAGGCCTCGCGGTGTACTTCCGGGACGTGACGCAACGCAAGCGGGACCAGGAGCGCATCGAGTTCCTGGCGCTCTATGATCCGCTCACGCACCTGCCGAACCGGCGTCTGCTGTCCGACCGCCTCGAGCACGCGCTGGCGGTCAGCCGCCGGCGCGGGTCGCACGGCGCGATCCTGTTCCTGGACGTGGATGACTTCAAGTCGGTGAACGATGCGTTCGGCCACGATACGGGCGACGGTCTCCTGCAGGCAGTGGCCAGCCGGCTGCTGCAGTGCCTGCGCCGCAACGATACGGTGGCGCGCTTCGCCGGTGATGAGTTCGCGGTCGTCATCGACGACCTGCCGGCCGACCCCGACGCCGCGAGCGAGGAGGCCGCCGCCGTCGGGCAGAAGATACTCGATGCGCTGTCGCGCCCGTTCCGCCAGGGCAACCAGGACCATCACCACAGCGCGAGCATCGGGATCGCCCTGTTCGGTCACGACGGCGAGGGCGTCGACGAACTGATGAAACGCGCGGACCTGGCCATGTACCGGGCAAAGGACAGCGGGCGCAATACCGTGCGCATGTTCGACCCGTCGATGCAGGTGGCCGTGACCACGCGTGTGCAGCTCGAGGCGGATCTGCGCGAGGCCCTCGAAGCGGGCACGATCACCGTCGCGTACCAGCCGCTGGTGGATGCCGACGATCGGCTCACGGGGGCCGAGGCGTTGGCCCGCTGGTCACACCCGGTGCGCGGTCCGGTGTCGCCGGCCGAGTTCATCCCGGTGGCGGAGCATACGGGCCTCATCCTGGCGCTCGGGCGTGCGGTGCTGGCCTCCGTCTGCAACCAGCTCGCCGCGTGGTCGCGCCAGCCGGAGACCGCGGGGATCTTCGTGGCGGCCAATGTCAGTGCCCGCCAGTTCCACCACCCGGATTTCGCGTCCGAAGTGCTCGGCGCGCTCGACGCTGCGGGCGCCGATCCGGGGCGGTTGCGCATCGAGATCACCGAGAGCGCGCTGCTCGACGACATCGAGGACACGACGGCCAAGATCACGGCGCTCAAGGCCCACGGTGTCGGCTTCTCCCTCGACGATTTCGGCACCGGGTATTCGTCGCTCTCGTACCTGAAGAACCTCCCGCTCGACGGGCTCAAGATCGACCAGAGTTTCGTTCGCGACATGGCGAGCGATCCGAATGACGCGGCGATCGTCCGGGCGGTCATCGCGATCGCGCACAGTCTGCACCTGGGCGTGACCGCCGAGGGCGTGGAAACGGACGAGGTGCGGCGCCTGCTCGCCGCGTCGGGGTGCATCGACTACCAGGGTTTCCTGTTCGGTGCGTCGATGACCGTGCCGGAGTTCGAAGCCTTCGCACGTGCTCGCAGCGGTACGCCGGGCGGCGCGGGCCGCGGCGTGCGCTGAACCGGTCGCGGCGCCGGAACGCACCCGCGGTGCGTCAGGCGCCGTTGTCGTGAAGCCGGAGCCGCGCGCTCGCCGGCAGGTCCTCCGCCGGCGCGTCGAAGTGCGCGCAGACGGTTGCCGGATCCACCCCGGACAGCTTCGGCGGCGACCAGTGAGGAGTGCGGTCCTTGTCCACCAGCAGCGCGCGCACTCCCTCGGGGAAGTCGTGCCCGGCGGCGAAGCGCAGCGAAAGGCGGAACTCGCTCTCGAAGGCCTGCACGAGCGACAGTGACCGACCGCGCCGCAACTGCTCGAGGATGACGCACGCACCCGTGGGCGAGCCCGCGCGCAGCGTCGCGCAGGCTCCGTCGAGCCATGGGTCACGTTCATCGAGCCGGTCGAGGCGCGTGAGGATACCGGGCACGCCGGGCGCGTCCATGGCCGTGGCGATGTGCGCGTGGTTGGCCAGCACGGGCGAGCGCTCCGGGCTCGGCGGCCGGACCGCCGACAGGGGCCGCAGGATTTCCGAAAGGCGCGCCCGATTGTGGTGCGGATCGGCCGACCAGGTTGTGTCGAGCAGCCTGCCGTACACGGTGTCCTGCTGCGTGGCATCGAGATGGTAGTCCGCGAGCCCGAGGAGCAACGCATCGTCGGCGTTCACCGGCGCCGCCGTCAGGCCCAGGAAGTGGCCCAGGTGTCGCGGCATGCGGTTGAGGAACCAAGTGGCGCCGACATCGGGATAGAAACCTATGCTGATCTCGGGCATGGCCAGATGGCTGTCGCCGGTCACGATGCGGTGGCTCGCCCCCGACATCAGGCCCATGCCGCCGCCCATCACGATGCCGCCTCCCCAGCAGACGATCGGCTTGCGGTAGCGGTGAATGAGGTAATCGAGCTCGTATTCCCGGGCGTAGAAGCGGGCGACACGGGCGCGTCCGTCCTCGTCGTCCCGCTGCATGGAATCGCGCAGGCGCACGACGTCTCCGCCCGCGCAGAAACCGCGCTCGCCGGCGCCGTCGAGCACGACGCATGCGATCGCGGGGTCCCGTGCCCAACTGCGCAGCCGCTCGCCCAGACGCTGGATCATCGCGAAGCCGAGCGCGTTGATCCGATGCGGCGCGTTGAGCCGGGCGAAGCCGACGCGCATGCCGCCGCGTGCCGCACGTTCGTCGAAGATCACGCATCCTTCGGTCATCCAGGCATCCCCGGTCGATGCGGCCTGGGCCGCGGGCGGTGATTCGCGAACCCGGTCACGGACGCGACCGCCGCGCGTCTGCATCCTGTGCCGGAGGAGGTGGCCATGCTGCGCGAGATTGCCGCGGTGCGGCAACATCCGGGCGAGCCGAGGCGGCGCTGGTTCTCCGACGAGCGCATGGACCTGATCGTGTGGCTGGATCGGCGTGGCGCCATCGTGGCGTTCCAATTGTGCTACGACCGGGACCACGGCGAGCATGCCGTCACATGGCAGCGTGGCGCGGGGAGCCGTCACGACGCCGTCGATGACGGGGAGCACCCGGGACGCCACAAGGCCACGCCGATCCTCGTCGCGGACGGCCCCTTCCCGGCGCATCGCGTGCGCCGGGAGCTGGCCCGGCGCGGGCGCGAGCTCGATGCGGATCTGCTGGCGTTCGTGCTGGCGCGCGTTGCGCCGGGGCGCGCCCCGCCTGACGAGCCGGGCCCTTGACGTACGTCAATGTCCCCGCCCCGTGACCGGCTACATTGAGCATGCAAACGGGGCTCGGGCAAAGATCGCCCGGAACGGATGCCGCGCTGGTGCTTGCCGGCAGGGAGGCGGTATGCCCATCGGGCCCCGAGAGCAGGGTGCTGCGCGCCGGCCAGGACGCTGGCGCGCTACACCGGCGACCACCCGCCCCCGGAGTCGCCGGGCACCCACTTCAAAGCCGACTCGCCCGCCGCCCTGCGGCGGGCCTTTTTTTGCCGGGTGATCCGACGGTTCCGCGTCCGGTGGGATATCCGGCCAGATTGAGTGCGTCGAACCCGTGTCCCTGATCCGCTGCTCGCCGCCTGCCGCGATGGTCGCGCCCGATGCCCGGTCACGGCCTGTCCGTGCGCGATATGGAGAGCCCCGATGAGCACGGCGGTGCCCGCGGCGGTGACGCATGCCGACGTGGTGGGCCGCATCACCGAGGTGCATGGCCCGGTCGTGGTGATCGAGTGCGACACGCTGCCGCCGCTGCGCCGGGCGTTGTCGACGCGTGTCAATGGCGATCGCTACCTGTTCGAGGTACACCAGCACCTCGACGAGCGTCACGTCCGTGCGATCACGCTGCACGAGACCTCGCGCCTGCGCCGCGGCCAGCCCGTTCAGGATACCGGCGCGCCCTTGCACGTGCCGGTGTCGCCGGACTGCCTCGGCCGCCTGCTCAACGTCTTCGGCGAGCCGCTGGACGGCGGCGATCCGCTGCAACCGACCGCGTTCCGCAATGTCCACGGGCACGCCGTGCCGCTCGCCGACACGGTCGGTTCGAGCGAGATCCTGGCCACGGGCATCAAGGCAGTCGACCTGTTGTGCCCCTTCGTGCGCGGCGGCAAGACGGGGCTGTTCGGTGGCGCGGGCGTGGGCAAGACGGTGCTGGTCATGGAATTCATGCACGCGGTGGCGGCGCTCCACGAGGGCGTGTCCGTGTTCGCGGGCGTGGGCGAGCGTATCCGCGAGGCTCATGAGCTCTGGCACGAGTTGCGCGACGGGGGCGTGATGCCGCAGGCATTGCTCGTGTTCGGCCAGATGGACGAGTCGCCGGGCGTTCGCTTTCGCGTGGGGCTCGCGGCCCTGACCTACGCCGAGTACCTGCGCGACGAGACCGAGCGCGAGGTCCTGTTCGTCATGGACAACGTGTTCCGCTTCGTCCAGGCGGGCAGCGAGGTTTCCAGTCTCCTCGGGCGGATGCCGGCGACGGTCGGCTACCAGCCCACGCTGTCGACCGAGGTCGCGGAGATGCAGGAGCGCATCCTGTCGACACGCGGCGGTGCGATTACCTCGGTGCAGGCCGTGTACGTACCGGCGGACGACATGACCGATCCCGCCGTCAGCGCGATTCTCTCTCACCTGGATACCACCGTGATCCTGTCGCGCACGCAGGCCGGCAAGGGCATCTATCCCGCGCTCGACCCGCTGCGATCCGGCAGCCGGCTCATGGACCGCCAGACGCTGGGCAACCGCCACTACGCCGCCGCCGAGGGCGTGCGGGAGCACCTCGCGCGCTACCGCGAGCTGGAAGACATCATCGCGATGCTCGGCATCGAGGAACTCTCGGCGAAGGACCAGCGCATCGTGCGGCGTGCACGCCGGCTCCAGCAGTACCTGACACAGCCCTTCCACGTGACCGCGGGTCACACGGGGCGTGGCGGCGTGTCGGTCCCGATCGCGGAGACCCTCGTCGATTGCGAGGCGTTCCTGCGAGGGGCGTACGACGACACGCCGGAGGACCAGTGCTACATGCGCGGCACGATGCGGGACGCGCGGCCGTGAGTGGTATCACGCTGGATCTTCGCAGCCCCGCGTGCACGGAGCGAGTCGACGGCGTGCGCTCGTTCGTCGGCGAGGATGCGAGCGGGAGCTTCGGCATCCTGCCCGGCCACGAGCGGTTGCTCACGGTGCTGTCGCTGGGGCTCGCGCGCTTCCGGACCGTCGATGATGCCTGGCACTACATTGCCGTCCCCGGCGCGGTACTCGACTTCGACACGGACCGGCTGGTGCTCGCGACCCGGCGTTATCTGCGCGACGACGATTATGCCCGCATCAGCCGTCGCCTGGACGAGGAGCTGGCGCGCGAGGAGGAAGACGTCCGCGTCATGCGCGAGAGCCTGGTGCGGATGGAAGAGGAACTGCTGCGGCGATTGTCGGAGTCGGGGCGGTCGCGGCGATGAACGGCCACGAGGAACACGAGCGGCTGCGCCGCAACGTCGAGCGCCAGGCACGGCGCATGCGCCGTGCGGAGCGCGGACGGTACGCCTGGCTCTCGCAGACGACCTATATCGGCACGCTCGGCCTCGTGCTCGTGCTGCCCATCGTCGCCGGTGCCTATCTCGGGCGCTGGCTCGACGAGCGCCTGGCGGGGTACTCGGTGAACTGGACGATCAGCCTGATCTGCATCGGGATCGCGATCGGCGCGATCAACGTGTACCTGCTGCTCCGGGACGGCGATGAACGGCACTGAGCTGGGTGGCGGCGTCGTGTTCACGCTCGGGCCGGTTGCGTTCGACGCGACCGTGCTCACGACGCTGGGCATCGTCGTGCTGGCGCTGGTGGTCCTCGTTCCGGCCAGCCGGCGCCTGCGCGCCAGGCCGGGCATGTTCCAGACGATGCTGGAAGGGGTCGTCGAACTGGAAGAGCGGACGATCGCCGCCGTGGCCCCCGACCACGCACGCACGTTGCTGCCGTTCATCGGGGGCCTGTGGATCTTTCTCGTGCTGGCGAACCTGGCGGGCCTGGCGCCCGGCCTGCACTCGCCCACGCGCGACCTCTCGGCGACCGCCGCGCTCGCCGTGCTGGTGTTCGCATCGGTCCACGTCTACGGCATCCGCTACCGCGGCCTGCGAACCTACCTGCGCCATTACCTGGCGCCGAACCCCATCATGCTGCCGTTCCACCTCGTCAGCGAGATCACGCGCACGGTCGCGCTCGCCGTACGCCTGTTCGGCAACATGATGAGCCTCGAGATGGCGGCGCTGCTCGTATTGCTGGTGGCCGGGTTTCTCGTGCCCATCCCCATCCTGATGCTGCACATCATCGAGGCCCTGGTACAGGCCTACATCTTCGGCATGCTCGCGCTGGTGTACATCGCGAGCGGCATCCAGGCGCAGGACCGTGCGGCGCCTGGCAACAATGACGAATCCGGGAAAGAGGTACCCCAATGACCGACGCGGGAACGTTCAGTCTCTTCTCGACCGTGGTGGCCGTGCTCGGCATCGCGATCGGGGTGTTCATGCCGGCCTGGGCCATGGGGCGCGCGATCGCTTCGGCCCTCGACTCGCTCGCGCGCCAGCCCGAGGCGGAGCAGTCCATCGTGCGTACGCTGTTCATCGGATTGGCGATGATCGAGTCACTGGCCATCTACGTGCTGGTGATCGTGCTCATCGTGCTGTTCCGCAATCCGCTGCTCGAGTACGTGCTCCACTGATCGAAGCGGCAGAGCAGGGGAGAGCGCGCACGTGGAACTGAGCTGGTCCACCTTCGTCCTTGAAATCGTCAATTTCCTGGTCCTCGTCTGGATCCTGAAGCGGTTCCTGTACCGGCCGGTGCACGACATCGTGGCGCGCCGCCGCGCGCGCATCGAGGCGATGCTCGATGAGGCCCGCAGGGAGCGGGAGGCTGGTGAGGCGCTGCAGGCCCGGTACGAGGCACGCTTCGCCGACTGGGAGAAAGAGCGGGCGGCCGAGCGCGAGAAGATGCACGGCGAGCTCGAGGCCGAGCGCGAACGGGAACATGACGCGCTGCGCCGGGAGCTCGACGAGGAGCGCGGCAAGGCCCGCGTGCTGGCGGAGCGGGAGCGTGCCGCCGCGCGCGACGCGATCGAGGCCCGCGCCGTTGCCGCCGGCGCGCGCTTCGCGACGCGCCTGCTGGGGCGGGTGGTGGACCCGGGACTGGAGGCACGGCTCGTGGACGCGGCCATTGCCGATCTCGAGGCCGCGCCTGGCGAGGATCTGCGCACGGCGGTTGCCACGCAGGCGGGACGCCCCGACCGCGCCGCGGAAGTCACGACGGCGTTCGAGCTCGACGACGACCGTCGGGCTGCACTGGAGAAGACGCTCGCCGCAATCGCGGGCGGCGACGTTGCGTGCAGCTACCGCACGGACCCGCGACTGGGCGCCGGTCTGCGTCTGCGTGCGGATGCCGTCGTCGTGGATGCCAACCTCGAGGCCGAGCTCGCCGCGTTCGCCGCGGCGGCCGGCGGGGTGCCGGCCGATGGCGGCTGACCCGGAAACGGACCGGATCGCGCGGCTCGAGTCCTGGGTCGAGGCGTATCGTCCGGTGCCGCGAGTGGCCGAGTGCGGCACGTTGGTGGCCGTGGGGGACGGCATTGCCTGGGTCTCGGGCCTGCCCTCCGCCGCGGTGGACGACATCCTCGAGTTCGGGGACGGCAGCCGCGCGCTGGTGTTCGACCTGGCGCCGGGGCGGGTGGGCGGCGTGTTGCTGCACGAGACCGAGCGGCTCACGGCCGGGACCGTGGCCCACATCGCGCCGGGCGCCCTCACCATTGCGGTCGGCGACGCCTTGCTCGGGCGCGTGGTCGATCCTCTCGGCACGCCGCTCGACGGCGAGCGGGCTCCCGACCTGGCCGAGCGCTACCCCCTCGAGCGCCGCTCGCCGCCGATCGTGGCGCGCGACTTCGTGCGCGAACCGCTGTACACCGGCAGCCGGATCATCGACACGATGCTGCCCATCGGGCGCGGTCAGCGCGAGCTCCTGGTCGGCGACGACGGCCTCGGGCGCAGCTCGATCGCGCTGGACGCGGTCATCGCGCAACGCGACCAGGATGTGCGCTGCGTCTATGTCCTGTGTGGCCAGAAACGCTCGGCCGTGGTGCGCACGATCGACACGCTGCGCGACCAGGGCGCGCTCGAATACACGGCCATCGTGGTTGGCGAGGCCGGTGCGCTCCCGGGGCTGCAGCACCTCGCGCCATTCGCGGGCTGCGCGGTCGCCGAGTACTGGAGGGACGCGGGCCACGACGTGCTCATCGTCTACGACGACCTGAGCATGCATGCCCTGAACTACCGCGAGCTGTCGCTGCTGCTGCGCCGTCCGCCGGGCCGCGAGGCCTACCCCGGTGACATCTTCTCGGTACACGCGCGCCTGCTCGAGCGTTCCACCTGCCTCGATGCAGCGCACGGCGGCGGCAGCATGACCGCGCTGCCGATCATCGAGACCCAGCAGGGGGAGATCGCCGCGTACATCCCCACGAACCTGATCTCGATCACGGACGGCCAGATCTACCTGGACGCAACGCTGTTCGCGGGCGGATTCCGTCCCGCAATCGACGTCGGGCGCTCGGTCTCGCGCATCGGCGGTGCGGCCCAGCATCCCGCCATCCGCGTGGAGGCGGGGCACATGAAGATGGATTACCTGCGGTTCCTGGAGCTGGAGACCTTCAGCCGGTTCGGTGCCCGGCTCGAGGCCTCCATGGAGGCCGCCCTCAAGCGCGGCCGCGTGCTGCGCGAGATCCTCAAGCAGGACCGCCTGGCGCCCGAGCCGGCGCGATTCCACCTGGCCTGGATGATCGCGTTCAACGAGGGCCTGCTCGACGAGCGTGACCCCGAGACGGTGCCCGCCCTGATGGACGCGCTCGCCGCGGGCCTCGCCGGCAGCGACCTGGTACTCGGCGACGATCGCGACCCCTGGGTGACCGCCGTCGCGCGCTGGATCGAGGCCGTCGGAACGCGCGCGCAATGACCCGGAGGCGCGAGGTGGTCTCCCGATTGCACGGGCTGGCCGAGGTGCGCGAAATCATCAACGCGATGAAGACCCTGTCGTTCATCGAGACGCGGCGCATCGGCGCGCGGCTCGAGAACGAGCAGGGCGTGATCGAGTCCATCGAGGCCGCGGCCGCCGATTTCCTGGCCGCCCATCCGGACCTGGATACGGGCGCCGCCGACATGCCCGTGCTGTGGATTGCCATCGGGAGCGAGCGCGGGTTCTGCGGTGATTTCAACGAGCGCGTGGCCGAGCGGCTCCGGGCGGACATCGTTGCCCAGGGCGGCGGGGCACCGCCGGTGCTCCTCGTCGGGACGCGGCTGGCTTCGCGGCTGGAGGGCGATCCCCGGGTCGTTGCGGCGCTCCCGGGCGCCGGCGTCGCGGACGAGGTGGATGGCACGCTGGCCCGGATCGTGCAGACCCTTGGGTCGGAGCGGCGGCAGCGGGGACCGGTACGGGTCCGAGCCGTGTTCTACGATCACGCCGGGGGCGCTCCCCGTGCCGTGTCCCTGCTGCCCCCGTTCCGCGACCTGCCGAAGGCGCGCCACGACGGGCGCATGCCGCCCCGGATTCACCTCGCTCCCGATGCGCTGCTGCTGGCCCTCGCCGACCAGTATCTGTCCGCCGCCTTGCGTCGGCTGCTCGACACCGCGTCGATGGCTGAGCACCAGCGGCGCGTCGAGCACCTCGAGGGGGCCCTGCGGCATCTCGACGACCGGGTTGCGGCGCTGGACCGCCGCCGCAACCAGCTGCGCCAGGAAGAGATCATCGAGGAGATCGAGGTGATCCTGCTGAGCGCCGGGTCCGGGGGGGAGTGGACCCCGGCCGGGAGCGCGGACTCCACCTGAGGACGGGGTGCCGGGCGGTGGATCGAACGGACCTGCAGACGGTCCGCTAGCCCGCGCGCATCACGAGCCGCGCGCGCAGCCCGGGTTCGTTGTCCTCCAGGTGCAGCTCACCGCCGTGCAGGCGCGCCACGGCGGCCACCAGGCTCAGGCCGAGCCCGCTTCCGGGCGACCCCCGGCTGGCCTCGAGACGCACGAATCGCTCCAGCACGTTCTCGCGCTGGTCTTCCGGCACGCCCGGGCCATTGTCCGCGACGACGAGGGCGACGTGGTCATCGGCGCGTTCCGCGCGTATGGAGACCTCGCCCCCCTCGGGCGTGTACTTGACCGCGTTGTCGACCAGGTTGGTCAGGGCCTGGAAGAGGAGGTCGCGGTCGCCGTGGGCCGGTACCGGCTCGCCGGCGTCCGCCGTCAGCGTCTGCCCGCGTGAGCTCGCGACGGGCTCGTACAGCTCGCCGACGTCGTCGATCAGCTCCGACAGATCGATCTCGGCGAAGCGCCGCCGGGAGCCCGATTCGACCTCCGCGATGCGCAGCAGCGCGTGGAAGGTGTTCAGCAGGCCGTCGGCGTCGGCGATCGCCTGCGGCAGCAGGGTGCCTTCCGGGTCGTCGCCGGCCTGCAGTCGCTCGAGTCGCCAGCGCAGGCGCGTCAGTGGCGTGCGCAGGTCGTGGGCGATGTTGTCGGAAACCTGGCGCACGCTGTCCATCAGGTACTGGATCTGGTCCAGCATGCGGTTGAGGTTGATGGCGAGGAGGTCGAACTCGTCATTCGCGCCGTGCGTGGGCACGCGCCGGTTCAGGTCTCCCGCCATGACCTCGCGCGTGGTGCGGTTGATGCGCTCGAGCCGCCCCGCGATCGTGCGGCTCATCGCGAGCCCGCCGATCAGCGCCAGGCCGACGCTGATGGCGATGCCCCACATCGTGGCACTCCCGATCAGGCGCTGGAACGATCGCTGGGCCGAGATGTTGCGGCCGATCAGCAGGTGCAGCCCACTGTCCGGCCCGAGGTGGAACACGCGCGCACGGACCGGGTCCGGGCCGTCCGCGGCCCCGCTCAGGTTGAAGTCGAGCCAGCCTGCCGCGTCCGGCTTCACCTCGCGGGGCCAGCGGTTGATGTTGCCGGCGATCGGGTCCAGGTCCTCGTCGACGAGCAGGTAGACCGAGCGGCGCCCGATGTTGGCCACCGCCTTGTTGCTGATGTCGCGCGCCAGCGCCCGGATGCCGCCTTCCTGGTAGCGATTGGCGAGCTCGGCGGCCTCGGCCGCGATGGCGGTGTCGGTCTGGCGTGCGAGATAGCCGGCCGTGGCGTAGTGAACAAAGCCGAGCACGGCGAACACGGACAGGGCGAACAGCGCCATGTAGACGAGAGCGACCCGCACGGTCGTGCTGCGCATCATCCGCGCGATGGCGCTGAGGCGGGCCGGGGCGGGTTGCCCGATGCGCTGGCTCAGCGTCACCAGGCCGGTACCCCCGGTGGAAGGGAGCTGGGCGCGGCGGCGGATCACGCCGTCGACTGGTCCGGCGCCCGCAGCGTGTAGCCGGCCCCCCGTACGGTCTGCAGCAGTTCGGTCTCGAAGCCGCGGTCGATCTTCTGCCGCAGGCGGCTGATGTGCACGTCGATCACGTTCGTCTGGGGATCGAAGTGGTAGTCCCAGACATGCTCGAGCAGCATCGTCCGCGTCACGACCTGGCCCGCGTGGCGCATGAGGTACTCCAGCAGCGCGAACTCGCGCGGCTTGAGGTCGATGTCCTGGCCGGAGCGTCGCACGGTGCGCGCCAGCAGGTCCATCTCCAGGTCACCCACGACCAGCCGCGTCTGGGACTCGCGCGGTGCCTTGCGGCGCTGGAGCGCCTCCAGCCGGGCGATGAGCTCGGAAAAGGCAAACGGCTTCACGAGGTAGTCGTCGCCGCCCTCGCGCAGGCCCTCGACGCGATCATCGACCTGGCCCAGCGCGGACAGGATGAGTACCGGCGTCGTCATGCCCGCCTGGCGGACCGAGCGGACGATGGACAGCCCGTCCACGTTCGGCAGCATGCGGTCGATGATCATCGCGTCGAACGGTTCCGACAGGGCGAGGAACAGGCCGTCCTTGCCGTCGTGGGCCTCGTCGACCACGTACCCGTGCTCCTTCAGCCCCTTCGACAGATAGGCCGCGACCTCGGCCTCGTCCTCGACCACCAGTATGCGCATGGCTCGTTTCTTCTCCCGGGTCACCGGACCCGGTTGCGGGGTGTCCGCACCCGGGGCCGTCCGATGATCCCACCGATCCCGACCTTCAGCATTGGCGCAATCCGCGCCGATTCCAACCCCACGAGGATTATCCATGATCCCCGGGTCTCCACGGCAAGTTTGCCGAGGGCACAAAAAAAGAGGCGGCCTGGGGAAGGCCGCCTAACCCTGGGCTTGCCACGGAGGGGGGGTTCCGCTGCCCTTGGAGGGGAATCGTCGTGCGCGTCGCGTCAGTCCTTTTCCGAAAGGGTGAGCGACACGAACAGCGTGCTGTCGCCGCGGCGGATCTGGACGGCCACCGGCTGGCCGGCGGGCAGGTCCTTGACCGCATCCTTGAGCTGCTCGACCGTCGACAGGGTCGTCTTGCCGATGCGCAGCAGGATGTCGCCGGGGCGGATGCCGGCCTCGGCCACCGGGCCCGGGCCGACCTTCTGCACCAGCAGGCCGCGGTCACCGATACCGAGATCGTCACGCTCCTGCTTGTTCAGTTCGCGGACGGCGACATTCAATGTCGTGTGATCCGCCTCGTTCGGCTGGTCCTTGCTGCCGCTGGTGTCCTTGTGCTCGGAGAGCGCGCCGACCTTGACACTGATCGTCTTGCGCGCACCGTCGCGCACCACCTGCATGTCCACGGCCTTGCCGACTTCCGTGTGCCCGACCACCGGCGGCAGGTCGCCCGCGTCGCTGATCTTGTGGCCGTTGAATTCGAGGATCACGTCGCCGGCCTGCACGCCTGCCTGCTTCGCGGGACTGTCCGGCATCACCTCGGACACCAGGGCACCGACCGGCTTGTCGAGGCCGAACGACTTGGCGAGGTCACGGTCCACCGACTGGATGGTCACGCCGAGGTAGCCGCGCTCGACCTTGCCGCCCTTCTTGAGTTGCTTGACCACTTCCATGGCGGAGTTGATCGGCACCGCGAACGACAGGCCCATGTAACCGCCGGTCCGGCTGTAGATCTGAGAGTTGATGCCCACGACCCTGCCATCGGTATCGAACAGCGGGCCGCCCGAGTTGCCGGGGTTGACGGCCACGTCGGTCTGGATGAAGGAGGCATAGGTCTCGTTCGGCAGGTTGCGGTTGAGCGCGCTGACGATCCCCGCGGTCGCGGTGTGCTCGAGCCCGAAGGGCGAGCCGATCGCCAGCACCCACTGGCCGACCTCGAGCTTGCTGGAGTCGCCGATCTTCAGGGTGGGCAGGTGATCCGCCGGAATCTTGAGGAGGCCGACGTCGCTCGGCTTGTCATAGCCGACGACCTTCGCCTCGAACTCGCGATTGTCGGCGAGCTTGACCACGATCTCGTCCGCGTCCGCGATGACGTGGGCGTTCGTCAGGATGTAGCCGTCGCTGGAGATGATGAAGCCGGAGCCGAGCGAGTTCCGCTCGTACTGCTGACCCTGGCCCTGCCCCTGGCCGCCGAAGTGCTTGAAGAACTCGCGGAACGGGCTGTTGGGCGGCAGCTGATCGAGGAAGCCCTGCGGCAGGCCGCTGTTGTCGCCGCCCTTGATCGTCTGCGTCGTCGAGATGTTCACTACGGCGTCGCGGTTCTGCTTCACGATCCTGGCGAAGTCCGGCGCATCGGACGCGTGCGCGCTCTCGAATGCGCCGCCGCCCACGAGCGCGAGCGACATCATGGTTGCGGTGAGTATGTTCGCGAATGTCCGCATGCCTCTGAATCCTCCGGATTCGATTCCCGTCGGGCGGCCCCTGCCGCCTTGATTGCGTGCCATCCTAATGGCAATGGGCTTACCGGTGGCTGTCGCGTGCATTACCGTTCATTCATGTTGCAGCCTGCGCCGGCCGTGCGTCCGGGGGCCCCGGACGCACGGCCGGCGCGCGGGCATACCCGGTCACCGGCAGGGAGCATGACGGCCGATGGGCACGATATTGAGCCTGAACACGGGCAGCATGACGGTGAAGTACCGGCTGTTCGCCGCCGATTCCCTCGCGCCGCGGGCATGGGGCCGGGCCGAGCGGATCGGCGAGTCCGATGCGGTCGTGTGGCACGGGACGTCGTCCGGCGGCACCGACCGGGACCCCGTGCGCGCCGTGTTGCCGAGCCACGAAAGCGCAGTGCGTCGCCTGCTGGAGGACCTGGTCGGCGCGGGCGCGGTACAGGGCCTCGCGGGCGTCGGGCACCGCGTGGTTCACGGCGGGGACCGGTTCTCGGTGCCGGCGCGCATCGACGAGGCCGTGCTGGCGGAAATCCGGGCGCTCGGGCGCCTCGCGCCATTGCACAACCCGATCAACGCCGCCGGCATCGAGGTGGCCCGGGGGCTGCTCCCGGACGTGCCGCACGTGGCGGTCTTCGATACCGCGTTCCACCGCAGTCTCCCGGAACGGGCCTGGCGCTACGCCATCCCCGGCGAGTACGCCGACCGCGGGTTCCGACGCTACGGCTTTCACGGGATCTCGCACGCCGGGGCCGCCGCCGCCGCGGCCGGGGTGCTCGGGCGACCGCTCGCGGCGCTGTCGCTGATCACCCTGCACCTGGGTGGCGGCTGCTCCGCGACCGCCGTGCGCGCCGGCGAGAGCGTCGATACCTCGATGGGCATGACGCCGCTCGAAGGCCTGGTGATGGGAACGCGCTCCGGGGACCTGGACCCGGCGGTCGTGCTGCGCCTGCTCGGGTCCGAAGGTCTCGCCCCGCAGGCGGTGGATGATCTCCTCAATCACCGGTCGGGCCTGCGGGCGCTGGCGGGTACCGCCGACATGCGCGATATCCAGGCGCGGGCCGACGCGGGCGACGGCGACGCGGAACGGGCGCTGGATCTGTTCTGCTACCGCATTCGGAAGTACATTGGTGCCTATGCCGCCGCGCTCGGGCACGTGGACGCGATCGCGTTCACCGGCGGCATCGGCGAGAACGCCGCGGGCGTACGGGCCCGCATCTGTGCGGACCTGGGTGCATTCGGCGTCCGCCTGGACGAAGAGCGCAACCGGGCCGGCGAGACCGCCATCCAGGCGGACGGCGCCGCGGTGGCAGTGCTCGTGATCCCGAGCGATGAGGAACGCGAGATTGCCCGCGCGACCGCGGCGCTCGTGTGCCACGAGGACGACCCGCAATGAACCTGGAGCATTTCGCCACGGTCGGCGACAAGCAGCCGCTCGATGCCGACACGCTGCACCGGATGCACGCGTGGTGGCGGGCGGCCAACTACCTCTCCGTCGGCCAGATCTACCTCATGGCCAATCCGCTGCTCCGCGAGCCGCTGGCGCCGGAGCACGTGAAGCCACGCCTGCTCGGGCACTGGGGTACGACGCCCGGGCTCAATTTCCTGTACGTGCACCTCAACCGTGCCATCGTCGCCCGTGCGCTCGACATGATGTATGTCTGCGGGCCGGGGCATGGCGGTCCGGCGATGGTCGCGAACGCATGGCTCGAGGGGACGTACAGCGAGCGCTATCCGGAGGTCTCGCTCGATGCCGAGGGCATGTGGCGGCTGTTCCGCCAGTTCTCGTTTCCGGGCGGCATCCCGAGCCACGTCGCCCCGGAGACGCCCGGCTCGATTCACGAGGGCGGCGAGCTCGGTTACTCACTCGCGCACGCCTACGGTGCCGTGTTCGACGATCCCGGCCTCACGGTCGCGTGCATCGTCGGTGACGGCGAGGCCGAGACCGGCCCGCTCGCCACGTCCTGGCACTCGAACAAGTTCCTCGACCCGGTACGCGACGGCAGCGTGTTGCCGATCCTGCACCTCAACGGCTACAAGATCGCCAACCCGACCGTTCTGGCGCGCATCCCGCGCGGGGAACTGGCCGACCTGCTGCGGGGCTACGGCCACGAGCCGTACTTCGTCGAGGGATACGAGCCCGAGCGCATGCACCAGGCCATGGCGGCCACGCTCGACGCGGTGCTCGACCGGATCGCGGAGATCCGGGCCGCGGCCCGCGACGGCCATGCGGGCGAGCGGCCATGCTGGCCAATGATCGTGCTGCGCTCGCCGAAGGGCTGGACCGGGCCGGCCGCCATTGACGGTGTGCCGATCGAGGGCACCTGGCGAGCGCACCAGGTGCCGTTCAAGGAAGTGCGCGAGCGCCCCGATCATCTCGAGGCGCTCGATGCGTGGCTGCGTGGCTACCGGCCGGATGAGCTGTTCGACGCCGACGGCGCGCCCAGGTCGGAGATCGTCACGCTCGCGCCGCACGGGCGTGCGCGCATGTCGGACAACCCGCACGCCAACGGCGGCGAGCTGTTGCGTGCCCTGCGCATGCCCGACTTCCGCGAGCACGCCGTGAACGTGACTGCCCCCGGCGCGAGCTTCGATGAGTCCACGCGCGTCCTGGGCCGCTTCCTGCGCGATGTCATGACGAGGAACGCGGCCGCATGCAACTTCCGCGTGTTCGGGCCCGACGAGACTGCATCGAACCGCCTCGGTGCCCTGTTCGAGGTGACCGCCCGCGCCTGGGTTGCCGAGACGCTGCCGACCGACGAGGGTCTTGCGCCCGACGGCCGCGTCATGGAGATCCTTTCCGAGCACACCTGCCAGGGCTGGCTCGAGGGATACCTGCTCACGGGACGCCACGGCCTCTTCTCCTGCTACGAGGCCTTCATCCACATCGTCGACTCGATGTTCAACCAGCACGCGAAGTGGCTGAAGGTCACGCGCGACATCCCGTGGCGCCGGCCGATTGCCTCGCTCACGTACCTGCTGACCTCCCACGTCTGGCGCCAGGACCACAACGGGTTCAGCCACCAGGATCCGGGCTTCATCGACCACGTCGTGAACAAGAAGGCGGACGTGATCCGGGTCTACCTGCCGCCGGACGCGAACACATTGCTCTACGTCGCCGACCGTTGCCTGCGCAGTCGCAATCTCGTGAACGTGATCGTCGCCGGCAAGCAGCCGCAGGCGCAGTTCCTCGATATGGACGCGGCGGTCAAGCACTGCGAGGCGGGTGCCGGCATCTGGGCCTGGGCCAGCAACGACGCCGGGGGGGAGACGGACGTCGTCATGGCCTGTGCCGGCGACGTGCCGACGCTCGAGACACTGGCGGCGGTCGACCTGCTGCGCCGGCATTTCCCGAAACTGCGCGTGCGGGTGGTGAACGTCGTCGACCTCATGACACTCCAGCCCAAGACCGAGCACCCGCACGGTTTTTCCGATCGCGACTTCGACAGCATTTTCACGCCGGACGCCCCGATCATCTTCGCCTATCACGGCTACCCGTGGCTGATCCATCGCCTCACGTACCGGCGCACCAACCACGGCAACCTGCACGTGCGCGGCTACAAGGAGGAGGGGACGACGACGACGCCCTTCGACATGTGTGTAATGAACGACATCGATCGGTTCCACCTGGTGATGGACGTCATCGACCGCGTCCCCGCGCTCGGCGATGCCGCGGCCTACGTGAAGCAGGAGATGCGCGACTGCCTGGTGGAGCACCGGGCCTACATCCGGGCGCACGGGGAGGACATGCCCGGTATCCGGGACTGGCGCTGGCCGCACGGCGAGGACGGCACGGATCGCAGGTAGGCCGGATCCTGTCGCAGGCAACATCCGGCGTTTTGCGCGCTGCGTCGTGGTGTTTCGGGCTGCCGGCGTTGCGCTCGTCGTGCTTCGTTGGTGAGGTCGTTCGTTCGAGCTCGACGGGTCTCGTCCGCCCCGGTGCGCGGCGCGCCAGACGGGGGATTCACGGGATCATCCGGCAGCGCGGTCGTTTCGTCCCGGTTGTCGCATTCGGACCGGTCGTCCCCTCCCGCCTGTGGGTCGGGCTTCAGCCCGACATCCGGATACCACGATTCGGCGTGCGGCCATGACGGTGTCGGGCTGAAGCCCGACCCACGGACAAAGCGGGCAGCCCGCGGTTACCCGGAGCGGTGGATCGAAGAGGGAATGCCGCTCATTCGACGATGGCGGGGCCGCCGGGGCGCAGCCCGTCATGCGGCGACTCCTGGTCCCCCTCGGCGCTGCCGGGGGTGCGCTTGTCCTGGTTCCTGTTCTTGCGCAAACCGGAATAGGGACCCGGCCGCCCTAAGGGCGGACGGAACCCGTCGAGCTCGAATGAACGAACTCGCCCCGGGAAGCACGGCCAGGGTACCGCTCGCGCCCGACGCGAGGCGCCATGCTGCGCGCGCACATGGCGAACCGGCGGGACGCCGTGTCGAGTCCGCTCAGCGGCGGTACGACGCGTCGCTGGGCGCGGTTTCCGTCAGCGAGGGCCGGGTGCCGAAATCCGCGTACCACGTGGCCAGCGGCTCGTGCTCCGCGCGCCAGTCGATGTCCCCGTGCCGGAAATCGAGGTAGCCCAGCGCGACGGCGCAGGCGAGATGGCCGAGGCTCGGCTCGGGCGGCAGCGTCGCGAGCTCGAGCGGCATGACCTCGAGGGCGGCGCGAATCTGTCCGCGCCACCGCTCCATCGCGGCCGGCGAGCGCTCGTGCTCCGGCCGGCGCATCTCCATCGTCAGTGGCACGGCGAGGTCCAGGACGCCGTCGGCGAGCGCATGCGCGCGCAGGATGCGCCAGCGCAGGCTGCCGTCGGAGGGCAGCAGCCGCGGGGCGGTTCCGAGCGTGTCGAGAAATTCGCAGATCACCGGGCTGTCGTAGAGCGGGTAGCCGTCGTCGAGCACGAGCGTGGGCACCTTGCCGACCGGATTGTGTGCACGAAGCTCCGCCGGATCGCCGTAGGGATTGCACTCGGTCTCGGTGATCTTGCCGGCGAGGCCCTTCTCCCGCAGCACGACCCGCGCCTTGCGGGCGTAGGGCGATGAGCTGGAATGGAAGAGCTGCATGGCGGTCCTCCCGGACGGTGGTCGCGGACCTCGCGGCGATCATGCCGCACGCGCCGGCCGCGGTCACCCCTGGCGTTCGGGGCGGGTCACGAGGCCGGTCGCGGGCGGCGGGCGCACCGGTACCTCGGGGAAGATCATCGGGTCCGCGCCCGCGTGTGCCGTCAGCGTCTCGATGAACAGGCGCTCGGCCCGGCCGAGCCGCGCGCGCGGGTGCGTGACGAGGAAGATGTCGATGGCGGGGGGGGCTTCGAACGGCGGCAGGCGCCACAGCAGCCCGGCGCGCACGTCCCGCTCTACGACGTGAATGGGCAGCGGCCCGATTCCGAGGCCGGCCACGATCATGCGTCGCACCTCCTCGAGGTTGGACGAAGTCCCGACGACCTGCCCGTACATCTGCAACTGGGCGCGCAGCACGGCCACCGGGCGCAGCGCGTCCGTCAGCCGGTCGGTCTTGAAGGAAACGAATTCCTCGCCGCGCAGCGCCTCCAGCGTCAGATCCCCGCGGCCGAAAAGGCGGTGGCGCGGCCCGCAGAAGAACCCGAAGTGCTCGCGGAAGAGCAGCCGGTAGTCCAGTTGCGGATGCGCCTGGCTCACCAGGCAGATGCCCAGCGTCGCTTCCTTGGACAGCACGGCCTCGATCACGCTGCTCGAGGTGGCCACCTCGATGTCCAGGCTCACCTTCGGGTGCCGCGTGTGGAAATCCGCCAGCGTGTCGTCCAGCGGCGGGAATACCACGTGGCTGGCCATGTGGATGCGCAGATCGCCCGTCAGCTCGCTCTCGCTATCCTCCATCACCTGCTGCAGGCGCCCGATGGTGCCGCAGATCTCCTGGCACTCGCGGAACAGAACGGCGCCGTGCTCGGTCGGCTCGAAGCGCCCCGGGCCGCGGTCGACGAGACGCCGGCCCAGCTGTTCCTCGAGCCTTTTCAGCGCGTTGCTGACCGTCGGCTGGCGCAGCAGCAGCCGATCGGCCGCCCGCGTGATCGATCCTTCCTGCACGATCACCATGAAGGTGTGCAGGAGGTTCCAGTCGAACCCGCGCCGCGCGTACGGGCCATGCTCGCCGCCGCTCATGCGGTGCCCATAGTTTGAAATTATGCGAAGTATTCTGATTATCTATTTGTAGAATGTCCATTGCGTGTCTTTAATCCGGAGAAGGGTTCCCGCGGATCATGCCGGCGGGCGGGAGACCGACGCCGCCGGGCGAGCGGGCAGACGGGGGGCACGCGTGGCCGAGGCGCAGGCAATCGAACGCGACCGAAAACCGTGGCTCCTGCTGTCGCCGGCGCTGACCGCGATCACGTTCCTGCTGGTCGTCCCCACCTGCTTCATCGTGGTGTACTCGTTCTGGCTGCGGACCGCGACGGGTGCCGAGCAGGTCGGTTTCTACCTGGACAACTGGAAGGAGGTGCTCAGCGACCCCTTCTACCGGGACATCCTCCTCGAGACACTGAAGATCGCCGCGATCTCGACCGTCGCGTGCGCATTGATGGGTTACGTCCCGGCATACTTCATTGCCTACGCCAACGTGCGCCACCGCGGGTTCCTGCTGCTCCTGCTGATGCTGCCTTTCTGGATCAGCTACATCATCCGCACCATGTCGTGGATCAACATCCTCGGTACGTCCGGCGCAATCAACGCCGTCCTCTTGTGGCTCGGCGTCATCGATAAGCCCATCGAGATGCTCTACAACGAGACGTCGGTGGTGCTCGGCCTCGTCCAGTTCCTGCTGCCGTTCATGATCCTCAACATCTACGTGAGCCTCGAGGGAATCGACCGCAACCTCACCGAGGCGGCCAAGTCACTCGGATGCACGGGCTGGCAGGCGTTTCGCGAGGTCACGCTGCCACTGTCCCTGCCCGGACTGGCCGCCGGCAGCCTCCTCTGTTTCGTGCTGGGGGCCGGTACATACATCACGCCCATGATCCTCGGCGGCCCCGAGGACGCCATGTTCGCGAACCTCGTCTACGAGGCCATCGTCACCCAGTTGAACTGGCCGTTGGGCTCCGCCCTGTCGCTGGTGCTGCTGATCGTCCTCGGCGGTCTCGTCACGATCTATACACGCTATCTGGGCATCGACCAGATCGCGAAGAGCTTCCGGTGACGTCCATGCGCGCGAGCCCCGGCTGGATCGGCATCAGCAGCTTCACGATTCTCGTGTACATTTTCATGTTCGCGCCCGTTGTCGTGGTCATGCTGCTGGCATTCAACACGAGCGAGTTCGGTTCATTCCCGATGCAGGGAGTATCGTTCCGCTGGTTCGTCGAACTGTGGAACAACGACGCGATCGTGCGGGCGTTCCGGATCTCGATGGTGCTCGGCGCCCTGACGAGCGTGATCTCGACAACGTTCGGCATCCTCGCATCGCTGGCCATGGTTCGCTTCGACTTTCCGGGCAAGCGGATCATGTCGACGGTGCTGATCTCGCCCATCCTGATACCCGAGGTCGTGCTGGCGGTGGCCCTGCTGCTGTTTCTCAAGTTCCTCGGCGTGCCGAAGAGCTTTCCGCTGCTGCTGCTCGGCCACGTGATCTTCACGATGCCGTTCGTCGTGCTCGTGGTACAGGCGCGCCTCGTCGCGATCCAGCGCGAATACGAGGAGGCGGCATTGAGTCTCGGCGCGAACTCGCTGCAGACGTTCTTCGCCGTGACCCTGCCACTGATGCTGCCGGCCGTGCTCGCCGGCATGCTGTTCAGTTTCACGATCTCGTTCGATGACATCACGGGGACCCTGTTCTGGAAACCGGGCGGCGTCGAGACCGTCCCGACCCAGATATTTGCCATGCTGCGAAACTCCATTAGCCCGGAGATCAACGCCCTCGGGACCGTAATGGTGGTCATCACGGTCGTGCTTCCGTTGACCGGCGCCGCCATCGGGCGGCGCCTGGCAGCGCGAATGCGCACCCGTTGAGGCCCGTTGGCGCAGAAACCAAGGCCCGAGGCGGGCCACGATGAGGAGGTGGGAATCATGTCGGATTCCAGAGATTTCGAACAACTGCTCGAGCAGTTCCGCAAGGGCGACATCGACCGTCGCAGTTTCCTCAAGCTCCTGGGCATGGCCGGTATCGCTTCCGGCGCTGTCGGTGGGCCCATGGGCTGGCTCGCGCCCGACGCGCAGGCCGCGATGCCCGACCAGGTGCGCTACGACGGCTGGGGCGGCGTCGTGTCCGAGGCGTTCCGCAAGTACGCGTTCGATCCGTACGAGAAGAAGACCGGCATCAAGGTCGTCGACGGGACCTTCGGCGGCGCCGACGAGTACCTCGCGCGGGTCAAGGCCAGCCAGCCGGGCGAGTTCAACATCGCGCACCTTTCGGGCGTGTTCGATTATGCCCGCTACCACAACCTGGGGCTGTCGACGACGCTCGACGAGGGCAACATCCCGAACCTCGAGCTCGTCATCAAGCGTCTCCAGGAACCCTTCCGCAAGATCACCGACGGCAAGCTCTCCGCCGTGCCGTACGACTACGGCACCACGGGCATCGCCTACAACCGCAAGCACATCAGTGACGACGAGGCGAAGTCCAAGGGTGCGAAACTGCTCATCGACAAGCAGTACAAGGACAAGATCGGCGGCTGGGCGGAATGGAAGACGCGCATCTGGTACGGCGCGCTGCAGACCGGTCAGGATCCCAACGACATCAAGGACATGAATGCCGTGTGGGATGCGATCCGCACGCACCGCGACCTGGCGCTCAAGTACTGGCACTCCGGTGCCGAGCTCATGAGCCTGCTTGCCAACGGCGACATCTGGGTGACCGAGGGCTGGTCCGGGCGCATCCGTGCGCTGCAGGACCAGGGGCATGATATCGGCTACCTCGACCCGCCCGGCGGTCTCGGCTGGCAGGAGTGCCTCTTCGTGATCAAGGGCAGCCCGATGAAAGCCTGCGAGGAACTCCTCAACTTCATGCTCGAGCCCAGGGTCGCGATCGCGGTGGCGGAGGGACAGAACTACCCGCCGGCACTCGACCCGACGAAGGTGGATCTCGGCGACAAGGTGCCGACGCTGCCTGCCTTCGATCCAACAGGCACGCTGAGCTCGCTCAATTTCTTCGATCCGAAGTACTGGAACAGCAACGAGGCGGAGTGGTCGAAGAAGTTCGGCCGCGTCCAGCGCGGGTACTGATGGATAACCGGCGGGCGGTCCGTCCGGATCGCCCGCCGGGACCATCGCCCTGGCGGGAGTAGACATGGCAGACAACGGTTCCCACGCGGTGGAACTGCGCGGCGTCAGCAAGCAGTTCGGCGAGTTCACCGCGCTGCATCCGGCCGACCTCGTTGTCGAGGACGGCAGCTTCGTGACGTTCCTCGGGCCCTCGGGATGCGGCAAGACCACAACCCTGCGAATGATCGCCGGTCTCGAGGCGCCGTCCGGCGGTGACATCGTCGTGCGCGGCGACCGGGTCAACGACATTCCGATCTACCGGCGCAACCTGGGCCTGGTGTTCCAGAACTACGCACTGTTCCCGCACAAGACCGTGTTCGACAACGTCGGCTTCGGCCTGAAGTACCGCAAGGTGTCGCGCGACGAGGCCACGAGGCGCGTACGCGATGCGCTGCGTCTCGTGCAGTTGCCGCACACCGAGGACCGCTTTCCGCGCCAGCTGTCGGGTGGTCAGCAACAGCGCATCGCGCTGGCCCGCGCCATCGTCATCGAGCCCAGAGTGCTGCTGCTCGATGAGCCATTGTCCGCGCTGGACGCGAACCTGCGCGAGGAAATGCGCGTGGAGCTCAAGCGCATCCAGCGTGAGCTGGGCATCGCCACCGTGTTCGTCACGCACGACCAGGCCGAGGCCCTGGCAATGTCCGACAAGGTCGTCGTGATGAATCACGGCGTGATCGAGCAGGAAGGCTCGCCCGAGCAGGTGTACAACGAGCCGAACACGGAATTCGTGGCCGGCTTCCTCGGTCATTCCAACATCCTCCCCGCCACCGTGGCGGGCGGCGAGGGCGACTTCGCGCGCGTGCGGCTGGACGACGGTCCGGAGATCTTCGCGCGGGCACGTCCCGAGCGCGACTACCGCGAGGGCGACCGCGTGCGCGTCGTGATCCGTGCCGAGCATCTGCAGCTGGCGCCGCGTCACGAAGCCGGTGAGCGGGAAACGGTGACGGAGGGCCGGATCACCACGGTCGACTACCAGGGCCAGCTCGCCCGGTACTTCCTCGAGTCCGGAAGCCTGGGGCTGCAGGCGATCAACACGATCGATCGGAGCCCGTTCGCCGAAGGTACCCACGTGCAGGTGCGTATCCGGGGCCAGGACTGCGTGCTGCTGAACGGCGAGGCCGACGGCGAATGACGATCAGCCAACCGGTGTCCGCTGCCCCGACTACCCCGAGGTAACCGAAACGTGAGCGCGAATGCATGGCGGTCGTCATCGGAGCGGCCGCCCTCGAACCTGTTTTACCAGTCGCGCCAGCGCCGGCCGCTGTTCGACCGGGCCGAAGGCGTCTACATGTGGGACCGCGACGGCCGTCGCTACCTCGACGGCTGCTCGGGCGCGATGGTCAGCAACATCGGTCACTCGAACCCCCGTGTGCTCGAGGCCATGCGACGCCAGATGGAGCGCGGCACGTTCGCCTACCGGCTGCACTTCGAGAACGAACCGGCGGAACGTCTCGCGGCGCGCGCCGCGGAACTCGCGCCCGCCGGCATGGATCGCGTGTTCTTCGTGTCCGGCGGGTCGGAGGCCGTGGAATCGACGATCAAGCTGGCGCGGCAATACGCGTTGGCGATCGGCCAGGCCGCCCGCTACAAGGTCATTGCCCGCCATCCGAGCTACCACGGTTCGACGCTCGGTGCGCTCGCGCTCACGGGCTACACGCCGATGACTGCACCGTTCGCGCCGATGATGCACGAGATGCCGAAGATCCCGGCGCCCATGTGCCATCTCGATCGTGACGACCTCACGCCCGAGCAGCGTGGCGTGCGTTACGCGGACATGCTCGAGGCGGAGATCCGGCGCCAGGGATCCACCACCGTGCTGGCGTTCATCATGGAGCCCGTGGGCGGCGCCTCCACCGGCGCGCTGGTGGCGCCGGACGCGTACTACGCCCGCGTGCGCGAGATCTGCGACCGCTACGGGGTGCTCCTGATCTACGACGAGGTCATGTCCGGCGCGGGCCGTACGGGGCGTTTCTTCGCGGCCGAGCACTGGGCCGTGTCGCCGGACCTGTTCGCGCTGTCCAAGGGCTTCGCCGCCGGGTACGTGCCGCTGGGCGCCGTGATCGCGCCCGGATGGATGGTGGAGCCCGTGCTCGATGCGGGCGGATTCATCCACGGCTACACCTATGCCGGAAATCCGCTCGCCTGCGCCGCGGGCGGTGCCGTGCTCGACGAGCTGCTCGAGCAGGACCTGATGGGCAACGCCACGCGCATGGGCGCGCAACTGCGCATGCGACTGGACGCGCTGATGGAACGCTTCGAGTTCATTGGCGATGTGCGCGGCAAGGGTCTGCTGCTCGCCATGGAACTGGTGGCCGAGCGCGAGACCATGGAGCCGCTGCCACCCGCGGCGATGGCTGCCTGCCGTCTCACGGAGCTTGCGTTCGAGCGCGGCCTGATCCTGTACTGGCGGCGCACGCGCGGCGGTGACCTGGGTGACCATGTCATGGTGTGCCCGCCGCTGATCGTCACCGAGGCGCAGCTCGACGAGATCCTCGACCCGCTGGCGGACGCACTCGAAGCCTTGCGCGCCGAGCTGGGGCGCTGAGCATGGCACGCAAGGTCGTCATCACCTGTGCGGTCACGGGGTCGGTGCACACGCCGACCATGAGCGAACACCTGCCGGTGACGCCGGCCGAGATCGCCGATCAGGCCATCGGCGCGGCCGAGGCCGGGGCCGCCATCCTGCACCTGCACGCGCGCGACCCGGCCGACGGCCGGCCGACCCCGGACCCGGACGTGTTCATGCAGTTCCTGCCGGAGATCCGGCGGGCCACCGATGCGATCGTGAACATCTCCACCGGCGGCGGCATGCCGATGACCGTGCACGACCGCATGCAGGCGGCACTGCGCGCGAAGCCGGAGATGGCGTCGCTCAACATGGGCACGATGAACTTCGGCCTGTATCCGGTGCTCGGCCGTTACGATGAGTGGAAGTACGACTGGGAACCCGGTTTCCTCGAGTCCAGCCGCGACTTCGTCTTCAAGAACACCTTCGCCGACATCGAGACCCTGCTCGCCGAGCTCGGCGAGGGATGCGGCACGCGCTTCGAGTTCGAGTGCTACGACGTCGGCCATCTCTATACGCTGGCCCACTTTCTCGACCGGGGCCTGGTCCGGCCACCGCTGTTCGTGCAGTTCGTCCTCGGCATCCTCGGGGGCATCGGCGCCGATCCGGACAATCTCGCGTTCATGAAGCGCACGGCGGACAAGCTCTTCGGCGACGACTACCGCTTCTCCGTTCTCGGCGCCGGTCGTCACCAGGTCCCGCTCGCGACCATGTGCGCGGCCATGGGGGGCAACGTCCGTGTCGGCCTGGAGGACAACCTGTTCATCGAGAAGGGGGTGCTCGCGCGCAGCAATGCCGAGGAGGTGGAGAAGATCCGCGGCATTCTCGAGGGCCTGTCGCTCGAGGTCGCGACGCCGGCCGAGGCGCGGGCGATGCTGGGGCTCAAGGGCGGCGATCGCGTCGCCTTCTGATCACGAGACAACGGGAGACGCAGTGAAGGTTTTCTACGCGCCGGTGCAGAAGACGCACGACCCCGACACGTTCCTGGTCGCGGGCGCGCAGCGTCCCATCCCCGAGGTTCCGGAGCGCGCCGACCGTCTGCTGGGCGCCGTGGAACGGCTCGGCCTGGCGGCGGAGGCGCCCGCGGATCACGGGCTCGCGCCGCTCGCGGCGGCGCACACCCCGGAGTACCTCGATTTCCTCCAGCACATTCATCGCGAGTGGCAGGCACTCGGCGGGAGCCGGGAGGTCGTGCCGAACGTCCATCCCGATCGGCGCGATTGCGTCTATCCGGCGTCGGCCGTCGGCCGCGCGGGATATCACCTCGCCGACACGGCATGCCCGATCGCGGCCGAGACCTGGGACGCCGTGCGCACGAGCGCGCACGCCGCGGTATCCGCGGCGGACGCGATCCTCGACGGCGCCCGGCACGCCTACGGGCTCTGCCGCCCGCCCGGGCACCACGCGTTTGCGGACATGGCGGGCGGGTTCTGCTACCTCAACAACGCTGCCGTGGCGGCCCAGGTCCTGCGCGGCACGTTCCCCCGGGTCGCGATCCTCGACATCGACCTGCATCACGGCAACGGGACCCAGGGGATCTTCTATCGCCGCGACGACGTGCTGACCGTGTCCGTGCACGTCGACCCCGACGACTTCTACCCGTTCTTCTGGGGGCATGCCGCGGAGCGCGGCGAGGGTGCGGGGCTCGGCTACAACCTGAACCTGCCCCTCGCGATCGGCTCGGGTGACGAACTCTTCCTCGCGGCGCTGGACGCCGCGCTCGAGCGGGTCGCCGCCTTCGCGCCCGGCGGGCTGGTCCTGTCGCTCGGTCTCGATGCCTCGGGAGACGATCCCTTCGGCGGCCTGGAAGTCACGCCCGGCGGTTTCGAGGCGATCGGGTACCGGATCGGCGGCCTGCCGCTCCCCGTGGCGCTGATCCAGGAGGGTGGGTATCTCAGCGACACGCTGGGCGATAACCTGTTCCGCTTCCTCACCGGTTTCCTGGGGGCACGATGAGCGCAAGCGCCGATATCCTGATCCTGGGCGCCGGCATGGCCGGCGCCTCCGCCGGGTACTACCTGGCGCACGACGGCGCCCGCGTGCGCGTGCTCGAGCGCGAGCACCAGCCGGGGTATCACGCCACCGGCCGCTCCGCGGCCCTGTTCTCCGAGACCTACGGGCCGCGGCTCGTGCGCAAGCTGTCGACGGCCAGCCGGCCGTTCCTGGTCGACCCGCCCGCGGGCTTCAGCGGGAGTCCGCTGCTCACGCCGCGCGGGCTGCTCGTGCTGGGCACCGCCGCCGAGGATGCCGGGGTGTCCGCCCTCGTCGACGAAGGTCGGGCCAACGGGGCCGCCGTCGAGCACCTCGACGCGGCCGCCGTGCGCGCCGCGGTGCCCATCCTGCGCGATGGCGTGTTCGCGGCCGGCGCCTACGAGCCCGCCGCGATGGACATGGACGTCGCCGCGCTGCACCAGGGATTCCTGCGCGGCCTCCGGCACGCGGGCGGCGAGGTGCATCGCAACGCGGAAGCCGAGCGCATCGAGCGCACCGGCGATACCTGGCGCGTCACCACGCGCCGGGGCGACGTCTTCGAGGCCCCCGTGGTCGTCAACGCCGCCGGTGCGTGGGCCGACGTGATCGCCGAGCTGGCGGGCGCGCGAACCGTCGGACTGATCCCGAAGCGCCGCACGGCCGTGATGATCGATCTGCCGGCGGGCACCGATCCCGGGGGCTGGCCGCTGGCCGGCGATCTCGGCGAGAGCTTCTACTTCAAGCCCGATGCGGGGCGGCTGATGCTCTCGCCGGCCGACGCCACGCCGGTGCCGCCGCAGGACGTGCAGCCGGAGATCGAGGACGTCGCGACCGTGATCGAACGCTTCATGGAGGTGACCACGGTCGAGGTCGACCGCCCGGGCGAGACCTGGGCCGGCCTGCGCAGCTTCGTGCCCGACGGCGAGCCCGTCGCCGGCTTCGCGCCGGACGCCGAGGGCTTCTTCTGGCTCGCCGGCCAGGGCGGGTACGGCATCCAGACCGCCGCGGCGATGGGGCGGCTCGCGGCCGCGCTCGCGCAGCGCCGGGACATCCCCGAGGACATGGCACGGCTCGGCATCTCGGCGGCCGATCTCGCGCCGGATCGGGCAATGCTGCGTACCGACGGGGCGCGGCCGTGAGCGGCACGCCGATCGATGCGGAGCGGGTGCGCGACGCGGTCGCCGCACTGGAGGACGTGGCGGTCGAGCGTCTCGCCACGCTCGTGCGCCGCGACAGCCGGCTCGGCCGCGAGGCCGAAGCGCAGGCGCTGGTGGCGACCTGGTTCGACACGCTCGGCCTCGGCGTCGAGCATGTGAAGATCGACGTCGATGCCCTGCGCGGGCGTCCCGGCTTCTCGCCGCCGGTCATGGACTACGACGGTCGCGAGAACGTGGTCGGCGTGCACCGGCCGGCCGGCCCCGCCGATGGCCGCTCGCTCATCCTCAACGGCCACGTCGACGTGGTCCCGCCTGGCCCGGCCGATCTCTGGACGCATCCGCCGTTCGAGCCCACCGTTCGCGATGGTCGCATGTACGGGCGCGGTGCCGGCGACATGAAGGCGGGCATCGTGGCATACACGACGGCCTTCGAGGCGTTGCGGACCCTCGGGCTCGAGCCGGCGGCCCCGGTGTACCTGCAGTCGGTCGTGGAGGAGGAGTGCACCGGCAATGGCGCCCTGGCCTGCCTCGCGGCGGGCTATACCGCGGACGCGGCGATCATCCCCGAGCCGTTCGCCCAGGACCTGATGATCGCCCAGGTCGGGGTGATGTGGGCGCGACTGACCGTGTCCGGGCGACCGGCGCACGTGCTCGATACGGCGGCCGGCGTGAACGCCATCGATGCCGCCTACCGGCTCTGCGGACACCTGCGCGAGCGGGTCGAGCGCTGGAACGAGCCCGCACTTCGGCATCCCGCGTGGCGTGACCACCCGCACCCGCTGAACTTCAACCTCGGGCGCATCGAGGGTGGGGACTGGACGTCGACGGTCCCGCCGCGGGCCACCGTCGACGTGCGTGTCGGCTTCTTCCCGGGCACGGCGCTCCCGGACGTCCGCGCCGATCTCGAGCGCACGGTCGCGGAGGCGCTGGCGCGCGATCCGCAGCTCGCCGGGGCACACGCGGAGCTCACGTGGCGTGGCTTCCAGGCCGAGGGTGCGGAGATGGACCCGGCACACCCGATGATGACGCTGCTCGCCGATGTCCACGAGCGCGTCTGCGGCGCGGCGCCGGGTCACCTCGCCTCGACGGCCACGACCGACGCCCGCTTCTTCCAGCTCTACGGCAGCACGCCCGCGACCTGCTATGGTCCGGAGGCGGATGCCATCCACGGCATCGACGAGTCCGTATCGCTCGACGGCATGATGCAGGTCGCCACGGTGCTGGCGCTGTTCATGACCGAGTGGTGCGGCGTGAATGACTGACGGGAGTCCCGCATGAGCATCGAGCGCCTCGACACCGGCAAGCGCATGAGCCAGGCCGTGATCCACGGCGACACCGTGTACCTCGCCGGCCAGGTCGGTGACCCCGGCGCGTCGGTTGCAGAGCAGACCCGCCAGGCCCTCGCGCGCGTCGACGCGCTGCTGGTGCGCTGCGGGAGCAGCCGCGAGCGACTGCTCCAGGTGACGATCTGGCTGGCCGACATGGGCGATTTCGCGGAGATGAACGCCGTCTGGGACGAGTGGGTGCCCGACGGTGCGGCCCCTGCCCGCGCGGCCGGGGAGTCGAAGCTGGCGCTGCCGGAGCTCGCCGTCGAGGTGATCGCCGTGGCGGCACGCGGCTGACCCGCGTCCCTCCGGGAGGCAGCGCATGAGCACCGAAGGTCACCGCGACGAATCGCATGCGCTGCTGCGCGAAGCGAGCTACCGGTTCTGGACCAGCGAGAAGATCCGCTTCCAGGACGTCGACCGTTTCGATCACGTCAACAACGTCACGTTCGCCGTGTACGCCGAGAGCGGACGCGTCGAGTTCCTCGAATCGGTCACGCCGGCCGAGCTGCGCGGCGACGCGCCGTTCTGGGTGATCGCGAAGCTCACGGTCGAGTTCCGCGAGCAGACGCACTATCCGGGGGAGATCCGCGTCGGCACGGCCGTGCTGCGCATCGGGCGATCGTCGGTGACGCTCGTGCAGGGGATGTTCGAGGGGAGCCGGTGCGTCTCCACGGCGGAGGCCGTGGTCGTGCTGGTCGATCCAGAAAGCGGGCACAGCGTGCCGTTGAGCCAGGGGGTCCGGCATGCGCTCGAGCCCTATGTGCTGGGGCACGAGTAGGGTTCGCGTCTGTTCCTTGTCGCCCCGGCCCGGGCAGGCTCGCCATCCCTGGCTTCGCCCCTTCGGGCCTGCGCGGCGCGCAGTTCCAATCCGCTCCGCGCGGATTGGTCCGCCCGACACCCGGATACCGCGATTCGGCGTGATGCCATGATGGTGTCGGGCTGAAAGCCCGACCCACAGACAAAGCAGGCAGCCCTGCCGCAGGTGGGACGGGGCGATGCGCTTCTTTTGGTTCGTTCTCTTGCGCAAACAGGAGCAGGGACCGGGCGGTCCGAGGGGCGGACGCAACCCGTCGAGCTCACACGAACTCACCCGTGGAAGCACGACCCGCGTATCCGCTGCGCAATCCCCACCTGCAACGGGCCGGAAGAACGCGCCCGATTCGCATCGCGTGAACTTCACCGGAAAAACACTGCCGCATGCCGGGGAAGCCATTCCACACCCGACCAGAAACGAGGATCGAATGGACGGCGATTCCCGCTACGTGCTCACCCTCTCCTGCCCGGAGGGCGAGGGCATACTCGGCGATGTCGGGCAGTATTTCGTGGACCACGACGCGGTGACGCGCGATGCGGCCCACTTCGGCGACCCGGACGCGGGCCGGTTCTTCTTCCGGGCGGCCTTCGAGCCGCTGCGCGGCACGACCGACGCGCGGGCGCTGCGGCGCGACTTCGCGCCGATTGCCGAGCGGCACGACATGAGCTGGCAGCTGTACGACGCCGGCTACCGGCCCCGCCTGCTGGTGCTCGTGTCACATTACGGTCATTGTCTGGATGACCTGCTGTTCCGTTACCGCAACGGGTTCCTGCCGGCGGAGATCGTGGCCGTGGCGTCGAACCACGAGACCTTCCGCGAGCTGGTCGAGTGGCACGGGCTGCCGTTCCACCACGTGCCCGTGAAGGGGGTGGGCAAGGCGCGCCAGGAGGCGCAGCTTGCCGAAATCGCGGATGCGAACGAGGCCGACTACATCATCCTCGCCCGCTACATGCAGATCCTCTCCGACGATTTCTGCGCACGGTATCCGGGCCGTGTGATCAACGTGCATCACGCGCTGCTGCCGGCGTTCAAGGGCGGCAATCCCTACCGCCGGGCCCACGAGCGCGGCGTCAAGATCATCGGTGCCACGGCGCACTTCGCGACGAGCGATCTCGACGAGGGGCCGATCATCGAGCAGGACGTCGCGCGCGTGCACCACGGGCACACGACCGGCGACCTCGCCGCGGTCGGACGGGACATCGAGCGGACGGTCCTGGCGCGGGCGGTCGCGCACGCGGTCGAGCATCGCGTGCTGCTGAACGGTTCGAAGACGGTCGTGTTCTCCTGACTCGGACGCGCGTGGCCGGCCTGGCCTGCCTCATGGGGTTTCGTCCGGGTGGCCATCGCGCCCGGCCTCGCGCCTGAGCCAGTCCACGATGGGCGCGATGACCGCGGCATCGGCGTGCCGGGCGCCGAGCACGTAACCGCGCTCCGGACGATGCACCACGGGCTCGAGCCCGACGAGTGTGCCCTCACCGATCAGCGCGCCGACGAGGCCGTGCCATCCCAGTGCCAGCCCGTGGCCCTCGATCGCCGCGTTCAGCAGCAGCGGGTAGTTGTTGTAGTGGAACCGTGCCGGCCGGCCGGGTGTCGCGTATCCCGCGAGCTCGCACCAGCGCGGCCAGTCCAGCCAGCGCGGGTCCCGGTCGTCCATGTGCAGCAGCGGCGCTGCATGCAGGGCGCCGGCGTCCACCGGCGCGCCCAGCCCGTGCGCGGCAGCGAACCCGGGGCTGCACACGGGGAACACGGTCTCGGGGAACAGCGGCCATTCGCCGTCGCCTCGATCGCCGAAGCGGCCGAAGCGGATCACGAGATCCGCGCGCACCGTCTCGGGCGCGTCCTCGCGGTCGACGGGGAAAATCTCGAAGGTCGTGCCGGGGAAGGCCGCCTCCATGCGCGGCAGGCGCGGCAGCAACCACAGGTGTGCGAAACCGAAGTGGACGGCGATCGACAGCTCGCGGTCCTGCGCGCTGGCGCGCGAACGCAGGCGATGGGTCGCGCCGGCGATGCGTCGCAGCGCCCCCGCGATCTCGTCGTAGTACGCCCGGCCGTGGCGGTTCGCCCGGGGAAGCCGGCGCGAACGGTCGAACAGCGGCAGCCCGACAGCATCCTCGAGCTGGCGGACCCGCTGCGAGATCGCGGGCTGCGTCGTGTCGAGCTCGCGCGCCGCGGCGGTCATCGAGCCCAGGCGCACCACCGCCTCGAAGGCGACCAGCGATTTCAGTGGGGGGTTGCCATCATTCATAACAGGATCTTATGCAATTGATTAGGAACCTGCCAATTTCGGGCTTTCCACAAACGACCCATAATACTTCGAAACGCTGGCCCAGGAGCATGCGGCAATGATGTCAGTACGCTTTCGCGTCGAGCAGGCGCCGCCCCGCGTGGTTGCCGAAAGCGCGCGGGGGGTGACCGAGCTGCCCCCCTTGTGGCTGCGCGAGCGGGCGCAGGACCCGGACTCTCTCGACCCGGACACGCAGCAGCGCCTGTTCGACCCGCACCGGCTGCCCGAGGACATCGAGCTGCTCGAGGTGCGGGACGAGGGCGAGGGGATCGCCTGGCTCGCGTTCAGCGACGGCTACGACGGCCGCTATGATCTCGGGCGGCTGGCCGCCGATTTCGACGACGGCGACGGCCTGCCGGACGCGATCGCCTGGGACGCCGGCCTGCCGCTGGAGACGGTGCGGGTCGACTGGTCCGCGCTGGCGAACCCGGAGGCGATGCGCGATGCCGTGGGCACGTTCCTCGCGTACGGCGTCATTGTCCTCCACGACGTGCCGACCGACTCGGAGCGGATTCTCGAGGTCGCCCGGCGCTTCGGCCACCTGCGCGAGACCAACTTCGGTCGCTACTTCGAGGTCTACTCGCGACCGCGCTCGAACGACCTCGCGTATCGCCCGGTGGGGCTCGGCGCGCACACGGACAACCCGTACCGCGAACCGGTGCCGGGCATCCAGCTGCTGCATTGCCTGGTCAACGAGACGACCGGTGGCCTGTCCACGCTGGTCGACAGCCTGGCCGTCGCAGCGGCCCTTCAGCGCGAGGATCCGGAGGGGCTCGAGTTGCTCGCGACGACGCCGGTGCGCTTCCGCTTCGTCGACGGCGGCGAAGAGCTGATCGAGCGGCGCACGATCGTGCACCGCGACGCGACCGGCCGCATGACCGGCGTGCATTACAGCCCGCGGCTCGACTCCCTGCCCCTGCTGGACGCGGAGACGCTGCGCCGGTTCCAGCGCGCGCGGGGCCGGCTGGGCGAGCTGTTCGCGGACCCGCACCACGAACTGCGCTTTCCGCTGCGCGCGGGCGAGTTGATGATGTTCGACAACAGCCGGGTCCTGCACGGGCGTACCGCGTACGACCCGCGCGAGGGCTACCGTCACCTGCAGGGCTGCTACATCGACCTCGACGGTCCGCGCAGCCTGTACCGCACGCTCGGGCGCGCCTGAAACCAGAGGGGAGAACGGCATGGAGACTGTCGGCTTTCGCCAGATGAAGGACGGGACGAAGGAAGACTACGAGCTCCTCGCCCGCCTCGAGGCACAGTACATCGAGCGGCTGCCGGACCGGATCCTGGACGCGCTGCGTGCGCTCGACGACACGCTGGGCGGCTACCGGGTCACGCGCCTGGAGCACTCGCTCCAGGCCGCGAGCCGGGCCGAGGACGACGGTGCCGACGAGGAGATGGTGCTCGGTGCGCTGCTCCATGATCTCGGGGACGACCTGGCCCCCGGCAACCACTCGCAGTACGCGGCCGCGATCATCCGCCCGTACGTGCGCCCGGAGGTGAGCTGGGTCGTCGAGCATCACGGGCTGTTCCAGAAGGTGTACTACGCGCACCACTTCGGCGAGGATCCGAACGCCCGCGACGCATACCGGGACCACCCGTACCACGATGCCTGCGCCCGCTTCTGCGAGCGTTGGGACCAGGCCGCGTTCGATCCCGACTACCCGACGCGGCCACTGGAACACTTCGAGCCGCTGGTGCGGCGCATCTTCGCACGCGAGCCGTTCGACGCCGCCGTCGTCGGGCGGGCCTGAGCGGCCCGGCGGTCGGGAAGCCCGGACCGGGTGCACGCGGCGCGGATGTGCGGCACCCGCACGCGCAAACGGGAGGACGCTTCCATGCAGGACGAGACCCAGGCCCGCGAGGACCTCGCCGCGGCATTCCGCTGGGCGGCCCGGCTCGGTTTCCAGGAAGCCGTATCCAACCATTTCAGCCTGGCGCTCGATGCGTCCGGGGCGCCGTTCCTGATCCAGCCGGAGGGCCGCCATTTCTCCCGCGTGCGGGCCAGCGAGCTGCTCAAGGTGGATGCCGGCGGCCGGGTGATCGAGGGCGAGGGGAACGTCGACCCCACCGCGCTGCAGATCCACGGCAGCATCCATCGCAACGCGCCGGCCGCGCGCTGCGTGCTGCACACCCACATGCCGTATGCGACGGCACTGACCTGCGTGGCAGGCGGCCGGCTCGAGCCGATCAGCCAGAATGCGCTGCGTTTCCACGAGCGCGTGGCCTACGACGACGCGTTCGGGGGCATGGCGCTCGATGTCGACGAGGGCGACCGGATCTGCGCGGCGCTCGGTGATCGGCCGGTGCTGTTCATGGCGAATCACGGCGTGACGGTCGTCGGTGGCGATGTCGCCGAGGCCTTCGATCGCCTGTACTTCCTCGAGAAGGCCTGCGAGACCCAGGTGCTGGCCATGGCCACCGGGCGGCCGCTGAAGCGTGTCGACGCCGCCACGGCGCGCGCCACGCGCGATCAGTGGGAGAACTATCCGCGGCTCGGACTCGATCACTGGGCCGAGATCCGCGCGATCCTCGACGCCGAGAGCCCCGACTATCGCGACTGACGAACCCCGGTACCGCGTGTCAGCGTGCCAGGTCCTTCACCATCGTGACGATCCGGTCGCGATAGCCGACCGACTGGTAGAACACGCGGGCATCCCGGTTACCGGCGAATACGCGCAGCTCGATGCGGTTCGCGCCGAGACGGCGGGCGTGCGCCTCGCCCCGGGCGAGCAGCGCGCGGCCGATACCGCGCCCGCGCGCGCCGGCGCGCACGTACAGGTCGGCCACGAAGGCGTAGGCCGCCGTTTGCTCGTCCGGCTCTTCCGCGACGATCTGGCCGAACAGGCAGAGATAGCCCACGGCCGCCCGGCCATCCTCGGCAATCCAGATCCGGCCGTCGGAGTCTGCCGCCGTGGCCAGCAGGTACTCCAGGTACGCCGGGAGCATCGTCGCCGCGCGACGCACGTACGGGTCGTGCTCCTCGACGGTCTCGTGCAACTCGTGCACGAGTGTGTGCAGGAGATCGCGATCGGCGTCGACGTAGCGCCGGATGCGGACACGCGTCCGTCCGGCGGCGCGTTCGCGGGTTCCGGCGGCGGCATCGCCCGGCGGGGTCACCGCCATGGACCCGCGCCTGTCCGTCCGCGCCGACACGGCATGCGGGATCTCAACCGACCGGTGCGGCCAGGCAGGTGCCGGTCCGCAGGTAGTGATTGATCGACGTCTCCCACGTGCGCATGCGGCGCTCGTAGTGCGCCTCCGTCAGCCCGGCGAGGAGTGCGTCGCCGGGCGGCCCCAGCGAGGTATGTGCGCAGGTGACGCTGGCGCGCGCGCGTGTCTCGTCGACCGGCAGCACCAGGATCTCGATGCGGCATACCGCGACGCCGGGCGTGACCTTGACGAGTTCGAGGTGGCAGGCATCCGGATCGTGGAAGGTCACGGTCCACACGGAGTCCTGCCCGTCCTCGCGTGTGATGAAGGTGCAATCGCGCTCGACCAGGCCCGAATCCGTGTATACGCGCACGGGGTCCCAGCCATCGATCCACTCGGTCGTGCGGACCGGGCAATACAGGGGAAACACGCGTGCGGGAGTTCCGTCGAGGTACTGCACGCCCGTATGGATCACGCGCGTCGGCTTGAGGACATTCATCTCCAGGGTCTCCGTTTCGGATCGGTCACTTGCCCGACCGGGCCAGGAAGCGGTCGAGCTGATTGGCAAATTCCTGGCGCTCGCGCTGGCCCGGCCCGGACGGCCCGCCGCGGACCGCGCCACTGTCGCGCAACTCCGCCATCAGGTCGCGTGTGGCCAGGCGTTCACGCACGTTGTCTTCGGTGTAGAGCTCGCCCCGCGGGTCCAGCGCGCGACCACCCCGGCCGATCACGTCCGCGGCCAGCGGGATGTCGGCCGTGATCACGAGGTCGCCGGGCGCGACCTGCTCGACGATCCACGCGTCGGCCTCGTCGAAGCCGGAACTGACCTGCTTCGCGCGGATGTAGGGCGACTTCGGGGCGCGCACCGGCTGGTTCGCGACCAGCGTCAGCTCGACGCCGCGTCGCTGCGCGGCACGGAACAGGATCTCCTTGATCGCGTTCGGGCAGGCGTCGGCGTCCACCCAGATCTTCATTCCATCTCCCCCGGTGTCGGCGATCCGCCGGCTCGCGGCGGAGGTGCCCGTCGGCGCAGTGTGCCTCATGCCGGCGCGTGTTGCCGGCCATCCGCGCAGCCGGCCCGGTTTCCGGGCCCGGCGCGCGCATCACTCGTGCCGCAGGGCGTCGATCGGGGCCAGACGCGCGGCACGCCGTGCCGGCACGAACCCGAAGACCACGCCGACGACCGCGGCGAACAGGAAGCCGAGGGCCATGATTCCGGCGTTGACCACGAACGGCACGCCGATCGCCCGGGAGATGAAGAACGAGGCCGCCAGGGAGATGACGATGCCGATCACGCCGCCGATCGAGGCCAGCACCACGGACTCCACGAGGAACTGGAGCAGCACGTCGCGCTCGAGCGCGCCGATCGCGAGCCGAATGCCGATCTCGCGCGTCCGCTCCGTCACCGAAACCAGCATGATGTTCATGATGCCGATGCCGCCGACGAGCAGGCTCACCGCGGCCACCGCGCTGAGCAGCGCGGTGAGAATGCGCATCGTGCCCGTGAGTGTCTGCGTGATCTCGCGCGTGCTGATGGACGAGAAGTTGTCCTCCTCGTTCGCCGTGATGTGCCGGCGCTCGCGCAGGAGATCCACCAGCGCCGCCTGGACCCCGTCGATCGCCGCGGGGCTCGCCGCCGATATCTGGATCAGCCCGATGTCCTGGCTGCCGCCGATACGGCGCCAGAACGTGCGGATCGGCATGACGACCACGTCGTCCTGGTCCGATCCGAAGGCGGTCTGGCCCTTGGACGCCAGGACGCCGATGACTTCGCAGGAGATGCGGCCGAGGCGGAAGCGTCCGCCGAGCGGATCTCCGCCGCCGAAGAGCTCGCGCTGCACGGTGGCGCCGATCACGCACACGGCGCGGCCGGCGGCCAGTTCCGAGGGCATGAACTCGCGCCCGGCCGCCAGCGGCCAGGCGCGCACCGCAAAGTACGCGTTGGTCGTGCCGGTGACCGAGGTCGACCAGTTCTTGCCCCCGTACACGGCCGTCATCGAGCGCACCGACAGGGGCGCCACGGCCTTCACGTTCGGGATCTCGCGCGCGATCGCGTCGACATCGGACATGCGGAAGGCCGGTGCGCCGACGGTGTCGCGGATCGGGCCCATGCGCTGTGACGGGCGCACCATCACCAGGTTGCTGCCGAGGCTGGCGATCTGGCGCCCGACCTGCACGGTTGCGCCGTCGCCCACGGTTACCATGGTGATGACGGCGGCCACGCCGATGACGATGCCGAGCGTCGTCAGGATCGAGCGGAGCAGGTTGCGGCGCAGTGCGCGGGCCGCGAGTGCGAGTGCGTTCCAGAACATCACGAGGCCCGCGTGGGCGTGACGTCGTCGGATGCCACGCGCCCGTCCCGGAACTGGACGATCCGTCGGGCGTACGCCGCGACGTCCGCCTCGTGGGTCACCATGACGACCGTGATGCCGAGCTCGCGGTTGAGCCCGGTGATCAGGCCCATGATCTCCTCGCTCGTGCGCGTGTCCAGGTTGCCGGTGGGCTCGTCGGCGAGCAGCAGGGCGGGTTGCGTGACGATCGCCCGGGCAATGGCAACCCGCTGTTGCTGGCCGCCCGAGAGCTCGTTCGGCGCGTGGTCGGACCATTGCAGCAGGCCGACCGTCTCGAGTGCGCGGGCGGCGGCCGTGCGCCGATCGTGGCGTGGCCAGCGCCGGTAGATCAGGGGCATCTCGACGTTCTCGAGCGCCGACGTGCGCGCGAGCAGGTTGAAGCCCTGGAACACGAAACCGATGTAGTGGCGGCGCAGGCGGGCGCGTTCGTCGCGCGACAGGCCCGTCACCTCGATGCCGGAGAAGAGGTAGGTACCGTGGGTCGGCAGGTCCAGGCAGCCGAGGATGTTCATGAATGTCGACTTGCCGGAGCCGCTGGGGCCCATCACCGTGACGAACTCCCCCGGCTGGATCCGCAGGTCCACGCCGTCCAGCGCGTGCATCGTCGCGGCGCCCTGGCCGTAGGTCTTCGTCAGGTCCTCGATCGCCACCAGCGGCGGACTCGCGAGCGCCTCGGCCGCCGTCACGACGATGCCTCCTGCCCCACGACCAGCGGCGTGCCGGGGGCGAGGTCGCTCCCGCGGAGCGCCGTCAGGCGGCCGTTGGTCAGCCCCGTCTGCACGTTCACGGCGCGGGGCCCGTCCGCATCGAGCACCCACACGCGGCCGGAGCCGGGGGTACCGGCCTCGGTCACCGGGCGCCGCTCGCGGGCCGGGCGGTGGGGGAACAGCGCGCCGAGGATGCCACCGCCCCGGGACTCGGCCGGCGCCTGCACGGGTTGGTAGCGCAGCGCCGTGTTCGGGACCAGGAGCGCGTCGTCGACGTTCGCCACGGTGATCTCGGCGGTGGCGGTCATGCCCGGGCGGAGCAGCAGGTCGGCATTGTTCACCTCCAGCAGCGTCTCGTAGGTCACGACCCCTTCCACCGTGCGCGGGGCGAAACGGACCTGGGTCACCCGCGCCGGGAAGTCGCGGTCGGGATACGCGTCGACCGTGAACGTCGCGGCCTCGCCGCTCTGCAGGCGGCCGACATCGGCCTCGTCGACGTCGACGTGCAGCTCCATGTGCTCGAGGCTCTCGGCCACCGTGAACAGCACCTGCGCCTGCAGGGCGGATACGACGGTCTGCCCGGGTTCCACGTTGCGGGCCAGGACGATGCCCCCGATGGGGGCGCGGATCACGGCCTTGCCGAGGCGCGTCTCGGCCGTCTGCAGCGAGGCCTGCGCGCGGGTGACGTCGGCCTCGGCGCTGGTGACCGCGGCCTCGGCGCGTTTCAGGGCGGCCTGGGCGACGTCGACGTCTTCGCGCGAGGCCAGCTGGCGTTGCGCCAGGTCGCGATTGCGTTCGTACTTCAGGCGCGACTCCACACGCGTGGCCTGCGCCTGGGCCACGCTGGCACGGGCGGCCGCCAGCGCCGCGCGTTGCTCGCGGACCGTCGCCTCGAGCTCGTCCGTGTCGAGGCGGGCGAGCACCTGGCCGGCCTCCACGCGGTCGTTGTAGTCGACCTCGACCGATGCGACGCGGCCGGACAGTTCGCTGCCGACGTCCACCTGGTTGAGCGGCTGCACCTGGCCGGTCGCGGTTACGGTGACGGTGAGCGCGCCGCGCGTGGCGGGTTCGGTGTGGTAGACGATGCCGTCGCCGCGTTCGGACAGCAGCGCGTACGCGGTCACGACCCCGAGGAGGCCGCCGAGCGCGAGCACGACCCAGGCGATCGGCCGGAGTCGCCAGCGTTGGCGGCCGGACGTGCCGACAACTGCGCGCACGGCGTCCGAGTCGGGAGCATTTCGGGAGGGTTCCATGGTCTGCCGGGTATTCGGGTGCACGTTCAGGGGGGCGAGTGATGCACTATTGCCCGTTCCGCGAGCACGCGGCTTGACCTCGCGCAAGCAACGCGCATCTGCGTGGCGCTGCCCCGCTGCCCCGCTGCCCCGCTGCCCCGCTGCGCCCGGCCGGGCTTCCCGGACAGCCTCGCGGTGTCCTGTCTCGCGAATTCCGTCGGTTTCCCGGCGGTTCTCGCGACCGCCGCCGGCGCCGCGCCGCCACGCAACGGATGGATCGGATCTTTCCTACGGGAACGCCCGGGTTTCGCCGGGTTTCATGACCACGAGCTGCGCATCCGTGTCGCCGAGTGCGTCCTCGAACCGGGCGGGGGTGCCCTCGAGTGCCGGGAAGGTGCCGTAGTGGATCGGCACGACCATGTCCGGACCGATCAGGTCATTGACCGCGTACGCGGCGTGTTCCGGGTCCATCGTGTAGTGGCCCCCGATGGGCACGAGCACGAGGTCGGGCTGGTAGTACTCGGCGATCCAGGCCATGTCGCCGAACACCCCCGTGTCGCCCATGTGCCAGATCGTGTATCCGTTCTCCAGCCGGACGATGTAGCCGGCCGGCTCACCGCCCGGGAACACGGTGGTCCTGCCGTCCTTCGTGTACACGAAGTCGGAGCTGTGCTCGGCGTGCACCATGGTGATCGTGATGTCCTTGCCGAGCGGGTGGATCGGCCCGCTCTTGTTGAAGCCGATGATCTGGTCCCGGGGTACCAGGCCCAGCGCCGCAATCGTGTTTCCGAAGTCCGCGTTGAGGGCGACCGGCGCGCCGGTCATCTTCGCGAGCGCGGCGGTGTCGCCCCAGTGGTCGCCATGGGCGTGCGTGACGAGGATCAGGTCGACCTTGCCGATCTTCGCCAGATCCTTGTCCTCCTTCGGTGTCACCGGGTTCTGCGTGATGAACGGGTCGATCACGATGACCTTCCCGCCGGGCGTGGTCAGCTTCACGGCCGACTGTCCGAACCACTTGATTTCCACACCATCGGCCGCGTGCGCCGCGACGGTGGCGAAGGCCAGCAGGACGGCGACGATCGCCGGTAGGGAACGCTTCATGTAATGACTCCCTGTCGTGACCGGGGCGCCCCGATGGAAAGCACGGGGCCCGGGCGGATGTCCACTGAGAATAGACGATCCGGCGGGCGCTGCAGCGCCCGGGCGCGGACTTGAATCGGCGGCGTCCGGCCCTATCTCTACCGGGCCTGCCCAGGGGCCTCGTGCCCAAGCGAACATGAACGATCCCCGCATCCTCCCGGCCGTCCATGCCGGCGATGGCCGTCCGGCCCCGGCGGAGCCGCCCGTCGCCGACGACGCGGCCGTCCTCGATGCCTACTCGCGCGCCGTGGTCTCGGTCGTGGATGCGGCCGGCCCGGCCGTGGTGGGCGTACACCTGCGGGGTGCGTCCGACGCGCGCGGCGGGGTGGGGTCCGGTGTCGTGATCGCGCCCGACGGCTATATCCTCACGAACGCCCACGTCGTGGAGGGCGCGGCGCGCATCGAGGTGGCGCTGGCCGATGGCAGCACCAGTGACGCCCGCCTGATCGGGGTCGACCCGCCCACCGATCTCGCCGTGATCCGCAGCCACTCGACCGGCCTGGCGCACGCAAGGTTCGGGGCATCCGACCGTCTGCGCCCGGGGCAGCTGGTCATCGCCATCGGCAATCCGCTCGGATTCGAGTCGAGCGTTTCCACGGGCGTGGTCAGCGCGCTGGGCCGCGGGCTGCGCAGTCGCGACGGGCGCCTGATCGAGAACGTCATCCAGCACACGGCGCCGCTGAACCCGGGCAACTCCGGGGGTGCGCTGCTCGACAGCCACGGCCGCCTGGTGGGCATCAATACGGCGATCATCGCCGGGGCCCAGGGCATCGGTTTCGCGATCCCGGGCGATACGGCGCAGCTGGTGTTCAGCCAGTTGCTTGCCCACGGCCGCATCCGGCGCGGATACCTCGGCATCGCGGGGCGCACGCGCGTGCTCGACCGCCGGATGGTGCGTCATTTCGACCTGGCTGGCGCCGGGGCCGTGGAGGCACTCGAGCTCGCGCGCGACGGACCGGCCCTGCGCGCCGGCCTGCACTCCGGCGACCTGCTGGTGGCACTCGACGGTCGGCCCGTCGGGTCGATCGACGATCTCTTCCGGCTGCTCACGCACCTGCCGCCGGGGCGCGAGATCCCCATCACGCTGATCCGGCGCAACCGGCTGCTGACCCTGCCGGTGACCACGGCCGAAGAGCCGCCACGCTGACCCCGCGCGGTCGGCGGTCGGCACACCCCGGCACGTACGGGCCGCTTCAGGGACGCCCGGGCAGGCGAACGCTCATCGTCCGTCCCCCGTAGCCGTGCACGCTGTCGTGCGCACGCACGGTCACACGGTCGATACCGGCCGGGATGGACGCCCCGGAGAGAGTGCGCGTGAAGGGTTGCTCGCCGGTGTGCGGGTGGAATAGCTCGCGGGTGGCGAGCACCGTGCCGTCGGGCGCGACGATGTCCCAGCGGTCGGCGTAGTGATCCCAGCCCGTGTCGTCGTGGTGGACGGTGACATCGAAGCGGTAGGTATCGCGGGCGGTCCGGGCCACGTCGACGGCAGTCACGTCGGCCTCGCCCGCGAGCGCGATGCCGGGCACTGCGAGCAGGAGGGCAAGCGAACGGGTCGGTCCGTGGCGGCGGCGTGCGGGCATGGCGCGATGCTCCGGGGCGGGGCGATGCCCCGGCCGCATCATCGCAGGCCCGCGGCGACCGCGGAAGCGTCCGGCGGGCCGGTACGCGCGCAGGGCCCGGGCAGGGCCATTGCAGGCAGGACGCCCCGACCCGAAGCCGTCCCGGTTGCGCGGCGGTGCCGGCCCGACCGCTCGCGCGGCCGAACCGGCAGCGCGCCTGCCCGGGTCGCCGGCATCGATCCGGGCCGGCGGCCGCGGGACGATCCGAGGCTGCCTACGAGTCGGAGGCGTCGTCCTGCTGCGACTGGTGCATGATCTTGCGCAGACGCTGCTGCAGTGCCTTGTCGCCATTGAGCTTGCGGCCGATCTGCTGGTATTCGGCCACCTTGAGATCCTGGTCCCGAATCGCCTGCACCATCTTCTTCTGGCCTTGCTTCTTGATCTGCACCTGCTCCTTCTTGCCGTCGGCCTTCTGCAGTTTCTTCACATACGTGGCACGGATGGAGCGCAGGTGCACGTACGCGGCCCCGAACTTGCGGAGATCCTGGTCACTGACATGGCTGCTCTGCGCGTTGCCATTGCCGAGCGTCACGGAGCCGCTGTCGCCGTTCCCGGCGGCCATGGCAGGCGCGCCCGTTCCGAGGGCGATGCAGGCGGCGAGGGCGGCACGGGCAATGAGCGAGGCACGGTACTTGATCATCTGGGAACTCCGTCGCGAATGGTGTGGCAGCCGGCGGCGCTCCGCGTGCGGCTGAGGCAGGGCACCTTGGACGAATCCGCATTACGGTGTCCTGTTGTCCCGATTACGGATCGTTCATGCGGCCGACGCCCGACGCGCCCGACGCGACGCACGCACCCCGCTACACCCAGAATCCGGGGTGCGCGTGATGTGCACTCCAGGCGGCGCGCTCGCGGCCCGACCGCCGCGGGGAACGCGCACGGGCGTTCTCGAACCGGGGCAGGCGGAACGGCTGCCGCGGCAGCGGGTCGGGGCGCGGCGGCGGCATTCGCGGTTCTTTCCCTTCGAGGGCATTGCGCTGATCGTGCTCGGCGTCGTCCGCGCCGACCCGGGAGGCCGGAATCGACTCGAGTGCGGCCACACGGGATTGATCAGACCTTCCCCAGCCTGGCCGTGACCCTGTTTCTCGGCTGGCTGCTGTTCCTCGGCGGGCGCTCAGCCTGTTCGCGACGTGGCGGTGGCACGCGATGCCCCGGGGTTCGGATGGTCGCTGGCGGGCGCGGCCGGTACCCGCTTCCCCGGTCTGCTCCTGCTGTTGGGGCCCACGGCCGGCATGTTCGCGCCGACGCTGTTTCTCGTCGCATGCTTCGTGGTGCCCGGCGTGTCGCCGGTGTTCAACGCGCTGGTCCTGCGCCGGCACCATCCGGCCTGGGAGTGGCTGCTCGCGAGCGGCATCCCGGATCGCGTCGTCGCCGCCCTCGTGTGGAGCGGGATGTCCGGCACCGCCACGTGGGTGCTGGGCCCGCTCGTGGGCATCAACCTCGCGTTCGTCGGGATCGCGCTGGTGCTGCCGGCGATTTCGGCGGGGCGCGTGCGGCGGTCTGACGGCCAGGGGTCGCGCGCACGGCGGCGCGCGGGCTTACACGCTGCGCGTGAGTCCCCCGTCCACCCGAATGTTCTGCCCGGTGATGTACGCACCACCGTCGGACAGCAGGAACGCGACCGTTTCGGCGATCTCGTCGGTGGTGCCGTAGCGGCCCATGGGCACCCGGGCGCGGCGGTCGTCCTTCTCCGGGAGGCTGTCGATGAATCCCGGGAGGACGTTGTTCATGCGGATGTTGCTCGCGCCGTAGCGGTCCGTGTACAGCTTGGTGTAAGCGGCGAGGCTCGCGCGGAACGCGCCCGACGTCGGGAACATCGGGTCGGGCTCGAGGGTGGCGAAGGTGGAGATGTTGACGATGGCGCCACCTCCGGCGTGCTCCATGATCGGCGTCACCAGCCGGCACATCCGCACGACGTTGAGGAAGTAGACCTCCATGCCCTGGTGCCATTCCTCGTCGGTGATCTCGAGGAGGTCGCCCTTGGGTCCATGGCCGGCGCTGTTCACGACCGCGTCGACGCGTCCGTATTCGCCCAGCGTCGCCTCGACGAGGCGTTGCAGGTCGGCGGGCTCCAGATTCGAGCCGGTCACGCCGATGCCGCCGAGCTCGGCGGCGAGGGTTTCGCCGCGCCCCGACGAAGACAGGATCGCGACGCGATAATCCCGGGCGGCGAGCGTGCGGGCGATTCCGGCGCCCATGCCGCTGCCGGCGGCGGTCACGATGGCGACGGGCGGTTCCCTGGTGTCGGACATGGTGCACTCTCCGTGGGGTTGGACGTGGCGGGGCGTCGCGCCTGGTGCGTTCAGATCAGGGCCTGCAGTATCCACAGGGCGCCCATGCCCACGCAAAGGGTCACCAGCACGCTGCGCGTGAACCACGCCGCCGTGGCGGCGATCATGCCGGCCATCAGTCGCAGGTTGTCCGGGGACAGGTCCAGGTGGCCGCCATGGCGAGCGAGCGCCGGCACGACCAGGGCCGCGAGCACGGCGGATGGCACGTAGTTCAGGGCACGCATGAGCACCGGCGGTACGTGCAGCCGACCCCACAGGTGGATGAACGACAGGCGCAGCGCGAACGTGCCGGCGCCGATCCCGAGGATGGTCAGCCACACGGCCGTGGGGTTCACGCCTCCTCCCGCGCGGCCTCGTCGCCGCCGGCGTGCCGCGCGCGCGGCCAGCGTCGTTCGGCGATGACGCCCGCCGCAATTCCGGCGAGCGCCGCGACGACAATCCCCAGGTGCAAAGGCAGGTTTGCCGCGAGCGTCGCGATCGTGCCGCCGGTGAGGGCGGCGATCACGTTCGGGCGGTCGCGCAGGCCCGGCACCAGCAGGCCCATGAACATGAGCGGGATCGCGAAGTCGAGCGACCAGGTGTGCGGCACACTCCCGCCGAGGTATGCACCGATGGCCGTCGCGGCCTGCCACGCGATCCACAGGGTGAGCCCGGCGCCGAGGTAGTACCAGTGACGGTTCGTGTCCGGATCGGCGCCCCCCTCGTTGCGAAAGCGTGCGACGCTCACTGCGTAGGCCTGGTCCGTCAGAAGGTAGGCCAAAGGCCAGCGCCAGCGGTGGCGCAGGTGCTGGAAGTGGGGTGCGATCGATGCGCTGTACATGGCGAATCGCAGGTTGATCGTGAGCGCGGTGAGCAGGATCACGACCGGGATCGCGCCCTGGCCGAGGAGCTGCAGGGTGGCGAGCTGCGAGGCGCCGGCAAAGATGAACACCGACATCCCCATCGCCTTCTCCGGGGAGAGGCCCGCGTTGACGGCGGTCAGGCCCGTGACCATCCCGAACGGCGCGACCCCCGGCAGCATCGGCACGATCACGGCGATGCCGGCGACGAAGTGATCACGGGCGCTGGGCATGGTGCGGCGGCTCCGATTGGCGCGTAACGGGGCAACGCCGGCCGTGACGGCACGGGCGGCGCCGGGGTTCTGCAGGAACGCAGGGAACGAGCCAAGCGTACCAGTGCACCGGGTAACGCGCACGAGGGAAGGACAACCGCGGCGAGGCACGTGCGGGGGGGCGGCTGACCCGGATCGCCGCGAGGGCGATCCGGGGGCCACGCTTGCACCGAAGGGAAGGAGTGCACCGCGGCGCGTGGCCGGCCCGAAACGTCGGTCCGGTACGGGCCCGCCGTTCGTGCCGCGAGTACGAGTGGAATCCTAACGCCGCGTGCGTGGACGGAGCGTGTGCGCTGCGTTACGGATATGTCACGCGGGAGCCCGGGTGCGTCGCGGGGCTCAGCCGTCGCCCGCCGTGTCCGTTTCCGCGGGCAGCGACGCCAGCACGTCGAGGAAGCGCTGCCCATAGCGGGCGAGCTTGTGCCGGCCGACACCCGCGATGCCGGCCATCTCGTCCAGCGATCCCGGCCGGACCCGCAGCATTTCCATCAACGTTGCGTCGTGGAAGATGACGTAGGGCGGCACGCCCTCGGATTCGGCGAGCGCGCGCCGGCAGGTGCGCAGCGCGTCCCATGCCTCGGAGGCGGGCGGCTCGACGGACGTGCGCGTCGTGCGCGGCGCACGCCCGCCGGGCAGCACGTCCTGGCGGAGGCGCAGGCGCGCCTCGCCGCGCAGCAGCGGTCGGCAGTCGGGCGCGAGTCGAAGGCCGCCGTGCCCCTCCGGGTCCGCTTCCAGGTGGCCGCCCGCCAGCAGCTGGCGCAGGATCGAGTGCCACGCCTGGCGTGACTGGCTGGCGCCGATACCGAAGGTGCTGAGGCCGTCGTGGCCCCAGCGGCGCACGCGTTCGTTCGCGTTGCCCAGCAGCACGTCGACCACGTGTGCGGCACCGAAGCGCTGGCCCGTGCGGTAGACGCACGACAGCGCCTTGCGTGCCTGGTCGGTGGCGTCCCACGTGGCCGGCGGCTCGCGGCAGTTGTCGCACTGGCCGCAGTCCCCGTCGTGCGCCTCGCCGAAGTAGCCGAGCAGTGCCTGGCGGCGGCAGCCGGTGGACTCGCAGAACGCGAGCAGAGATCCCAGGCGTTCGTGTTCGATCCGCTGCTGCTCCGGTGCGGCCGTCGAGCCGGCGACGAGCTGGCGCAGCTGGTAGACGTCCTGCAGCCCGTACACCATCCAGGCGTCGGCGGGCAGACCGTCGCGGCCGGCCCGCCCGGTCTCCTGGTAGTACGCTTCGATGCTCTTCGGCAGGTCGAGATGCGCCACGAAGCGTACGTCCGGCTTGTCGATTCCCATGCCGAAGGCGACCGTCGCGACGACGACCAGGCCCTCCTCGCGCAGGAACCGTTCCTGGTGGGCAGTGCGGGTATCGCGCTCCAGCCCGGCGTGATACGGCAGGGCCGTGACGCCACGGCTGGTCAGCCATTCCGCGATGGACTCCGCGCGCTTGCGTGACAGGCAGTACACGATGCCCGACTCGCCGCGATGCTCGCGCTGCAGGAAGTCGAGCAGCTGCTCGCGCGGCCGGAGCTTCTGGCCGATGCGGTAGCGGATGTTCGGGCGGTCGAAGCTTGCGATCCAGGTGCGGCCGCCGTCCGGCAGGAGCTGGCGGGCGATCTCTTCGCGCGTGCGCGTGTCCGCGGTCGCGGTCAGGGCGATGCGCGGCACAGCGGGAAAGCGCTCGCGCAGCACGTCGAGGCGCATGTATTCGGGGCGGAAGTCGTGACCCCACTGCGAGACGCAGTGCGCTTCGTCGATCGCGAACAGCGAAAGCGAGAGGCGTCCGAGCACGCGCAGGGTCCCTTCGGCGAGCAGGCGTTCCGGGGCCACGTACACCAGGTCCAGCTCGCCCGCGGCCAGTGCCCGTTCGGTTTCGCGCCGCGTGGCCTCGTCCAGGGTGGAATTGAGGTACGCGGCCCGGACGCCGTTGTGGCGCAGCGCCTCGACCTGGTCGCGCATGAGCGCGATCAGCGGGGAGATGATCACGGCCGTGCCGTCGCGCAGCAGGGCGGGCACCTGGTAGCACAGGGACTTCCCGCCCCCGGTGGGCATCAGCACCAGGGCGTTGTGGCCCGCGACGACCGAGTCGATGATCTCGCGCTGCTGGCCGCGGAAGGCGTCGTAGCCGAATACCTCGCGCAGGATGCGCAGGGGTTCGTCGTCGGTGGGGTCTTCCTGGGGGCGCGTCATGCGGATTGCGGAGCGGCCGGGTGTGCACGAGCGCGGAAGTTTCGCACAGCGGGCGGAGGCAGGCGATCCCGGCCGGCGGCGCGCGCGCTCAGGCGCAGCAGCGGCCGTCTCGTTGCACGGGCGGGCAGGGGACGTCGGCGTACGAGCAGAACACGCAGCAATCGCCGGGTTTCGGCTTCAGGAGCACACCGCACCCCGGGCATTCGAAGTAGTAGGTGCAGGCGTCGGTCGGCATGGTCTCCCGGGTCGCCCGGCCACAGGCCGGACAGGTGAGCGTGGCTTCGGTTCGGATCGCGGTCATGGGTGCGGTTCCGGGTCAGCCCGAGGGCGGATAGCGCAGCAGCAGCCGGTGCTGCGTGATGAAGGCGCGCAGGAACGCGAGCGACCCCATGGGCCGGAATCCGCGCGCGCGGTTGCGCGCCGCGATCTCGAACATGCGCGACTGTGCGTCGAACATCTCGCGGTACACCCAGCGCAGGGACCGCTCGGGATCCCAGATGTGGATCGCCTCCGATCCGGCGCCGTTCACCTCGAAGATCGAGAAGCCCTCCCCGGCCTGCAGGCGCTCAAGCGACTCGAAGCGCACGTCGAAACGCCCGAAGTGGAACTCCTGCATGCTGCGGGCGATGGCGTCGAAGCGTTCCGACATCGCCGGCGTGATGAGATCGGTGGCATCACGGTACAGGCCGCCCACGCGCATGCTGCCGATGAACGCGAGGCGTATCAGCTCGTCGCGCGCGGGTACGCGCTCGAGGTCCTCGCCGCCGAGACCGAGGTGCTCGGGATGCGCGCCGAGGTGGTAGCGCGCCTTCCAGCCGGCACGCCTGTCGTGCAGGATCAGCTCCCGCAATGTCGATTCCCCGTCGCCGGTCACGTACGGGAAGTAGCGCAGCGTCAGCGAGAACACGCCGCCCGATGCCGCACCCGGTGTGCGCGCGTAGAACACGCCGGCCTCGCCGTCGTACGGGACCGTGTGCTGGATGAGCAGTCGCTGCCCGCGGGGAAAATCGGCGATGTATTCCCCGAGCTCGGATTCGTTCGCGACCAGTCGCACGCCGTAGCCCTGCCAGCCCACGTCCGGCTTCGCGACGACCGGAAATGCGAGGCCGGCCTCGGACATGCGGGTTCGCGCCAGTTGCAGGTCGGCATCGTCGGTCTCGCCCGTGCGGTCGAGCACGACGTACGGCGCGATCCACTCGCGGTGCTCCGCGCCGATGTCATCCAGGCACGCGCTCTTCGACTCGCCCCAGAATCCGCCCGCCCACATCAGCGGGTTGGCGACGCTCGGCAGGCTCAGGCTGCGATAGCGCAGTCCCAGCCAGAACCAACGTATGGCCACCGGCAGGTAGAACAGGGCCTGCGGGATGCGATCGGCCACGGAAACTCGCTGCATCAGCTTGTCCAGTCGGGGCATGCCCAGGTGCCAGGGACGCCGCTCGCGCGCGGGGCGCAGGCGTCCGAGCGTCTGGCTGCGCGGGTGCGATCGGGGTGCCGTCAGGGATCGCGTCGGGCTCGACTTGCGCATGCTCCGCCCGACGAGGGCGACGACGAGCACCAGCATCACGGCCCAGGCCCAGTAGCCCAGTTGCTGCAGTACGGTTCGACCGAGCAGGCTGACCAGCCCGAACGCGATCGGCACGTACACGGCTCCGGCCATGACCGACGCCAGCGCGAAGCGCCGAAACGGGATGCGGAACCAGCCACAGGCAACGAATGTCGGGAACAGCAGCCCGGGCGTCAGCCGGCAGAGGCCCACGACACGGAACAGGTGCGCCTCGAGCCATGCGTGCACGTCATTGACGCGCGGGCCGATGACGCGGGCGCGCAGCCACCGGCTCCTGCGAGCGACCCGGCCAAGACCATACACCGCGAGGTCGCTGACCACCATGCCCGCATACACGCTGCCGAGTGCGAACCCGGTGGGCAGATTGTACTCGATGCCCGCGAATGCGGCGGCGACGATCGCGATGTCTTCGTGGGCAAAGGTGAGGAAGAACAACGCAATGCAGTGGAGGAGCCAGGCGCCCGCGATGGCGGAGGTCATGGCATCCGCTGCCGCGATGCCGGGACGCCGCACCCGCCACGGGCGGGATCAGTTCGCCCGCGGGGGCTGCATTGCACGGTCCCATTGCGATGCCGCATACGGGGCGAATCTACCAGATATCCCAGGCATTTCGCTCAAGGCCGGCAACGAGCGGATCCAGGATCCTGTACGTGGCGCCCCAGATGCAGACGTCGCCGATCCGGAAGCAGGGGAAACGCATCGGGCGCGGCAGGCGCGCATGCTCGATCATTGCCTCGTCCCGCGCGGCGGGGTCGGACAGCGTCGCGACGGGGAGCTCGATCACCTCGGCCACTTCGTCTTCCTGCGGCCGCCAGGCGGGCGGGCGCCGGATCCGGGCAAGAAACGGGTGGATGTCGAAACCGGAACTGCGCGTCTGGACCGGGGCGAGTCCTTCCAGCACGTCGACATCGTCGCGACCGACACCGATCTCCTCGACGGTCTCGCGTATGGCCGTGTCGGCGAGGGACGTGTCGCCCGCTTCGCGCTGCCCGCCCGGGAAGGCGATCTCGCCGGCATGGGTCCCGAACGGCTGCCGCCGAATGAGCACGACGTGCAGCGCGCCGTCGGCGCGGAACACGGGGACGAGTACGGCGGCCTGTCGTCTGTCGCTCATTGGCTGCGTCGGGCGCCTGTGCGCCGGCAGGGGCGGCGCGATCCGGGGGTGTGATCGCCCATTATCCCCGGATCGCGCATCGCGTTCATCCCGTGCACGCGCGAGGCACACCGCCAGACCGGTCGGGCCGCTCCCGCGCGACGAAGGCATCGACGGCATCGGCATAGCGTTCCGGGTGCGTGAAGCGCAGGAGGTGGCCGGTACGGTCCAGTACCTGCTCGCGGGCGTCGGGAATGGCGGTCACGAGCTCGTGCGCCGCCTGCGGTCCGATGAGGCGGTCGTGCTCCGGGGTCAGGACGAGCGTCGGCGCCTCGACGCGGTCGAGCCCCGGCCGCAGGTCGGCCGAAAGGGCGATCTCGCCGCGCCGAAAGAACGTGCGCGCGTCGCAGGACTGCAGGAAGATGCGTCGCAGCAGCGCGTCCGTGCCGGGGGGATCGAACGGCGAGCCCAGGCTGCGTACGTGGAGGGCGACGGTCAGCGGATAGCCGGCCCGGCCGAGCATGCGCCCGGCGGCCATGCGTGCATGGGTCCAGGCGCCGGCGTGCGCGTGCGCGAAGCCCCCGGACAGCACCATCCGGCGCAGCCCGGCGGGTCTGCGCTCGGCCAGCGCGAGCGCAACGAGCGCGCCGAAGGAATCGCCCACGAGTGCGTACTCGCCGAGGCCGTGAGTCCAGCCCGCGACGATGTCGGCATAGGCGTCGATGTCGGGGGCATTCGGCAGCGATCCGGTCACGACCGGGCGGTCGCGCCACTGCGGGAACGCGGCGATATCCCAGGCGGCACCCGCGAAGCAGGGCACGAGAACGAGGGGAGGTGGCGGTTGCATGGCATCGTGTCTCCGGTGACGTGAACACGACGCGAATCTGCGCGGTTCGGTGCCTGGACGCAGTCGCCCGGGTGACGCGGCGGTGTAGCCGCGGTTACAGGAGGGCGATCACTCGCGGGCCCAGGCGCGCTCGTGCAGCGCGAGCGGGTCGAGCAGCACGATTCCGCTGGACCCGGTGGACACCAGCCCGTCGCGCCGCAACTCGGCGAGGATGCGGGCGACGGCCACGCGCGAGGAGCCGACCGCGTCGGCCAGATGCTGCTGGGTCACGGCGGCGCGGAGGGTGCCGTCGGATGCCGGCTCGCCCGACATCTCGAGCAGGTGTCGGCAGATTCGCTCGGCCAGTGTGCCGAAGGTACTGCCGGCAATTCCCTCGAGGGCATCGTAGAGCCGGCGACAGGTCTCCTCGGCGAAGCGCCAGGCCACCTCGGCATCGGCGTGGCCGGCTTCGCGCATCGCGGCCACCGGAAGCATGAGCAGGATCGTCCGCATGAGCATGCATACGCTGACCGGGGCGGGACCGCCGATCAGCGCGGGGATGCCGAGGAGCTGACCGGGTCGCGCATAGCGTACGGTGACCTCGCGCCCGTCAGGTGCGGTCATGAAAAGTCTCACCAGGCCGTCCACGACGAGGCCCACGCGCGGTTCGTCCAGCTCGTGGTACAGCGTCGAGCCCGCCGGGGCCTCGAGGCGCATGGCGGCGGCAAGCCACGCGTCGACGGTATCCCGCGGAAACCGCGCCAGCGGCCCGCGTGCGGCGGCAGCCTCGATGGCGGACCGTGGATCGGCCTGGTTCATGCGTCGTTCCGCGGGAAAAGGCCGAGTATAGCGGTCCGTCGTGCGCATGCC
>Ga0209918_1000067_pt1 | contig 79897 bp, 83 predicted proteins | sample SalPonD_shore_MG_FD_185712 | JGI IMG/M metagenome (GOLD analysis project Ga0209918, IMG submission 185712) | Salt pond soil microbial communities from South San Francisco under conditions of wetland restoration - Salt Pond MetaG... | ecosystem: Environmental > Aquatic > Marine > Intertidal zone...
CCGCCACCGCGATCAGCAAGGTCGTGGTGCGCATCGGGCCGTTGTCGGGCGTCGAGCCGCAGCTGCTCGAACAGGCCTTTCCCATCGCCAGCGCCGGCACGGTAGCCGCCGAGGCCACCCTGGTGATGGAACGGCTGGCCGTGCGGGTGCAGTGTGAGGGCTGCGGGGCCGAGAGCGAGGCCGAGCCCAATCGCCTGGTGTGCGGCGCCTGCGGCGACTGGCATACACGACTGGTCAGCGGCGACGAGCTGCTGCTGGCCAGCGTCGAGCTCGACATCGACGCCGCCGCGGGCGGCACGCGGCATTGAATCCCGCCCCGGCGGCGTCCGGGCTCGGTACACAGAACAGCATCTTTTAGGAGAGAGCCCATGTGCGATACCTGCGGCTGCAACGTCACCCCCGGCAACGAACACCTGGTGCGGGCCGAGGGCAAATACGCCCGCACCGACGACGGTAAGGCGGCGGTCAGTGTCCTGCGCAGCCTGCTGTCGGAAAACGACCACCAGGCCGCGCACAACCGGGAACACTTCGACCGCCACGGCGTGTTGGCCGTCAACCTGATGTCCTCACCGGGCTCGGGCAAGACCGCGCTGCTCGAGGCCACCATCGCGGCGCTGAAGGACGAGTTCGCCATCGCCGTGATCGAGGGCGACCTGGAGACCGAAAACGACGCCGAGCGCATCCGAGCCCAGGGGGTGCCCGCCATCCAGATCGCCACCGGCAGCGCCTGTCACCTGGACGCCCACATGGTCCACGACGCCCTGCACAATCTCGATCTCCAGGCGCTGGATATCGTCTTCATCGAGAACGTGGGCAACCTGGTGTGTCCGGCCAGCTTCGATCTGGGCCACCACCGCAACGTCACGCTGCTGTCGGTCACCGAGGGCGATGACAAGCCGGCCAAATACCCGGTCATGTTCCGCGCGGCCGACCTGATGGTGCTCACCAAGACCGACCTGCTGGCCGTGCTCGACGACTTCGAGCCCGAGCGCGCCGAGCGGTACCTGCGCGAGCTGGCCAACGCGGCGCCCCTGCTGCAGGTGGCGGCCCGCAAGGGCGAGGGCCTGCAGGGCTGGCTCGCCTGGCTGCGCGAGGAGGTCACCGCCCAGCGCGAGCGGATCAAGCACCAGCAGACCCTGCGCCCGGCCATCCAACCCGACGGTGCGCGCCTGCACGGCCAGGAGCGTGGACCCGGTCATTCGCACGGCCCCGACCACGGGCATCCCCACGTCCATCCCTGAACCGGAACGCTGCTATGGCGACCTCTGCCAAGACCTGGCTCGAGCGCATCCACGCCCTGGACCTGCCGGGACCGGTGCGCATCATGAACGTATGCGGCGGCCATGAACGGTCGATCTCCATGGCCGGCATCCGCCGCGCCCTGCCCGAGAACATCGAGCTCATCCCCGGACCGGGCTGCCCGGTGTGCGTCTGCCCCGAGGAGGACGTCTTCGAGGCGATCCAGCTCGCCTTGAACGAGGACGTGACCCTGGTCGCCTTCGGCGACATGCTGCGCGTGCCGGTCAACGTGCCCAAGGCGCAGGCACGCTCGCTGGAGCAGGCCAGGGCCGCCGGCGCCGATATCCGGCCCATCGCCTCCCCGAGCGAGGCGGCGCGCATCGCCCGCGACGACCCCGACCGTACGGTGGTGTTCTTCGCCGCCGGCTTCGAGACGACCACGGCGCCGGTGGCGGCCATGCTGGCCCAGGGCGCGCCGGAGAACCTGCTGCTGCTGCTCTCGGGACGGCTGACCTGGCCGGCCGTGGCCATGCTGCTCGACTCGGAGGCGCCCGGCTTCGACACCCTGGTGGCGCCCGGCCATGTGGCCACCGTGATGGGGCCCGAGGAATGGGACTTCGTCGTCGCCGAGCACCGCATCCCCACGGCAGTCTCCGGCTTCCACCCGGAGAGCCTGTTGGCCGCCTTCTACTCCACGCTGCGCCAGCACCTCGCCGGCGAGCCCTTCCTGGACAACTGCTACCCGGAGCTGGTGCGCCCCGGCGGCAACCCGGCGGCACGGCGGTTCATGGAGGAGGTCACCGAGGTCGTCGACGCCACCTGGCGCGGGATCGGCACCATCCCCGCCTCGGGCTTTGCCCTGCGAGAGGCCTATGGCGTCCACGACGCGCGGCGCCAGCTGCCCTCCTACGCCGATGAGGCGCGCAAGCGCGCCGGCCAGATGCCCCCGGGCTGTGACTGCGCGCGGGTCGTCCTGGGCAAGGTCTATCCGGACGAGTGCCGCCTGTACGGGGCGGCCTGCACCCCGCGCCATCCCATCGGCCCATGCATGGTCTCCGACGAGGGGGCCTGCCGCATCTGGTGGTCGGCCGGCGTGCGCGAGCGCAAGGTCGCCGAAGCCGGCTGAACGACGCCCCACCCTATCGCCGCAACCGTGGCGCCGGTCACGCGCCGGCGGTTCCCTGCCGCGCGTATCTGCGCTAAATTTTCCGCTGGCCCCGCAACGCCGGCCATAACACCAAGAACACCCATCGCCGCATCACCAAGGAGCCCGGACCATGCGCCACCTCATCCGCCTGTTCACCGCCGCCCTGCTCGCCTGCCTGGCCGCCGCCCCCGCCTGGGCCGCCGGCCAGACCCAGCTGACCTGGTACGGACACGCGACCTTCCGCATCGTCACGCCCAAGGGCCACGTCCTGGTGATCGACCCCTGGTTCAACAATCCCATGAACCCGGCCGCCGGCAAGGGCAAGGACGCGCTGGCCGGCATCGACAAGGTCGACTACATCCTCATCACCCACGGCCACTTCGACCACACGGCCGACGCCGTCGCCCTGGGCAAGAAGACCGGCGCCCGCCTGGTGACCAATTTCGAGCTGGGCCAGAACATGGCCAAGCTGTTGGGCTACCCCAAGGATCAGATGGGCTACGACACCTTGATGAACATCGGCGGCAGGATCCAGATCGCCGACGGCGAGGTCAGCGTCGTCATGACCCGGGCCATCCACTCCAGCGGTTTGAAAAACCCCAAGGCCGGACCCAACCAGCCCGACTTCGTCTACGGCGGCAACCCCGGCGGCTTCGTGGTCAAGATCAAGGGCGGGCCGACCATCTACGACACGGGCGACACGGCCTACTTCAGCGATATGAAACTGATCGGCAAGTTCTATCGTCCCGACGTGGCCCTGATCAACATCGGCGGCCACTTCGGGATGGAACCGCGCATGGCCGCACTGGCGGCCAAGGCGGTGCGGGCACCGCTGGTCATCCCGCACCATTACAAGACCTTCCCCATCCTCACCCAGGACGCCAGCGCCTGGGCCAGGGCGGTCAAGAGCTACGGCCTCAAGCCGCTGGTCATGAAGCCGGGCCAGAGCATTCGCTTCCGCGGCAGCCGCCGGGTCGAATAACGGACAGCGGGGCCGAGGGAACGGCCCCTAAGCGCCCGCCATGCAGGATGCCGACAATATCTACGCACCGCCGCAGGCCGCGCTCGAACGGGACGACGGCACGGCCAGCGGCGCTCTCTATAGCGCCCGTTCGGTCGTGCTGGCGACCTTCCTGGGCTCGCTGCTGGCCGGCGGCGTGCTGCTCGCCGTGAATTACCGGCGCCTGGGCCGCCCCGGCGCGGCGCTGCGCGCGATCATCGGCGCGCTGTTCGGGGAGGCGGCGCTGTTGGCCCTGGCGCTCGCCCTGCCCGCCGATCTGCACATCCCCAACATCGCCTTTACCGTGGCGCAGATGTTCCTGATGTCCTACCTGGCCAAGCTACTGCAGGGCGAGGCACTGCGGACCCACGTGGCCTCCGGCGGGCCTGTGGCCTCGGGCTGGGCGGCGGCCGGTATCGGCCTGCTGTTCGGCGGGGCCCTGCTGGGCGGACTGCTGTTCGCGGCCAGCCGTCTCCAACTCTGAGCGCCATCGGCGCACCGGAACCATCGCGCCGGACACGCCACGGCCGGGGGCGGCCGTCAAGTCGGCCGCAGCCAGACCGATAACCACAGCGATCACAATGAAAAATGGGACACTTGGGGGAGACACCATGACTGCAACCAATCCTTATGCCTCGCCGCAGAGCACCGTGGCCGATACCGCCGACGACGAAGTGGGGCCGGTGCGCATCCTGTCGGCCAGCGGACGTATCGGCCGGGTTCGCTATCTGGGCTACGCCATGGGCCTGTATCTGCTCAGCGCCGTGCTCATAGGCGTCGTCGGCGGTCTCTCGGCCGCGCTCGGCGCCGGGGCGGGCAGCGTCGTGATGGTCTTGGCCATGTTCGCCCTGTACGCCGCCCTGGCCGTCTTCGGCTTCATGCTGGCCATCCAGCGCATTCACGACTTCGACACCAGCGGCTGGCTCTCCCTGCTGTTGCTCGTGCCCGGGGTCAACGGCATATTCGGCCTCATATTGCTGTTCGTGCCCGGCACCGACGGGCGCAACCGCTTCGGCCCCAAGCCCCCACCCAACTCCGTCGGCGTGACCATCCTGGCGGCGATCGGTCCCGTGTTCTTCATCGCGGGCATCCTCGCGGCCATCGCGATCCCCGCCTACAACGAGTACGTCAACCAGGCCAAAGCGCACCAGGCGGGCCAGACGCAGAATCAGGCCTACGAGCGCGCCCCGGCGCCGAACCGGCGCTGAGCGCCACCGCGGCGCTGGCTTGCAGGGCGCAAGCCTAAGGGTGTACAACAAGGTCCTTCTCGCGCAGCGCGCGGCACCGGCCGCGCGCTGCGCCATCGCCATACCGCCCCACGAGAGGACTGCCATGGTCACCGCCTTCGTCCTGTTCAACGTCGAGCGCAATCAAGTCAATGACGTGGCCGCCCGCCTGGCCGACATCGAGGGCATTGCCGAGGTCTACTCGGTCAGCGGCCGCTACGACCTGATCGCCATCATCCGGGTCCCGTCCACCGAGCAGCTCGCCGAGCTGGTCACCGGCCGCATGCTCAAGCTCGAAGGCATCCGCGAGACCGAGACCCTGATCGCCTTTCGCACCTACTCGCGCCACGACCTGGAGACGATGTTCTCCATCGGTCTGTCCGAATAAGGGCGGGCAGCGCCCGGCGTTCGCCCCCGAGACGGCGAGGCCGCCATGTCCGACTCCCAACGCCCCGAGCAGACCGCTCCACCGGCTGCGGCGCACCGGCTGCGCCTGGACGGGCGCGTGCAGGGCGTGGGCTTTCGTCCCTTCGTCTACCGCCTGGCCCACGGCCTGGGCCTGAGCGGCTGGGTGCAAAACCAGCTCGGCGAGGTCGAGATCCTGGTCGAGGGCCCGCCCGAGCGCATCGAGGCATTCACCCGCGCGCTCGTCGAGCAGGCCCCGCCGCTGGCCCGCCCGCACCTGGTCGCCCGCGAGGCGGTCGCCCCCGAGGACAGCGGCGAGTTCGCCATCCGCCCCAGCAGCGCAGGGACAACGGCGGCCATTCACGTGCCGCCCGACTATTTCGCCTGCGACGACTGTCTGCGCGAGCTCGAGGACCCCGACGATCGCCGCTACCGCTATCCCTTCATCAACTGCACGCAGTGCGGCCCGCGTTATACGCTGATTACCCGCCTGCCCTATGACCGGCCCAACACGACCATGGCCGACTTCGAGCTGTGTCCGGCCTGCCGCGCCGAATACGACAACCCCCTGGACCGGCGTTTCCACGCCCAACCCCTGGCCTGCCCGCAGTGCGGCCCGCAGCTCGAGTTCGTCACCGGCGCTCACCGCATCGCCCGCACCAACCGCGCGCTCAGCGCCTGCACCGAGGCCCTGCGCGCGGGCGGGGTGATCGCGGTCAAGGGGATCGGCGGCTATCACCTGATGTGCGATGCGCGCAACGACGCGGCCGTCGCGCAGCTGCGCCAGCGCAAACGCCGCCCGGCCAAACCGCTGGCGGTGATGGTGCCGCGCACCGGCCCGGACGGACTGACGGCCGTGCGCGCGGAGGTCGACGTGGACCAAACCACTGCCGCCGCCCTGCTCGACCCGGTCCGCCCCATCGTGCTGGCACGCCGCCGCCCGGCCTGCACGCTCTCTCCCCACATCGCCCCGGGACTGGAGGAGATCGGCGTGATGCTGCCCTACAGCCCCCTGCACCAGCTGCTGCTCGAAGAGTTCGGCGGCCCGCTGGTGGCAACCTCGGCCAACCTCAGCGGCGAGCCCGTACTCACCGACAACCAGGAGGTGACCCGCCGCCTGGCCCACGTCGCCGAGTCCTATCTGCATCACAACCGGCCCATCCAGCGCCCGGCCGACGACCCGGTCCTGCGCGTGATCGACGGCCGGGCGCGGCCGCTGCGCCTGGGCCGGGGCAACGCCCCGCGCGAGCTGACCCTGCCGCGGGCACTGGACGCGCCGGTGCTCGCCGTGGGCGGACACATGAAGAACACCCTCGCCCTGGCCTGGGACCGGCGCGTGGTCATCTCGCCGCACGTCGGCGACCTCCAGGCCCCGCGCAGCATCGCCGTGTTCGAGCAGCTCGCCGCCGAGCTGCAGTCCCTCTACGGGGTCAAGGCCGAACGCCTGGTGTGCGACGCGCACCGCGGCTATGCCAGCAGCCGCTGGGCACGCGCCCAGGGGCTGCCGGTGACGGAGGTCTTCCATCACCGCGCCCACGCCGGCGCCATCGCCGGGGAGTTCGCGGCCGAGGCGGGCGGGGCCGCCCCGCAGACACCGTGGCTGGTCTTCACCTGGGACGGCGTCGGCCTGGGCGAGGACGGCACCCTGTGGGGCGGCGAGGCCCTGCTCGGCCAGCCCGGCCAATGGCGGCGCCTGGCGCGCCTGCGCCCCCTGTTCCTGCCCGGCGGCGAGAAGGCCGGGCGCGAGCCCTGGCGCAGCGCCCTGGCCGCCTGTTGGGAGACGGGCCACGACTGGCCCGATGCGCCGCCCGAGGCCGAACCCCTGCACGGGGCGTGGCAGCGGCGCCTGAACTGTCCGCAGAGCAGCGCGGCCGGCCGCCTGTTCGACGCCGCGGCGGCCCTGCTCGGGCTCGTCGAGCGGGCCAGCTTCGAGGGTCAGGGCCCCATGCTCCTGGAGTCCCTGTGCCGCACCGCGGCCGAACCGGTGGCGCTCGCCCTGAGCGAGGTCGGGGACGGGCTGTGGGAGACCGACTGGGCGCCGCTGGTCGCGATGCTCCTGGACCGGGCGCGGCCGCGGCGGAGCCGCGCCGCCGCCTTCCACGCCAGTCTGGCCGGCGCCCTGCTGGATCAGGCACGCCTGGCGCGCGATCGCCATGGCGTGCAGCGGGTGGGCCTGGCCGGCGGCGTGTTCCAGAACCGCCTGTTGAGCGAGACGGCCCTGGCGCTGCTGCGCGGCGACGGTTTCCAGGCCCACCTCGGTGAGGTCGTGCCCAGCAACGATGCCGGTCTGTGCTACGGCCAGGTCATCGAGGCCGCGGCGCCGGGCACGGCGTGAGCCGCTGGACGCGGCCCGCGGCTATCCCGCGGCGCCGGCAGCGCCGCGGTGCGCCTCGGGACCCGGGCGCGGTCGAAGACGGGCACCATTGTCGCCCGAGGGCATTCCCGCTATCGTGACAGCGCTATGCAAGACACACACATCTCGCTCGCCCACGGCAACGGTGGGCGCTTCATGCGCGAGCTCATCGAAGAGCTGTTCGCGCGCCATCTGGCCAACCCGGTACTCGACATCCAGTCCGACGCCTCACGCCTGCCGGCGCTCGACGGGGAGCTGTTGATCACCACGGACGGCTTCACGGTCCAGCCCCTGGAGTTTCCGGGCGGAGACATCGGCGCGCTGGCCGTGCACGGCACGGTCAACGACCTGGCCGTCGCCGGGGCCATCCCCCGGTACCTGACGCTCAACGCCTTCATCGAGGAGGGACTGGAGCTCGCCCTGCTCGAGCGCCTGATCGCCAGCCTGGCGCGGGCGGCAAGCGAGGCCGGCGTGCAGATCGCCGCCGGCGACACGAAGGTGGTGGGCCGCGGCGAGGGCGGCGGTTTGTACCTGGCCACGACGGGGCTCGGCGTGCGGGCACCCGGCACGGCGCTGGGGATGGGCCGGATCCGCGAGGGCGACGCCGTCCTGGTCTCGGGGCCTATCGGCGATCACGGCATCGCCGTGATGTTGGCCCGCGAGCAGTTCGGCCTGCGCGGGGACCTGCGCTCGGACGCGGCCAGCGTGCTGGGGCTGACCCAGGCCCTGCTGCGCTCACCAGCGGTCGGTGAGGGCCTGCGCTTCATGCGCGACCCCACGCGCGGCGGACTGGCCGCCGTTTGCCACGAAATCGCCCATGCGACCGGGCTGACCATCCGCCTGCACGAGCCGTCCATACCGGTGCGCGACCCGGTCGCCTCGGTCTGCGAGATGCTCGGCTACGACCCGATGTACCTGGCCTGCGAGGGGCGCGTGGTCGCGGTGCTCGCCCCCGAGGCGGCCGAGACCGCACTGGCGCTGTGGCGCGAGCGGCCCGAGGGCGCCGAGGCGGCGATCCTCGGGCGCATCGCCACCGGCCGCCACGCCGTGGTGCTGGAAACCGAGCTCGGCGGCGAGCGCCTGGTCGAAGAGTTGGAGGACGACCCGCTGCCCCGCATCTGTTAGCGCGGCGGCGGAACGCGTCGAGGTAGGGGAAACGGCGCCGGGGCCGGGGCGAAGGCCGTTCGGCTCAGTCGTCTTCGTGGGCGAGGTCGGGCTCCCAGCCCAGCTCGCGGGCACGGCGCATGGCCTCGGCGTGAATGCGCTCATGACGCTCGCGCAGCTCGGGGGGCAGGTTGGCCACGCGGTGGCCGTACTGGGCCCACTCGGTGCTGACCTGATCGTAGATCATCTGCAGACGGTCGTGGGTCCAGCCGGCACAGGTCTCGGTCTCGGGCAGGATGCCGAACAGCCAGGCGTCCTTGACGATGGTACCGATGGGCGTCATGCCGCCGAAGTGGTCCTGATCGATACCGGCATAGGTCTTCATGCTGGAAACCACCTGGCGTCGTGTTCGGGGTGGAGGCCCTGGGGCTGACCGCGGACGGGGCGCCGCGGTGGGCCTGAAAAATGGCGGAGTGGACGGGACTCGAACCCGCGACCCCCGGCGTGACAGGCCGGTATTCTAACCAGCTGAACTACCACTCCGCGGAAAACAGCTGCTGCCCGTTTGGACAGGCGCGCGATAATAGCGCATTCGCGCCGGGCTTGTCACCCCTCGCGCCTACCACCACTTCTCGTAGATGATGTTGGCCTCGGGTATGCCCAGGGCGGCCAGCTCGGCGGCCGTGGCGTCGACCATCTCGTTCGGCCCGCAAATATAATACAGCGTCTGCTCGTCCAGACCGGCCGCACGGAGCTTGTCGGCATCGATGCGCCCGGTCAGCCCGTCCCAACCGGTGCCCTCGGGGCGGGTCACGGTGATGAGCAAGCGCGCGTTGGGGTTGGACCGCTCGATGGCCGTCAGCTCCTCGGCGAACAACACCTCCTCGGGCACCGCCACGCTGTACAGCAGCGTGACCTGCACGTCGCGGTGGTGCTCGTGGATGTGGCGAAAGATGCTCAACAGCGGCGTGACGCCGACACCGGCGCCGATCAGCACGACGCGCGAGCCCATGTCGCGCTCGTAATAGAAGTTGCCCGAGCCGGTCGAGATGGTCACCTGCTCGCCGACCCGGGCCTGCTGGTGCAGATAGCGGGTGGCGCGGTGGTTCGCCCCGTACTTGACGGCCAGCTGGATACTGCCGCGGCGGCTGGGCGCCGAGGTCATGGAGTAGCCGGCGACCGCGGGTTCGCCGTCGAGGTCCAGCCACAGGTCGATCCACTGGCCCGGCCGGAACTCGAACGGCTGATCGCCATAGTCGAGCACGAAGGACTTGATGGTCGGGGTCTCCTGGCGGATCTCGGTGATGGTGGCCGAGAATCTCGTCTGTTCAGCTTTCATCGCTTTCATGTCTCGTATCCTGGCGTGCCCCGTCGGCCCGGGCCGCTGACGGGCGGCGCCGGTGGGCGATGCACTCGGGCGAAAAACGGAGGGCGGCGCTCACCGCGCCTGGGCGGGCTGTCTCCAGGGGGACCCACTGTCGTTTGCTTGGCCTATGTTAACAAACCGACCGGCCCAATACAGCGGGCCGCGCCGACGCGCACGGGCGCGGGGCCTTTAACCCCGCCGCTCGAGGGGACTTGGGCGGGCAGGCGCGGCCGGGCCTGCAACTTTACCGCCCCGGCGGCGTCCAACGAAGCGATGCGCCTTTGCCGGCTCGCGCCGCCGCGCGACTCCCGCCCTTTATCGCCCGCGCAAAACCGGGCAACATAGCCGGCGCGCACTGGCCTGCGTCTCGATTCGACATGCGCGGTGGTCGCCCCCCAGGGGCGACCGACCATCGAACAACCTACAACCCACGGTCCTGCGCCCATGACAAGAAGCCTGTTCGCCGCGGCCCTGCTCTGCCTCGCCGGGGCGGCCTCACCCGCCCTGGCCGCCGACGCCCACGCGGTCGCCCTCGTCTATCACCGCTTCGGCGAAACCGAGTACCCGAGCACCGACGTCACGCTCAAGCGCTTCGACGCCCAGCTCGACTATCTGGCGAACAACGGCTACCACGTCTGGCCGCTCGCGCGCATCGTGCGCTATCTCGACGACGACAAGCCCATGCCCGACAAGACGGTGGCCATCACCATCGACGACGCCTTCGAGTCGGTGTACACGCAGGCCTACCCGCGCCTCAAGGCCCGGGGCTGGCCCTTCACGGTCTTCGTCAGCACCGGTGCCGTCGACCGCCACTTCAAGGCCTTCATGACCTGGGACCAGATGCGCGAGATGCAGGCCCACGGCGCGACCTTCGCCAACCATACGGCCAGCCACGACCACCTGCTGCTACGCCAGGGCCAAGAGGACGAAACGGCCTGGCGCCAGCGGGTCACGGCCGATATCGACAAGGCCCAGCGGCGCCTGAAGGCCGAGCTCGGCCATGCGCCCATGCTCTTTGCCTACCCCTACGGCGAATACAACGCGGCCCTGGCCGACCTGGTGGCCGAGCTCGGCTACACGGCCTTCGGCCAGCAGTCCGGGGCCATGGGCCACTATTCCGACCCGCGTGCCCTGCCCCGCTACCCCGCGGCGGGCCCTTACGGCGCCATGGACCAGTTCAAGACCAAGGTCGCCTCGCTGCCGCTGCCGGTCATGGACTACGAGCCCTGGGACCCGCAGCTCGACGAGGACCGCCGCCCCCGACTGGTCGTCACGCTGGGCGATGCGAGCGGCGCCCAGTTCAAGCAGCTCACCTGCTACATCAGCGGCCAGGGCAAGGTGAAGGTGCAGTGGCTGGACAAGTACACCCAGTTCGCGATCCAGGCGCCGCACAAGCTGCCGGAAGGGCGCAGCCGCTACAACTGCACGGCGCCCAACCGCGACCACAGCCGGTACTACTGGTTCAGCCAGCAGTGGATCGCCCTGCCCGACCAGGACGCCGATTGAGTGCGACCGGGGTCGGCTAGGAGGCGCTGTCGGCTTCGGCCAGGCGCACGTCGCGCAGGTGCGCGGCCAGGCCGTTGGAGCGGATCATCGCCTTGACCTCCGCCACGTACTCGTCGCGTCGCTGCGAGTAGCGGTCCAGGCCCTGGGCCAGGGCCACCGGGTCCAGGGGCTTACCGGCCTGGCGCATGGACGCGCGCAGGCGGCGGAACTTGGCGTAGGCGTGGAAGGCGTTGAGGTTGTGGAAGTAGGCGTGCACGGAGGCGCGCAGACTGGGGAAGGCGCGCACGGCGTGCTTGGCGCCCTCCCGGCGGGCACTGGGGCGGATCCCCTCGTCCTCGCGCCAGGTCCATTGACCGAACAGGCTGTTGCCCTGCAAGGCGAAGCGCGAGGTCCCCCACCCCGATTCGATCGCCGCCTGGGCCAGGGCCAGGGCCGGCGGTACCTCGTCGACGCGGCGCAGCAGCGTGGCCTGCACGCCGCGCTCGGCCAGGTCGCCGCCGACGCCGAAGCGATCGGCGATCAGCTTGGCCCGCCGGGTCGCCCAGGCGCCGGGGCGAAAATCGCCGCGCGCGAAGTAGTGCTTGAGGAAGGCCCGCTCGCGCAGGATGGAGCGATTCTCGGCCAGGACCAGGGGCAGCAGACTGCGCAGGAACAGGGTCTTTTTGTGTTTGACGGCGCGGTTGCCCAGGTCGTCGGGCAGCGACTGGACGGCCAGCGGCGGCACGCTCGGCCCGCTGTCCGGCGGCCAGCTGTAGTCGCTCTGCTCGAACACACGCTCCAGCGCCTTGGCGCTGTCGGCGCTGACCGGCCTCAAGGCCGGGCCCGGCGGCGCGATGGGCGGGTCCTGGGCCCAGGCCCCGGCCCCGAGCACGCCCAGCGCGCCCAGGCCCACGCAGAGCCCGAGGGCCAGGATCAGCCAGGTCTCCAGACCCTGGCGGTCCGAGTGACTAGGCATGGCTGTCCAATCCCGAGTTCATCGATTCAACCCAACCAGGCGCGGGCATTGCGGAACATCCGCAGCCAGCCGCCGTCCTCGCCCCAGGCCTCGGGGTGCCACGAATTCTGCACCGTGCGAAATACGCGTTCCGGGTGGGGCATCATAATGGTAACCCGGCCGTCGGCGTTGGTCAGCCCCGTGATCCCCCGGGGCGAGCCGTTGGGATTGAAGGGATAGGCCTCGGTGGGCCGGCCGTAGTGGTCGACATAGCGCAGCACGGCGGCCTGCCCCTCCAGGGCGCGGCCCGCCCCCGGCGCCTCGGCGAACTCGGCCCGGCCCTCGCCGTGCGCCACGGCGATGGGCAGGCGCGAGCCGGTCATGCCGGCCAGGAACAGCGAGCGGCTGGGCAGGACCTCGACCAGCGACAAGCGCGCCTCGAACTGCTCGGAGGCGTTGCGCACGAAGCGCGGCCAGGTCTCGGTGCCGGGGATGAGCTCGTGCAGGGCCGAGAGCATCTGGCAGCCGTTGCACACCCCGAGGGCGAAGCTGTCGCCGCGCCCGAAGAAGGCGGAAAACGCCTCGCGTGCCCGCGGATTGAACAAGACCGACTTGGCCCAGCCCTCGCCCGCGCCCAGCACGTCGCCGTAGGAGAAGCCGCCGCAGGCGACCAGGCCCTGGAAGTCGGCCAGGCTCGCGCGCCCGGCGATGATGTCGCTCATGTGCACGTCGACGGCGCCGAAGCCGGCCCGGTCGAAGGCCGCGGCCATCTCGACCTGGCCATTGACGCCCTGCTCGCGCAGCACGGCCACGCGCGGCCGCGCCCCGGTCGCGATATAGGGCGCGGCCACGTCCTCGTCGGGCTCGAAGCTCAGCTCGGCGTGCAGACCGGGGTCCTGCTCATCGAGCAGGGCATCGTAGGCCTGGCGGGCGCAGTCGGGATCGTCGCGCAGGGCCTGCAGGTGGAAGCTGGTCGCCGACCAGGCCCGCTGCCATTCGACACGGGGCGCCGCCAGTATCTCGCGCCGGCCGCGCGTGAAGACGATGCGCTCGTCCTCGGCCAAGGTGCCGAGCACGTGGGAGCAGCGGCCCAGACCGGCATCGTGCAGCCACTGCAGGACCTCGTCGACGTCGCTGTGGCGGACCTGGACCACGGCCCCGAGCTCCTCGGCGAACAGGGCCGCCACCGGGTCCTCGCCCAGCTCGTCCAGACCGACGCGGACACCGCAGTGGCCGGCGAAGGCCATCTCGCAGACCGCGGCGAACAGGCCGCCGTCGGAGCGGTCGTGGTAGGCCAGCAGCAGGCCGCGCTCGTTGAGATCCTGGACGGCGGCGAAGAAGGCCTTGAAGGCCTGCGGGTCGTCCAGGTCCGGCGCCTGGTGGCCGACCTGCTTGTAGACCTGCGCCAGGGCCGAGCCGCCGAGGCGATGGCGCCCCTTGCCCAGATCGATCAGGACGAGGTCGGTATCGCCGCAATCGGTGCGCAGCTGCGGGGTCAGGGTACGGCGCACATCGGCCACCCGGGCGAACGCCGAGACGATGAGCGACAGCGGCGCGGTCACCGAGCGCTCCTCGCCGCCCTCCTGCCAGACCGTCTTCATGGACATCGAGTCCTTGCCCACGGGAATGGCCAGGCCCAGCGCCGGACACAGCTCCAGGCCCACCGCCCGAACGGCCTCGTACAGGCCGGCGTCCTCACCGGGGTGGCCCGCCGGGGCCATCCAGTTGGCCGAGAGGACGATGTCCGCCAGGGCGGGGATGCGGGCCGCGGCGATATTGGTCAGGGCCTCGCCCACGGCCATGCGCGCCGAGGCCGCGTGGTCGACCAGGGCGAGCGGCGTCCGCTCACCCACCGCCATGGCCTCGCCGGTATAGCCGTGATAGTCGCTGGCGGTGACCGCCACGTCGCTGACCGGCACCTGCCAGGGGCCGACCATCTGGTCGCGCGCGACCAGGCCGGTGACGCTGCGATCACCGATGGTAATCAGGAAGGTCTTGTCGGCGACGCCGGGCAGCTGCAAGACCCGCCGCGCGGCCTCGGTGAGGTCGATCGCGCCGGTGTCGAGCGCCGGCTTGTGGAACGGGCGGTGGTGCACGTCGCGCAGCATCTTCGGCGGCTTGCCCAGCAGCACCTCCAGGGGCATGTCGATGGGGGTGTTGTCGAACAGGCCGTCGCCGAGGACCAGCTGCGGCTCTTCGGTCGCCTCGCCGATCACGGCGTAGGGGCAGCGCTCACGCTCGCACAGCGCCGTGAAGCGGGCCAGGTCCTGCTGGCGTACCGCGAGCACGTAGCGCTCCTGGGCCTCGTTGCACCAGATCTCCATGGGCGACATACCCGGGTCGTCATTGGGGATGGTGCGCAGCTCGAAGCGCCCGCCGCGCGCGCTGTCGTGCACCAACTCGGGCAGGGCGTTGGACAACCCGCCCGCTCCCACGTCGTGGATCGAGACGATGGGGTTGGCCGCCCCCAACTGCCAGCACTGGTCGATGACCTCCTGGACCCGGCGCTGGATCTCGGGGTTGCCGCGCTGCACGGAGGCAAAATCCAGGTCCTCCTGGCTCTCGCCGGTGGCCATGGACGAGGCCGCCCCGCCGCCCAGGCCGATGAGCATGGCCGGACCGCCGAGGACGATGAGCTGGGCACCGACCGGGATATCGCCCTTGTCGACGTGCTCGGCGCGGATATTGCCCACCCCGCCGGCCAGCATGATGGGCTTGTGGTAGCCGCGCACCTCCGGGCCGTCGGGGCCCGGCACTGTCTCCTCGAAGCTGCGGAAGTAGCCGCACAGGTTGGGCCGGCCGAATTCGTTGTTGAAGGCGGCCGCGCCCAGCGGGCCCTCGAGCATGATGTCCAGGGCCGAGACGATACGCCCGGGGCGTCCGTGGTCGCTCTCCCAGGGCTGGGGCAGTTCGGGCAGGCGCAGGTTGGACACCGAGAAGCCGCACAGACCGGCCTTGGGCTTGGCGCCCCGCCCCGTCGCCCCCTCGTCGCGGATCTCGCCCCCCGAGCCGGTCGCCGCGCCCGGAAAGGGCGAGATCGCCGTCGGGTGGTTGTGGGTCTCGACCTTCATCAGCACGTGCACGTCCTCGGCGCGCGCGGCGTACTCGCCGGTCCCGCCCTGGGGGAAGAAACGCCGCGCCGGCCAGCCGCGCATCACGGCGGCATTGTCCTTGTAGGCCGAGAGGACCTGGCCGGGGTGAGAGGCGTGGGTATTGCGGATCATGGCGAACAGCGAGTGTTCCTGCGCCTGGCCGTCGATGATCCAGTCCGCGGCGAAGATCTTGTGGCGGCAGTGCTCGGAGTTGGCCTGGGCGAACATCATCAATTCCACGTCGGTGGGATTGCGCCCGAGCTCGTTGAAATTCTCGACCAGGTAGTCGATCTCGTCCTCGGCCAGGGCCAGACCGAGCTCGCGGTTGGCCGCCGCCAGCGCGGCCCGCCCCCCGCCGATGAGGTCGACCGTGTTCAGCGGCGCCGGCGCGCTCTGCAGGAACAGGCCGTCGGCCTCTTCCAGGGAGGCGAATACCGCCTCGGTCATGCGATCGTGCAGCAGGGGCACGACCCGGGCGAACTCGTGGTCGGACAGGGACGGCTCGTCCGCATCCAGCGCGAACGTGAACACCACGCCGCGCTCCAGGCGGCGCACGGCGGACAGCCCGCAGTTGTGGGCGATATCGGTGGCCTTGCTCGACCAGGCGGAGATGGTCCCCGGACGGGGCACCACCAGCAGGGTCTGGCCGGCGGGGGCTTGCCCGCCGCCGCGCGGGCCGTAGGTCAGGAGGCGCTCCAGGACGCGCTCCTGCTCGGCGTCCAGGGCACGTTCCAGATCGGCGAAGTGAACGAATTCGGCAAACAGCCCCTGGAGGCGTGGGACCCGCTCGGCCAGCGCGGCGCGCAAGCGGGTCAGGCGGAATTCCGAGAGCGCGGGACTGCCACGCAGTCGAAGCATGCGAACGATCCTGTGCCGGGGGCCGGTGTGGCGAAAAGCGGCATCATACTGTATCCGGCGGTGCCAGGCTACCCGCCCACCGCCCCCCGGCGGCCCCGCTAGCGGCGCGACTCTTCGCGCAGCTCGGCGATCACCTCGTTGAACGAGGCCTCCTGATTGTCCACGATACAGACCAGATTGCCCACGCTGCAGACCGAGGTGGCCGGCCCGCGCACCAGCCAGCCCCCGGGCGGGGTCCAACCGCGCATCTGAGTGAACATGGACAGCTGGTCGGCATTGCCCTGGACCATGCGTTTGTAGTCATGGGCGAACTTGGCGAGCTTGCGCATGGTCGACTCGTCGCCCATGCCGTGGCCCTCGACCAGGACCCCGTCATCGCGGAACTGGCAGACCAACATCACGCCGTCGATTGCGAGCAGTCGTTTGAGCATCACTCGCCCCCCTCAGCCGGCCAGCGCCGCGTAGGCCGCCTCGTAGTCCGCCTTGTCGTTGGCCAGGACCACGCCGCTTTGGCCGTTGACCACCGCGGACCAATCGAAGCCGAGCAGCGTGAACCCGTCGATGGGGTAGAACCCGCCCATGCCCGTGACCTGTTCCCAGCCCCGGGCCTGCATGCGCGCGATCGCCATGTTGGCCACGCACACGTGCGAGAGCAGGTCGAGGATCGTCGCATCGAGATCGCTGCCGTCGGCGGCGCGGTGGTCGACCAGCTCGCCCTGCTCGGAGAACGTGAACGCCCCAATCGCACCGTCCAAGCTCATCAATTTGTCCAAATCGGCCATTGTCTTACCTCCCCAAAAAACGTATACACCTTTGCGCCGAACCACCGGCGACATGCCGCCGGCCCGTGGTCTCAGACCAGCGTGTCTCGGTCGATTTCGATCTTCTCGTGCATCAGCCTCACCACCTCGTTCAGCGAGGCGCTGGCGTTGTCGATGAAGCAAAACACGTTGGCCATGACACATACCGTGTATCGGGCCCCCTTGACCACCCAGCCGCGCGCCGGCGAACAGCCGCACTGGTCCGAAAAAGAGGCCATGATATCGGTCTGCATGTGGACCCCCATCGTGGTCGCCCGACACATGATAGAGGCCATGCGCGCCATTTCCTGATCCAGCTTCCCCTCGTAGCTGAACCGATCGCCGCGGTAGGAATATTCGCCCGCGACGATGACGCCGGGCGTCAGGGCGAGCTCGGAGATGATATTCATGCGCACCTCGCTTTTTGATTATTCGTGCCCAGAGACTCTGACCGTGGATGCACTGCCCGGCGCACCGGCAGTTCGACCCGCTCTCCCTTCGCGCCGCCGCCGGGACGGGGCGTTCACTGATCGACGATAGACTCGCTGTGCCGCCTGGAGTGAACGGTCAGGATAATTATTGTTGATACGCTTCAAACCTGCTTTGTATTCAATCCAATGGCTATGGCGTCATCCACACATAACCACAGTTGTTTATTAATCCAATATCCGCCGGGGCGTCAAGGCCGAAACGCGCGATACGAGCCGCTGATAACGGTTATGGAATCTTTTATTGTGACCGGCCTTGGTTTATGATTTGACGATAACGTTCAATCCGGCCCCGCCTTTTATCTCGAACTATCTCGAAGCGAGCCTCCATGAGTCCATCGTCCGAACCCGTTGCCCCGCAGCGCGCCGGCCTGCTGCGCCGCCTGGCCGCGATCGTCTATGACCTGCTGCTGTTGGTGGCCATCCTGTTCGTGGCGAGCGCCCTGACCCTGCCCTTGACCCACGGCGAGGCGGTGCACGCGAACAATCCGCTGTTCACCACCTATCTGTTCCTGGTGAGTTTCTTTTTCTTCGCCTGGTTCTGGACGCATGGCGGTCAGACGCTGGGCATGCGCGCCTGGCGCCTGCGCCTACAGCTGCAAAGCGCCGGCCCCATCGGCTGGTGGCATGCGCTGCTGCGCTTTCTGACCGGCCTGCCGGCCTGGCTGCTGTTGATCCTCGGGCTGGCCGAGCTGGCCGTGCGCCACAACCCCAACCTGCCCGTGCTGGTCCAGCTGCTCTACCGGCTGCCCGCGGCCGTGGTGATCGCCCTGGGGGCCGCCTGGCTGGTCTGGGACCACTCCCGGTTTTCCTGGCGCGATCGCTTCACGGAGACCACGGTCGTGCAACTGCCAAAAGACAGAGCCGACCCTGACCGAGCGGGCACGGCCGGCGAGGAGCGCTGAGGCCCGGACTCAGCGCACCCGGCGCAACAACAACAGCGAAGCGAGCAGCACCAGCAGGGTCGGCAGACCGGCGCTGACCGCCGGCGGCAGATGATAGACCAGTCCCGCGTGCGCGGCGATCTGATTGAGCATGTAGAAGCTCACGCCCACCAGGAAGCCCACCATAATCCGGGCCCCCATACCCACGCTGCGCAGCGAACCGAAAACGAAGGGCACGGCGAGCAGGACCATGGCGCCGACCGTCAGCGGCGCGATGGCCTTTTGCCACAGCGCCAGCTCGTAGCGCTCGGCATTCAGGCCGTTGCGGTGCAGATAATGCACATAATCGAGCAGGTCCCAGAAGGCGAGGATCCCGGGCGAGACCGAGACCACGCCGATCAATTCCGGACTGAGGATGGTGTGCCACTGCAGGTGCGCCATGCGCCGTGTGGTGACATCGCCGTCGGCGAACAGGCTCTGGCGCACGCCGTTGAGCACCCAGCCCTCGCCGTGGCGCCGCGCGCTGTTGGCGTGCGTCACGGCGTGCAGACGATGCTGGTCGTCGAACCGGTACAGGTTGACCCCGATCAGCCGCCCGCTGGTCTCCACGCGGCGCACATTGATGAAGGTATCGCCGTCGCGCGCCCAGAGGCCGTAGCTGGTATTGAGGTCTATCTGCTGGGCGAGCTGCTTGACCCGCCGGGCCTTGACGTACTGATCGACCGGCGGGGCCACGACCTCGCCGAAGAAGGTCGCCACCAGCATCAGGATCAGCGCCGTCTTCATCACCGACACCACGATGCGCCCCACGGACACGCCGGTCGAGCGCACGATCACCAGCTCGCTGCGGCTGGCCAGCCCGCCCAGCCCGATCATGGTCCCCAGCAGCGCCGAGAGGGGAAAGAACTCGTAAATGCGCCGCGGGATCTGCGAGAGGATGTACTCCAGGGCGTTGAGCGTGGTGTAGGTGCCGTGGCCGATCTTGTTGGCCTCGTTCGCCATGGAGGTGAACACGTACAGGGCCAGCAGCACCGCCATGACCATCAGGACGCTGAAGGCGACGGTCTTGCCGATGTAACGATCGAGGATGACCATGCCCTAGGCCTTTTTGCGCCCGAGATTGAAACGCCCGCCGGAGCGAAACTCCAGCAGCACCAGCGCGAACAGCAGCAACAGCCCGTGCACCCACCACAGACCGACGGTCGGCGACAGGTCGCCCTTTTCGATCCAGGAGCGGGCCACGCCGAGGAAATTGCTGTAGATGACATAGATCAGAATGGCGCTGAAGATCTTCGCATAACGCCCCTGGCGCGGCGAGGTATAGCTCAAGGGTACCGCGATGAGGCTGAGCACGATCACCCACAGCGCATCGGAGATGCGGGCCTGGATCTCGGCCAGGTTGGACGGCCCACCCGCGCGCCACAGCGCGGCGGTCGTCATCGCCTTGCGCATGGTCGAGGTGGCAGTGGCCGCCGGCTCGCGAATACGCACGCCCTGCTTGTCGAAGCGCGTCACCACATAATCCTTCTCGCCCGGCGAGCCGTCGTAGCGATAGCCGTTTTCGACCTCCAGATACCGGGCCCCCGTGCGCGGGTCACGGTAGCGCCGCCCCGCCTCGGCGGATATGACGCTGTGGCGCTCGTCGTCGCTTTGCAGGAACACGTTGTGCAGGTCGCGCCGGTCATCGCTGATACCCTGGGCGTACATGACGCCCCCGCCGGCGCCGATGTCGTGAAAGCTGCCGGCGGTAAAGCCGTAGAGCTCGCTCTCGGCCGCGCCCCGGTCCATCAGGCGCTGGCTGTGGAACTCCGCCCAGGGGGCGGCATAGAGTGACAGAAAGCCGACGATCGCCGACATGAACACCGCGAAGATGAGCACGGTGCGCACCACCCTGCCGATGCCGATACCGCAGGCGGCGAGCACCGTCATCTCGTTGTCGATGTACAGGCGGCTCAGCGCCAGGAGGATCGCGAGGAAAAGTCCCAGGGGCAGGACGGTCACCAGGTTGCTGATATTGCGCAGCGCCAACAGCACCAGGATATAGTTGACGGGCAGGTTGCCCGAGGCCGCATCGGCGAGGATGGCGACCAGGCGCGCGCTGAACAGGATCAGCAGCAGCACGATGGTCACCCCGACCAGCGTCAGCAGTATCTCCCGGGCGAGATAGCGATCGATGATCACGGCCCTTTTCGCGCTCCTTTGGAATCCTGCGGGTGTGGCGGATCGGGGACCACCCCTGTCATCGCCGTTCATATGGAGTACACTACGGCAAACGCCGATCGCGCTGCCCGTGAGCGCAGCGCGGGCGGGGCCGCCGGGCCGACGCCGCTCAATCGCCATTGGCGAACCCCGCCCAGTGTACGTCATGCCATCCCATTTCTGAAACGGGACCCGGCAGCTTGCGCACTCGAACACCTCAGGAGCCCGTATGGATATCAGCATCAAGCACACCACTCCCGCCAGCCAGCGCAGCGCCTGCCTCATCGTCGGCGTGTTCGAACGCCGGCGTCTGTCCGAGGCGGCCAAGGCCCTGGACGAGGCCAGCGGGGCCCGCCTATCCAAGGTCCTGCGCCAGGGCGACTTCGACGGCAAGCTCGGACAGACCCTGGTGCTGCACCGCCTCGAGGGCCTGGCCTGCGAGCGCGTGATGCTGGTCGGCTGCGGCAAGGAGCGCGATTTCGAGGCCGCCCCCTACCGCAAGGCGGTCGGTGCCGCCGTCAAGGCGCTGGGCGAGACCGGGGCCACCGAGGCCGTCTGCTATCTCGCCGACCTGCCGGTCAAGGACTGCGACGCCTACTGGCGCATGCGCCATGCCAGCGAGGCCGCCCAACACGCCGTCTACCGCTTCGACCAGCTCAAGAGCAAGAAGGACGACGACAAGAAGCCGTTGCGCCGTCTGGTCTTCGACCGCGCCCAACGGCGCGAGTCGGCCAAGTACCGGCAGGGCGTGGACGACGGCCAGGCCGTCGCCGCCGGGGTGGCCCTGGCCCGCGACCTGGGCAATCTGCCCGGCAACGTCTGCACCCCCGCCTACCTGGCCGATCAGGCCCGCAAGCTCGGGCGCGGGCACAAGAACGTGAAGGTCACGGTCCTGGAACAAAGGGACATGGAAAAACTCGGCATGGGCGCCCTGCTCTCGGTCGCCCGCGGCAGCCGCCAGCCTCCCAAGCTCATCAGCGTCGAATACAGCGGCGGCAAGAAGGGCGACAAACCCTTCGTGCTGGTCGGCAAGGGGGTGACCTTCGATGCCGGCGGCATTTCCATCAAACCCGCCCAGGCCATGGATGAAATGAAGTTCGACATGTGCGGAGCGGCCAGCGTGCTGGGCACCCTGCACGCGGTCATCGCCCTGGGCCTGCCCATCAATGTCGTCGGCGTCGTGCCCAGCAGCGAGAATCTGCCCGACGGCGACGCCAACAAACCCGGTGACATCGTCACCAGCCTGTCCGGCCAGACCGTCGAGGTCCTCAATACCGACGCCGAGGGCCGCTTGCTGTTGTGCGATGCGCTGACCTACGCCGAGCGCTTCGAGCCCAAGACCGTCATCGACATCGCCACGCTCACCGGCGCCTGCGTCGTGGCCCTGGGCAAGCACGCCAGCGGCCTGTTCACCAACCACGCGCCCCTGGCCAAGGAACTGCTCGAGGCCGGCACCCGCAGCGGCGATCGCGCCTGGGAGCTGCCGCTGTGGGAGGACTACCAGGACCAGCTCAAGAGCAACTTCGCCGACATGGCCAACATCGGCGGTCCCCAGGCCGGTGCCGTCACCGCCGCCTGCTTCCTGTCGCGCTTTACCAAGGGCATGAAGTGGGCACACCTGGACATCGCCGGCGCGGCCTGGGACCAGGGCGCCAACAAGGGGGCCACCGGCCGGCCGGTCACGCTGCTGACGCAGTACCTGCTGCGCCACGCCGGGCGACGGTGATGGGGGTCGCAATGGCGCACCGCAGACGGGCGAAAGCGGTGGCATGACCCGCGTCGACTTTTATATATTGGAAAGTGCCGCGCCGGATGCCGGGGCACTGGTGGCCTGCCGGCTGGCCGAGAAGGCCTACGGCCTGGGCCACCGGGTCTACATCCACGCCGACGACGGCGCCAGCGCCCGGGAGCTCGACGAGCTGCTGTGGACCTATCGCGCCGGCAGCTTCGTGCCCCACGGTCTGTACGACCCGCAGGCCGAGCCCGCCCCGGCGCCGGTGCTGATCGGCGCCGAAGAGGGCCCGGAGGGCCACGCCGACGTGCTCATCAACCTGGCGGGCGAGGTGCCGATGTTCTTCAGTCGCTTCGAGCGTGTCGCCGAGGTGATCTCCGGCGACGCCGAGGCACGCCAGCGCGGCCGCGAACGCTTTCGCTTCTACCGCGAGCGCGGCTACGACCTGGAGACGCACAAGCTGGGCCACTGACACGCCCGGGGGCAGGCCGCGACGATGCGGATGCCGCCGAGCCAAGCCGGGACGGGCGCCCCCCATCGCCCGAGGATGCACGCGAGATGGCGAGCCAATCCAACAACTCGAGCGGCAACCAGGGCGAGCAGGATCCCCTGCTGGAGGCGCTGGAGTCGATCAAGCACCTGCTCGACCAAAGCGAGCTGCCGGGCAACGGCGCCGGGGGCTCGAACGCCGGCCCGGCCGCGGCCAAAAGCGGTGCGGCCCCCGCCCAACCGGCCAATAAGCCGGCCCAGCGGCGCGGCGGCGGCGCACCGGCCCGCCCGGCGCCCGCGCCGGCCAGCTCCGGCGAGCTCGACCTGCCCGTGCTCGAGGAGGTGGTCCTGCCGGGCCAAATGGGCGAGAACGCAGACCCGGCCGCGCTGACCAAGGCCCTGCGCCAGCTGCAGGACGAGCTCGGGCGCAGCATCGATCAGACCCTCCAACAGGCCGCGACCCAAATCTCCGCGCGCCTCAAGCAGGAGCTCCAGCAGCGCATCGAGGCCATCATCAAGGGCCTCGAATAGGCGAACATCGCCCAGCGCTCGGGTATAATCACCGCCCAGAGTTGAACCCGGCCAGCGGCCAGTCCCGGCCCGCTGGCCTTTTTGCGTAACCGAGCCAGCGATCGAACCGATATCGACCATGGACAAGACCTACGACCCGCAAGCCATCGAGCAATCCTGGTACGCGACCTGGGAGTCGCGCGGCTACTTCGCCCCGCGCGGCGGCGAGCGCCCGTTTTGCATCATGATCCCCCCGCCCAACGTGACCGGCAGCCTGCACATGGGCCACGCCTTTCAGGACACGATCATGGACGCGCTGGTCCGCTTCCACCGCATGTGCGGCGACGACACGCTGTGGCAGGCCGGGACCGACCACGCGGGCATCGCCACGCAAATGGTGGTCGAGCGCCAGCTCAACGCCGAGGGCAAGACGCGCCACGACCTGGGCCGCGAGGCCTTCATCGAGCGCGTCTGGCAGTGGAAGGGCGAGTCGGGCGGGACCATCACCGGCCAGCTGCGGCGCATGGGCAGCTCGCTGGACTGGTCGCGCGAGCGTTTCACCATGGACGAGGGCCTGTCGGCGGCCGTGCGCGAGGTGTTCGTCCAGCTCTACGACGAAGGGCTCATCTATCGCGGCAAACGCCTGGTCAACTGGGACCCGGTCCTGCACACGGCGGTCTCCGACCTGGAGGTCGTCTCCCAGGAAGAGACTGGCCACCTGTGGCACCTGCTCTATCCGCTGAGCGACGGCTCGGGCCACCTCGTGGTCGCCACCACCCGCCCGGAGACCATGCTCGGCGACAGCGCCGTGGCCGTCCACCCGGACGACGAACGCTATCGCCACCTGGTCGGCAGGACCATCGCCCTGCCGCTGGTGGACCGCGAGATCCCCATCGTCGCCGACGAGTACGTCGACCCCGAATTCGGCACGGGCTGCGTCAAGATCACCCCCGCCCACGACTTCAACGACTACGAGATGGGCAAGCGCCACGACCTGCCGCTCATCAACGTACTCACCGTCGATGCCTGCATGAACGAGGCGGTCCCGGAAAAGTACCGCGGCCTGGACCGCTACGAGGCTCGCGATGTCATCGTCCACGACCTCAAGGAGCTGGACCTGCTGGAGAAGATCGAGGACCACAAGCTCATGGTCCCGCGCGGCGACCGCTCCGGCGCCGTGGTCGAGCCCTTCCTCACCGACCAGTGGTTCGTGAAGATCGCCCCGCTGGCCGAGCCGGCCGTGCGCGCCGTGGAAAACGGCGACATCCGGTTCGTGCCGGACAACTGGAAGAACACCTATTTCGAGTGGATGCGCAACATCCAGGATTGGTGCATCTCGCGCCAGATCTGGTGGGGACACCGTATCCCGGCCTGGTACGACGAGACCGGCAACCTCTATGTCGGTCACAGCGAGCAGGCCGTGCGCGAAAAACACGGCCTGGGCGCCGACATTCAATTGCGCCAGGACGAGGACGTGCTCGATACCTGGTTCTCCTCGGCCCTGTGGCCCTTCTCGACCCTGGGCTGGCCCGAGCGCACGGCCGAGCTCGAGCGCTTCTATCCGACCAGCGTCCTGGTCACGGGCTTTGACATCATCTTCTTCTGGGTCGCGCGCATGATCATGATGGGCCTGAAGTTCATGGGCGAGGTGCCGTTTCGCGAGATCTACATCCACGGCCTGGTGCGAGACGCCCACGGCCAGAAGATGTCCAAGTCCAAGGGCAACGTCCTCGACCCCATCGACCTTATCGACGGCATCACGCTCGATGATCTCGTCGCCAAGCGCATCAAGGGCCTCATGCAGCCGGAGATGGCCCCGCGCATCGAGAAGGCCACGCGCAAGGAATTCCCGGAGGGCATCCCGGCCTACGGCACCGACGCCCTGCGCTTTACCTTCGCCGCGCTGGCCTCCACCGGCCGCGACATCAATTTCGACCGCGGCCGCATCGAGGGCTATCGCAACTTCTGCAACAAGCTGTGGAACGCCGCGCGCTACGTGTTGATGAACACCGAGGGCCAGGACTGCGCACAGCAGGCCGACGCGGGCGTCGAGCTCAGCCAGGCCGACCGCTGGATCCTCTCGCGCCTGCAGCACGCCATCGGCGAAGTGCGCGAGGCGATTGCCGGCTATCGCCTGGACCTGGCCGCCCAGACCATTTACGAGTTTACCTGGAACGAGTACTGCGACTGGTACCTGGAACTGTCCAAACCGGTGCTCAACAGCGCCCAGAGCACGCCCGAGGCGCTGCGCGGCACACGGCGCACCCTGGTGCGGGTCCTGGAGGCCCTGCTGCGCCTGGCCCACCCGATCATCCCCTTCATCACCGAGGAGATCTGGCAGCGGGCGGCGCCCCTGGCCGGCGTCGAAGGCGAGACCATCATGCTGCGCCCCTACCCCGCAATCGACCCGGCCCTGCAGGACCCGGCGGCCGAGGCGAACATGCAATGGGTCATGGACTTCATCCTCGGGGTACGCAAGATCCGCAGCGGCATGGACATCAAGCCGGGCAAGCCCCTGCCCGTGCTGCTGAGCGACGGCTCGGCCGCCGACCGCGAGCGCCTGGACGCCTATCGCAACTACCTGGAGAGCCTCGCCCGCCTGGAGTCCGTCACCTGGCTCGAGCCCGGCGCCCCCGCGCCGGAGTCCGCCACCGCCCTGGTGGGCGACCTGCAGATCCTCATCCCCATGGCGGGGCTCATCGACAAGGAAGCCGAAAGCGCCCGGCTCGGCAAGGAACTCGACAAGCTCGCCCGCGATATCGAGCGCGGCGAAGCCAAGCTGGCCAACCCCCAGTTCGTCGACCGTGCCCCCGCCGAGGTCGTGGACAAGGAACGCGAGCGCGTCGGCTCGCTGCGGGCGGCCCGTGAGCGCCTCAGCGAGCAGCTGGCGCGCATCGCCCGCCTATAGGGCCCGCGCCTTCCGGCGCGACCCGGCCCGGGCGGGCCCGTCGGCGTCCGGGCGGGCGGCGCTGGCCGCACGCCGGTCCCGCGACAATTTAAAGGTATGTCATAAAGTTCCGATATACTCCGGTGAACCCCCGCCCCAGGCGGGAACGGCCCACGGCGCCCGGGCCGAGGAGCAGCGCAGGCGCCTATCAGGGCCCGCTCGGCAAGCACCGGCGGGCGTCTTCGGCTATCATGTTAACGAGAATTGTCGTCCACGGGGCCCCGCGACGGGCCGCCGCCCGCAGCGCGCAAGGAAGGCACGAGGTCACCCCCCAATGACCAACATTGTGATCATTGACGATCAGTTCACCAGTCGCGAGGTCCTGAGCCGGCTCGTGGAGACCCTCGAAGAGCGGATTGAGGTACACGCCTTTGCCGATCCGCTGGCCGCCCTGGAGTGGAGCGGCGACCACGATACCGATTTGGTGCTCACCGATTACAAGATGCCGCAGATGGACGGCATCACCTTCACCCGCCGATTTCGCGCGCTCGAGCACTGCGCCGATGTCCCGGTCATCATGGTCACCTGCATCGAGGACAAGGAGGTGCGCTACCAGGCGCTCGAGTCCGGCGCGACGGACTTTCTCACCAAGCCCATCGATCATCACGAGTGCCGGGCGCGGGTGCGCAACCTGCTTACCCTGCGCCGCCAACAGCAGATCATCAAGGACCGCGCCCATTGGCTGGAACGCCAGGTCGACGAGGCCACCCGGGCGCTGCGCATCCGCGAGCAGGAGACCCTGCTGCGCCTGGCCAAGGCCGGCGAGTACCGCGACGAGGAGACGGGCAATCACGTCGTTCGCATGGCGCGCTATTCGCGCCTGATCGCCGGGGCCCTTGGCCTGGCTCCCAGCGAGTGCGAGGTCATCGAGTCCGCCGCCCCCATGCACGACATCGGCAAGATCGGCATCCCCGACAGCATCCTGCTCAAGCCGGGCAAGCACACGCCCGACGAGTTCGCCGTCATGAAGCAGCACACGCTCATCGGCTACGAGATCCTCAAGGAGAGCCCGTCCAAGTATCTGCAGATGGGCGCGGTCATCGCCCTCGGCCACCACGAGAAGTTCGACGGCAGCGGCTATCCCTACGGCCTGGCCGGGGAGGCCATCCCGCTGGCAGCGCGAATCGTGGCGGTGGCCGATGTCTTCGATGCCTTGAGCTCCGTGCGGCCCTATAAGCGCGCCTGGTCGCTGCAGGACTCGATCGACCACATCCGCCGCCTGCGCGGCAGCCACTTCGACCCCGAATGCGTCGATGCCTTCATGGGCCAATTGGACAAGGTCATCGATATTCACGATCGCCTGCGCGACGAACCGGTCAGGCGTTACAAGTAGCCCATGACCATGGACACCGAACAACGCGCCGCCCCCCGAGACGGTCTCGTCCACCGTCTGCGAGGGCGCTGCGCCCGGTGCCCGGGCCGCGAGCACGAACAGGCCCTGCTGCGCCTCGTGCTCGGCACCGCGGCCCTGCTCTACCTGCTGCTGCCCTACACCGGCTTCATCGGCGCTCGGGCGTATCCAACCGCCCTCGAGGTCGTCGGCGCCTACCTGGGATTCGCGCTCGTCATGCTGGCGAGCGTCGTTGCCTGGCCCCGAGCGGCGGTCGCCCGGCGCATCATCGGTCTGGCCGTCGACCTGGGCACCCTGTCGTACGTGATGTACCTGACCGGCGGCCTCGGCGCCGCGCTCTACCCGCTGTACCTGTGGATCACTGTCGGCAACGGCTTTCGCTACGGCCTGCCCTACCTCATCGCCGGGGCGGCCCTGAGCGTCCTGGGTTTTGCCGCGGTCGTGGCGACATCGAGCTTCTGGCACTCGCAGCTGTATCTGTCGGCCGGGCTGCTCATCGCCCTGGTCGTCCTGCCCCTGTACGTGAGCCTGCTCATCCGCCGGCTCAACGAAGCGGCGAGGCGCGCCGAGGTGGCCAACCAGTCCAAGAGCCGCTTCCTGGCCAACATGAGCCACGAGCTGCGTACCCCGCTCAACGGCATCATCGGCATGAGCGACCTGCTGCTGGAGACGCCGCTCAATCGCGAGCAAAAGGAATTTGCGGCCACCATCAACTATTCGGTCTATGCCCTGCTGTCGCTGATCGAGAACATCCTCGACATATCCAGGATCGAGGCGGGCAAGCTCGTCATCGAGGATACCGAGTTCGACCTGCACGGCCTGCTCAACGGGATAGCCCGCATGCTGCGGCCCCAGGCCGCCGACAAGGGCCTGGCGCTGGACCTGAACATCGCCCCGGACCTGCCCTATCTGCTGCGCGGCGATCCCCATCACCTGCGCCAGGTGCTGATCAACCTCATCAGCAACGCATTGAAATTCACCGAACAGGGCCGGATAGAACTGCGGGTCCGGCGCCGGGCCGCCGAGGCCGACCGCGTAACGATCCGCTTCGAGGTCGCCGACACCGGTATCGGCATTCCCGCCGAGGCCCTGGACAAGATCTTCGACAGTTTCACCCAGGCGGACGAGTCCGCCACCCGGCGCTATGGCGGCACCGGGCTCGGCACCGCGATCTCCAAGCAACTCGTCGAGCTCATGGGCGGGCGCATCGGCGTGGACAGCCGCCACGGGGAAGGCAGCACCTTCTGGTTCGAGCTGGCGTTCGCAAGCCAGCGGGCGCTGCGCGAGGGTCTGGAGCGCCTGGAGCACACCCGTGCATTGCTGGTCTCCGGCGCCGACAGCGCGCGCGCCCAGCTCGAGGACTACCTCAAGACCTGGGGCGTGGAGGTCGACGTGGTCGCGACGGCCAGCGAGGCCTGTGCCCGGGCCGAGACGATGCACGGCATCGGCCGCCCCTTCCACGCCATCATCGTCAACAAGTCACTGCTCGATATCGACGCCGCGCAGTTCGCCGAGACCTTGCGCGGCAAGGCCCTGCTGATCGACAGCACGCTCCTGCTGGTCTGTGCGGGCGTCGACGAACACACGGCCGCCGAGCTGACGTCCAAGGGCTATTCCGGCGTGCTCGACGCGCCGCCCGACAAGACGCTGCTGTTCAACGCCCTGCATGCCTCGCCGCTCACCGAGCCGAACGAGGGCGACGACGTGGTCAACATCGGCCGCCACCACGGGCGGCGTCGCCAACCCGTCAAGGTCCTGGTGGCCGAAGACAATCCGACGAATCAGAAGGTCATCGCCAAGATATTGGATCGCGCCGGCTACGAGGCGCAGGTCGTCGCCAACGGTGAACAAGCCCTCGACCGCCTGGAGCGCACGGACTACGACCTGCTCATCCTGGATATGCACATGCCGATCCTCGGCGGCATCCAGACGGCCAAGCTCTACCGCTTCATGTACCCGGACAAGGCCGACTTGCCGATCGTCATCCTCACCGCCAACGCCACCACCGAGGCCAAGCGCGAGAGCGACGAGGTCGGAGTCGACGCCTATCTGACCAAACCGGTGGAGACCAAGACGCTGCTGGACGTCGTCCACAGCCTGACCGAAGGCAAGGCCCCGCGCGGCGCACCGCTCACGGAAGGCGCGGCGGCGAGCGCGGAGACCCAACGCGAGGGCGCGCCCGTGCTGAACCGTGCCGTGCTCAACGATCTCGAGGCGCTGGGCTACGGCAGCGACTTTCTGAGCGACCTGATCCAGGGATTCGTGCGCGATGGCCGCTCACTCATCGAGGACATGAACACGGCCCTCGAGGCGAGGCGCTACTCGAGCGTCAAGGAACTGGCACACGCGCTCAAGGGCAACGCGGGCAGCGTTGGTGCGATAGACCTGTACAAGGCCTGCCACCACGTCGAGCGCATCGACCGCGACGCGCAGGCACAGGCCTACCGGGATGCCGTCGATAGCATCGAACGGGAGTTCCTGCGGGCCTGTACCGCGCTGAAGGACTACGCCGAGGAACGCAAGACGGACCTGGGGTGAGCGGCCGGCACGGCGCTCAGGCGACGTGCTGCGCGCGTCCCGCGGGCGGCGCCTCGGCGGTGGACAGGCGATTTTGCGCACCGACCAGCCGCTCCATCATACGCAGGTCCCTGGGGCCGAGCGCCAGCGCGGCCTCGACCCAGATCCGCGCGATGTCCATGAGCTCGCGATGGGTCACGGGGCGACACCGCTGCCGCGCCCGCTGCACCGCCAGGTGCCCGTTGCGCGCCTTGGCATGGCGCCGGATGTAGGACCGTACCGCCTGCTCGCCCTGCCCGTCCTCGGCCAGGACATCGACCACCCCTAACTCGTGGAGTTCCTCGGCGCCGTAGAGCCGGCCGCTGAGTATCAACCGTTCGGCCCGTGCCGCGTCGAGACGGCGCGCGAGCAGGCTGTAGGCCCCCATGCCGGGAAACAGATTGAACAGGATCTCCGGCAGCCCCAGCCGGGCACCGCGTTCGGCCACCAGCACGTGGCTCGACAGCGCGGCCTCGAACCCACCCCCCAGGGCGCTGCCTTGCACGAGGGAGATCGTCGTCAGGGGCAAGCCCAGGTTGATGGCATTGGGGTAGAGGACGTCGATACAGGCCGCCGCGTAGTCCAGCAGCGCCGCGCGATCGCCCGCCGCGATGAGCGCCTTGAACCGTTCCAGATCACCGCCCAGATTGAACACCCCCTCGGTCTTCGAGCCGAGCACGAGGTAGTCGATCGCCGGCGCGCGGTCGCCCGGCTCGAAGCGCGCGGCCACGTCCCTCTGGAGGCGGCGGATACTGCGCAGCAGGGTCGGCGTGAAGCAGGGCCGGGGGTTGGCCTGCATGTAATACCAGACGGCGCGCGCCCGGCTGTCGTAGTACGCGTCCAGCTGATCGTAACGGGCAAAAGGCTCCACATACTCCGTCGTATTGGCGTCCATTGCGAATCCCTCCTTGTCGAAGACATGATGCGCCGGGCCGGACCAACGGGGACATCGCCCGCGCGGGGGCGCACCGACATCCGGGCACGCAGGGACTGCGAGCCGCCGGCGCCGTGGCACACACCCACCGTGCCGACCGTCGGGGCAGATGGCGAGAGCCGCGGCCGATCCGGCTGGACCGGCGCAACGCCCGGCGCCCGATCCAGCCCGCGACCGGCTGGGCGGACACCTCTGCGCATCCGTGATTTCAACGGCCTGAGGGAGTAGTTATAGACAAGCTCGCGTCCGGCGGCAGGACTTGAGCCAAAAACCGCGACCTGGGTCGCCGAATTCGATTCAGCGGGACTGCCCGCCGGGCCACCCGGGACTTGGCGGACGGCCCGAGGCGGCCGCGGGCACCGTCACTGGCCGGACAAGTGCATCACCAGCTGTACGATGCCGATGAGCGCCAGGACGAACAGGGTGACGAAGGCCAGCCCGATGATGATGTAGTGCGAGGGCTTGCCGTGCTGGAAATCCCGTTCGCGGTTGCGGTTGCTCTGCACCCCCAGGAAGGAGGCCACGACGCTGGCCACGACCTGCCAAAAGTTCAGGGTCGGTTTCTGTTGTTCTGACACGATGCCACCTCGATCACGACGTTCGAGCCGCCATGATACCACGTCCCACCACCGCCACCGCGGCGGACCGGCGCTCAGACCCGCTCGAGCTCGCGGGCCATACGCCGCCCCTGGGACTCGTCCACGCGGTAGAGCAACAGGGCCCCGGCAATGAACAGCACCACGACGGCGAGGATCGCCAGGCGCGGGCTGCCCGTGGTCAGGCTGACCACGCCCATCAGCGCGGGTCCCAACACGGCGGCGAACTTGCCGAGCATGTTGTAAAAACCGAAGAACTCGGCCGACTTGTCCGCCGGGATCAGGCGCGCGTAGAACGAGCGGCTCAGGGACTGCACACCGCCCTGGACCAGGCCGACGACGATGGCCAGGGCGTAGAACTCCCACACCGCCTGCATCGAATAGGCGAACACCGTCACGGCGATATAGACGCCGATCCCGATGAGGATCCCGGTCTTGGCCCCCAGGCGCTCGCCGAGAAAACCGAAGCCCACGGCGGCGGGAAAGCCGACGAACTGGGTGATCAGCAAGGCCGTGATCAGGCTGTCCTGGGGAAAGCCCAAGGCCATGCCGTAATCGACAGCCATGCGCACGATGGTATCCAGCCCGTCGATATACAGCCAATAGGCGATCAGAAACGTGAACACCACGCGCAGGCGGCGCACCTGGTGGAAGGTCGCCGCGAGTTGGCGAAAGCCCGCGCCCACCGCCGCCCAACCCGCCGCGCGGGCGCGCCGGGGCTCGCGCACGAATACGATGAGCGGGACCGAAAAGACCGCCCACCAGATGGCCACGCTGACGAACGAAAGACGCACCGCGCTCGCCGCATCGGCCAGACCGAAGACCTGCGGCCACAAGGTCATGGCCACGTTGAGCGCGAAGAGCAGCCCCCCACCGAGGTAGCCCAGCGCGTAGCCCAGGGCCGAGACCTGGTCGAGCCGCCCCTCGCCGGCCACGTCGACGATGAGCGAGTCGTAGAAGACGTTCGCCCCCATGAAGCCCACGACAGCCAGCCCGTAGAGGGTCGCGGCCAGGGCCCATTCGCCGCGCCCGACCAGATACAGGGCGCCGGTCATGGCAATGCCCAGCACGGCGAAGGACAGCAGCATTCGCTTCTTGGCCCCGCCGCGATCGGCAATGGCCCCCAGCACGGGTGCGATGAATACGATGACCAGGCTCGCCATCGAGTTGGTAAGCCCCAACTGGAAGGTGCTGACGGAGACGTCGTTGCCCGCGCTCCAGAAATCCTTGAAGAATACGGGGAACAGGCCCGACATCACCGTGACGGCGAACGCCGAATTGGCCCAGTCGTAGAGGGCCCAGGAGACGATGCGCCGCCGCGGCGACACCTCTGCTTGCGTATTCATGGGGCCTGAGATTACCACATAGGCCTGCCTCGAAGTGGGGCACCAGAGCGCGCGGTCTCAGGCCTCGCCCTCCTCCGCCGGCTCGACGGTCTCCGCCAGCGCCACCGCGGTCGCCGGCAAACGCAGCGACACGGCGAAGGTGACCGCAACCACCAACGCCCCCAAGACGAACAGCGCACCGCCGGGCGAAGCCCCGCCCATGGCGGCCAGGGAATAGATCCCCGTGCCCACCACCATCGCCAGATTCTCGAAGAAGTGCTGGACCGCGACCACCGCGCCGCTGCCGATGCTCCGGTGGCCGATATCCTGCAGCGCGGCATTCAGGGGCACCATGAACAAGCCGCCGAACAGGCCCACCAGCAGGAGCAGCAGGCGAGTGTGTTCGATGTCCTTCGCCGCGCTGAGCACGACGACACAGGCTCCCATGGCGTAGGCGGCCAGACGCGCCCGACGCAGGTGGGACAAGGGAATGAGCCGGGTCGCGAGCAGCGTACCCAGGGCCACGCCGATGGCGATATAGACCATGAGCACGGCGATGTCGGCGCTGTCGTCCAAACCCAGCACCACGGGCGCCCAGGCGGCCAAGACCACGCGCAGCACGGCGGCCGAGCCCCAGAACACACCTACGCCGAGGGCCGCGACGCGGGCCTTGCGGTCGGCCAGCAGCGCACTCGTCATTCGCCGGAAATTGGCGAACACAGGCGGCCACTCGTGCAGAGTCGGCGGCCCGCCGCGGATGAACAGGGCGGCCAGCGCCGAGGCAACGTACAGGACGAGCGCCGCCGCCACGGCCAGGGGGATACTCTCGTCGGCGATCAGCCCGCCGCAGACGCTGCCCAGGAGGACGGCGACAATGGTCAAGCCCTCGATCCAGCCGTTGGCGCGCACCAATTGGTCGGCATCGAGCAGCTCAGGCAGGATGCCGTATTTCGCCGGCGCATAGAGGGCAGCCCCCGCGCCCACGACACCATAGGCGAGTAGCGGATCGGCCCCGGCCAACATCATGCCGGCGCCGATGGCCTTGACCGCGTTCGCCGAGCTCAGCACGCGTGACTTGGGCCGACTGTCGGCATAGGGCCCGACCCAAGGGGCGAGTACGACGAAGGCAACCAGGAAGGCCGCCTGGATGGCCGACAGATACCACGGCTGGGGATGGCTCTGGCTCATGGCCATCGCCACCGCGGTGAACAACAGGGCGTTGTCGGCAAAGGCCGTGAGGAACTGGGCGAACAGCAGGGTGCGCACGTGGCGGGGCATGAAGCGAGCTCCTGTTGGGCGGGCGTCGGCGCAGCGGCACCGCCGCCAAGGAGGCCTTTGTACCAGACTAAATTGTCGTATTTGTGTCATCGCCATCGGCGAGCGCGAACCCCGCCGCCAATAAAAAGGCCCGCACCCCGGAAGGGTGCGGGCCTGGGAGACGGCGATTGGGCCCGGTGTTAGCGGCCGTGCTCCACACTATCGCGGGCGGCCTGCGCCGCCTCGGCCGCATCGGCGGCCATCTCGGCCGGCGCGATATCCTCGCGGGCGCTGACGAAGTCCGCAAACGCCTCGTTGTCGCCGAGCGTATCGATGCGCGTGTCGTGGACATCGTTGGGCATGTTCGCCCAGCCCTCGCCCCAGATGCTGTTGTGGTCGGCCCAGGCCGCGGGGGCCGCCATCAGGGCACCGGTCAGGGCCAGGCCCAGGACGGTGAGCTTCGGGGTCTTGGACTTCGACTGCTTGGTCATCATGTGCGTACTACCTCCTCTATTGGACAATCGCACGTTGGAAAAAGGCGTGATGCCTTGGCTCGGGGATATCAACGTCCCCGTATCGCTCCGCCCGGCTCCGGGCGTTCGAATTCCGGCGGCTCGATCTCCGGGCGTTCGGGACGCTCGGGCTCGGGGCGCTCCAGTTCGGGCAGCCGGCTGTCGGGCTGGCCGGGCTCGGATTGACGCAGGCGTTCACGCACCGCACGCCGCTGCTGCGGACTCAACTGCTCCCAGCGCTGGCGCAGCGCCTGGCGGCGCTCCGGGGGAAGGCTGCGAAACCACTCCCAGCGCTCGCGGATCCGCTTCTGCTCGGCAGGCGGCAGCTGCCGGTAGCGCTCGAAGCGCGTTCGGATCCGCTCGCGCTCCTCAGGGCTGAGCTGCTTCCAGCGCTGCAGGCGCTCGCGGGACTCGCGGCGCTGCGCCGGGCTCATGTGCTGCCAGCGCTCGGCGCCGCGCAGCAGACGCTCACGCCGGGCCTCGGGCAACCGATCCCAGCGATCGGCAAACGGCTGTAGGATCCTCTGCTGTTCGCTGCTGAGCCGATTCCAATCGTGGTCGGCGGCCCGCAGTGCGCCGGCCGGTGCCGCTGTGAAGACCGCCAGCAGCGCCAGGGCCCGTAGAAATCGTCTATTCATAATCGTCATGCCCCACTCGGTCTGTCTTGCTCAGCTTCGGCGCCGTCGCGCGCTCCAAGCGCGCCGCTTCCCCCGGCCGGGGCGAACGCAGAGCCAGGGGGTCAACCCAGTGGCCGTCGTCCGTGGTAAAGCGGCCCAGGAACTCCACCAGCTCCGCGCTGGGCCTATCCTGTGCGGCACTGGCCGGCCCGCCCGTCGCCCCCGCCAGGGCGAACAGCAAGGGCACGGCCCAGGCAAGCGGCTGCCTCCCTGCCCGCCCCATCGTCCCTTTAGCCGGCACGCTTGCGGTTCTCCTGCAGCCATTCATAAAAATCGAGGTCGCGATAGAACTCCAGCGAGTTCTTGGACGTCAGCAGTTCCAGATCCACCGCCCTCGCCGGCGGGACCGGCCGATGGCCCGGATGCCATAGCAGCACCGCCACCAAAGCCGCGCCGGCCAATGCCAACCCGCCCGCCGCGGCCCCCGCCAGCCGCGGGTGTCCGCCCGACAGGAGGCCGGCCCGCCAGGCGCGCCGCCCCGCGGCCCGTACGGCCCGCCGGCGCGCCTGGCGCAGGCGATCGGCCGTCTCGGCATCGAGCGGGGCGCCTTGCTCCAGGGCCTGGCGCGTGCGCTCGACGAAGGCCGCGTTGTCCTCGTTGCGATTCATGGCGCGTGTTCCTCCAGCTGTTCGCGCAGTGCATGGACGGCGCGCGAGTAGTGGGTCTTCACACTCCCCTCGCTGATCCCCATGGCCCGTGCCGTCTCCGCCACGTCCAGTCCCTCCCAGGCGCGGAGCAGGAAGACCTGCTGCTGGCGCAGCGGCAAGCGGCGCAGGGCCCGCTCCAGGGCCTCGGCAAAACGCCCCTGGGCGTGCTCGCCCGCCGGGCCGGCGCCGCGCTCGTCCGCCACCGCCTCCAGCGGATCGCCCGGCTCGTCCTGCGTCGTACCCAACCAACCGAAGACGCGGCGGCGCACCTGCTGGCGCCGGTACCAGTCCCGGATGCGGCTTTGCAGGATGCGGTGGAACAGCGGACCCCACTCGGCGGGCTCGCGGTCGGCATAGCGCCTGGCCAGTGCCAACATCGCATCCTGGACGACGTCCAAGGCCTCCTCGCGACTGCCGGTCGCCAGCCGGGCCATTCGAAACGCACGGCGCTCGGCACCGGCGAGAAAGCCGTCCAGGGTCTCGCCTGACCGCGGCGCCTTGGCTCCCACGCTATCTACCTCTCCCGTTCAGGCCGCCCCGGCAGACGCCCGCCGGGGCCCTGAAATATCTCGCGTCCGGACAGTTTCCGGCGCCTTTGCAGATGAATAACGCAGGGACTGGCATTCGGTTGACAGCCAATGGCGGAAAATTTGAAGAGAGTCGGCCGCGGCCGCGCTCAGGCCGCGGGCTCTTGCTGGAGCAGGCGCTGGCTGACGATACCGGCCAGGGTCAGCCCGAACAGGGCCGGCAGATAACTGACCGTGCCGTTGACCGCGCGCGGGCGCCCGCAGCTCACCGGCTCGGGCGGGCGCGGGGGCCGCGGGGCCTCGGTCGAATAGACGGCCAGCACACCCCGGCCCACGCCCCGTCGGCGCAGGCGCTTTCGCATCTGGCGCGCCAGGGTGCAGACCTCGGTGTCGAACAGGTCGGCGACGCGCACGCGCGTCGGGTCAAGCTTGCCCCCGGCCCCCATGCTCGAGGCGACCGGCACACCGGCCCGCCAGGCCTGTTCGACCAGGCCGGCCTTGGCACCGAGGCTGTCGATGGCATCGATGAGGAAATCGTAACCGCCGGCCAACAGGGTGGGCAGGTCCTCGCCGCGGACGAACTCTTCGATGAGTTCGAGCTCACACGCGGGGTTGATCCCGTGGATACGTTCGGCCATGACCCGGCACTTCTTCTCGCCCACGGTCGAGGCCAGGGCCACGAGTTGACGATTGGCGTTGGAGGCACTGACCACGTCGTGGTCGGCGAGCGTGAGCCGGCCCACGCCCATGCGCGCCAGCGCCTCGGCGGCATAGGAGCCGACGCCGCCCAGCCCGGCGACGAGCACGCGCGCACCGCGCAGGCGTGCCAGGCCCTCGTCACCGACGAGGATGTGGGTGCGCTCGAACAGGGGGTCAATGGTGTCGTTCATGGCTCGTCTCGGCTGCGCCGCGAGGCCGCCGGTCTCAGACGGGCAGCCCGAACACGGTTCGGGCGTTGTCGGTGGTCCGGCGGGCCAGGTCCGCGGGCTCCTCGCCCCGCAGCTCGGCCAGCGCCGCCAGGACCTCGGGCAGATAGGCCGGGCTGTTGCGCTCGCCGCGATGGGCCGCGGGCGGCAGGTCCGGCGAGTCGGTCTCCAGCACCAATGACTCGAGCGGCAGCTCGGCCGCCAGGGTGCGCAGCTTGCGGGCCCGCGAATAGGTCATCGCGCCCCCGAAGCCCAGCTTGAAACCCAGCCCGATGTACTGCTCGGCCTGCTGGCGGCTGCCGTTGAAGGCATGCACGGTGCCGCCCACCAGGCCAGAGCGGCGCAGGCGGGCCAGGACCTCATCGTGCGCCTTGCGCACGTGCAGGATCACCGGCAACCCGGCGTCGCGCGCAATGGCGAGCTGGGCCTCGAACAAGGGCAGCTGGCGTTCACGGTCGAGCCCGCGCAGGTGGAAGTCCACACCGATCTCGCCGATCGCCACGGGGCGATGGCGCACGACGGCCTCGGCAAGCAGATCGACATCGCCCTCGGCGTGCTCGTCCAGGAACATCGGGTGCAGGCCCAGGGCCGGGAACAGCATCGGCTCGTCGCCGGTGAGCGCCAGCAGGCGCGGCCAGGTCGCCGCGCTCACGCCCGAGACGATCATCGCCGCGATGCCCGCCTCGCGCGCCGCGGCCAGTACCGCGCAGCGGTCGACATCGAACTCGGGAAAATCGAGATGGGTCTGGGTGTCGATCAATTCCATGCCGTCGTACCGGGGAAGGACCGTCGCAGCGGACGGCAGCGGCTCGAACCGATCCGCCGGGCTCAATGCTCCCGTGTCGAGTGGAATTGTATATCGGGCCAGCGCTCCATGGTCAGGTCCAGGTTGACGCGGGTCGGCGCGATATAGGTCAGGTTGCCGCCCACGTCCAGGGCCAGGTTGTCCGAGGCCTTGGCACGGAATTCGGCGAGTTTCTTGCCATCGGCACTGTCCACCCAGCGGGCGGTGGCGACATTCACCGGTTCGAAACCGCACTCCACGCCGTATTCGTTCTGCAGGCGGAAGGCGACGACATCGAACTGCAGCACGCCCACGGCGCCGACGATGAGGTCGTTCTTGTTCAGCGGCCGGAACAGCTGCGAGGCGCCCTCCTCGCACAGCTCCTCCAGGCCCTTGTTCAGCGCCTTCATGCGCATCGGGTCGCGCAGCACCACGCGGCGGAAGAGCTCGGGGGCGAAGTTCGGCACGCCGGTGAACTTCAGGTCCTCGCCCTCGCTGAAGGTGTCGCCGATCTGGATGGTGCCGTGGTTGTGCAGGCCGATGATGTCGCCGGCATAGGCCTGCTCGACGTGCTCGCGGTCGCTGGCCATGAAGGTAATCGCGTTGCTCACCCGCACGTCCTTGCCGATGCGCACCTGGTGCATCTTCATGCCCTTGCTGTAGGTGCCCGAGCACACGCGCAGGAAGGCCACGCGGTCGCGGTGCTGGGGGTCCATGTTCGCCTGGATCTTGAACACGAAGCCGCTGAACTTCTCCTCGCTCGGCGCGACCTCGCGCGTCAAGGTCTGTCGCGGCTGGGGCGCGGGCGCGTGCTCGACGAAGTAATCCAGCAGCTCCTTGACGCCGAAGTTGTTGATGGCCGAGCCGAAGAACACGGGGGTGAGCTCGCCGGCGAGATAGGCCTGGACGTCGAATTCGTGGCTCGCGCCGCGCACCAGTTCGATCTCCTCGCGCAGCTCGCCGGCCTGGGGGCCGAGCAGCTCGTCCAGACGCGGATTGTCCAGGCCGGCGATGACCTCGCCCTCCTGCACCTTGCCGCCGTGGGTCGCGCTGAACAGGTGCACCGTATCGTCGTAGAGATGGAACACGCCCTTGAAGCCCTTGCCCATGCCGATGGGCCAGGTAATGGGCGCGCAGCGAATCTTCAGGATATCCTCGACCTCGTCCATCAGCTCGATGGGCTCGCGTCCTTCGCGGTCGAGCTTGTTGACGAAGGTCATGATGGGCGTGTCGCGCAGGCGGCAGACCTCCATGAGCTTGATGGTGCGGTCCTCGACGCCCTTGGCGCTGTCGATGACCATCAGCGCCGAGTCCACCGCAGTGAGCGTGCGGTAGGTGTCTTCGGAGAAGTCCTCGTGGCCCGGGGTGTCGAGCAGGTTGACGATACGCCCCTGGTAGGGGAACTGCATGACCGAGGAGGTCACCGAGATGCCGCGCTGCTTTTCCAGCTCCATCCAGTCGGAGGTGGCGTGTCGGGCCGCCTTGCGGCCCTTGACGGTGCCGGCCAGCTGGATGGCGCCGCCGAACAGGAGCAGCTTTTCGGTCAGGGTGGTCTTACCCGCGTCCGGATGCGAGATGATCGCAAAGGTCCGGCGCCGGGCGACTTCATCGGGCAGGGAGGCCATATCGGGAGTTCGTCGTCGCGCTGTGTAAAAGCGCCCTATTTTACACGATTCGGGAGGCCAGGCGCGCCCCGGCGACGCCGTGCCTCAGACCGATCGCGCCAGGATCAGCGCATCTTCCCGCCCGGCGGCCGTCGGGTAGTAGGCCCGGCGGGTACCGACCTCGTTGAAACCCAGGGCGTGGTACAGCCCCAGGGCCGGTTTGTTGGAGGGGCGCACCTCGAGCAGGATGGTGTCGGCCTTGTGTTCACGGGCGACCTCGAGCAGGTGTTCGAGCAGTTCCCGGCCCACGCCCTGGCCCTGGGCCTGGGGGCGCACGCACAGGTTGAGCACATGGGCCTCGCCCGCCCCCACCGACATTACGCCATAGGCCGCCACTTCGCCCTCGCGCTGATAGACCCAGCAGCAATAACCCACGTGCAGACAGTCGCGGAAGATGCCGCGGGTCCAGGGAAAATCGTAGACCCTCCGCTCGATGGCCATGACCGCGTCCAGGTCGAGCTCGGTCATGGGCCGCAGGCCGTCGCGTGCGTGTTTGACGATTGCATTCATGAGTGCCGCCTTGTAGCCGACAGCCTCGCCCGGACCGGGGCGGCGACGCCGTGAACCAGTTCAAAATGCCTTCGAATCACGTGCCCTGCCCCGGCTCGCGCAGGCGCATCGCGAACTGCAGGTCCTCCCAGGCCTTGCGCTTCTCGCGCGGCGAACGCAGCAGGTAGGCCGGATGATAGGTGACCACCACGGGCACCTGCCCCTCGCCGTAGTGAAACGCCCGCCCGCGCAGGCGCGCCAGGCTGGAGTCGGTCTTGAGCAGGTTCTGGGCCGCGATCCGCCCGACGGCCAGGATGATCTTGGGCTGCAGCAGGGCGACCTGGCGGGCCAGATAAGGCTCGCAGCAGGCCACCTCCTCGGGCCGCGGGTCGCGGTTGTTCGGCGGGCGGCACTTGAGGATGTTGGCGATGTAGACCTGTTCGCGCTTGAGCCCCATGGCCAGGAGCATGCTGTTGAGCAACTGACCGGCCCGTCCGACAAAGGGCTCGCCCTGGCGGTCCTCCTCGGCGCCCGGGGCCTCGCCGATGACCATCCACTCGGCCTGGCGGTCGCCCACGCCAAAGACCGTCTGGGTGCGGCCCCGATGCAGCTCACAGGCCGTGCAGCCGGCCACGCGCTCGGCCAGGGCCTGCCAGTCGAGCTGGTCGACCGCGGACCCGCCCGCGCCGGCCTCCACGGCGGGCACGGGCGGGGCCTCGGACACCGGCGGCGGCGCCGGCGGTTCGGCGGGCGGCGGGGCGCACGCTTGGGCGGCGGGCCCGGCCTCGACAGGGACCTCCGCCGGCGCGTCGCGCGGCTCCCAGCGCTGGATCCCCATCGCCTCGAGATACTGGCGCCGCCGGCGTTCGCTCACGGCGCCGCTCCCCTTGGCGTTCGACGAGCGCCCGCCATGGTCAAACGGCGGCGCCGGCCTGGGGATGGGCCCGCTGGACGCCGGCCATGAGCTTGTTCAGCGCGTTGACGTAGGCCTTGGCCGAGGCGATGACGATGTCGGTATCCGCTCCCTGCCCGTTGACGATGCGCCCGCCCTTTTCGATGCGCACCGTGACCTCGCCCTGGGAGTCGGTACCCGTGGTGATGTTGTTCACCGAATACAACAGGAGCTCCGAGCCGCTGGCCACGATGGCGTCGATCGCCTTGAGCGCGGCATCGACCGGCCCGCCCCCGCTGGCCTCGCCGTGGCGTTCCTCGCCGTCGACGCGCAGGGTGACCTCGGCATCGGGCGTCTCGCCGGTCTGGGAGCACACGTTCAGATAGACCAGCTTGATGCGCTCGTTGACGGTGCTGTCCAGGTTGGCATCGGTGACCAGGGCCTGCAGGTCCTCGTCGAAGATCTCGTGTTTCTTGTCGGCCAGCTCCTTGAAGCGGGCGAAGGCATCGTTCACGGCCTCGTCGGACTCGAACTCGATACCCAGCTCCTGGAGCCGGGCGCGGAAGGCGTTGCGCCCGGAGTGCTTGCCCAACACCATGCGATTGGCGCTCCAGCCGACGTCTTCGGCCCGCATGATCTCGTAGGTCTCGCGGTGCTTGAGCACGCCGTCCTGATGGATACCGGACTCGTGGGCAAAGGCGTTGGCGCCGACGATGGCCTTGTTCGGCTGCACGGCGAAGCCGGTGATGCCGGCCACCAGGCGCGAGGTCGGCACGATCTGAGTGGTGTCCAGGTCCACGTTGCAGGGAAAGACATCCTGGCGGGTACGCACCGCCATGGCCACCTCTTCCAGCGAGGCGTTGCCGGCCCGCTCGCCCAGGCCGTTGATGGTGCACTCGATCTGGCGGGCGCCGTGCAGCACGGCCGACAGCGAATTGGCCACCGCCAGGCCCAGGTCGTTGTGACAGTGCACCGAAAACACCGCCTTGTCCGCATTGGGCGTGTCGGCGATGACCCGTCCCACCATGGCACCGAACTGCTCGGGCATGCTGTAACCGACGGTATCCGGGATGTTGATGGTCGTGGCGCCGGCGTCGATGACCGCCTCGAAGATGCGGCACAGGAAGGCCAGCTCCGAACGCCCGGCGTCCTCGGCCGAGAACTCCACGTCATCGGCGTATCGGCGCGCCCGGGTGACCGCCTTGACCGCCTGCTCGACCACCTGGTCCTGGCTCATGCGCAGCTTGCGCTCCATGTGGATGGGCGAGGTGGCGATGAAGGTGTGGATGCGGGCCGAGGCGGCCTCGCGCAGCGCCTCGCCGGCCCGGTCGATGTCCTGGTCCAGGGCGCGGGCCAGCGCGCAGACCGTGCTGTCCTTGACCGCACCGGCGACCGCCCGGACAGCGTCGAAGTCGCCCGGGCTGGCGGCCGGAAAGCCCGCCTCGATGACATCGACCCGCATGCGCTCCAGGGCCCGGGCGATGCGCATCTTCTCCTCCTTGGTCATGGAGGCGCCGGGGCTCTGCTCGCCGTCGCGCAGCGTGGTATCGAAGATGATCAGTTTGTCGCTCATGTGGGGTACTCCGCTGAGAGCCCCCATTATGGCACGGGGCCAGCAGGCAACTGAACCGACGTCCGCGGGAGCGGGCCGCCGGGGTTCAATCCTCGCCGCCGGACGCCCCCGGCTCGCCCTCGCCGGGCGGCTTGTCGGGCGACCGCGTCCCGGCCTGGGGCTTGCGGTGCGCCCGGCGCTGGCGCAGCTGCACCAGCGTCAATACCGGCCCCGACAGGGCATAGAGCAGGAACACGCTGAACAGCACCAGCGGCGGGTCCAGGGAGATGAGGACCAGGATGGCCACGGCCAGGAGGATGGCGACGAAGGGGACCTTGCCCTTGAAATCGATGCCCTTGAAGCTGTGGTAGCGGATGTTGCTGACCATCAGCAGCCCGGCCAGGACCGTCAGGCCCAGGGCGATCAGGTTCATGGGCAGCGCCGGCGAGGCGTAAATGGTCCCCACCCATACCAGACCGGCAAGGATGGCCGCCGCCGAGGGACTCGCCAGGCCCTGGAAGTAGCGCTTGTCGGCGATGCCGACCTGGGTATTGAATCGCGCCAGGCGCAGCGCGGCACCGGCGGTGTAGACGAAGGCGGCGAGCCAACCGAGCTTGCCCATCGAGGACAGGGCCCATTCGTACATGACCAGGGCCGGTGCGAGCCCGAACGAGACCATGTCCGACAGGCTGTCGTATTCGGCCCCGAAGGCGCTCTGGGTATTGGTCAGCCTGGCCACGCGCCCGTCTATGCCGTCGAGCAGCATGGCGATGAACACGGCGAGCGCCGCCGCCTCGAAGCGATCGTGCATGGCCGCCACGATGGCGTAGAAGCCGGCAAACAGGGCCGCCGTGGTGAACAGGTTCGGCAGCAGATAGATGCCGCGCCGGCGCTTTTCCGACCGAGGTGTATCCATAGGGGTTGCTCGGACCTTGCCGCCTCCAGGCCGTCAGTTCAATTTCCCGGTCCGGGCGCGCGGGCGGCGCCGCGAAATGCAAACGGGCCGGGACGCGCGCCCGGCCCGCCGCACACGCCCTCGGCAATCAGTTCTTGGACTGATCGACGATCTTGTTGGCCTTGATCCAGGGCATCATGTCGCGCAGCTTGGTGCCGATGGTCTCGATGAGATGGGCCCGGCCGAGGCGGCGCTTGGCCTTGAGCGTCGCGGCGCCGGCCTGGTTCTCCAGGATGAATTCGCGCGCGAACTCGCCGTTTTGGATCTCGCCGAGGATGCGGCGCATCTCGGCACGGGTCTCGTCGGTGATGATGCGCGGGCCGCGCGTCAGGTCGCCGTACTCGGCCGTGTTGGAGATCGAGTAGCGCATGTTCGCGATACCCCCCTCGTACATCAGGTCGACGATGAGCTTGAGCTCGTGCAGGCACTCGAAATAGGCCATCTCGGGCGCGTAGCCGGCCTCGACCAGGGTTTCGAAACCGGCCTGGACCAGCGCCGTCGTGCCGCCGCACAGCACCACCTGCTCGCCGAAGAGATCGGTCTCGGTCTCTTCGCGGAAGCTGGTCTCGATAACGCCGGCACGCCCGCCGCCGTTGGCCGAGGCATAGGACAGGGCGATGTCCTTCGCGCGGCCCGAGGCATCCTGGAAGACCGCGATGAGCGAGGGCACGCCACCGCCCTGGGTGTAGGTCGAGCGCACCAGGTGCCCCGGGCCCTTGGGCGCGATCATGATGACGTCCAGATCGGCACGCGGCTCGATCTGACCGAAGTGGATGTTGAAGCCGTGGGCGAAGGCCAGGACCGCGTCCTGCTTCAGGTTGGGGGCGATCTGATCGCGATACAGGCGCGCCTGGTGCTCGTCGGGGGCGAGGATCATGACCACATCGGCGCCCTTGACGGCCTCCTCGATGGACTGGACGGCCACGCCCGCCTGCTCGGCCTTCTTGGCCGAGGCCGAGCCGGGGCGCAGGCCGACGACGACGTCGACGCCCGATTCCTTGAGGTTGTTGGCATGGGCGTGGCCCTGCGAGCCGTAGCCGATGATGGCCACCTTCAGGCCCTGGATGATGGAGAGGTCGCAGTCTTTGTCGTAGTAGATATTCATTGTTGTTCCAATCGGGTTTCGTTGCTTGTCGTCGTAGTCGTCGCTACAGGCCGAGGCTGCGCGAACCGCGGGCGATGCCGCTGACGCCCGAGCGCACGGTCTCCATGATGGCCCCCTGGGCCATGGCCTGAATGAAGGCATCGAGCTTGTCGCCGGTACCGGTGAGCTCGATGGTGAAGGTCGCATCGGTCGCATCGATGATACGCCCGCGGAAGATATCGGCCATGCGCTGAATCTCGGCGCGCTGCTCTCCGCCCACGGCCTGAATCTTGATCAACATCATCTCGCGCTCGATGTGCGTGCCCTCGGTGAGGTCGACCAGCTTGACCACATCGACCAGCTTGTTGAGCTGCTTGGTGATCTGCTCGATGATCTCATCGGAGCCGCGCGTGATGATGGTCATACGCGACAGCGAGGGATCCTCCGTCGGCGCCACCGTCAGGGATTCGATGTTGTAGCCGCGGGCAGAGAAAAGACCGGCCACCCGTGACAGGGCGCCGGCCTCGTTTTCCAACAAAACCGAAATGATGTGTCGCATCGTCAAGCCAACTCTCTCTCCGCGGACTGGGGCGCCGCACACTCGGGCGCGAGATGCATTTCATGGTGACCCTTGCCGGCCTGGATCATCGGGTAGACGTTCTCGGCCTGGTCGGTAATGAAGTCCAGGAACACCAGCCGGTCCTTCATGGCGAAGGCCTCTTTGAGCGCGCCCTCGACGTCGCCGGGCCCCTCGATGCGTATCCCCACATGCCCGTAGCTCTCGGCGAGCTTCACGAAATCGGGCAGCGCATCCATGTAGGAATGCGAATAGCGGCTGTCGTAGAAGAACTCCTGCCACTGGCGCACCATGCCCATATAACGGTTGTTCAGATTGATGACCTTGATGGGCAGCATGTACTGCATCGCGGTGGACAGCTCCTGGATGCACATCTGGATGCTGGCCTCGCCGGTCACACAGGCCACGGGGGCATCGCGGTGGGCCAGCTGCACACCGATGGCCGCCGGCAGGCCGAAGCCCATGGTGCCCAGGCCGCCCGAGTTGATCCAACGCCGCGGCTTGTCGAATTTGTAGAACTGCGCCGCCCACATCTGATGCTGACCGACGTCGGAGGTGATGTAGGCATCACCGCCGGTGACCTCGTAGAGCTTCTCGAGCACGTACTGCGGCTTGATGAGCTTGCTGTTCTGGTCGTAACGCAGGCACTGCTTGGACCGCCACTGCTCGATCTGCGACCACCAGGACTTGAGGGCCTGCTCATCGGGCTTGGACCCGCTGGTCTTGAGCTCCTTGAGCATGTCCTTGAGAACACGGCCCACGTCCCCGACGATGGGCACGTCCACGCGCACGTTCTTGGAGATCGACGACGGGTCGATGTCGATGTGCACGATCTTGGCATCGGGACAGAATTTTTCGATGTTGCCCGTGACCCGGTCGTCGAAGCGCGCACCGATGGCGATCAACACGTCGCACTCGTGCATCGCCATGTTGGCCTCGTAGGTGCCGTGCATGCCGAGCATGCCGACGAACTGCGGGTCGGTCCCCGGATAGGCGCCCAGTCCCATCAGGGTGTTGGTGATCGGATAACCCAGCTCGCGCGTGAACTCGGTCAGGGCCTCGGCGCCATTGCCGAGCACGACGCCCCCGCCGGTGTAGATCATGGGCCGCTTGGCCGAGACGATGAGATCGAGCGCCTTTTTCAACTGCCCCGGGTGGCCCTTCACCACGGGGTTGTAGGAGCGCATGCTGATCTCGCGCGGATAGCTGTAGGGCACGCGCACGTTGGGGTCGGTCACGTTCTTGGGCACGTCCACGACCACCGGACCGGGACGCCCCGTGGAGGCGACATAGAAGGCCCTCTTCAGGGTCGCGGCGAGATCGTGCACATCCTTGACCAGGAAGTTGTGCTTGACGCAGGGGCGGGTGATGCCCACGGCGTCGACTTCCTGGAAGGCATCGGAACCGATGAACTGGGTCGAGACCTGACCGGTGATCACCACCATCGGGATGGAATCCATATAGGCGGTCGCGATGCCGGTCACGGCATTGGTCGCCCCGGGCCCGGACGTGACCAGGACCACGCCCGGCTTGCCCGTGGCGCGCGCGTAGCCGTCGGCCGCGTGGGTCGCGCCCTGCTCGTGGCGTACCAGGATGTGCTTGACCTCTTCCTGCTCGAACAGCGCATCGTAGATGTGCAGGACCGCACCGCCCGGGTAACCGAAGAGGTATTCCACACCCTCGTCTTTGAGGAATTGGACGATGATTTCGCCGCCGTTCAGTTCCACGTCACTCGTCTCCCATAGAGAAAAAACGCCCGGAAATCGGGCGATTGGAGCCATTTCGGGGCATCTACGATCAAGCTACTGATTATAAGCGATCAGGTCAAGGGATCGCACCAAAAAAGCGCCCGTTTGCCCGCGCTTGGCGCGCCTTGCCGCTCAAACCGGCCGCCGCGTGATGCGCGCCAAATGCTCGCGCGCCCGACCGACCAGCTCCTCGGGCAGGCCGTTCTTCTCGGCGATGATGAGCCCGAGCGACTCGCCCGGCACTCCAATCTGCAGCCGGTAGGTGGGCTTGAGCTCGCCGTGGTCGAACAACATCGAGGCATTGACGATATGCGCCCGATCCGTGGCGTAGTCCTTCAACGGCGAGAGGTGCGTATTGACGATGCCCTGGACGCCGCGGCCGACCAGTTCGTCCATCACCGACATCGCCAGCGCCGCCCCCTCCTCGGGGTCGGTGCCGGTCCCCAGCTCGTCGAGCAGGACCAGGGTGCTCTGGTCGGCCTCGGCCAGTATGCGCTTGAGGACCTCGACGTGGCCGGCGAAGGTCGACAGGTGATGGAACAGGCTCTGGTGGTCGCCCACATCGACCATCACACGCCCGTAATGGCCGATGACGCAGTCGCCCTCGGCGGGGATATGCAGCCCGCAGTGGGCCATGGTGCACAGCAGGCCCAGGGTCTTGAGCACGACCGTCTTGCCGCCGGTGTTCGGGCCGGTGATGACCAACAAGCGGTCCTCCTCGTCCAGGCGGATACTCAAGGGCACCGGCCGCGGCCCGGTGCCATCGGCGAACTGCAACAGCAGCAGCGGGTGATAGGCGTCGTTGAGCTCCACGCGCGTGGCCTCGACCAGCTGCGGCGGGTGCGCATTGAGGTGGGCGCTGAGCTGGCCGGCGGCCAGGGCGAGGTCGACCCAGGTCAGGGCGCCGAGCATGGCCTGCAGCGCCTCGCCGTGCTCACGCACGACGTCGGTCACCGCGCGCAGCAGCTTGTGCTCCTCGGCCGAAATCTGCCCGGCCACGGTCTCGATGCGATTGTTCGCGGCGACGGCCTCGATGGGCTCGACCAGCACGTCGCGCCCGCCCATGGCCGTGCCGCGGCGCACCCCCTTGATGGGCTCGGCCAGGTCCCGGTGCAGCTCGATGACCGCACGCTGGTTGTGCCATTTGACCTTGTCGGGCTGCTCGAAGTGCTCGCGCAGGTCGGGCTTTTGCATGCGCTCGCGCACGAGGGCCGCCGCCGCCTCCGTATGGCGGCGCTGCGCCTCGTGCAGCTCCTTGAGCTCGGCGGTGGCGTCCTCGCGCAGCCGGCCGGTATCGGCCAGCGTCTTGTCGAGCAGCTCGACCAGGGCGGGCGGGCCGGTCAGGGGAGCCGTGCCCATGGGGCACAGGTCGGGGTAGCGCTCGGTGCAGGGGATCAGCGCCTCGGCGGCGGCCATGACCTGGCGCAGGTGCTGCAGGGCGGTCGGATTGAGGGCCGCGCCGAGATTGCCCGACTGACGCAGGGCGGCCCGGATCTCGGGCAAATCCCCCAGCGGCAGCGGCTCGCCCGCGTCCACGAGCGTGCGCGCGGCGCTGACGGCCGCCTGAAAGCGGCGGGCATTCGCCAGGTCGGGGGCGGGCTCCAGGCTGCGGGCCGCATCGGCCCCGTAGGGGCTGCTGGTCAGCTTCTCCAGCAGACGCCTTATCCCGTCGAATTCCAGGGCCTTTAAGTCGCTTTGCATGGTACTCGGCGCGGCGTCGGAGCGCCGCGCGGTTGGGTCGCGAAAGCGGGCCATGCTACCAGATGAGCCGACAGCGAATCCAGGCGGGGCGCGCCAGTCGCGCTTCATACGAAAATTTTGACAGTTCGGTCACAGTGAATGGACCAGGGCATACACTTGCGGCGCAAAATTTTGTAGAATTACTACCAGTTAGGCCGGTTCCCGCCCCTGCGGCGTGTCGCCGGCGTGCAACCAATCCACCAGTTACTCCGCAACCAGAGTCGCGATGCCACCCGAAGCTGCAGAAGTCAACCTTTCCGGTAAGATCGTCATCGAAGGGGTCACCAAAGAAGGCAGGAAATTCCGCCCCAGCGACTGGGCCGAGCGCATGAGCGGCGCCTTGTCGACGTTCGGCCGCGGCCGACGGATCCACTACTCGCCCATGCTCCAGCCCATGGCGCGCCATGGCGTCAAGTGTGTGGTCATCGACCCGCAGCTCAAGGAGACCAATCCGGAGCTGTTCAGCTACATCATGCACTTCGCCCGCAGCAACCACCTGAATATCGTGGAAGAGGACTAGCCGGCCCCTGCCCGCCAAGTGTATCCCTGCGGCATGAGCCCTTACCACAAACGCATAATTGGCGTAAGGTAACGTCACAACCATTGAGTGATGACCGGGGACGGCCCATGAATCAATTCAAATTCCTCGCAATCGCCCTGGCCCTGCTGCTGCCCCTCGGCGCCGCCCAGGCAGAGATGTACAAATGGGTGGACAAGGACGGCCATACGGTCTATTCGCAGACCCCGCCCGAGACCGGGGACTACCAGTCCTTATCGGCGCCCGCCGCGCCGCCCCCGAGCAGCACCGCCCCCGACACCAGCGCCGCGGACAGCGCCGGGGCGAACAGCGGGCAGACAGCGCCGGACAAGACCGTCGAGAAGGTCTCGCAAAAGAGCGCGGAGATGCGCAAGAAGAACTGCGAGGCGGCCAAGAAGAACCTGCAGGCCTACACGGTATCACGCCGGGTAACCATGCCGGACGGCAAGGTCATCATGTTGGGCGACAAAGAGCGCCAAAAGCGCATCGATGCATCCAAGCAGGCCATCAAGGACTTCTGCGACTAGGGTCGCCGCCATGCCCTATCTCAAGATTCAGACCAACCGCGCCGTCGACGATCAGGACCGCCGGGCCGCGATGGAGCGCGCCTCCGCCCTGGTCTCGCAGAGCCTGGGCAAACCCGAACGCTACGTGATGGTGGCCATGGAGCCGCCGCTGCCGATGCTGTTCGCCGGCGACGATGCCCCCACCGCCTATTTCGAGCTCAAGAGCATCGGCCTGCCCGAGGGGCAGACCGCCGAGCTGTCCGCGGCCCTGTGCGAGATGGCCGAACAGACACTGGGCATCGACCGCGAGCGCGTCTACATCGAATTCACCGACGCGCCCCGCGCCATGTGGGGCTGGAACGGCGACACCTTCTAGCCCGCCCGCTCCCCGGCCCCCTCGGACCGCACCCTCGTCCAATGAAGCGGCGACATCGCGATGAAGAAGCTGATCCTGCTGGTACTGCTCATCGCCGCCGCCGTCGGCGCCTATCTGTATCTGCACCCCCAGCTGCGTTCGGGGCTGGAGCAAAAGGCGCGCCACGTCGTGCCCGGCCACGACGCCACGACGCTGTACAAGTGGCGTGACGCCGACGGCCATTGGCAATTGAGCAGCCAACCGCCCCCGCCCGGCACCCCCTACCAGACCAAGCGCTATCGCGACGACACCAACGTCGTGCCCGATACGGCGATAACCGGCGAACCCGAAAAGCACTGACGTTCCCTACAGCGCGGGGCCGGACTGTACTCGCAGTGCGTGCAGCGGCTAGAATCGTCCGACCACCAACAACAAGCCGATCGACACCGACATGCGCACCTCGCAACTGCTGCTCGCCACGCTCAAGGAAACCCCGGCCGATGCCGAGATCGTCAGCCATCAGCTGATGCTGCGCGCCGGGATGATCCGCCGCCTCGCGGCCGGCCTCTATACCTGGCTGCCCCTCGGACTGCGGGTGCTGCGCAAGGTCGAGCGCATCGTGCGCGAGGAGATGGACCGGGCCGGGGCGCAGGAGGTGCTGATGCCCGCGGTCCAACCCGCCGAGCTGTGGCAGGAGTCGGGCCGCTGGGAACAATACGGCCCGGAGCTGCTGCGCCTGCACGATCGCCATCAGCGCGAATTCTGTTTCGGACCCACGCACGAGGAGGTCATCACCGACCTCATTCGCCGCGAGCTGCGCAGCTACAAACAGCTGCCGGCCAACTTCTATCAGATCCAGACCAAGTTCCGCGACGAGGTCCGCCCCCGCTTCGGCGTCATGCGCGCCCGCGAATTCCTGATGAAGGACGCCTATTCCTTCCACACCGACGAGGACTCGCTCGCCCGGACCTACGAACGGATGCACGCGACCTATTGCCGCATCTTCGACCGACTCGGCCTGGACTACCGGCCCGTACTGGCCGATACGGGCGCCATCGGCGGTAACGCCTCGCACGAGTTTCACGTCCTCGCCGACTCGGGCGAAGACGCCATCGCCTTCAGCACCGAGGGTGAGTACGCCGCCAACGTCGAGCTCGCCGAGGCCAAGCCCGAGACCGAGACCCGTCCCGAGCCCAGTGAGGCACTGGAGACGGTGGCCACGCCCGGCCAGCACACCATCGAGCAGCTCAGCGCCTATCTGAAGGTGGCGGCCCGCCGCACGCTCAAGACCCTGCTGGTCCAGGGCGCCGAGGGCGGCGTGGTCGCCCTCGTCCTGCGCGGCGACCACGAGCTCAACGCGGTCAAGGCCGAAAAGCTGCCGGCCGTGGCCTCGCCGCTGACCTTCGCCAGCGACGACGACATCCGGGCGGCCGCCGGCTGCGGCGCGGGCTCGATCGGTCCGGTCGGACTCCAGGTGCCGGTCTTTGCCGATCGCAGCGCGGCCGTGCTGGCCGACTTCGTCTGCGGCGCCAATCAGGACGACCAGCACCTGCGCGGCGTCAACTGGGGGCGGGACCTGCCCGAGCCGGACGTCGTCGACATCCGCAACGTCGTCGAGGGCGACGCCAGCCCGGACGGGCGCGGCCGGCTCGCCATCCGCCGCGGCATCGAGGTCGGGCATATCTTCCAGCTCGGGCGCAAATACAGCCAGGCCATGAACGCCACGGTGCTCGACGAGAGCGGCGAGGCGGTGGTCATGACCATGGGCTGCTACGGCATCGGCGTCTCGCGCGTGGTGGCCGCGGCCATCGAGCAGAACCACGACGAGCGCGGCATCGCCTGGCCGACCCCCATCGCGCCCTTCCAGGTCGCCCTGCTGCCGATGAACATGCACAAATCGCAGCGCCTGCGCGAGGCGGCCGATCGCCTCTATGCCGAGCTCACCGGCGCGGGCATCGAGGTCCTGTTCGACGACCGCAAGGAACGCCCGGGCGTCATGTTCGCCAACATGGAGCTCATCGGCCTGCCCCACCGCGTGGTGCTGGGCGAGCGCGGGCTGGACGCCGGTACGGTCGAATACAAGGGCCGCCTGGACACCGACACGCAAGATGTGGCCCTGGACGGCCTGGCGGAGTTCCTGAAGGCCAGGCTGGCCTGAGGGGAGCGCTGCGATGCGATCCGAACGCCCAAGGCGCGCGGCCGTGCCCCGGCGCTGGTCGCTGGCGATAGCGGTGCTGCTGGCAGGCTGCATCGCCGCGGCCCCCGGTGGGGCGGCGCCGCGCGCCGCCGACAAGCCGGATCCGGCCCTGCGCGCCGTGCTCGCCAAGGCCATTCGCGATCATAAGGGTTTCAAGGATCGGTTCCACGCCGAGGTCTGGCTCACGGACATGTCCCAGCGCCTGGCCGCCAAGGTCCCCGACCCGGCCCGGCGTATCCGCCTGCTCAAGATCGTCCACGTCGAGGCCACGCGGGCCAAACTCCCGCCCGAGCTGGTGCTGGCGGTGATCGACGTCGAGAGTGACTTCCAGCGCTTTGCGATCTCGCGCAGCGGCGCCCTGGGCCTGATGCAGGTCATGCCCTTCTGGCTCAGGGAGATCGGCCGCCCGCATGCCAATCTGTTCGACCCGCAGACGAACCTGCGCCTGGGCTGCACCATCCTGCGCTATTACCTGAACAAGGAACACGGCGATCTGAGAAAGGCCCTGGCCCGCTACAACGGCAGCGCCGGCAAGCGCGTCTACCCCGACCGCGTATTCACGCTGCTCAGTCGCCGCTGGTACAGGGAATGAAGGCCGCCTAGGCGGTGGTGAAACGCGCGGGTGGCGCCACGGCCGTCTCGTCGCAGGACACCGACTCGACCCGGGCGTGGCTGGATCCCTGCCGCAACCAAGCCTCGAGCTCGTCGAGCGCGCTGTCCGGTCCGCAGGCCAGCACCTCCACCCGCCCGTCGGGCAGGTTGCGCGCATGGCCGCTCAGGCCCAGCGCCTCGGCCCGGCGCTGGGTCGAGGCGCGGAAGAAGACCCCCTGCACACGCCCCGTCACCAGGCAGCGGCGGCACCGACTCATGGCAGGGAGACGGTCGCCGGCAGACCGGCGCGCAGGACCTCCCGGCCGGTCTCGAATTCGACTTCCACCGGGTAGTACAGGCCCTGCTTCGGCCCGGCGATCGGCTCCAGACCGATATGGCGCACCGTACCCTTGAAGGACTTGCCCCCCAACCGGACGGTCACGTCCTGACCCTCGTGCAGGCCGGCCAGGTCCGCCTGGGCCACCGGGGCCCGGGCCAGCATCCGCCCGGCCTCGGCCATCACGACCAGGGGCTCGGGCTTGATCTGGGACACCACGGTCTGGCCCACGTCGATACGCCGGCTGATCACGATACCGTCGAAGGGGGCCCGCACCGCGCTGTACTCGAGATCGAGCTTGGCCTGGGTCAGGGCCGCCTGGGCCTTGCGGTACGAGGCATCGGCCTTGGCATAGTCAATCTTGGCCAGGGTCAGATCGTGATCGGACAAGACGGTGCGCTTGTAGAGCTCGTGCGATCGGTCCAGTTCACGCTTGGCCTCGTCCCGCGCCTCGCTCAGGCTCTGCAGCTGAGCCTTGCGCTCGGCGACGGCGGCCTTGAAACCGCGCGGGTCGAGACGCACCAGGACCTGCCCCTTGTTCACGCGTTCTCCGGCATCGACGAGGACCTGGCTGACCGTCCCGCTGACCGGCACGCTCAACACCACCCGCCGCGCCCAGGCCAGCGTCGCCTTGGCCTCCAGTGCCTGAGCCGCCACCGGCAGGATCAACCCAACGACTATGCCCGCTAGGGCCCATTGTTTCCTCATTGCCGTCACCGCTTGCTTGACTGTTCGGTTTCGCCCGCCGCCGGCGCCTTGGCGGCCCCGGCCGGGCGGTCCAGGGGCAGGGCCCCGGTCAGCGCGTCCAGGTGCGCCCAGGCCATGGCGATCTTGAAATCGGTGCGTGCCGCCTCGAGCTCCGCGTCGGATATCTTGACCATGGAGTCACCGAGATCGGCCTTGACCTCCATCTGGTACAAGGCACGGCTTCGGTCCAGGTAGAGATCCCGATAATCGGTCTCGGCGCGATCGGCCTGGCGTCGGGTCTTGAGCGTGTGCAGCGACAACCAATCGTCGAGTACCGACTGGCGAATATCCATCCGCGTCTTGGCCAGTTTCGCCCGCAGGCGATAGACCTCGGCCTGCTCCTTGGCCACCGCCGCGTCGACGCTGCCCCCGCTCAACAGGGGCACCTCCAGGACCAACCCGGCCTGCCACTTGTCATAGGCGCCCAACTGCCGATTATAGGCGAAGGTCTCGGCCTGGCCCCGCAGAACGGGTCGATCCCCGGCGCGTTTGGCGGCCACGCGCTCGCGCGCCGCGGCCAGCTGGGCGTGCAGCGCACGCAGCACCACGTTGTGCTCCAGAGCCTTCTTTTGCAGCTCTTCCACCTCGGGCAACTTGCGCTTGAGCCACGGCATCTTCGGTTTGGCGAGCGTCGAGGGCGGATCGTCCGGGTGGTTCAGGGAGATCGCCAGGCGCACGCGGGTGGCCCGCTGCATGTTCTCGCTCTGTGTGCGCTTCTCTCGCACCCGCTGATATTCGGCCTGCTTCTTCAGGACCTGGATATCGGAGACCTGTCCCAGCTCATGCCTGTCGCGCAGGCGGTCCAGGGCCACGTAGGCCACGGCCATGTCCTCGTTATCGCGCATGTACTGCAAATCGGCGAGCAGCACATTGAAATAGCGGCGCATGATCTCCAGGCGCCGCTGCTGGCGGGCATTGAGGTAGAGCAGAGAGCGGCTCTTGACGTCATAACCGGCGGCCTCGACGCTGTGGTCGCTGCGGCCGAAGTCGTACAGGTCCTTGGTCACGATCAGTCCGACGCGCGAGTCGTTGTGACGTTGGTCCGGCGAGATCGCGGGCGGCTGTACCAGCCGGGCCCGCGCCTCGAGCCGGGCGTTCCAGCCGGTGGCCGACTCGGCCTGCATCTCGGAGGCCTTGGCGGCATCGACCTCGGCCCGGGCGAGTTCCAGATCGGGATGGGGGGCATCGGCGAGCGACAGGGCGTACTTGAGCGTCAAGGGCTCGGGCAGGCCCTGGGAATCGGCGGCCATGGCCGGGCCCGTACCCGCCATCAGCAGGGCGCAGGCAAGCAGCGCCGGCCCGGACAAGCGCATTATCAGGGACATCAATAACCGGTCTCGGGCGTACGCTGTTCTCTCTTATAGCGAATGAACGGCATCTTCTTGTAGACACCGTTCGCGACGTACTTGCCGAGCAGCATGAACTCCTGCACGCCGTTGGTCTTGCCGGTGTAGCGTTGCACCAGCTTGCCGTTGAGATCGAAAAAAGCGATGACCGGGGTGGCCCGAACCCGGAATTCCTTGAACGCGAAGTCCTTTTGTTTCATCTGCCGGCCCTTGAAATCCGTGATCTCGACATCGCCCTCGATGTCGACGGAAAAGTTCAGGAAGTGCTTGCGGTAATAGGCCTGGACCTCGGGCTGATTGAGCACGTTCTGCTTCATGTAATGGCAGAACGGGCACTCGTCCATCTCGAAAAAGATCAGCAGCCCCTGCTTGCCTTCCTGCTTGGCCCGGGCCAGCTCTTCCTGGAAGTTGCCCCAGCTGTGATTGAAGAAATGCTTGTAAGGGTCGCGCGGGCCCTGCGCCGAGGCGGGGCTGAAGCCCGCCATCAGGACCAGGGATAAGACGGCAATCAGAGTGCGTCGCATTGCTATATTTCAACCTGTCGCTTCGCGTGGGTCGGACCCCCGGGCGCGCTGTCCGCACAGACGGGGGGCCGATTCGGATCGCAACCAAGAGTATACCGCACCACGCGGACCTGCAATATCTTGGTGCAGACGGGCCCTGGTGCAAATCGCCCGGGTGCCCGGCCCTCGGGCCGGGGCGCCCACGGGGAGTTCCAGGCCGCCGGGGCGGGTCCGCTCGCGACCCGTTTCGCACCAATAGCCCTACCGCTCGGAGTGGCTTTGTTTGAGGCCGTGTCTGTCGTCGGCGTGCGAGAGGTACAACGCCAGCCCAATGAGGGCGATGCCGCCGGCCAGCTCCAGCAGGTGCATGGGGGAGTCGAAGCTCATCTCGATGGCATGTTCGAAGAACTTGACGATGAGGATCATCAGTACGACCTTGCCCAGCCTGGCCTTCAGGTCATCCAGGCTGTGGATGACAAGGACTTTGGACGAGGTCTCGGCGCCCTCGGCCTGGTCAATCTTGCTGATAAACAGCTCGTAGAGGCCGAGGGCGAAGATCAGCAGTACCGTGGCAAGCAAATAGCCATCGACGATCTCCACGACATGGGTAATCGTCGCCGAACGCAAGTCCATGCGCGAGGCGGTGTCCAGGGCGGGCGAGGCGTAGTCGGACAGGTGCGACAGCATGATCCAGGCATCGACCGTGGCCATGTAGATCATGGCTACAGCGGCGGCCAGGCTCGCCACCACGGCCGCGATGACGACCAGACGGCTTTCCCACAGCAGCCACTCAAAGCCCTTTTCGAGTCGCTTGAGGCTCATTGCATAGTCCCCCGCACATGGAAAATGAAGCCGCAATTCTATCCCGCCGGCCGCCTTTGTCCAGTCACGGCCGACACGCCGCGCTGTCCCAAAAGAAAAAGGGCCCCGAAGGGCCCTTTTTGCGGCTACCGCTGGAAGTCGGTTTACTGGGCCAGATAGGCCTTATCCGATTCCTCCACGACACCCAGCGACCAGCTGCCGCGGGTCTTGGCGTGGTGAACGGCGGCCTGGATCTCGGCGCTGGAGGCGTTGCGATCGATGCTGAACACCTGACCCGGATAGATCAGATCGGCGTCCTTGATCTTGCCCTGGTTGGCCTTGTAGATCAGCGGCCACTCGTAGGGGTTGCCGTAGATGCTGTCCTTGCCGGCGATGTTCCACAGGGAATCGCCGCGCATCACCGTGTATTGATCGGAACCGCTGCTGGCCATGGAGGCACCCGAGGACGGTGCTTCGCCGGTAGTGCTGGACATCATGCTGGCCAGGCGCTGCTCTTCTTCCTGCTTCTGGGCCAGGGCGTTTTCGGACTGGCGGCGGGCCTTGTCGGCCAGCTTGACGGCGCCGGCGTAGTCGCCCTTGGAAGCCATTTCCTCGGCCTTCTTGATCATCTTGCCCGTATCACGCCAGGCGTAATCGGCGGCCTCGGCCTTCTTGTACTCATCCTTCGCCGCCTGGATCGCGGCCTGCGCATCCGCCTGGGTGGCACCGGCCTTTTCAGCGGGGGTGCCCGCGCAACCCACAGCAATACCGAGGACCAATGCCAGCAATCCCGAATACTTCAGAACTTTGATTATTTTCATTTCCATCGACTCCAGACAGTTTATGGCTTGAGAAGCGAACGCAAAAAAGCCAAGTAAATGCTTCCAGTTGTGAGCAAACTAGCACCGGCTCCATAACCGTGTCAAGGAAGCCCCCGGCACCAGATATTACTACTTCTTAATATTTACAGGCTTTAATGACAACAGTCTTTCGCGCCCCGATCACGTCGTGGTGCGGGGATGCTATTCGTTAGATCGGCCGCTGGAGCTGAGTGCGATATTGCGGGCCACGACCGCCTCATGACGCGCCGCCAGGGCGTGCGTGCGGGCCTCGTTGTAATTGCCCAGTTGAAGCTCCATCGTCGCCTTTTTCAGCAGTCGCTCGGCCTGGTCCAGGTTCTGCGGCGCGTAGCGATCGGCCTTGGCCTCACGCGCGGCCTGCACCGCCTGGCGGGCATTGCTCATTTCCTGTACGGGAGCCGCCACGGCGCAACCGGACAACACACCCAAGGCCATAAGCCAAGTGCACATACACCAGATGTAACCGCTGAGGTTAGGTCTCATTCGGGATGGTAACTTAAGAGAAGAAGCCAGAAAAAACGTATCACCGGCCCTATAGGCTGTCAAGGCGAGAACCGGTAAAATGTGAGCCCCATCGGCAAGACGATTTCCGAGGCCAATGAACGTTACTATCTACCATAATCCCCGCTGCTCGAAGTCGCGTCAGACATTGTCGCTGCTGCGGGAACAGGGCATCGATCCGAATGTTATCGAATATCTGCTCACCCCGCCCGAGCGTTCCACCTTGGAACGCATCCTGGGTATGCTGGGCCTCGAGCCCCGTGAGCTCATGCGCACCAAGGAACCGGAGTACAAGGAACTCGGTCTGGACAATCCGGGACTGACGCGCGAGGAACTCATCGACGCCATGGTCGCCCATCCGCGGCTGATCGAGCGCCCCATCGTGGTGCGCGACGACAGCCGTGCCGCCCTGGGCCGACCTCCCAAACACGTACTGGATATTCTCTGAACCATGTCCGATGTATTGATCCTTTATTACAGCCGCTATGGCGCCACCGCCGACATGGCCCATTACCTGGCCCGCGGCGTCGAGGAGGTCCCGGGCGCACGGGCCCGACTGCGCACGGTGGCGCCGGTCTCACCGGTCTGCGAGGCCGTCGCCGACGACATCCCCGAGCAAGGCCCGCCCTATGCGAGCCTGGAGGACCTGCAGTCCTGCGACGCCCTGGCCCTGGGCAGTCCGACCCGCTTCGGGAACATGGCCGCACCCTTGAAGTACTTTCTGGATTCGACCAGCCCGTTGTGGTTGTCGGGCGCCCTGGTGGGCAAGCCAGCGGCCGTGTTCACCTCCACCTCGAGCCTGCACGGCGGCCAGGAAACCACCCTGCTGTCGATGATGCTGCCCCTGCTGCACCACGGCATGCTCCTGCTCGGCATTCCCTACACGCAGACCGAGCTGCTCGGTACCCAGACGGGCGGCACACCCTACGGGCCCAGTCACCTGGCCGGCGTGAACAGCGACCAGCCGCTCAGCGATGACGAGAGGGCCCTGTGCCTGGCGCTGGGCCGGCGCCTGGCCAGCACCGCGCAGGCCTTGTCGCGCGGGCGAACGGCCGCGGACGACGGCTCGTGAACCGCACCCGGCTCGCCCGTCTGGCGGCGCTGATCGGATACTTCGGCCTGTTCGCCCTGGTCGTCGCCTGGAATGCCTGGCTCTCCCCGCCCACCCACCTGCCCATCGCGCTGGTCCTGCTGGTCTGGGGCACGCCTCTGTTGTTCCCCCTGCGCGGCCTGCTCCATGGGCGTCCCTATACCCACGCCTGGACCAGTTATCTCGCCCTGGCCTACTTCACCCACGGGGTCGTCCAGGCCTGGGCCGTACCCGCCGAGCGCCTGCTCGGCCTGGCGGAGATCGGCTTGAGCCTGCTGCTGTTCACCGGGGCCATCTTCTACGCCCGCCTGCGCGGGCGCGAGCTGCGCCAACGCGAACAGCACTGAGCCGCCGACCCACCTATTTATATAAGGGGCAGCGCCGCGCGAACGGGCCGGTGTCAGATGTTTTCCCGAACGAAGGGTATGGTCAGCCGCCGCTGGGCGGCCAAGGCGGCCTTGTCGAGGGAGTCCAGCAAGGCGAACAGGCTATGCGTATCGCGGGGGCAGCGCCTGAGCAGATATTCGCCCACTTCGGCGGGCAGGTCCAAACCCCGCTGGCGGGCGCGCAGCTGCAGGGCCGACAGCTTGTCGGCATCGCTCAGCGTGCGCAGTTGGAAGACCGGGCCCCAGGCCAGGCGCGAGGCCAGATCGGGCAGGCACAGGGCCAGCGCGCCGGGGGCCCCATCGGCCGCGGCCAGCAATCGCGCACCGCACTCGCGAATGCGGTTGTAGAGGTGAAACAGGCTCTGCTCCCAGGCTTCGAGCCCGGCGATGGCATCGACATCATCGAGACACACCAGGCGCATCGCCTCCAGGCCGTCCAACATCTCGGGCGAGAGCTCCGCGCGATCGCCCAAGGGGAGGTAGACCGCCGGTTCGCCCACGGCGGCCGTGGCCTGACAGGCGGCCTGCAGCAAATGGGTGCGGCCGCTACCGCTCGCGCCCCACAGGTAGACGAAGGGCTCGGCCCCGTCGCGCATGCTGTGCAGCGCCGCCGCATTGTCACCCGTATAGAAATTATCGAAGGTGGCGGTATCGGCAAGGGTGATTCCCAAGGGCAGCTGCACGGCCATCGCCACGTCAATCGGCCGCGCCGTAGAGGCGGCTGTGCTTGTAGCGCCGGTGCACGTAACGCACCAGTACCATGATGACCGCCGCCGCCGGCAGCGCCAGCAGGACACCGAAGAAGCCGAACAGCTGCCCCCCGGCCAGCACGGCGAAGATCACGGCCACCGGGTGCAGACCGATACGATCGCCGACCAGCAGCGGCGTGAGCACCGTGCCTTCGACCAGTTGTCCGACGCCGAAGACCAGCGCGACGTAGAGCAGGTGGATGGCATCGTGAAACTGCATCAGGGCCGCGACACCGGCCGCGATGATACCGACAATGAACCCGAGGTAGGGGACAAAGCTCACCATGCCGGCACCCAGGCCGATGAGCAGGGCCAGATCCAGCCCGACGATCCACAGCCCGGCGGCGTAGATCACCGCCAGCCCCAACATGACCAACAACTGCCCGCGCAAAAAGGCGCCGAGGACCTCGTCGGATTGGCGGGACAGGTCAGCGACCACCGGCTCGATCGTGCGCGGCAGCAGCTCGCGAACGCGGGCGACCAGGATGTCCCAGTCGCGCAGCAGATAAAAGGCCACCACCGGTATCAACAGCAGGTTGGCCAGCCAGCCGGCGAGCACCAGACCGGAGCGCGACACGGAGGACAGCAGCGTGGCCGCGGCGCCGCCCGCCGCCTGCCAGTGCTCGCGCACCGAGGCCTTGAGGGTGCCCAGATCGAGGGCCAGGCCCTGCAGCCCCAGATGCTCGCGCAGCCAGGGCAGCGCGCTTTGCTGAACCCAGTCGATCAGGCCGGGCAGCTTGCCCCCGAGCACCACCAGCTGGCGCTCGAGCAGCGGCACCAGGATCACCAACAGCAACAGGCCCAGCAAGGTCAGACCGACAAAGACAATCACGACCGACACAGTGCGCGACAGGCGCAGCGCCTCGAGCCGGTCGGCCAGGGGATCGCCCACATAGGCGAGCAGGGCGGCGATCAAAAAGGGCGTGAGCACCGGGGCCAGCAGATAGAGCAACCAGCCCGTGAGCACCGCCCCGGCCAGCAGCAGCCACTTGTTCGAGTCAGTCATCGCCCCTCCTCGTCTGAACCGCCGTGCGGGCCCGCCGGCTCCAGATCCAGATATAGCTCAGGCCGCTGGCCAGGGTCGTCGCCAAGACCACGCCGACCAGCGTCTCGACCAGCCAGACCGGCAGCGCGTGTATGCGCGCCACCATGACGACAAACACCAGCAGGATTTGAAACAGGGTATTGGCCTTGCTGATCAGCGTCGGCGCCATCTCCACGTGCGCGATACGCACGTGATAATAAACCGCCCCGCCGACGATAATGAGATCGCGCGCAATGACCGCCGCCACCAGCCACGCCGGCAGCAGGGCCAGCCAGCCCAGGGCGAGATACGTGCACACCATGAGCAGCTTGTCGGCCAGAGGGTCGAGGACCGAGCCCAGACGACTCTCCCAACCGTTGCGCTTGGCCAGATAACCATCCAGCGCATCCGACAGCCCGGCGATCACGAACAGGGTCAAGGCGGATACGAAGCGCTGTTCCAACAACAGCCAGACGACCGGCCCGACCAGCAGTATCCGGACGACGCTGATCAGGTTGGGGATGTCGCGGGCCCTCACGGCACGAGGCGATAGACCAGTTCCGGCACCGGCCCGGCCGAGGCCTGCACGACAGTGTCCTGGCCACCGGACTGAGCGCCCGATTGGGCGGGGGGCTGCTCGGCCACCAGCATGTGTCCCAGGGAAATGGCCTGGACCACTCCCATCCGGTCGCCGCGGATGGTCAGGCGAAACACCGCGCTGCCCGCCCGCAGGACCGAGGGCTGCACGGCACTGACCGGCGAGAGCGAGGACAGATAATCGGCCGTACGCGCATACTGCGCCAGGTTCTTGATGTCATCGACCTTGAGCAGGATGCTGCGCTGGGTGTCGCCGCCGGACGCCTGGGCGAAGCGCCGGGACAGGATATCGGCGCTATGGTCGATACCGGGGTCCAGGGCCTCGGCCAGGGCCCCGCCCTTGCTCTGCCAGCTCTGATGGCTCTGGCCCTGGTAGAGCGTCCAGCGGGCGTGCCATTGACCATCCGAGGACTGGTAGGCGCGCCCGACCAGCACGCCCTCGGTCTGGTAGCGCTTGGAGGCCTGCATGATCGTGTCCTGAAAATCGCCCCACACGTCGGTGGGGCTGATGGCCGACTGGTCTTGCAGGTCGAGCAGCGGCAGGCGCAGCGGCAGCCCGCGCCGGTTTGCCTCGGAGAGGACGATCCGGTGAGCCGGACGCTGCGAGTCGGCGCTGAGGAGTTCGCGTTGGCCATGCTGTTGGATAGCCAGCCAGAGCAGGGCCACCGGACGCGCGCGCCCCCACACGGTCTGGCCGTGGCCGCGCAGGAGCCGGTCGATCGCGTCGGGGTCGAACCGGACCCACAGGGCCAGCGCCTTGGACCCACTCGACCCGGCCCCGGCGTTGTCGGACGCGACGGTCCGATAACGGTACTGCTGCACGTAGTGGGTGGCGTTGTCCAGGATATCGTTGATGCCGGAGATCGACGTCGCCTCGCTGCTGCCCGAGACCTTGACCAACACCTGACCGAGAGCCGTTCTAATCGCGGTGGACCGCTCCTGGGTCGATTGCGTATCGACCGGCACCTGTGCCTCGTAAATGCCGTCCACCTCAACGGCGCCCGCGGCGCGGGCGAACACCAGGCCCAACGCCAGACCCAGCCCGATGGTCACGCCCACTACCCGGGTCCGCATCGTCTTGCTCAACATCACTCACCCATTTTCCAAGCTTCTCGCCCCGAGCGGGGCCGTGCATCGCCGGGAACGCGCCCCGGCGCCCCGTTCGGAACCGGCCGCGCGGCCCCTGGAGCGGTACGTTCCAAGCACACGGGCGGCCTGATAGAATGCCTATTATGCACCGAATTGAAACACAAAAGGTGCGACCCAACCTACCGAAACACCGGATCGAACTGGAGCGCCCGTGGCACGCAAACCGTCACCCCCCGCCGAACCGCGAACCGCACAGCCTCACCTGAGCTATCGGGACGCCGGCGTGGACATCGATGCGGGCAACCGCCTCATCGATGCCATCAAGCCCTTCGCCGCGCGCACCCGCCGACCCGGCGTCATGACCGGCCTGGGCGGCTTCGGGGCCCTGTTCGAGATCCCCGCCGGCTACCGCGAACCGGTGCTGGTCTCGGGGACCGACGGCGTCGGCACCAAGCTGCGCCTGGCCATGGACCTGGGCCACCACGACACCATCGGCATCGACCTGGTGGCCATGTGCGTGAACGACCTGGTGGTCCAGGGCGCCGAGCCGCTGTTCTTCCTGGACTACTACGCGACCGGGCAGCTGGACGTCGCGGTCGCCGCCGAGGTCATCAAGGGCATCGCCGCCGGCTGCGAGCAGGCCGGCGCGGCGCTCATCGGCGGCGAGACCGCCGAAATGCCGGGGATGTATCACGGCTCGGACTACGACCTGGCGGGCTTTTGCGTCGGCGTGGTCGAAAAATCCAAGCTCATCGACGGCAGCCGTGTCGGCCCCGGCGACGTGCTGATCGGTCTGGCCGCCAGCGGCCCGCACTCCAACGGCTACTCCCTCATCCGCAAGGTCATCGACCTCAGCGGCGCCGACCTCAAGGCCCCCCTCCATAGCCTCGGGGAAGGGACGACGCTGGGCGAGGCCCTGCTCGCCCCAACCCGCATCTACGTCAAATCGCTGCTGGCCGTCTTCGACCAGACCGATGTCCACGCCCTCGCCCACATCACCGGCGGCGGTTTCGTGGAGAACCTGCCGCGCGTCATGCCCGAGGGCACGCGCGCGGTCATCGACGCGGGCGCCTGGCGCCGACCCCCCGTGTTCGACTGGCTGCAGCAGACCGGCAATATCGCTCCCCACGAGATGTACCGCACCTTCAACTGCGGCATCGGCATGGTCCTGTGCGTCGCGGCCGGCGAGGCCGACGCCGTCCTGGCCGAACTGCAGCGCCACGGCGAGACGGCCTGGGCCATCGGGCACGTCGAGGCCGGCGAGGCCGGCGAGCCCGTCGTCATCCGAGACTGACATGCCGGCCCCCGGGAGCCAAGGCACTGGCCACGCGGCGCCGCTGCCCATCGTGGTCCTGATCTCCGGCAACGGCACCAATCTGCAGGCCATCATCGACGCCATCGCCGAGGGGACCCTGCCGGCGCGCATCGCGGCCGTCATCAGCAACCGCGCCGGCGCCGCCGGCCTGGAGCGCGCCCGGCGGGCCGACCTCCCGACCGAAGTGCTCGACCACCGCGAGTTCACCAGCCGCGAGGACTACGACCGTGCCCTGATGGCCCGCATCGACACCCACGCGCCCGGGCTGGTGGTGCTGGCCGGGTTCATGCGCATCCTCACACCGGCCTTCGTGGAGCATTACCTGGGACGCCTGCTCAACATCCATCCCTCCCTGCTGCCCAAGTACCGCGGCCTGGACACCCACCGCCGGGCCCTGGACGACGGCGAGCTCGAACACGGCTGCACCGTGCACTTCGTCACCCCGGACCTGGACAGCGGACCGGTAATCGTGCAGGCCGCGGTGCCGGTGCGCCCCGACGACGACGCCGCCGCGCTGGCCCGGCGGGTACAGGACCGGGAGCACGCCATCTACCCCCTGGCCATTCGCTGGTTCGCCGAGGGCCGCCTGCGCCTGGCCGACGGCCGGGCCCTGCTGGACGGCCGCCCCATCGAGGCCGCGGACTGTCGCCGCGCCCCGGAGCCGGCCGGGTGAGGCGCGCGGCGGCACTGGTCCTGGCGGGCGTCCTGGCGGGGGCTTTGGCGCTGGCTCTGCCGCCCCGGGGGGCCGAGGCGGCGGGCACGCTCAAGGCCTATTTCCCCGCCACCTACCGCGTCAGCAAGAATGGATTTCCCCTGGGTCTGGCCGAGCGGCGGCTCCAGACCCGGCCCGACGGTACCCAGGTCTTCGTCTCCCGGGCGCACCCCACGGGCCTGGCCGCCGTGTTCGTCTCCGACACCATTACCGAACGCAGTGTCGAGCGCCGCCAGGGGGATCGGATCCGTCCCCTGCGTTACAGCTACCGCCAGAGCGGCGGCAGGCACGAGCGCCAATGGAGCCTGCGCTTTGACTGGTCCGCACACCGCGTCACCAGCTCACACGAGCATATCCAGCACACCCTGGCGCCGCACACCCAGGACCTGCTCAGTTTCCAGCTGGCCCTGATGCTCGACCTGCAGGCCGGCAAACGCCGCTTCAGCTATCCCATCGTCGACAAGAAGGAAATGCACGACTACGGCTTCAAGACGGTGGGCCAGCAGATGCTGCGCACACGGGTCGGACGCCTCAAGACCCTCAAGCTCGTCCACAAGGACGTCCAGGGCGAAGGCAGCTTCGTGTTCTGGTGCGCGGTGAATTACGGCTACCTGCCGGTGCGCATCGAACGCACCGACGAAGACGGCGACAAGATCACCATGGAACTGCATTCCATGCCGGATAAGAAGGCGCAGTACCGAAGTCCGGATGCCGGTACGCTCGATTGAGCGGTGGGAGAGCGGGATATAAAGACCGAAAGGATAGACGAGCGGTGTCGCGGCGCGGCGATCGCTTCACGCCGGTTATGCCTTTGGCAAGGTAACGCCTTCCTGCCCCTGATACTTGCCCCCGCGGTCCCTGTACGACGTCGCGCATTCCTCGTCCGACTCGAAGAACAGCACCTGGGCCACGCCCTCGTTGGCGTATATCTTGGCCGGCAGGGGCGTGGTGTTGGAGAACTCCAGCGTGACGTGCCCTTCCCATTCCGGCTCCAGGGGGGTGACGTTGACGATGATGCCGCAGCGGGCATAGGTCGACTTGCCGAGGCAGACCGTGAGCACCTTGCGCGGAATACGTACGTATTCCACCGTGCGGGCCAAGGCGAACGAATTGGGCGGGATGATACAGACGTCGGACTTGACGTCGACGAAGCTGTTGGCGTCGAAATTCTTCGGGTCGACGATGGCCGAATTGATATTGGTGAAGATCTTGAACTCGTCGGCGCAGCGGATATCGTAGCCGTAGCTCGAAGTGCCGTAGGAGATCACGCGCCCGGCATCGGACTGGCGCACCTGCTCGGGTTCGAACGGCTCTATCATGGCATGCTCTTCGGCCATGCGCCGAATCCACTTGTCGGACTTGATGCTCATCGTCTGGAGTTCCCCACTCGAACGGCCACCCGCCCCCGCGCGGCGGCCCGCGCGGGGGACAGCGCCCAGGATACACAAACGGGCGGGAAAATTCCCGCCCGCTCGCAAGGCTGGCCGCCGAGCCGGTCGGCCCGCTCGGTCAGTTGTTCTGGATGACGATGTTCGGGAAACGCGCGCTGTAGTCCTTGGCCTTGAGCGAGAGCTTGGCCGCCAGGCGGCGGGCGATTTCCCGATAGATCTGCGCCACCCGACTGTCCGGCTCGGCCACCACCGTCGGCTTGCCGCCGTCCGTCTCCTCCCGGATGCGGATATCCAGCGGCAGGGCGCCGAGGAAGTCCACCTCGTACTGGTCGGACATACGCTGGCCGCCGCCCTCGCCGAAGATGTGTTCCTCGTGGCCGCAGTTGCTGCAGATGTGGATGCTCATGTTCTCGATGATCCCCAGCACCGGCACGTCGACCTTCTCGAACATCTTCAGACCCTTGCGCGCATCGAGCAGGGCGATGTCCTGCGGCGTGGTGACGATGACCGCGCCGCTGACCGGCACCTTCTGCGCCAGGGTCAGCTGGGTGTCGCCGGTGCCCGGCGGCAGGTCGATAATCAAATAATCCAGATCGCCCCAATTGGTGTCGTTGAGCAGTTGCTCCAAGGCCTGGGTGACCATGGGTCCGCGCCAGATCATCGGCGTCTCCTCGTCGATGAGGTAGCCGATGGACATGGACTCGACCTGATGGGCCACCAGCGGCTCCAGGGACTTGCCGTCCTTGGAGTCGGGCTTGGCGTTGATGCCCAGCATGCGCGGCTGGCTGGGCCCGTAGATATCGGCGTCCAGGATGCCGACCTTGGCACCCTCGGCCGACAGGGCCAGGGCCAGATTGACCGCCGTGGTCGACTTGCCGACGCCGCCCTTGCCCGAGGCCACGGCGATGATGTTCTTCACCCCGCCGATATGCTTGACGCCCTTTTGCACCGCGTGGCTCTCGACCTTGGAGGTGACATTGACCGTGGCGCTGGCCACGCCGTTGATGGCCTCGACCTTCTCCTTGAGCGCGGTCGCCAGCTCATCGGCATAGCCCTTGGCGGGGTAACCGAGCACGACGTCGACCGTGACCTTGTCACCGTCGACCTTGATCTCCTTGACGCACTCGGCGGACACGAGATCCTTCTCGAGATTCGGCTCGACGAATTCCTTGAGCGCCGTCTCGACCTGCAATTGGGATACGTTAGCCATTACACCCTCCTGCCAATATATTCTTGTAGGCACCGGCCCCGGGCGGGGCGCGGGCCGGTGCCTAGACGTGGCCGCCTATGGTACACGAATTCGCCTTGGCGGTCGCATCTGTCATAAAATAACCACCGCAGGCACAGGGGCTTAGCGCCGCGGCGGGCGAACGGGCCCGGCCGGGCCGCGCCCTGGCGAGGGCCCGCCAGACCTGCTACTTTAGGCGGCCGGCCACGGGCAGCCGCCCCGTGCCGTCCCACACTTGATATGGACCACTAAGCCACGTTATGCCAGACAAGCCACGCCGTATCCTGGTCACCAGCGCCCTGCCCTACGCCAACGGCTCCATCCACCTGGGCCATCTCGTCGAGTACATCCAGACCGACATCTGGGTGCGTTTTCAGAAGCTGCGCGGCCACCAGTGCCTCTACGTCTGCGCCGACGACGCCCACGGCACGCCCATCATGCTGCGGGCCCAGAGCGAGGACATCACCCCCGAGGCGCTGATCGAGCGGGTCGGAGCCGAGCATCAGGCCGATTTCGCCGAGTTCGACGTCGGCTTCGACAACTATCACAGCACCCACTCGCCCGAGAACCGCGAGCTCGCGGAGCTCATCTACACGCGTCTGCGAGATGCCGGCCACATTACCCGACGGGTGATCAAACAGGCCTTCGACCCCGAGCGGCAGATGTTCCTGCCCGACCGCTTCATCAAGGGCGAGTGCCCGCGCTGCGGGGCCCAAGACCAGTACGGCGACTCCTGCGAGGTCTGCGGGGCGACCTACACGCCCACCGAGCTCAACAACCCGGTCTCGGCCATCTCCGGGGCCACGCCCGTGGAGCGCGAATCCGAGCACTACTTCTTCAAGCTCGGCGACTTCACCGACATGCTCAAGGCCTGGACCGGCGGCGGCCACCTGCAGGAGGAGGTCGCCAACAAGCTCGGCGAGTGGTTCGAGGCGGGCCTGCAGGAGTGGGACATCTCGCGCGATGCGCCCTACTTCGGCTTCGAGATCCCGGACGCCCCCGGCAAGTACTTCTATGTATGGCTCGACGCCCCCATCGGCTACATGGCGAGTTTCAAACAGCTGTGCGAGCGCCGCCCGGAGCTGGACTTCGAGGCCTTCTGGGGCGAGGACAGCGACGCCGAGCTCTACCACTTCATCGGCAAGGACATCATCTACTTCCACGCCCTGTTCTGGCCGGCCATGCTCGCCGGGGCGGGCTTTCGCACGCCCAGCGCCATCTACGCGCACGGCTTTCTGACCGTCAACGGCCAGAAGATGTCCAAGTCGCGCGGCACCTTCATCACCGCGCGTACCTACCTGGAGCACCTCAACCCCGAGTACCTGCGCTATTACTTCGCGGCCAAGCTCTCCGGGCGCATCGACGATTTGGACCTCAACCTGGAGGACTTCCGCCAGCGCGTCAACGCCGACCTGGTGGGCAAGGTGGTCAATATCGCCAGCCGCTGCGCGGGCTTCATCAACAAGCGCTTCGACGGCCGGCTCAGCCAGGACTGCGCCGAGCCCGGGCTGTTCGGCGACTTCGTCGCGGCCGGGGCGGCCATCGCCGAGCACTACGAGGCCCGCGAGTACGGCCGCGCCGTGCGCGACATCATGGCCCTGGCCGACCGGGCCAACCAGTACATCGACGAGCGCAAGCCCTGGGTGGCCATCAAGGAGCCCGGGCGCGAGGCCGAGGTCCAGGCCGTGTGCAGCGTCGGTCTGAACCTGTTCCGGGTCCTGATGACCTACCTCAAGCCCGTGCTGCCGGCCACCGCCGAGCGCGCCGAGGCCTTCCTGAACGCCGGGCCCTTGACCTGGGACAATTTCACCGCGCCCCTGACCGGGCACACTATCAACGCCTTCCAGCCGCTGATGACGCGCATCGAGCCCGAGTCGATCGAGGCGCTGCTGGAGGCCTCCAAGGAGAATCTGAACGCGATGGCCACCGACGAGACCGCCGCCAACCCGCCCGCCGGCCCCCTGGCCGAGGATCCGATCGGCGCCGAGATCGCCTACGAGGACTTCGCCAAGGTCGACCTGCGCATCGCCCGCATCGCCAAGGCCGAACCCGTGGAGGGCGCCGACAAGCTGCTGCGCCTGACGCTGGACCTGGGCGGGGAGAGCCGCAACGTGTTCGCCGGCATCAAGTCCGCCTACGATCCGGCCGAGCTGGAGGGGCGCCTGACGGTCATGGTGGCCAACCTGGCCCCGCGCAAGATGCGCTTCGGCGTCTCCGAGGGCATGGTCCTGGCCGCCGGACCGGGTGGCCAGGACCTGTGGATCCTCCAGCCCGACGCCGGCGCCGAGCCGGGCCAGCGCGTCAAATAGGGGCATATCCGGGCCCCGGGCAGGGGCGGGCCGGGCGCGCCGCCGGGGAAGCAACCCCACGGTCGGGCGGTTGTCTGGGACCGGCCGAGGGCCTAGTATTAGCGATTATCGATACATTTTTTCTCGCGGGATCAAGCGCTAAGGCGCCGATCGCGCCACAGCGGCAGCTGGAGCCATGACCGAATACGCCCTCATCCTGGTCAGCACCGTCCTGGTCAACAACTTCGTCCTGGTCAAATTCCTCGGCCTGTGTCCCTTCATGGGGGTCTCGCGCAAGCTCGAGACGGCCACCGGGATGGCCCTGGCGACTACCTTCGTGCTCACCCTGTCCTCGGTGTGCAGCTACCTGGCCAACGAGTACCTCCTGGCCCCGCTGGGCCTGGAATACCTGCGCACCATCACCTTCATCCTGGTGATCGCGGTGGTCGTGCAGTTCACCGAGATGGTCGTACACAAGACCAGCCCCCTGCTCTACCAGGTCCTGGGGATCTTCCTGCCGCTGATCACCACCAACTGCGCCGTGCTCGGCGTGGCCCTGCTCAACGTCCAGACCCAGCACGGCTTCATCGAGTCGGGCCTGTACGGCTTCGGCGCGGCGGTGGGTTTCTCGCTGGTGCTGATCCTGTTCGCCGCGATGCGCGAGCGCATCGCGGTGGCCGACGTGCCGGTCCCCTTCCGGGGCCCGTCCATCGCCCTCGTCACGGCCGGCCTGATGTCCGTGGCCTTCATGGGCTTCTCAGGGCTGGTCAAGGGTTGAGCCGATGCTGAGCGCGATCCTGGCATTGACCGCGCTGGCGGTGGTCTTCGGCCTGCTGCTGGGCTTCGCCGCCGTGCGCTTCAAGGTCGAGGCCGACCCCGTGGTCGACCAGATCGACGCCATCCTGCCCCAGACCCAGTGCGGCCAATGCGGTTATCCGGGCTGCCGGCCCTACGCCGAGGCCATCGCCAGCGGCGAGGCCGACATCAACCAATGCCCGCCCGGCGGCGAGGCGGGAGTCCAGGCGCTGGCCGACCTGCTCGGGCGCGACCCCAAGCCGATCAATCCCGAGCACGGCGAGATCAAGCCGAAGATGGTCGCCGTCATCGACGAGCAGCTGTGCATCGGCTGCACCCTGTGCATCCAGGCCTGCCCGGTGGACGCCATCCTGGGCGCCGCCAAGCACATGCACACCGTCATCGAGGCCGAGTGCACCGGCTGCGAGCTGTGCGTGCCGCCCTGCCCGGTCGACTGCATCGCCATGGTGCCCGTCAAGACCGAGATCGCGACCTGGAAGTGGCCCTACCCCGAGAGCCTGCCCGAGGACCAACCCACGTCGCTGGCCGACCTGCTGACCGGCGGCGCCGCGGGGCGGGGCGCATGAGCCGCAGGCTGTGGCACTTCCACGGCGGACTGCACCTGGCCGCGCACAAGGACGAATCGATGCGCGAGGAGGTGCTGCCCACGCGCCTGCCGAGCCGGCTGGTGCTGCCGCTGCAGCAGCACATCGGCGAGCCGGCCGAGCCGGTGGTGACCGTCGGCGAGCAGGTCCTCAAGGGCCAGGTCGTCGCCCGCGCCCACGGCTATGTCAGCGCGCCGGTACACGCCAGCAGCTCGGGGACCGTGGTCGCCATCGAGGAGCGCCCGGTCGCCCACCCCTCCGGGCTGTCGGCCCCGTGCATCGTCATCGAGACCGACGGGCGGGAGAAATGGCGCCGGCGCGAATCGCGCATCGATGACTTCACGGCCCTCGACCCCAGCGAGCTGCGCAACCGCATTCGCGAGGCCGGGATCGTCGGTCTGGGCGGGGCGGGTTTCCCCGCCTTCATCAAGCTCAATCCGGGCACGGCCAAGGTCAAGACCCTGATCTTGAACGGCGCCGAGTGCGAGCCCTACATCACCTGCGACGCCATGCTCATGCGCCAGCGCCCGCGCGAGATCGTCGAGGGCCTGCGCATCATGCGCCACGCCCTGCAGGCCGAGCGCTGTCTCATCGGCATCGAGGACAACAAACCCCGCGCCATCGAGGCGCTGCGCCAGGCCCTCGCCGAGGCCGGCCTCGGCGACGTCGAGGTGGTCGCCGTACCCACCCGCTACCCCGCCGGCGGCGAAAAGCAGCTCATCAAGGTGCTCACCGGCCAGGAGGTGCCCAGCCACGGCCTGCCCCTGAACATCGGCGTGGTCTGCCACAACGTCGGCACCGCCGCGGCGGTCTACCGCGCCATCGCGGTCGGCGAACCGCTGCTCTCGCGCGTGGTCACCGTCACCGGACGCGGTGTGAGCCGCCCGCGCAATCTGGAAGTGCTGATCGGCACGCCCATCGGGGCGCTGCTCGCCGAGTGCGGCCCGGAGCGCGGCGACCTGGACCGGCTCATCATGGGCGGGCCCATGATGGGCTTTGCCCTGCACACCGACGAGGCCCCGGTGGTCAAGACCACCAACTGCATCCTCGCCGCCACGCACGAGGACGTCGTCCCGGACCGCCCCGCCCTGCCCTGCATCCGCTGCGGGGAGTGCACCCGGGTCTGCCCGGTCGACCTGCTGCCCCAGCAGCTCTACTGGCACGCCCGGGCCAAGGACTTCGACAAGGTCCAGGACTACAACCTGTTCGACTGCATCGAATGCGGCTGCTGCGCCTACGTCTGCCCCAGCCACCTGCCGCTGGTCCAGTACTACCGCTTCGCCAAGACCGAGATCTGGGCCAAGGAGCGCGAGAAGGAAAAGGCCGACATCGCCCGCCGGCGCCATGAATTCCGCCAGGCGCGCCTGGAGCGGGAGAAGGCCGAACGCGAGGCCCGCCATCGCCAAAAGCGCGAGGCACTGGCCAAGGACAAGTCCAAGGGCAAGGGCGCCGACCAGGCCGCCGAGCAGTCCAAGAAGGCCGCGATCAAAGAGGCCATGGAGCGGGCCAAGGCCAAGCGGGCGGCCGCCGGCGTCACGCCCAAGAACACCGAGAACCTCTCCGAGGAGCAGCGCCGCCAGATAGAACAGGCCGAGGCACGGCGCAAGGCGAACGCCCGGCCGGGCGATGACGACAACGCCGCCCGGGTCAGCGACAAGGAATCCGAATGAAGTTTCTGGACACGCCGAGCTCTCCGCACGTCCACCCCGCGGGCGGAGTCACGCAGGTCATGCTGCGGGTGATCTACGCGCTCGTGCCGGGACTCGTCGCCTATGTCTATTTCTTCGGCTGGGGCGTGGTCATCAACATCGTCATCGCCGCCGTGGTCTCGCTCGGGGCCGAGGCGCTCATGCTGGCCCTGCGCCGCCGGCCGCTGCGCCCCTTTCTCACCGACGCCAGCGCACTGGTCACGGCGATGCTCCTCGGCGCCTCGCTGCCGCCGCTGGCGCCCTGGTGGCTGGTTACCATCGCCGCGCTGTTCGCCATCGTGGTCGCCAAGCACCTGTACGGCGGCCTGGGCTACAACCCGTTCAATCCGGCCATGGTCGGCTACGCGGTGGTCCTCATCTCCTTTCCCCGCGAGATGACCGCCTGGCTGCCCCCGCACCTGCCCGACGTCACCAGCCTGGGCTTCGTCGATACCCTGCGCTACTCGCTGCTCGGCCACCTGCCCAAGGGCCTGAACCTCGATGCAGTCACCATGGCCACGCCGCTGGATGCGATGAAGACCCAGCTCGGGCTGGACAAGACGGTCGGGGAGATCGTGGCCGGCTCGCCGGTGTTCGGCGCGCTGGCCGGCAAGGGTTGGGAATGGATCAACGGACTGTATCTCGCCGGCGGCCTGTGGCTCATCCAGCGCCGCGTCATCACCTGGCAGATCCCCGCCGGCATGCTGGGCAGCCTGTTCCTGCTGGCCCTGTTCTTCTACGTCGGCGACCCCGGCGCCCACGCCTCGCCCCTGTTCGAGCTGTTCAGCGGCGCGGCCATGCTGGGCGCCTTCTTCATCGCCACCGATCCGGTCAGCGCGGCCACCACGCCGCGCGGGCGCCTGTATTACGGCGCGGGTATCGGCGTGCTCACCTTCGTCATCCGCACCTGGGGCGGCTACCCCGACGGCGTCGCCTTCGCCGTGCTGCTGATGAACATGGCCGCGCCGACCATCGACTACTACACCCAACCGCGGGTGTTCGGCCACGGCAAGGAGTGATGCCATGGCGATCGTGAAGAACATGTCCGTCAGCGCGGTATTACTCGGTCTGTTCGCCATCGTCGGCACGGCGCTGGTGGCCTACACCTACAGCGCGACGAAGGACCGCATCGCGGCGAACGAGCGTGCGATTCTGCTGCGCACCCTGCACACGCTGATACCGGCGAACGAGGCCGACAACGACATGGCGAAGGACACCATCGAGGTCACCTCGCCGCAGTACCTGGGCACCCGCAAGCCGGTGACGGTGTACCGGGCGCGCAAGGACGGCAAGCCGGTGGCCGCGGTGTTCACCACCATCGCCCCCAACGGCTACGGCGGGCCCATCAAGCTGCTGGTGGCCGTGCGCTACGACGGCACCATCGCCGGGGTACGTGTCGTCAGCGACCAGGAGACGCCGGGCCTGGGCGATGCCATCGAGTCCGACAAGTCGGATTGGATCTACAGCTTCACCGGCAAGTCCCTGCAAAACCCCGACAAGAAGGGCTGGGCCGTCAAGCGCGACGGCGGCCAGTTCGACCAGTTCACCGGCGCCACCATCAGCCCGCGGGCGGTGGTCAAGGCGGTGCACGATACCCTGTTATACTTCAAGCAACACCGCGACGCGCTGTTCTCCCCCCGCCCGGCCTCAAAAGCCGAGACATCGGCGGCGGACGGCGAACAGGCGCCAACCAGCGAGGGCCCCTCTCATGAGTGATTCCGGCTATCGCCAGATCATGGCCGACGGCATGTGGAACAACAACGTCGCCTTCGTCCAGATCCTGGGCATGTGTCCGCTGCTGGCCGTGTCCACCACCCTGGTCAACGGCCTGGGCATGGGCCTGGCGACCATGGCGACCCTGGTGGCCTCCAACGGCCTGGTCTCGATGATTCGCCAGGTGGTGCGCCCCGAGATCCGCATCCCCGTGTTCGTGGTGATCATCGCCTCGGTGGTGACGGTCATCGAGCTGGTGATGAACGCCTATTTCCACCAGCTGTACAAGATCCTGGGCATCTTCATCCCGCTCATCGTGACCAACTGCTCCATCCTCGGCCGCGCCGAGGCCTTCGCCTCCAAGAACAGTGTGGGCCGCTCGCTGGCCGACGGCCTGTTCATGGGCCTGGGCTTCACCGTGGCCCTGGTGCTGCTCGGCGCCCTGCGCGAGTTCGCCGGCCACGGCACCGTGTTCTCCCAGGTCTACCTGATGTTCGGCCACGGCGCGGACTTTCTGACCACGCAACTCATCCCGCATTACCGCGGCTTTCTGCTGGCCGTGCTGCCCCCGGGCGCCTTCCTCGGGCTGGGCCTGCTGATTGCCCTGAAGAACGTCATCGACCAACGCCTGGCCGAGCGGGCGGCCGCCCGCGAGGCGAGGCCGACCGCCGCGCAGCCCGCGGCCTGACGGGCCGCACCGGCTGGGCGGGACCGGCTTGGGACTGGCACGTGCAGGGCCTTTTTGCTAAGTTACGCGCCCTAAGCGTTTTCTAATATACGTATGAGCCGGTAAGTTTCGGCCGCAAGCATCGCAGGAGACCCTACACAATGGCTGGACATTTTCCCTTCAGCGGCAACGGCGGCCGCGCCTCGACCACCGCGTTCTTCGAGCGCTACGGCCTGAACGAGTCCCTCCGGGAGAAGTACTACAAGTGGTGGTACGACTGGGCCAAGGCCTTCGTCACCAACGACCCCGAGCTGTCCAAGACCAAGGCGATCGCCTTTGCCGATTACCCCTACGGTCAGCATGCCCATCGCAGCTTCCACCTCAACGACAAGCACTGGGCCGTGTGCCTGTCCGACCTGGGCGATTTCATCAAGGGCGCCATCTTCCCCAAGATGGACGAGGCCGCCCTGCACACCCTCGAGGAGCAGCACCACAAGCTGGTCGAGGAGCTCAAGCAGGAGGCCGGCGCCAATCCGCGCGAGGAAGTGCCCGAGGTCGGCTATTTCCGGCACACATAATTTCAGTTGCGAGGTTCGAGTGGCGAGTGACGAGGGCTGTCCGGCTGACGCCGGCGCTTTCGTCACTCACCCGCGCCGAACCGACACCGGTTCGCACGGACTGCGTGCAGCAATATGAACAAAGACAAGCGCCGTGAGATCTTCGCGCGCCTGAAGGCGGAAAACCCGCACCCCACCACCGAGCTGCACTACTCGACGCCGTTCGAGCTGCTGATTGCCGTCATCCTCTCGGCCCAGGCCACCGACAAGGGCGTGAACAAGGCGACCGGGCCGTTATTCAAGGCCGCCAATACGCCGGCCGAGATCCTCGAGCTGGGCGAGGCCGGGCTCAAGCGCTACATCCAGACCATTGGCCTGTTCAACACCAAGGCGAAGAACATCCTCAAGACCTGCCGCATCCTGGTCGAGGAACACGGCGGCCAGGTCCCGGAGGACCGCGCCGCGCTGGAGGCCCTGCCGGGCGTGGGCCGCAAGACCGCCAATGTCATACTCAACACCGCCTTCGGCCACCCGACGATCGCCGTGGACACGCACATCTTCCGCGTGGCCAACCGCACCGGCATCGCGCCCGGCAAGAACGTCAACGAGGTGGAAAAGAAGCTGCTCAAGTTCGTGCCGGAGGAATACCTGCACGATGCCCATCACTGGCTGATCCTGCTCGGGCGCTACACCTGCATCGCGCGCCGCCCGCGCTGCGGCTCCTGCGTCATCGAGGACCTGTGCGAATACCGCCAAAAGACGCTCGATTGAGCCCGGCGCCCGGCCCGGCTGGCCTGTCCCGGCGGGCTCGGGTATCCTGAACGCAAGACCATGGCCGACTCACCGGCACCCACTCGGCGGCAGCACACCAGCATGTTCGGACAGGATCGCAACGCACTACGAAGCGCCTTCTTCGAGGCCTGGCGCAAGCACCGGGCCGGCGAGCCGGCCGAGCCCCTGGAGACGGCCATCGCCCAGATCGCCGAACGCCATCCCGAATACCATCGCCTGCTGGAGCAACCCGACGCCCATATCGAACGCGACTACGGCGACCAGACCAATCCCTTTTTGCACATGGCGATGCACCTGGCCCTGCACGAGCAGCTCTCGACCGGCCGGCCTGCGGGCATACAGGAGGCCTATCAGGCCCTGCTCGGCAAGTATCAGGACGCCCATGCCGCCGAGCACCAGATGATGGATTGCCTGGGCGAGGCGCTGTGGCAGGCCCAGCGCAGCGGCGGGGCGCCCGACGAGGCCGCCTATCTCGACTGCCTCAGGCGGCGGGCGGGGCGCTAAATGGCTGATCCGAATACCAGCACAGGTGCGGGGTGTGATGATGTTGTCCAGGACACGCAGTGAATACATCCCTGTATGCTCGGCGGCCGCGTCCATGCGGCCGACGGTCCTGGACAACATCATCACTCCCCGTTGAACCAAAGTGATCTGGTATTCGGAACTTCTATCTAGAGCCTAAAACGGCGCGCCTCGAACCCCGGCCCGTTCAGGCGGCCTTGGAGCCCAACAGCTCGATGGGATACCCATCGGGGTCCTCGACGAAGGCGATGATGGTGGTACCGGCGTTCATGGGGCCGGGCTCGCGGATGACCTTGCCGCCGCGCTCGCGGATCGCCTCGGCCGCCTGGTAGACATCGTCGACCTCGATGGCGATATGCCCATACCCATCGCCCAGATCGTACCGGTCCGTATCCCAGTTGTAGGTCAGCTCGATGACCGCCTCTTCGCTCTCATCGCCGTAGCCCACGAAGGCCAGCGTGAACTGACCATCGGGGTAGTCCTTGCGCCGCAGCACCTTCATGCCCAGCACGTTCGTATAGAACTCGATGGAGCGCTCCAGGTCGCCGACGCGGAGCATGGTGTGAAGAATGCGCATATCTCGAACCTCACTGCGTTGCGTGATGGGGGGAATGACCGAAGCGGCGCGCGAATCAGGTGCCGTAGTGACAGACGTAGTCGAGCGGCTCGTCCGCCTCGATTTCGAAATGGGAGTGGGCCGGTATGGCGATGCTCTGCCCCGGCCCGCAGTCGACCCAGGCCTGGTCCTCGGCACGTTTGATGCGGCAGTGGCCGGCCGTAATCTCCAGGGTCTCGGGGGCCTGCGTGGTAAAGCGGTAGGTCCCCGGCAGCACGAGCCCCAGGCTCTTCATGTCGCCGTCGGCGGTGATGAGACTGCGCCGGCTGACCCGTCCGCCGTGCAGGACCTCGGCCCGGCGCTTGACGCTCACATTGTCGAAATCCATATTCCCTCCGACAGCGTGCGCCGGGACGCGTTCCGGCCCGCCCGGACGGGCGTGCGGGACGGGCGGCGATTCAGCCCTTGCGCCGGGAAGCGATGCGCAGGCGCAGGGCGTTGAGCTTGATGAAGCCCTCGGCGTCCTTTTGGTCGTAGGCCCCGGCGTCCTCCTCGAAGGTCGCGATGCGCTCGTCGAACAGCGAGTCGGACTCGGACTTGCGTCCGACCACGATGACGTTGCCCTTGTAGAGCTTGAGGCGCACCACGCCGTTGACCGTGTCCTGGGAGGCGTCGATCATCGTCTGCAGCATGCGCCGCTCCGGGCTCCACCAATAACCATTGTAGATCAGGCTCGCGTAGCGCGGCATGAGCTCGTCCTTGAGATGGGCGACCTCGCGGTCCAGCGTCAGGGACTCCATGGCGCGGTGGGCCTTGAGCATGACCGTGCCCGCCGGCGTCTCGTAGGCGCCGCGCGACTTCATGCCCACATAGCGGTTCTCGACGATATCGTCGCGGCCGATGCCGTTGCCGCCCGCCACGCGGTTGAGGTATTCCATCACCTCGGCCGCCCCCATCGCCTTGCCGTCGATGGCGACGATGTCGCCGCGCTCGAAGCTGAGCTCCAGGTAGGTCGGGCTGTCGGGGGCCCGCTCGGGCGAGACGCTCCAGCGCCACATGTCGGCCTCGGGCTCGGCCCAGGGGTCTTCCAGGATGCCGCCCTCGTAGGAGATGTGCAGCAGGTTGGCGTCCATCGAATACGGCGATTTCTTGCCTTGCTTCTTGAAGTCCACCGGGATGTCGTGCTGCTCGGCGTAGGCCATGAGCTTCTCGCGCGAGTTGAGGTCCCATTCGCGCCAGGGGGCGATGATCTTCACGTCCGGCTTGAGGGCGTAGGCGCCGAGCTCGAAGCGCACCTGATCGTTGCCCTTGCCCGTCGCCCCGTGGGCGATGGCATCGGCGCCCGTCTCGTTGGCGATCTCGACCAGGCGCTTGGCGATCAGGGGACGCGCGATGGAGGTCCCCAGCAGGTACTCGCCCTCGTAGACGGTGTTGGCGCGGAACATCGGAAAGACGAAGTCGCGGGCGTACTCCTCGCGCAGGTCCTCGATGTAGATCTCCTTGACGCCCATGGCCTGGGCCTTGGCCCGCGCGGGCTCGACCTCCTCGCCCTGGCCGATATCGGCGGTGAAGGTCACCACCTCGCAGCCGTAGGTGTCCTGCAGCCACTTGAGGATGATCGAGGTATCCAGACCGCCCGAATACGCCAACACCACCTTTTTGACCTGTCCCATTCAGGGCCTCCAAATGCTTCGTTCACCGGCACGTAGCGTACCGAACGGGTGTGCGCCTTGCACCCCACGGCAAGGGGCGATTATACCCGAAGGCGCTGGCCGGGCC
>Ga0209918_1000068_pt1 | contig 79432 bp, 69 predicted proteins | sample SalPonD_shore_MG_FD_185712 | JGI IMG/M metagenome (GOLD analysis project Ga0209918, IMG submission 185712) | Salt pond soil microbial communities from South San Francisco under conditions of wetland restoration - Salt Pond MetaG... | ecosystem: Environmental > Aquatic > Marine > Intertidal zone...
CGGGACGGCCGACGCGATCCGCCTGGCCGAGCCCCACGTGGACGGTCCGGTCCTCATCGTCTTCGTCGACACGATCTTCGAGGCGGACCTCGGGATCATCGAGCGCCGCCCCGACGACGACGGTATCCTATGGGCCAGGGAGGTCGAGGACTACCAGCGCTTCGGCGTCATCGTAACCGACGAGGACGACTACGCGGAGCGCATCGTGGAGAAGCCGAGCGAGCCGGTCTCCCGGCTGGCCAACATCGGGGTGTACTACATCCGGGACGTGGACCTGATGTTCGACGGCATCGACCACGTCATGCGCGGCGAGCCCAAGCTCGGCGAGTACTTCCTCACCGACGCCTTCCAGTACATGATCGATCACGGGGACCGTCTGTACACGGCCGAGGTCGAGGGCTGGTGGGACTGCGGCAAGCCCGGGACGCTCCTGGAGACGAACCGGATCCTCCTGGAGCGAGGGCTGGCCAACGACCCATCGGGTCCGGGGGTGAGGGTCCGGGGGGCGGTCCTGGTCGATCCGGAGGCCGAGCTGGAGGACGTCGAGATCGGCCCCAACGTGAGCATCGCCCGCGGGGCGGAGGTCCGGCGGAGCCGCCTCTCCGACACCATCGTCGGCGAGGACGCCGTGGTGGAGGACTGCGCCCTGGAGGGCTCCCTGGTGGGCGACCACGCCCGGGTCCGGGGCTTCTCCGGGACCGTCGACGTGGGCGACCACTCCAGCGTGACGGGCCCGGAGGCGAGGGCGCCGGAAGCCGGCTGAGCCGGCCGGAGGGCAGCGTGGACGACAGCGTGGACGGCAGGGACCTCATCTACGATTGGAACCGGAGCCCCGGTTCCTACGACTACTCGGGAGTCCACGTCGAGCTGGACGACGAGACCCTGCGCGACGGCCTCCAGAACCCGTCGGTCGTGGACCCGCCGATCGAGCGCAAGCTGGAGCTCCTCCACCTCATGGTGGACCTGGGGATCCAGGCGGCGGACATCGGGCTTCCCGGCGCCGGCCCCAGGGCCCGGGAGGCCGCGCTCGGCCTGGCCCGGGAGATCGCCGACCAGGACCTGCCCATCGCGGCCAACTGCGCCGCCCGGACCGTCAGGGCCGACATCGAGCCCATCGCCGACATCGCGCAGGCCACGGGCCTGCGGATGGAGGTGGGGGCGTTCATCGGAAGCTCGCCCATACGGCGCTACGCGGAAGGCTGGGAGCCGGACATGATGCGGCGGGCCACCGAGGAGGCCGTGACGTTCGCGGTCGCCGAGGGCCTGGACGTCATGTACGTGACCGAGGACACCACGCGCTCCCGGCCCGAGACCCTGCGCGAGCTCTACGGGACGGCGATCTCGTGCGGCGCCCGCCGCATCTGCCTGGCCGACACGGTCGGGCACGCCACGCCGCACGGCGTGCGCGCGCTCGTCCGCTTCGCCCGGGAGATCGTCGAGGAGAGCGGGGAGGACGTCGGGGTCGATTGGCACGGTCACCGCGACCGCGGGCTCGGGATCCCGAACGCGCTGGCGGCCATCGAGGAGGGCGTGGACCGGGTGCACGGCACGGCGCTCGGCATCGGGGAGCGGGTCGGGAACGTGGAGATGGACCTCCTCCTCGTGAACCTCAAGCTCCTGGGCATGCACGACCGGGACCTCACGCGTCTCCCCGAGTACTGCGGACTCGTGGCCGACATGTGCGGCACCTCCATCCCCCACAGCTACCCGGTGGTGGGCGAGGACGCGTTCCGCACGGGCACCGGGGTCCACGCCGCGGCCATCATCAAGGCGCTGCGCATGGAGGACCCGTGGCTCGTGGACCGCGTCTACAGCGGCGTCCCCGCCTCCGAGTTCGGCCTCGAGCAGACGATCGAGATCTCGCCCGTCTCCGGCCTGAGCAACGTCCGCTACTGGCTCGAGAGCCACGGGTACGACCCCTCCGACGACCGGGTGGCGACCGCGCTGTTCGACCTGGCCAAGGGCGCCGACCACACGCTCTCCGAGAGCGAGATCGTGGCCGAGATCGGCCGCGCGCGCGGCGGCCGGACGGCGTGAGCCGGGCCGCCGGGCGCGGCGACGCCAGACGGCACGGCCGGACGGTGCGCGGGCTGGTCCCCATGACCGTGATCCTGGGGGGGGTGGCGCTCGCCTTCGCCGCGCTGGGGCTGGGCGCCAGGGGCCGCCCCGGCGCGGCCGCCGCCGCGGCGGTCGTCGGCCTGGCCGCCGTCGCCGTCGGCGTCGCGGCGCTCGGCCGGCGGTGAAGCGGCGGTGACCGGCCCCCTGGTCGTCGCCCACCGGGGCGCCGGCGCCGAGGCCCCGGAGAACACCCTCGAGGCCTTCGCGCTGGCGGCCGAGCTCGGAGCGGATGCGTTCGAGCTGGACGTGCGCCGCTCGGCCGACGGCGTCCTCGTCGTGATCCACGACGCGACCCTCGACCGGACCACGGGCGTCGCCGGCCCGGTGGGCGCCCGCGGGTCCGCCGAGCTGGCCGGACTCGGCGTGCCCCGCCTCGAGGAGGTCTTCGGGCGCTGGCGTGACCTCCCCATGACCGTGGACGTCAAGGAGCCGGACGCCACGGGCGACGTGGTCGCCCTCATCGGATCCTTCGGCCGCACGGAGCGGACGATCCTCTACGTGGAGGACGGGACCCGCCGCGAGGACTTCCGGACCTATGCGGGCGAGCGAGCCACTTCGACCTGGCAGGCGCTCCGCCTGGCGCTCCTCCGCTGGCTCCCGGGGATGCCGGGCGGGGGCTTCCCGGAGGTCGTCCACACGCCGCTCCGGCGCTTCGGGATCCCGATCGTGACGCCGGGGTTCGTGGCCGACGCCCGGGCCAACGGTCTCCGGGTCCAGGTGTGGACCGGGGAAGACCCCGGAGTCCGGCCGGCGGGCGATCCCGAGCCGGGGAGCGTGGACGATCCCGCCGTCATGCTACGTTTGGCGGAGTGGGGTGTAGACGCGATCGTGACCAACGACGTCCGGGCCGCCAGGAGGTGCCTGGACGACGTGACGGCATACGACGAGAGGGAGACGGACGCACGGTGACCACGGAACGAGAGAGGCGCGGGCTCCTGGAGCGGCGGGCGGCGGGAGCCGCGGTCCTGGTGGCCGCGGCGCTGATCGGCGCGGCCGGTCCGGGGGCGCCGGGAGCCGAGGCCCAGGAGGCGGTGAGGGGTCCCTCCCTCAACGGCTCGGCGACCATCCTCCCGCTCCAGGCCGCCTCGCCGGCGCCGTCGGGGGCGTGGCCCGGAGGGGCGCCCACCCTGCAGGCCACGGTGGACGCGTTCGACGCCGAGGTCGACTTCGCGCTCTCGGAGAGGCGGGCCACGCAGACGTGGATCGGGCCCGGCAGGGTGGTGAAGGCGACGGGGCGGAACCCGCTCCTCAAGGTCGACCCGGAGCGGCTGGCCTACCGGGGCCTGGCGACCATGAAGGACAAGGAGCTGAAGGAGATCCTGTACGAGCCCCTCGCGGGCCAGCTCCGCTCCCTCTCGGCCCTCCTGGGCACGAGGCTCGTCGTCCTCCCCCTCCGGCTCGAGTACCGGACGCCCGAGGCGGCCGATCGAACCGCCGCCGACGGGCGTGCGGCCGGGGACTCCGCTGGACGCGCTGCGAAGGGGCCGGCCGGGGACTCCGCCGCCCCGGCCGCGCGCGGGTGGCTCGCCGTCCAGCTCGCGGTCATCGACACCAGGGCGGGCCAGCCCGTGTGGCGCGGCTGGGTGGCGGGACCTCGCTCGGAGCCCGACGCGGCGGGCGCGCTTGCCGAGCTGGCCTCGCGGATCGTCGAGTGGTTCGCGCCATGAGGAGGCGTGGGAGGTCCGCGGCGGCACGGCGCGTGCTGCCCGTGGTGGTGGCGGCGCTCGTGCTCGCGTGCTCGCCGAAGAAGGACCTGAAGCTCCCGTCGGCCGCCGACCTCGAGGGCCTGTACGGGAGCGCGGCGACGGTGCAGCTCAACGGGAACGTGGTCGTGGTCCGGGTCGAGCAGTCGGCCGACCAGCTGCGGAGGGGGGGGGCGCTGTGGGCCAAGGTCGGGCCGTACATCTACCTGTTCTCGCCCCAGACGCGCGATTTGTTCGAGAAGTGGGACGGCCTGGCCGCGGCTCGCGTGACGACCGTGGACGGCCGGGGCCGGCTCGTGGCGCGGGCCACGCTGCGCCGCGACGAGCTCACGAGCGTGACGTGGAACGACGCGATCGTCCGGGTGGCCCACGCGCGCAACGAGGGCACCGAGAAGCCGGGCTACCTGGACCAGCTGGTCCAGTACGGAGAGGACCATACCACGTTCGAGTACGACTCGCGCTACGTTGATGGGCAGTGAGATCGGGCGTGGCGACCGGGAGTGGGACCGAGGCAGGCCAGTGACGGGAGCCACATGAGCCAGACGGTGACGCTGATCCCGGGCGACGGGATCGGCCCGGCGATCACGGATGCGACGGTGCGGGTGCTGGAGGCGGCCGGCGCCCCCATCGAGTGGGACCGACAGTCGGCAGGATCGGCGTCCATGGAGAAGGGGGGAGACCCCCTCCCGCAGGCGACGCTCGACGCGATCGAGCGGGACCGGGTCGTCCTCAAGGGGCCGCTCACGACCCCCATCGGAGCGGGGTTCCGGTCCATCAACGTGGCCCTCCGCAAGCACTTCGACCTGTACGCCAACATCCGCCCCGTACAGACGATGATGCCCGGCGGCCGCTACGAGGACATCGACCTCGTCATGGTGCGGGAGAACACCGAGGGCCTCTACATCGGGATCGAGCACTTCATCGGGATGGAGGACGATCCCAAGGCCGTGGCCGAGTCCGTCATGCTCGTCACCAGGTACGGCGCCGAGCGCATCGTGCGCTACGCTTTCGACTACGCGCTGAGGCACGACCGGGAGAAGGTGACCCTCGTCCACAAGGCCAACATCCTCAAGTGCACCCAGGGCCTCTTCCTCGAGGTCGGACGGCAGGTGGCCGAGGACTACGAGGGGCGCGTCGAGTTCGAGGACAAGATCATCGACAACACGGCCATGCAGCTCGTCCTCAACCCCCACCAGTTCGACGTCCTCGTGACCGAGAACATGTTCGGGGACATCCTCTCGGACGAGATGGCCGGTCTGGTGGGGGGACTGGGCCTCGCGCCGGGCGCGAACATCGGGGACGACGCGGCCATGTTCGAGCCCGTCCACGGCTCGGCGCCCGACATCGCGGGGCGGGGGATCGCGAATCCCTGCTCGTGCGTCCTCGCCGCCTGCCTGCTCCTGGACCACCTGGAGGAGCGGCCGACGGCCGAGCGCATCCGGGGCGCCCTGCGCGCCACCCTCGAGGCGGGGGAGAGCCTCACGCCGGACCTGGGCGGGGACGGCACGACGGAGAGCTTCACGGACGCGATCATCAAGCAGCTCGAGCGCGATGCCGCATCCGTCTGAGGCGCCGGCGGGCGTCGGCCGGGAGGGCGGCGCGGACGCCGGGGAGGGAGCGGGCTCCGGGGCCCGCGAGGAGCCCGGGCGGATCGCGTGCACCTCGTGCCGCGAGCTCTACCCCCACAGCGACCTGGACCGGCAGCTGTGGTGCCCGGGATGCCGGGACGAGCTGAGCCGCAAGGTGCGCTGGGGCCGCCACCTGGCGGCGCTCCTCGTGACCGTCCCCTTCGCCATCTGGATCGCGGTGGAGGGGCGCTTCGGCGTGCTCCCGCTGTACGCGTGGCTGATCCCGCTGGCCGCCGCGTACTACCTGGGCTACCGCATCGGCCGCGAGGTCATGAAGGGCTACGTTCGCACGCAGCGGGGCGAGCCCGCCGACGACTGATCCCGGACGACCGACCCGGGGCGCCGCCCGCCGCGCGGTCCGGGCCCCGGTCCGCGACGAGACGACCCATCCGAACGGGGAGATCGACCGACCCATGAGCTTCCAGGGCGTGGACTACTACGACATCGACGGCATGCTCGAGCCCGAGGAGCGGGCCGTTCGCGACATGGTTCGGGGCTGGGTGGACGACCGGGTCATGCCCATCATCCAGCGCCACTACATGGAGAAGACCTTCCCGACCGAGCTGGTGCCGGAGATGGCGGAGCTCGGGTTCTTCGGCGCCAACCTGCCCGAGGAGTACGGCTGCGCGGGCCTGAACAACGTGGCGTACGGCATCATCATGCAGGAGCTCGAGCGCGGCGACTCCGGCCTGCGCTCCTTCGCTTCCGTGCAGGGCGCGCTGGTCATGTACCCGATCCACGAGTTCGGGAGCGAGGAGCAGCGGAAGAAGTGGCTCCCGGCCCTGGCCTCGGGCGAGAAGATCGGCTGCTTCGGCCTCACCGAGCCGGACTTCGGCTCCAACCCCGGCGGCATGCTCACCCGGGCCGTGAAGGACGGGGACGGGTGGGTGCTGAACGGGAACAAGATGTGGATCACGAACGGCTCGATGGCCGACGTGGCCGTCGTGTGGGCCAAGACGGGCGACGTCGACGACGCGAGCTCGATCCGCGGCTTCATCGTCGAGACCGACCGCGACGGCTTCACCGGCAAGGACCAGGAGGGCAAGCTCTCGCTCCTCGCCTCCGACACGAGCGAGCTGGTCCTCCAGGACGTGCGCATCCCCGACGGGAACCTCCTCCCGAACAGCGGAGGGCTCCGGAGCCCGCTGTCCTGCCTCACCCAGGCGCGCTACGGCATCGCGTGGGGGGCGATCGGGGCGGCCATGGCCTGCTACGCGGAGGCCGTGAGCTACTCGAAGGAGCGCGTGCAGTTCGGCGAGAAGCCCATCGGCGCCACCCAGATCCAGCAGATCCGCATGGCGGAGATGCTGACCGAGATCACCAAGGCCCAGCTACTGGCGCTTCGGCTCGGCCGCCTCAAGGACGAGGGGACCATGCGCCCCCAGCAGGTCTCCATGGCGAAGCGGAACAACGTGGACATGGCGTGCGAGTGCGCGCGGGAGGCGCGCCGGCTGCTGGGCGCCAACGGGATCCTGGTCGAGTATCAGTCCATGCGCCACATGGCCAACCTCGAGTCCGTCTACACCTACGAGGGCACCCACGACATCCACGGGCTCATCCTGGGGCAGGACATCACGGGGTTTGCCGCTTACTGAGGGCTGAAGGGCACGCGGCCGCGGTTCCGCGGAACCGCGGCCCTCCGGTGCCGTGCGGCCCTTTGCCCCGGATCCTCCGGCGTGGCGGGTCGAGGAGGGCCCTCAGGAACCACCGACCTGGCGTTGGCCGCTGACGTTCCCGGACCCTTCCAGCACCACGAATTCGACGCGCCGGTTCTCCTGGCGCCCTTCCGCGGTGGCGTTCGAGGCGATCGGCTGCGTCTCCCCGTAGCCGCGCACCACGAACTCGCCCCGATCCAGGGAGGGGAAGTTCGCGAGCAGGTACTCGAGGACGGCACGCGCCCGGCGCTGGCTGAGCTCGAGGTTGTAGGCGGCCGGGCCCACCGCGTCCGTATGTCCCTGGATCTCGACCCGGAGCTGGCGGTTCTTGACGAGGGCGTTCCCCACCTCGTCCAGGGCGGGCCTGGACTCCGGACGGATCGTGGCCCTGTCGAAGTCGAAGTAGACGTTGTGCAGGACGACGCGCCCCTTCTCCTCGAGCTGCTCCTGCACCTTGCTCCTCGGGCACCCCGTCTCGTCCACCTCGGTGTTCGGCGCCGTGTTGGGACACTTGTCGATCCCGTCGGGCACCCCGTCCCCGTCGCCGTCGAGCGCGCAACCGGTCTTGTCCACCCTGACGCCTTCCGGCGTGCTGGGACACTGGTCGATCCCGTCGGCGACCCCGTCGGCGTCGGCGTCGGTGGGGCAGCCGGTCGCGTCCACGTGCGCGCCCTCGGGGGTGTTCGGGCACTTGTCGATGCCGTCGGCCACGCCGTCGATGTCGCTGTCGTGGGCGCACCCCTTCGTGTCGACCTGGGCGCCCATGGGCGTGCCGGAGCACTGGTCGGCGTAGTCCGGGACTCCGTCCCTGTCGGCGTCCCGGGGGCAGCCCGCGGTGTCGACCACGACTCCGTCCGGCGTGCCCGGGCACTGGTCCAGGGCGTCCTCCACGCCGTCCCCGTCCGCGTCGGAGGGTCCGCCGAACTTGAGCTTGAACCCGACGGCGACCGGGACGCTGAGCTGGGAGCCGAAGGCCTGCACCCGTCCCGCGCTGGCGTCCCGGAACACCCGGGTGTCCGCCTTCTTGAAGAAGGTCAGGTAAGCCTGGCTCTCCACGAACAGGTTGACCGAGGGGCTCACGTCGTAGCCGATGGTGAGGCCCAGATTGGCCGTCGGATAGGTCTTCGTGAAGTCGCGCGTCGATCCGGGGGCGGCCGGATCCGGGAAGGGGTCGGTGTCGAGCGTCGAGCCCCCCCCGCCCACGTTCAGGAGCACGTCCCACCCCGGTGTCTTCGGATCGGCGAGCTCGAAGGCCAGCCCTCCCGTATAGCTGTAGAGCCGTCCGTCCGGTCCAGACGCGCCCGCCAGCACCGAGCCCGCGCCCCGGAGGAACTCGAGGTCGCCTCCCAGCCTGATCGCGACCCGCGGCCCGAGCCAGAACGACAGGCCCGCGCCCGCTTCCGGCCCGAGGTCGAAGAGGTCCGCCAGATCCCGGGTCGGGAATCCGACGCCGCCGTGCGCCTCGAAGGTCGCGTCGGGGCTCTTCTGGGCAGCGGCCGAGGCCGGGACGGCAAGAAGGCTGGTCAGGAAGAGGGTCGCGCAGCGGACGGGAGTCGGGATCCGTATCAAGGCATACGCTCCTGAGCGGGGAAGGGGGAGCATTTTCCTAAAGATGGGGATTCGAGCGGGAAAAAGCTACCGCGGCCGCCCCGAACTTCGTGCCGGGCGGGCTCGGGCCGGGCCGTGCCCCCGAGGCCGTTGTCCCGAGGACGCCCCCCGCCTAGGATGTCGACCCTCACGCGCCCGTAGCTCAACTGGACAGAGCGCCGGACTTCGGATCCGGAGGCTGAGGGTTCGACTCCTTCCGGGCGCGCTCTCGGGGTTCGCGGACGGTGCCGCTGACCACTTCACCCGCCCGCGATGACCCCCACGCCCTCCACCAGCCGCTCGACCTCCCCGACCGTCGTGTAGCACGCGCAGCCCGCGCGGACGAGGCCCTCCCCGGCCATCCCCAGCCGCTCCACCACGGTGGCCGCGTAGAAGTCGCCGTGGGAGACGAAGACGCCGTGATCGTCCGCCAGGCGGCGTGCGACCTCGCGGGACGGGACGCCGCGGACCGAGAAGCCGACGGTGGGGGTGCGAGGCTCGCCGGGCGGCGGGCCGTACAGGGTGACGCCGGGGACGGCGGCGAGGCCCTCCCACATGCGGCGGAGGAGGTCCTCGCCCCTCGCCTCCAGCACGCGGTAGGCGGAGACCAGGCCGTCGCGGCGGCTCCCGCCCTCGCCGAGCGAGGCCAGGAAGTCGACGGCGGCCGCGGCCCCGGCGATGCCCTCGTGGCTCAGGGTCCCGGTCTCGAGCCGCTCGGGCGCCCGGTCGTGGGCGGGCACGAGGCGGGGGATGGGGAGAGCCTCGACCCGGTCCCGGCGGCCGTAGAGGACTCCCAGGTGGGGCCCGTAGAACTTGTAGGGGGAGCAGGCCAGGAAGTCGCACTCCAGCGCGGCCACGTCGGGCAGGACGTGGGGCGCCGAGTGCACGGCGTCCACGAACAGGAGGGCGCCGGCCGCCCGCGTCCAGCGGCCGATCCGCTCCAGGTCGTTCACGGTCCCGAGCGCGTTGGAGGCGGCGCCCACGGCCACGACGGCGGTCGAGGGCCCGATGAGCTCCCGGAGCCGCTCCATGTCCAGGGTGCCGCTCTCCGGGACCATCGGGGCGGTCCGAACGGTGAGGCCGACGTCGCGGGCCATCTCCCGCCACGGGTCGATGTCGGCGTGGTGGTCGAGCTCGGTGACGACCACCTCGTCGCCGGGCCCCAGGGTGCGGCCGATCGCCCGGGAGAGGTGGAGGGTGAGGGTGGTCATGTTGGCCCCGAACGCGATCTCGTCGGGCGAGGCGTTCAGGAAGTCGGCCAGCGCGCCGCGCGCCTCCGCCAGGATGCGGTCGGTCTCGGCGCTGCTCGGATAGGCCCAGCCGGTGTTGGCGTTGTGGCGGAGCAGGTACTCGCGGACCGCGTCGGCCACCTCCGCGGGGACCTGCGTCCCCCCCGGCCCGTCGAAGTAGGCGGCCGGCCGGCCGGCGCAGCGCCGCTCGAGGGCGGGGAAGCGGGCCCGGATCTCCTCGACGCTCGCGGCCATCTCAGCCCTCCCCGCCCTCGTCGGCGACCCGGTTCATGAGGAGCCCCACGCCCTCGATCTCGACCTCGACCACGTTCCCTGGCTCGAGCCACACGGGCGGGGTGCGCGCCTTCCCCACGCCCGGCGGCGTCCCGGTCACGATCACGTCCCCCGGCTCGAGCGTGCAGATCTCCGAGAGGAGGGAGACGATCACGGGGACGCTGAAGAGCATGTCCGAGGTCGTGGCGTCCTGCATGACGCGGCCGTCCACCCGGGTGGTGATCCGGAGGCCCGCGGCGCCGGGCGGGACCTCGTCCGCGGTGGTGAGGCACGGCCCGAAGCCCCCGGTGGCGTCGAAGTTCTTGCCGAGGGTCCACTGTCCGGTCCAGTACTGGACGTCCCGCACCGAGGCGTCGTCGAAGCAGGCGTAGCCGGCCACGTGCGCCAGCGCCTCCTCCTCGGGGACGTGCCGGGCGGTCCGTCCGATCACGACCGCCAGCTCTCCCTCGAAGTCGAGCTGCCGGGAGAGGCGCGGGCGCAGGATCGGGCGGCCGTGGCCGACCAGGGAGGTCCGGCTCCGCATGAACACGGCCGGGTGCTCGGGCGGCTCGTGCCCGCTCTCGGCGGCGTGGGCGGCGTAGTTGAGGCCCAGGCACAGGACCTTGCCCGGGTCGTGCACCGGGGGGAGGAGCCCGACGGACCCGAGGTCGCTGCGGGCCGTCTCCGGCGCGTCGGCGGCCGCCCGGCGGACCGCCTCCAGCGCCTCCTCGCCCCCGGCCAGGAGGGCCCGCACGGAGCGCGGGGGGCGGTCCATCACGAAGCCGAGGTCGACCACCTCCCCTTCCGCCGTCAGCACGCCGACGGCGGGAAGGCCCTGCCTGTCGAAAGTCACCAGCCGCACGTCCGCCTCCTCTCTTCCTCTCCGCCTCTTCGGGCCGGCCCTAACGGACCCGGCCGGACGAGCGGTGGGGCCAGCCCCCCCTCACCACGAGCGTGGTCTCCTCCGTCGTGCCTCCGGCCTCGAGCTTCACCCGGAAGGTCCCGGGCAGCACGCGGCGGAGCTCCGACGGGCTCGTGGGCCCGCCCTTCTCCCGCGGCCTCGGGTCCTCGCGCTCCAGGTTCCAGGCGAGGACGTGGAAGCCCGGGGTGCCGGGGCCCGTGAGCGTGCGGATGGTCTCCCCGCCGCCCTCGCCGGAGCCGCCGGCGGTGTCGGTCCCGGCCGCCGCAGAGCCTCCCCCGGCTGCGGCTCCTCCTCCGCCCGCCGCGGCCCCTCCCGCCGTCCCCGTCGTGTCGTCGGAGACGCGCGAGATCTCGACCTTCACGTCCTTGCCGAGGTCCTGGCCCACCCAGTAGGTGATCGCGGCCTCGGGTGGCGTGGCGCCGGCGTGGAAGAACGCGTCGCCCGGCGAGCCGTACGTGTCCATCTGCTCGAACTGGCGCGCGGGCGGCGGGTCGAACAGCCGCACCGAGTCCCCGAAGATGGCCGGCGTGGCCTGCTCGAGCGCGGCGATGTCCAGGATGTAGATGCCGCGGCCGAAGCTCCCCACCACCAGCTCCTTCCGGCGGGGGACGATGGCCAGGTCGCGGACCTCCGTGGTGGGGAGGTTCCCGCCCAGCCTGGCCCAGTGTCCGCCGCCGCGGATGCTGACGTACACGCCGTCGTGGGTCCCCACGAACAGGAGGTCCCGGTTCACCGGATCCTGCCGGACCACGAAGCTGGACCCGCCTTCCGGAAGGTCCCCGGTGATCTCCGTCCAGGTCTTCCCCGCGTCCTTCGTCCGGAACACGTACGGCGCGTAGTCGTCCCGGCGGTGGCAGTCGTAGGTCACGAAGGCCGTGCTCGCGTCGAAGTGCGACGGCTCGATCTCGCTCACCCAGCACGGGGGCGTCGGCCCGCCGCCGGGCAGGTTCGAGGTCACGTTCCGCCAGGTCCGGCCGGCGTCGGTGCTCACCCACAGGAGGCCGTCGTTCGAGCCCGTCCACAGCACGTGGCCGTCCAGGGCCGACTCCGCGACCGAGTGCAGGGAATGGTAGGACGTGTGGCCCGAGTCGGGCTCGGGGTGGAAGCGGTTGGCGCGCGTCATGTCGGGGCCCAGGATCTCCCAGTCGCGTCCGCGGCCGGTGAGGCGGAAGAGGTGGTTCCCGCCCAGATAGAGGACCGTCGGATCGTGGCTCGAGATCAGGAAGGGCGTGTCCCAGTCCCAGCGGAAGGCATAGCCGCTCTCGGCCCCCGCGTCCTCGGCGATGGGCTTGACGCTCTCCGTGTGCCACGTGTCGACGTCGGTGCGGCCGACGTTGCCGAACTGGTACTCGGCGTAGCGGATGCGCGGGCTGTCGGCCGAGACGGCCGAGTGGAAGCCGTCCCCGCCGTAGACCGTGTACCAGTCGGCGGCCGTGACCCCGCTCCTCTCCCGGGTGCGGCTCGGCCCGCACCACACGCCGTTGTCCTGCAGGCCCCCGCACACGTGGTAGGGCACCCTGGTCGTGTCGACGTCGACCTCGTAGAACTGGCTGGCCGGGATGATCTGGTGAGCCCAGGTCTCGCCCGCGTCGTAGCTCTGGTACACCCCGCCGTCGTTGCCGAGCAGCATGTGGCGGGAGTCGTCGGGGTCGAACCACAGCGCGTGGTTGTCCACGTGCACGTTCCGGTAGCGGACCGGTGAGAAGCTCCGCCCCCCGTCCGTCGAGTGGAAGAGCCGGGTGGCGCCCAGGTACACGTTCGTGCTGTCGCTCGGGTCGACCCACACCTCGTCGTAGTAGTAGTCGGGCACGGCGGAGAGGTCGTTGATCCGGTCCCAGGAGTCCCCGCCGTCGTCGCTCCGGAACAGGCCGCCGAACGGGCTCACGCTGGGGTCTTTGGCGCCGTGGGCCACCTGGATGACCGCGTACACCACGTTCGGGCTCCGCGGATAGATGGCGAGCCCGATCCGGCCCAGCTTCTCCGAGGGGAGGCCGCGGTCGTTCCCGGGCGCGGTGAGCCGGGTCCAGGTGTCGCCGCCGTCCCGGGTCCGCCAGATCCCGCTCCCCGCGCCGGCCCCCTCCATCTTGCCGCCGCCCCAGCGCAGCCGGTGCCAGCCGGCCGCGAACAGGGTCTTCGGGTGCTTCGGGTCGATCTCGAGGTCGATGAACCCGGTCGTGTCGTCCACGAACAGGATCTTCTTCCACGTCTTCCCGGCGTCCACGGTCCGGTAGACGCCGCGCTCGGGGTCGGGGCCCCACAGGTGACCCAGCGCCGCCACGTACACCACGCCGCTGTCGGCCGGGTCGATGGCGATGCGGCCGATCTCGCGGGTCTCCTTCAGTCCCATGTTCTTCCAGGTCTTCCCACCGTCGGCCGAGCGGTACACCCCGTCGCCCCACGTCTGCGAGCGGAGGGAGTTCCGCTCGCCCGTGCCGACCCACACCACGTCGTGGTTCCAGGGCGCCACGGCGATGTCGCCGACCGAGGGGCTCCCCTCGTGGTCGAACACGGACGTCCACGTGGTGCCTGCGTTGGTCGTCTTCCACACGCCGCCCGAGGCGAGGCCGGCGTAGGCCATCCGGTGGCCCGCGGAGTCGGGCACGGCCAGGGCGGTCACCCGCCCGGAGGGGTTGGAGGGGCCGATGAACCGGTACTCGAAGGCCCGGAGGAGGTCCCGGGCGAGCTCCGTCGGGGCCGCGCGCGCCGAGTCCGGGGCGGTGTCGGGGCGGGCCGCGGACGCTCCCGCCCGCCGGAGCGCGGGCCCGTCGGTCCGCGGGGCCGCGCGCGGGGCGGCGGCGCCGGCCGCGGGGATGCCTGCCGCCAGCAGGAAGGCCGCCGCCCGTATCCAGCTCCGCCTCATCGCACCTGCCGACCGCCGTCCGTGCCCCACTCGTGCCTCCCCGTGCGCAGAGTCCATGCGGAGGTTCGGGCGCCCGCGCCCGGCGCGCGAGGGCCGACCCATCGCGGCCCCAAGATGGGGCGGGAGCCACGGGCCGTCCAACGCCCAGGCGGCGGGGAGGCCCCCCGCGGGCCCCGCCGGCCTCGCGGCCTGCGAGGGATTCTCGGAATGCAAGATGCCGGGCTCGGGAGCGGCGGGGGCACGCCCGGGCAGGTGGTAGCCACCTCGCTGGCATGGAGGGAGTTACGATGTCTCCATCCGTGCTCGATCTCCGGAGCGTGTCTTGCCCCTCCTCGAGGCCCGTTCCGAGCCGTACGGGCGGCCCCGGCCGCCCGCCTTCTCCAGCCAGGAGGCACGTCCATGAGAGAGGCGGATTCGACGATCGTGTTCCGAGGCTGCCTGTTCGATGCCACGCGCATGGGCGGGGGCGGTCGGATCGCCTCGCGTCTCTATTTCGAGGTCGCCGGTCCCGCCGGTCCCTCGCGCACCGGACAGGTGGACGTCACCCAGGCGGCCGGGGTGCCGTACGGGAAGGGAGAGGTCGACGTGGCCAGGCCCGAGGGGGCTTCGGCGCCGGCCGATCCCGCTCTCTTCGCCCGGCTGGCGGCGCGCTACTATCGCCTGGTCGTGGAGCGTCTCACGAGTCCGGCGGGAAGTGCGAAGGGCATGGAGAGCCCGAAGGCCGGGGACGGGGGCCGGCTCCGGGACGTCATCGTGGCGCACACGTGGGAGGCCCATCCGGACGGGCCGTGAGCCGCTGCGCGCTCCCGCGGGGGCCGCGGCCCGCACCCGGTCCGGCGCGTCCCCCGGGGCCGGACCCCGAGTCCGCCCGCGGCGGGGCTCCGCCTCCCGCGCTGTCCTCTCCCTACCCGTTGTGCGGCCGGGATAGTAACTTACGGAAGGAGTAGTTTCGGCTCCTCATCCTCCTTCCGCGAGGAAGCCCATGAGTCTCCGCACCGAGTTTCGCGACTTCATCGCCCGCGGAAACGTCTTCGACCTGGCCGTCGGCATCGTGGTCGGCGGCGCGTTCGGCACGGTGGTCAAGTCCTTCGTCTCGGACGTCCTCATGCCGCCGATCGGCCTCCTCACGGGAGGGCTGGACTTCTCCAACCTGTTCATCAACCTGTCCGATACGCACTACGCCTCCCTGGCCGAGGCTCAGAAGGCCGGGGCGCCGACGATCAACTACGGGCTGTTCATCAACAACGCGATCTCCTTCCTGATCATCGCGCTCGCGGTGTTCATGCTGGTCAGGGGCTACAACAGGCTCCGGCGCCAGGCGGACGAGGCGCCGCCGCCCCCGTCCCAGAAGGAGTGCCCGTACTGCCGGATGAACGTGCCCATCGCGGCGACGCGCTGCGGATACTGCACGTCGGAGCTGGAGGCCGAAGCGGCGGCCTAAGCCTCGATCTCGTCGGCCGGGACGATCCAGCCCAGCAGGAACCCCTGGCCGAGGTCGCAGCCCTCGGCCGTGAGCCACTCCCGCTGAATCTCCCGCTCGATCCCCTTGGCCCTGACCTTGTGGTCCATGGCGTGGGCCAGATCGATCACGGTGCGCAGGACCTCCTCCTCGAACGGCTCGCGTCCGATCCCCTGGATGAAGGCACGCTCGAGGTTGACCGAGCAGGTGGGGAGCTCCCGTAGGAAGGCCATGGAGCTGTGTCCGCTGGCCAGCCCGTCCACCGCGAGGGACACGCCCAGGGAGCGCAGGGCCGAGAGCCGGCGGGCGGCCTCCTCCGGGGCCTGGAGGGCCGCACGGACCGGGACCTCGAGGAGGAGACGGGCGGGGTCCAGGTCATCCACCGCTCCGAGCGTCCTCTCCAGGTAGTCGGCCAGGCCCGGGTCCAGGGCCGCGCGGTCCGACAGGTGGGCGGCGATCCACAGGTCGGAGCCCTCCCGCTGCAGGCTCTGGAGCTGGACCGCGGCCGAGGCGACGACCCATCGGTCCAGCCGACGCTCGAGGGACGGCTCGCCAATGAGCGGCACGAACTTGGAAGCGGACAGGAGCCCCAGGCGGGGGTGGGGCCAGCGCACGAGCGCCTCCGCCCCCACCGGCCGGCCGCTTCGCAGCTCCCGGACCGGCTGGAAGTGGAGGACCATGCGGTAGTGACGCAGGGCCTCGTGCAGCTCCGGGAGGAGGTCCCGGACCTTCGTCTCGGCCTCCCCGCCCTCGCTCCGGAAGATCCGAACTCCCACCGCCTTGGCGCGCGCCTCGCCGTAGAGCGCGCGGTCGGCCTGCTCGAGCATCTCCTCGAAGCCGGAGGCGGTGGTCGGGAAGAGGGAGATCCCCATGCTGGAGGCCACGAACAGCGTCTCGCCCTCGACCTCGAGGGGCGCGGACATGGAATCGCGCAGCCGGTCGGCCACCTGCAGGGCCCCGCCCTCGCCCTCGATCTCCGGCAGCAGGACCGCGAACTCGTCGCCTCCGATGCGCGCCGCCGTGTCCGCCTCGCGGATGGCCTCCTCGATGCGGGCCGCGACCTCCTCGAGGACCTCGTCGCCGGCCAGGTGGCCCAGGCGGTCGTTGATCTGCTTGAAGCCGTCCAGGTCGAGGAAGATGAGGCCCACGTCACCGCCCCCGCGCCGGGCCAGCGCCAGGGCCTGCTCGGCGCGGGCGCGCAGGAGCCTCCGGTTGGGGAGCCCGGTCAGGGGGTCCCGGTAGGCCATCCGCTCCAGCCGCCTCTCGTGCTCGAAGCGGTCGGAGGCATCGACGGCCAGGCAGAGGACGTGGCCGTCGGGGAGACGGGTGAGGGAGAGCTCGAGCGGGACGATGACGCCGTCGCGGCGCCTGGCCCTGGCCGGACCTCGCCACGCGCCCACGGCCGCCAGGGCCGCTCCCGCCTCCCCCCTCAGCCGCTTCACTTCCTCGTCGGGGTAGAGTGCCGACCAGTGGAGGTCCAGGAGGGGGGCGGTCTCGTCGTGCCCGAGCGTGCGGGCGTAGGAGGGGTTGAGGTAGACCAGGCGGCCGTCCGGATCCAGGATGGCCACGCCCTCCGCGGCGCGGTCGATGGCCTCCCGCACCGGGACGTCCCCCCCGGGAGGGCGACGCTCCGGGTCGTCCGACTCCGGGCGGGGAGGGCTCACCACGCGAGGCTCGCGGGAGCGCGCGGCGGACCGGCCGGGGGGGGCGGGCCGGCGAGCGGGCACGGATCCGCAGACTGAGCTGTCCTGGACTCCGGGGGTTCCACCGTCCCTCTCCTCGTCACCGAGCTCTGTCGCGTTCCTCCGCCGCGACGGCCGACGGCCGGGCGCTCCGAGGTACGGGCCCCCGACGAACAGACCTCACGTCCCGAGGTCTTCCCGCCGGTACGGTTGGTCGTCAAGAAGCGTGCTAGGAGGCTCGGGTCGAGTGGAGGTGCGCCAAGACACTGTCAGCGTGCGAGTTGGCGGTGGTGATACCGCCCGATCGGGAGCTCCGCGCGCCGCTCTCTCCGCCCGCAGAGTGATGCGGAGGCACGACGGGGGCGTGGACCCGGCGGCGAAGGGCCGGATCAGGGCAGGATGCCGAGCCCCACCGTGACGAGGACGTCGTTCTGAAGGTGGCTGTCGCCCGGGGCGGAGCTGTCGAAGCTGGACAGGTAGTCCCTGACCTCGAGCCGGACCGCGAGGGGCCCCATCAGCTTCGACTCCACGCCGATGGCCGCCGTTCCGACCGGATCGGTCGTGTCCTGCACGTCGAGCTGGGCGATCGGATCGAAGTTCAGGCGTCGGATCCCGCCTCCGAGGGCCATGTAGGGGGCCAGCACCCCGGCCGGTCCGCTCGACACGAGCCGATAGCGGACCTCGGCCGTGGCGGCCAGGTAGCCGGCGTCACCCAGGTCGGTCGGGATCGGGCCCTGGAACGAGGTCGGGAGGATGTTGAGGGTCGCGGGCGCGTACAGGACCTGCACACCCGCCCCCAGGCCGCCGGGGAGCCACCAGCCCACCGTCCCGCCGAACGCCGCCGAAGAGGAGACCTCCGTGGCGAACGATCCGGGATCGGAGGAGAGCTGGGCGAGCGGCGCCAGCGCTCCGCCGATCGCGAAGATCTCCGGACCGCCCCGGCGGGCCAGCGATGTGTCGGGGGCCAGCCCGGGCCCGGCCGCCGACGTCTCCTGGGCGCCGACCCGGAAGGGAGCGAGGAGGAGGACGAGGGCGACGACCGTCGCGGCCGCCGCCGTGAGCCGGGGGGCGCGGCGGGCCGGGGTGCCGTGGTCGATCATGGCGTGAGCGTCCTTCCTCGTAGGGTCTTTGCGACCGGCTAGTGGAGCCGGAGCACGAGCACGTGGGGGGACGTCGAGGTCGGGGGCGCCCCGCCGCTCTGGCTGGCCAGCTGGAGCGCGAGAGGCGGCGGCCCACCCGCCGACGAGCGCAGCCTGAAGTAGGCGGCCGTGGACGCGCGCGTGTCGAAGTCGACGGCGGCCGATTCGAACCGCAGCGCCGTGACGGCCAGCGGGTAGGCGAGCGGGAACCGCGCGCCCGAGCTCGGATTGTCGTGGAGGCCCTGGAAGATGTCCGGCAGGTTCCACGAGGGGAACTGGTAGCGTGCGTCCGTGGAGGACGGCGACCGGTCGTCGTCGGCGGCCAGGGAGAGCATGAAGCCCGAGAGGAGGTCGTCCCAGCTCTCGCCGGCGGCCTGCTCGACGTTCGCGATCCCCCGGCTCAGGTTCGGTCCTCCCCGGGCCAGGTCCCGGAAGAAGGCCTCCTCCGAGGAGGCGCCGGTCCGGTGGTCGGCCACCCAGCGGAGGAAGGCCCAGGCGAAGCCCCGCATCTGCAGGCTCCGCACGCCGCCCGGGTCGGTCGTCGAGAGAACCGGCGCCTCGCCGGGCTGCGCCATGAAGAAGGCGAGACGGGCGAAGTTGTCGAGCTCGAACGTGTTGAAGACGCGCAGCCGGGCGGGGTCGTTCACGATCCCGTCCCAGCCGAGGTCCTGCCCCTGGCCCAGCGACATCTCCCCGAGGCCGACCACTTCCTCGGCGATGTGGGACAGCCCCTCGCCCAGCCACACCTCCTCGACGCTCCCGAAGTCGCCCCCGCCCATCACGAGCCTCTGCTCGGCGCTGATCAGGTGCTGGAGCTCGTGTGCCGTGGCGTTCCGGTCCGGACGGAGCACCTGGTCCACGCGCTGGGCGTCCGAGTAGACGCCCTGGGGATCGGGCACGGGGAGGTAGAGCAGCTCGCCCTCGTTGCTCGCCGGGCAGGTCTCGCCGTTGGGCCCCTGCACGCCCGAGCCGGACGCGTCCCCGGAGTCCACCAGGTCGATGGGGAGAAAGAAGCCGCCTACGATGGCCGTGGATCCGCGCGGCGTGAGCGCGTTCACCCTGGGCGTCAGGACCAGCAGGATCCGCCCGTTGCCGTCCAGGTCCGCCGGGTCCCCGAAGTAGGAGCGGTCGGTGGGATAGACGACCCGGTCGAACTCGTCCGCCAGGCCCTGGAGCGTCGTCTCGTCGAAGCCGCCCGCGGGCGCGTCGACGTCGACCGCCAGAGCCACGTGCTGGCCCACGGCACGGACCACGGTGCGCACGGGGTCCTGCGTGGCCTCGCACGAGACCGTCAGGTCCTGCCGGACCGCGAAGTGGAAGCTCATCGTGTCGCCGCGCGAAGGCGTCGTGGCCGCGCTCGGCGAGATGCTGGCCGCCGCCCGGGTCGGCGAGGTGAGGCCGCCGCCCGAGATCCTGCGCCTGGCCAGCTCCTCGCGGGCCTCCGCCTGGATCCGGAGCGTGCGGCTGTAGTCGTCGAGCCCGGTCCCGGGGAGCCTGGACTCCGCCGCCCGGATCCGGACGGCCGCGGCGGCCCCGCCGCTTGCCGCGGCGGTGTCGGACCCGGCCCGGAGGATGAGCCTCAGGGGGGTCATGCCCTGGGCCGTCCGGTCCGCGTCCCCGGCCACCACCAGGTATTCGCGGGCGGAGTCGGCGCCGGGGAGCTGAAGGCAGCCGAGCGCGTCGGCGCCAGCCAGGGCCTCCACCTGTCCCCGGGCCAGGGCGAGGGGCGTTCCCGATGACTCGACCGGGACCAGGCGGCCGTTGGTGGGCTGGCCGCGCAGGAGGGCGCGTACGCCCACGGTGCGGGCCGGGAGGCAGCGGTCGGTGAACGAGGGCACCTGGAAGCGGATGCGATCCGGCTCGACCGTCAGGATCTGCGCCGGTGCGCCCTCGACGCGGACCTCGAGCACGGAGGCGTCAGTGCCGAAGCCGTCGCCGTACAGGGTCGCGTCCCCGCCCGGCCGCAGGGGGACCGGACCCACCGAGTCGAGCCGGGCGGCCGCCTCGAGCGAGGTCACGCCTCGTGCCGAGAAGGTCACGGTGTCGGTCTCGACGCCTCCGCCCGCGAAGGAGCGGATCGTGTAGTCTCCGGCGTCGGGCCCGAGCGTGAGGAGGTTCTCGCTGCGGCCCTGGGGGTCCGCGTACGTGGTGTCCGCGGTGAGCGTGGCCCCGGACGGTCCGTCGGCCACCTCCCACACGACGCGGGCACCCCCGACCGACGTCCCGGACGGCGTGACCGCCTTGACCGCGAACGGGAGCGCAAGCTGCGTCCCGGTCTCGGCGCTCTGGCCGTCGCCGCCGGCCACCGTGAGGTCGACCTCGCCCGCCGGCAGCGTGTGGACGTCGAATTCGAGCGGGGCGACCTGCGAGGCGCTGGGGACATCCACGCGCACGTGGCTCTCGCCGAGCCTGCGGTCCGCCTGGAAGGCGGCCTCGGCCACGCCCCGCGTGTCGGAGACGGCCAGCCCGGTCTGGACGCTCCCCGGGCCGGTGACGAGGGCGAAGCGCACGGGCACGCCCTCCACGGGGTCACCGAGCGAGCCCACGACCCGAACGCCGAGGGGCGGGTCGAGGAGGGCGCCGACCGTGACGGTGTCGCTGGCGTTCGAGACGCGCACGAGCCGGGAGGGCGCGGGGGCGACGTCGGTTCCGCCGTCCCCCCCACACGCGAGAGCACCCACGAGGCCGACCAGGAGCAGGGCTCCGAGCGGCCCACGGACGCACGTCCGCCGTCGCCGGGGCGAAAGCTTCCCGGCGCCCGGGCCGGACGCGGCCTCGGGATCATGCACGGTACGACTGTGGAGGATCCTCACCATGAAGGAGCCGCTTCACGACCTCCAGGTCGGGTTTCGTCCACGCACGCGGACCGCCGCTCCGGTACCTGGTGCATCTCCGGGTTGCCGGCGCCGCACGAAGGTGACACGTAAGCTACAGCGCGCGGGGCCGCTCCGGTAGGGCGATCGCGGGAACACGGTCCGGTATACCGAGGTAGCATATGGCGTGAGGAGGGGGACGGGGTCGCGGGTCGGCCGTTCGCGGCGCGGCTCGAGGAAAGTCCGGGCTCCACAGGGCACGGTGCCGGGGAAACCCCGGGCGTCGCGAGGCGACGGACAGTGTCACAGAGAGCAGACCGCCGATGACGGCACGCTCGGGCCACACGCTCCGACGGCCGCACAGGCAAGGGTGAAAGGGTGGGGTAAGAGCCCACCGCGCGCTCCGGTGACGGAGGCGGCACGACAAACCCCACCGGGAGCAAGGCCGAACAGGGGCGAGCGGCGGCCCGCCGCATCGAGCCCCGGGTGGGCCGCACGAGCCGCCGGGTGACCGGTGGCCCAGACAGATGACCCCGCCGGGCCTCGTGCCCGGCACAGAACCCGGCTTACAACCCTCCTCCGGCGGCCGGCTCCGTTCCCTCGGGACGGGCCGGCCGTCGTGCATCCGTCCCCCGTGACCGGCCGGCTCCGTGCACCCCCCCCGCGAGGGGCGGATGGCGCGAGACCCGGGCACGCGTCTTGAGAGCACACCGGGGCGCCGGTACCTTCGCCGGTCCGCTTCCCGCGCACCGCGTCGCGGGCCGGACCGCGCCCGATCCCCGCGACGACGACGGGAGGCCGACCGACCGTGCAGGGCCAGAGCGTACACTTCGACTTCGACGAGCGCCTCCTCGACAACGGGCTCCGGGTGGTCCTCGAGCAGGACCGCTCCACGCCCGTGGTGGCGGTCCACCTCATGTACCACGTGGGCTCCAAGCACGAGCGGCCGGGCCGCACGGGCTTCGCCCACCTGTTCGAGCACCTCCTCTTCCAGGGCTCGGGGCACGTCCCCAAGGGCGAGCACTTCCGCTACATCCAGAACGCGGGTGGAACGCTGAACGGCTCGACGTGGTTCGACCGGACCAACTACTTCGAGGTCGTCCCCTCCAGCGAGCTGGCCCTGGCCCTGTGGCTCGAGTCGGACCGGATGGGCTTCTTCGACCAGGGGATCACCCGGGAGAAGCTCGACAACCAGCGGGGCGTCGTGAAGAACGAGCGCCGCCAGTCCTACGAGAACCGTCCTTACGGTCTGGCCTTCGAGACGCTCTTGGGTCTGGCCTATCCCGAGGGCCACCCCTACCGGCACCCGACCATCGGCTACATGGAGGACCTCGACGCGGCCTCCCTGGAGGACGTCCACGACTTCTTCCGCTCCTACTACGCCCCCAACAACGCCGTCCTCGTGATGGTGGGAGACCTCGACCCGGAAGACGCCCTGGCCGAGGCCGACCGCTGGTTCGGGGAGTTCCCGGCGCGGGACGTGCCCGATCCGCCCGAGGTCGAGCGCATCGGCGGAGAGCGGGGCGAGCGGCGGGGGACGATCGAGGACGCGGTGCAGGTCCCGCGCGTCTACATGCTCTATCACGCGCCCTCGTTCAACGACCCCGCCTTCGAGGCGTCGGATGTCCTCACGAGCCTCCTGGCCGAGGGGAAGAGCTCGAGCCTCCACCGCGAGCTCGTCTACGAGCGGCGCGTCGCGGCTGAGGTGGAGGCCTTCACGTGGCCCCTCGAGGACGTGGGCATGTTCCTGGTCGTGGCCACCGCGCGCCCGGGCGTCTCGGCCCCGGAGCTCGAGGAGGCGGTCGACGACGTCCTCGACGACGTGAGGACGTCGGGCGTTTCCGAGGATGAGGTGGAGGGCGCGCGGAACCGGGCGCGCCGCTCCCTGGTCGGGCAGGTGAACAGCGTGGGCGACCGCGCGGACGCGGTGGCGCACGCCGCGGTTCTCCGGGACGATCCCGGCTACGTGAACCGCGCCTTCGACCGCTACCTGGCCGTGAGCAGGGAGGACGTCCTGGACGTGGCCGACGCGACCCTCCGGCCCGAGCGTCGGGCGGTCCTCCACGTGGTGCCCCGGGAGGCGTCGTGAGCGGGTCCGCGCCCGACCGGAGCTCCCCGCCTCCGTCCGCGGAGCTGCGCGCGGTCGAGCTCCCCGAGCTCGAGGCCTTCCGCCTCGACAACGGCCTGCGGGTGCTCGTGGGCGAGGATCACCGGCTCCCGGAGGTCTCGCTTCGCCTGATCGTGGAGGCGGGCGCCTCGGCCGACCCGGCGGGCCACGAGGGCGCGGCCGAGCTCACCGGGCGGCTCCTGACCGAGGGCGCGGCGGGGCGGGGCGCCCAGGAGGTGGCCGCGTGGCTCGATCGGCTGGGGGCATCCTTCTCGGTGTCGGCGGGCTACGACGTCACGATCCTCAGCCTCCACCTCTTGAGCGACGTCCTGGACGGCGGGCTCGACGTGCTGCGCGCGGTGGCGCGCGAGCCCTCCTTCGCGGAGGCGGAGGTGGATCGGGTCCGCCAGGAGCGGCTGGACGAGATCGACCGCGACCGGGACAAGCCGGAGGTCGCGGCCGACCACACCCTGATCCGCGCCGTGTTCGGGGACCACCGCTACGGGACGCCCTCCGCCGGGCTCCGGGAGAGCGTGGAGGGTCTCGGACGCGAGGAGGTGGCCTCGTTCCACGGCGGCCGGTACGGTCCGCCGGGGGCCGCTCTGGTGGCCTGCGGGGACGTCGATCCGGGGGTGCTGCTCGAGGCCGTGGAGGAGCGGTTCGGGAGCTGGGAGGGCGGTCGGGGTCGGGCGGTCCCCCCGCAGCCGGCCCCGCCCGCGGGCCCGGGTCCGCGCGTCCTCCTCGTGGACCGACCCGACAGCGCCCAGGCCGAGCTTCGGCTGGGCACGGTGGGCGCCGCGTACGGCGACGAGACCTTCTTCGCGCTCCTTGTCGGGAACGCGATTCTGGGCGGCCTGTTCAACTCCCGGATCAACATGAACCTGCGGGAGGAGAAGGGCTGGACGTACGGCGCGCGCACGAGCTTCCACTTCCGGAGGGTGGCCGGTCCCTTCGTGGGACGGACGGCGGTGGAGACCGCGGCGGCCGCGGACGCGCTGGCCGAGTTCGTCCGGGAGATGGAAGGGATGGTCGGGCACCCGCCCACGAACGAGGAGATGACGCTGGCCCGGAACTCGCTCGTCCTGTCGCTGCCGCGCCAGTTCGAGACCGTGAGCCAGGTGACGCGGAAGATCACCACGCAGGTCGTGTACGGCCTCCCGCGGGCGTACTGGGAGCGCTACCGGGAGCGGATCGAGGGCGTGACGCGGGATGACGTGGTGCGGGCCATGGGCCGGTTCATGGAGCCGGAGGCGCTGCGCCTCGTGGTCGTGGGACGGGCCGCGGAGCTGGAGGGGCGGCTCGCCGAGCGCTTCGATCGGGTCGAGGTGGTCGGGCCTCCCGGCCAGCGCCTGGCTTGACTTTCGGTTAGTTTTCGGTTATTCTTGGCGCTGGTGGTACGACGGGCGGATGATGCCAGAGCGTGAGCGCACGATCGGGAGTCGCCGGGTGTTCGACGGGCGGCTCCTTCGAGTGTGTGTGGACCGCGTCGAGCTTTCCGGTGGCGGCCGCGCCGAGCGCGAGGTCGTCCACCATCCGGGCGCCGCGGCGATCCTTCCGGTACGCGGCCGGGGAACCGATCCCACGGTGATCCTGTTGCGCCAGTACAGGCACGCCGTCGGAGAGGTGCTGTGGGAAGTGCCGGCCGGGACGCTCGAGCCGGGCGAGGATGCCGAGGGCTGTGCGGGGCGGGAGCTCCGGGAGGAGACCGGCTACGTGGCCGGGGCGCTGGAGCCGCTGGGCGCCATCTGGACCAGTCCCGGGTTCTGCGACGAGCGGGTCGATCTCTTCCTGGCCACCCGGCTCGAGCGGCGGGAGCCCGACCCGGAGCCCGAGGAAGATCTGGTGATCGAGGAGATGCCCCTCTCCAGGGCGCTGGAGATGGTGGCCGACGGAACGATCGCGGACGCCAAGACGACGACCTCTCTCCTCCTGGCATGGAGGCGGTGGGACAGGTGACGAATGGCGTCCTTTATGCGTCATATGCATGGAGGCGAGGGAGATGACGACCCCGCACGCGGGGGACGTCGCGCATGAGCCGCGCAACAGGGCCTGGCCTCGAGGGGGCGACATAGACATGGCCGAGACGCTGAAGAAGAAGGGGCCGCGCGAGGCGGAGGTGCAGCCGCGTCGGGAGCTCAGGGAGCTCGACGATGCGGAGCTCGTCGAGAAGTATCTCGAGGGGCAGCACTATGCCTTCCACGAGCTCGCCGATCGCTACCACGATCGTCTTCTGAACTTCATTTACCGGACGATCGGGGACCGGGACCGGTCGGAGGACCTGGTGCAGGAGACCTTCGTCCGCGTGTATCGGCACCTGCACCGATTCGACCCGACCAAGAAGTTCTCGACGTGGATCTACACGATCGCGAGCAACCTGGCCAAGAACGAGCTCAGGAACCGCTCGCGCAACCCCATGGTGCTGTTCCAGGCCATCAAGAAGAACTGGGACGCGGACCACCGCCCGCTGCAGTGGGAGGACAGCTCCTACTCGCCGGACGACCTGTTCCGGAAGCGGCATCTTCGCGAGAAGGTCGAGGAGGCCGTGGCCCAGCTTCCCGAGCACCACCGCGTGGTGTTCGTGCTCCGCGAGATGGAGGGCAAGACGTACGAGGAGATCTCCGAGATCACGGGTGTGACGCTGGGCACCGTGAAGTCGAGGCTCAACCGGGCCCGGAACAAGTTCGCGCAGATCATCGCGCCGATGCTCGAGTAGGGCCGCAGGCGCGGCCGGCCGCGGAACGGAGGGGGGACGGCGGAGGTCGCCGTCCCCCCTCTCGCGCATCCGGGCCCGTCGCGAGCCCCCTCCGCGGCCGCGGAACCCGCCGACACGGGCCGAGTATGATAGCCCGGTTCGGAGACGGGAGAGCGGCCCGCGCGGCGGCCTGTCGGCTCCGGCGTGCCGCGTCCGGCGCCAGACGGCGGCGGGTGGGGAGAAGCGGACGGAGTCATCCGTCGCAGGCGAGAAGGAAGACGGCGATGGACTGCGAGGACTTTCTCGAAGGCTACTCGGACTACCTGGACGGGCTCCTCGGCTCGGCCGAGGTCGAGCGATTCGAAGCCCACAGGCGTGATTGCGAGCACTGCGCCCGGTACGACCGGGTCGTCCAGCGGGGCCTCCAGATCTACCGGAGCCTCCCGGACCCGGACCCCTCTCCCGACTTCCTCCCCCGGCTCCGCCACAGGATCTACCACATCGAGGACGGCATCCCCCTGAGCGACGTGCGTCACGGCGGCAACGCCGCGCTGGTGGCGGTGGCCGCGGTGGGACTCCTGGCCTTCGCGTGGCTTCCCCTGGCCACGAGCGTTCCGGTCGAGGTGGAGCTGCCGGCGGTGGCGGCCCGGACGCCCGATCCCGACGGCCCGGTCCGGCCCGAACCCGTCGGGGGATCGCCGTTCGCGGCCCCCACGCCGGCCCCGCAGGCCGCGCACTCGCTCTTCTTCAGCCGCGGTCCCTACCTCGCGCCCGCCGGGTTCCGGTTTTCGGACGGACTGAGGGTGGCCGGAGAGGACCTGCTGTGGTCCACCGGGCCGGGCCTCGGAACGGGGAGCGCCTCCTTCCTGGCGGCGACCGAGCGCAGGGCGTTCACCGGCCGCTGATCTCCCGGACGTGACGCTCGCGGCCGAGCGGGAGCTGGAGCGTCTCGTCGAGCGGGGCCCGCTCGAGGGGGCCTTCTTCTTCCACGGACAGGCCGCGCGCCTCAGGGACGAGGGGGCGCGCCGCCTGATCGAGGCGGCGCTGGACCCCTCCACGCGCAACTTCAACCTGGACCTCTTCCACGGCGACGACGCGAGCGCGGAGGACCTGTCGGCCGCGATCGCCATGCCCCCCATGATGGCCGAGCGGCGCGTCGTGGGCGTTCTGGGCGCGGAGGGGCTCGGGAAGAAGGCCCGGGACGCCCTGCTGGCCGCCGTCGAGGACCCGCCGCCCGGCCTCACGCTCGTGGTGACCGCCACGATCCCCGACCGCTCGAAGGCGTCCTTCTACAGGACGCTCAAGAAGAGCGCCCGTGAGCTCTCGTGGTCCGCCCCCTCCGAGGACGAAGTGCCCGGCTGGCTCATGGACAGGGCGGAGGCCGTCCACGGCTTCGAGCTAGGGGAGGCCGCGGCGCAGGCGCTCGCCACGGCGGTGGGCGCCTCGCCCGACGAGCTCGACGCGGAGCTGGCCAAGCTGGCCTCCTCGGCCGGGGACGGACCGATCGACGTCGAGCTCGTCCGCAGGCTCGTCCCCAACGTGCGAGCCGTGGGACGCTGGCAATGGCTGGACCGGGTGGCCGAGCGCGCCTACGGTGCCGCCCTCTCCGACCTGCCGCGCCTGCTGTCGGAGTCGTCCGAGTCGGCGGTCGGGCTCCTGATCGGCATGATCGACCAGCACCTCTACCTGGGGGTGGCCGTGGAGGGCGGCCAGCGGGCCGTCTCCCGCGCGCTGCAGGACGCCGGCAAGCCCTACCTCAAGTGGAAGGCGCGCATCTACGCGGGCCAGGCCCGCCGGTGGACGGCCCCCGAGCTGGAGCGGGCCGTGGGGCTCATGCGCCGGGCCGACAGGCACGTGAAGTCCGGCATCGCGGACCGGAGGGCCATGGAGGAGCTGCTCCTCGGTCTGGGGCTCCTGCAGCGCGAGGCGGGAGGCACGTGATGGTCAGCCCGTCGCGCCCCGGGGCCGTGGTGGTTCTGGCCGTCGCGCTCCTCCTCCCCGCTGCCGGCCGCCCCGCCGCCGCCCAGGGGACCGGAAGCGGCGGCCTGGACCGCATCGAGGCCGCGGCGGACTCCGGACGGAGCGAGGAGGCCCGCGGGCTCCTGGCCGGCTGGCTCTCGGCGCACTCCGGCGCCCTCTCCCCGGCCCGGCGGGCCCGGGCGGAGTTCCTGCGGGCCAGGCTGGCCGCCGATCCCGATTCCGCCGTGATCGCCTACACCCGTGTCGCGCTCGGCGGGGAGCTCCCGTGGGCGGCCGCCGCCCGGCTCCGGCTGGCTCAGCTCCGGCTCGCCCGGGGGAACTACGACGGCGCCCTCTCCGACCTGGCCACCCTGCGCGCCGACTTTCCGGGGGACACGCTCGCCGAACAGTCCTGGGTGTGGACGGGCTCGGTCCTGGCCGCGCGCGGGGACACCACGCGGGCCTGCCGGGCGTGGGAGCGCGCCGGCCCGAGCGGCGAGCGGTACGCGGCCGCCCGACGCACGGCGGCCGGATGCGGCGGGGCGGGGAGCGTGGCCGCCCGCGCCGGCGCGGCCACCCGCGGCTCCGGTGGAGGCGCCGCTTCCCCGACCGCGGCCGGCTGGGCCGTGCAGCTCGGCGCGTTCAGCACCGCGCAGGCCGCGGCCGAGCTCCGGGGCCGCCTGGCCCGCGCGGGCTTCGAGGCCCGGGTCCTGGACGCCTCCCCCTCCGACGGACTGTACCGGGTGCGCACGCCGCGCACGGCCCGCTCGTCGGAGGCCGAGACGCTCCGCTCGCGGCTCGAGGCGGCCGGGTTCAACGCGATCATCGTGGAGCTGAGCGGCGGGGAGGGATCGTGAGCGGCCACACGCCCCTCATCCAGCAGTACCTGGACATCAAGTCCCGCCACCCGGACACCCTCCTCTTCTTCCGGGTCGGGGACTTCTACGAGATGTTCTTCGACGACGCCGCCGAGGGGAGCCGCCTGCTCGGGCTCACGCTCACCTCCCGCAACAACGGGGGCCAGGCGGACGTGCCGCTGGCCGGGATCCCGGTCAAGGCGGTCGACGAGTACCTCCCGCGGCTCCTCAGGCAGGGGCGTCGGGTGGCCATCTGCGAGCAGGTCGAGGACGCCGACGAGGCCGACGGGCTCGTCCGGCGCGAGGTCGTCGAGACGATCACGCCCGGGACGGTGCTCGAGGACACCCTCCTCACCGAGGACCGGAACAACTTCGTGACGGTCCTGGCCGGAGACGATCCCGTCGGGATCGCGACCGCCGACCTCTCGACGGGCGAGTTCGAGCTGCGGACGGCTCCGCCGGGCCGCCTGGCCGACGAGCTGGCCCGGCTCGAGCCGACCGAGGTCGTCCTCCCGGAGGGGGAGGAGCGTGAGCTCCCCGGGCCGTGGACGGTGAGCCGGCTCGCCGCGTGGCGCTTCGAGCCGCGCATGGCCGACGAGGCCCTGCGCGAGCACTTCGGGGTGGCCGGCACCGAGGGGTTCGGCTTCCGGCTCGAGGAGGAGCCGCACCTGGCCTCCGCGGCGGGCGCCCTGGTGGCGTACCTGCACGAGGTGCGTCCGGCGGGCGTCGACCACCTGCGTCCGCCCAGGGTCGAGCGGACCGGCCGCTACGTCCACCTGGACGAGATGACCCGCCGCAACCTGGAGCTGGTCCGCCCGCTCCGGCCCGAGGGAGGCGGGACCCTGCTGGACGTCCTGGACCGGACCCGGACGGCCATGGGCGGGAGGCTGCTCCGCCGCCGGGTCCTGCACCCCCTCCTGGACCTGGAGGAGATCCGGGCGCGCCAGGCCGCCGTGGCCGAGCTGGTCGAGGACGGGGAGCGCCGCCGCGAGCTCCGCGAGGCGCTCTCCGAGATTCGGGACCTCGAGCGCCTGGCCGGGAAGATCGCGACGGGGCGCGTGGCGCCCCGCGAGCTGCTGTCGCTGGCCGACTCGCTGGACCGGCTGCCGGCCGTGGCGGCCGCCGTGGAGGGCGCCGGCTCGGAGCGCCTGGCCGGCCTCGCCTCGGGCTTCGATGCGCTCGAGGACGTGCGCGAGGCGATCCGCGAGGCGATCGCGCCCGACAGCCCGCCCGCCCTCAAGGACGGCGGCGTCATCCGGGAGGGCCACTCCGGGGAGCTGGACGAGCTGCGGGCCACGCGCGACCACGCGGTCGACTTCATCGCCGACCTCCAGGCGCGCGAGCGCGAACGCACGGGCATCTCGAGCCTCAAGGTGGGATACAACAAGGTCTTCGGGTACTTCCTGGAGGTCACCAGGGCCAACCTGGACCGCGTCCCCGACGACTACCACCGCAAGCAGACGCTCTCCAACTCCGAGCGTTACTTCACGCCCGAGCTCAAGGAGTGGGAGGAGAAGGTGGTCGGGGCCGAGGAGCGGATCGCCCGGCTCGAAGCCGAGCTCTTCCGGGAGGTGCGCGAGTCGCTGGCACGGGAGGTGGCGAGGACCCAGGCGGCGGCCGACCGGGTGGCCCGGCTGGACGTGTTGGCGGCGCTGGCCGAGGGTGCGGTCCGCGACGGGTACGTCCGCCCCGAGGTCGACGACGGCTACCGGCTCGAGATCCGCGGCGGGCGCCACCCGGTGGTCGAGCGCATGATGTCCCGGGAGGCGTTCATCCCGAACGACGTTGTGCTGGACCGGGACACGAGCGTCATGATCCTCACCGGGCCCAACATGTCGGGGAAGTCGACCGTTCTCCGGCAGGTGGGGCTCATCGCGCTCCTGGCCCAGATGGGGGCGTTCGTGCCCGCCGACCGGGCCCGGGTGGGCCTGTGCGACCGGATCTTCACCCGGGTGGGCGCTTCCGACAACCTGGTCCGAGGCCAGAGCACGTTCATGGTCGAGATGACCGAGACGGCCACGATCCTGAACGGGGCCAGCGAGCGGAGCCTGGTCCTCCTGGACGAGATCGGCCGCGGCACCTCGACCTACGACGGCGTGTCCATCGCGTGGGCGGTGACCGAGCACATCCACGACGTGCTCGGGGCCCGGACGATCTTCGCGACCCACTACCACGAGCTCGTGGAGCTGGCCGACCGCCTGGAGGGGGTGGGGGCGTTCAACGTGGCCGTCCGCGAGACGGGAGAGGACATCGTCTTCCTGCGCCGGGTGGAGCCGGGAGGCAGCGATCGCTCCTACGGGGTGCACGTGGCCCGGCTGGCCGGCCTGCCCATGGAGGTCGTCGAGCGGGCCCGGGAGGTGCTCCACGTGCTGGAGGGGGACGAGTCGGGCGCGGGCACGCGCCTGGCGAGCCTGGTCGAGGAGGGCCGTCCCCAGCTCAACCTGTTCGTTCCCTCTTCCGGCGGGGGGGAGGGAGCGGGCGATGGCCGCGGCGAGGCGGCCGGCCGCTCGCCCGGCGCGGCCGAGGCCGGCGGCGGAGAGGCCGCCCCGCCGTCCCGGCGCCCCGACCCCGTCCGTGAGCGGCTCGCCGACCTCGACCCCGACCGCACGACGCCGCTCGAGGCCCTGGCCACGCTGGCGGAGCTCCGGCGGCTGGCGGGCCTCGAACGGGAGGGCCACGGGGAGCCGCCGCAGGATGCGGCGCCCCCGCCGGACACGGAGCCGCCGCCGCCGGCGGAGCCGTGACGGCCCGCCCCCGCCGCCGGACCGGGCCCGCCCCTGCCGCCCGCCTCGTCTTCGTCCTCCTCCTCCCCCTCCTGGCCGGGTGCGCCGACACGGTGAGCCCCGTGCTGGGCGGCCTCCGGCTCGGGATGCGGAGCGGCTCCTTCCGGATGCCCGTCATGCAGAACGATCAGGCCCCGTTCGACTATCCGGGACGGGCGTACCGGGAGCGCATCGGCGGCCAGGTCCGCCTCCGGATCCACATCGCGGCGTCCGGGAGCGTCGACTCGGCCTACGTCCTCGAGTCGAGCGGCCACGCCGTGCTGGACTCCGCCGCTCTGGCAGGAGCCCGGCGTCTCCGTTACCGTCCCGCCCGTCAGGGCGAGCGGCCCGTCGCGGTCTGGGCCGTCCTGCCGGTCCGCTATCCGCTCCCGGAGGAAGTCGAGCAGCCATGAGCCAGCCGCGCGACACGACCAGGCCCTTCGACAGCGTGCTCGAGACGATCGGGTGGACGCCCCTCATCCGGCTGGGTCGCGTCGTCGACGGCGTCCGCACGCCCGTCTACGGGAAGGCCGAGCAGTACAACCCCGGCGGGTCGGTCAAGGACCGGATCGGGCTCCGGATCCTCGAGGAGGCCGAGCGCTCGGGCCGGCTGCAGCCGGGGGGCACGGTGGTCGAGGGCACCTCCGGGAACACAGGAGTCGCGCTGGCCCTGGCCGCCGCGGTCAAGGGCTACGAGTGCATCTTCGTCATCCCCGACAAGATGAGCGCCGAGAAGGTGCGCCTCCTCAAGGGCTACGGGGCCGAGGTCATCGTGACGCCCTCGGCCGTCGAGCCCGACGATCCGCAATACTACGGCAACGTGGCGCGCCGCATCGCCTCCGAGCGCCCCGGAGCCGTCCTGGCCGACCAGTTCTACAATCCCGTGAACCCGCGGGCGCACTACGAGACGACGGGTCCGGAGATCTGGGAGCAGACGGAGGGCCGCGTCACGCACTTCGTGGCGTCGGCGGGGACGGGCGGCACCGTGACCGGGGTGGCCCGCTTCCTCAAGGAGCGGAACGCCGACGTCCGCGTGATCCTCGGCGACCCGGCGGGCTCCATCTTCGCGCACTACCACGCCACCGGGGACGTGGGTCCCCACGCTCCCTACAAGGTCGAGGGGATCGGAAACGACAAGATCCCCGGGACCCTGGACTTCGGCGTCATCGACGAGGTCAGGACGATGGGGGACCGGGAATCCTTCCTCATGGCACGACGCGTGGCCCGTGAGGAGGGGCTGTTCGTGGGCGGCTCGTCGGGCCTCAACGTGTCGGTGGCCGTGCAGGTGGCCCGCGAGGTGGACGACCCCGATGCCTGCGTCGTGACGATCCTGTGCGACACGGGAGAGCGCTATCTCTCCAAGCTCTACAACGACGAGTGGATGCGGGAGAACCAGATGCTCCGGCCCGAGCGGGTGAGCGCCGGCTACCTGCTCGGGACGAAGCGGGGGCCGGAAGCCGGCGGGCTGGTGGCCGTCCACCCGGCGGCCACCGTTCGCGAGGCGCTGGCGCTGATCGAGGCGCACAACGTCTCGCAGATCCCGGTGCTCGAGAAGGGGCGCCAGAAGGGCTCGCTCACCGAGGCCGCGCTCATGTCCGCGGTCCTCGAGGACCCGGAGACCCTGGAGCGCAGCGTCTCCGAGGTGGCGGGCGAGCCCTTCCCGGTGGTCGACACCGCCGTCGGCATCAACTCCCTGAGCGGCCGGCTGGGCCGGGACGTGCCCGCCGTGCTCGTGGAGGAGGACGGGGAGATCGTCGGGATCCTCACCCGCTACGACCTCCTCCACCACCTCATGGCCGAGTGACGCGCCGGCGGGCCGGAGACGAGCGCCGCCGCGGGGCCGGGACGTCCGCGTGAAAGTCGCCGTGCTCCTCGGCGGGAGCTCCTCGGAGCGGGACGTCTCGCTCGCCTCCGGCGTCCAGGTGGCCCGCGCCCTCCGGAAGGCCGGACACGAGGCGGTGCCCGTGGACACGCTCGCCGGGCCGCTCGGGCCGGAGGAGGAGTCGCGGATCGCCGAGCGCGGGGTGGGGCGGGAGCCCCCCGACGCGGAGGGCCTCCCGCCCCTCACCGTGGCCTCCCTGGGCGAGGTCCTCTCCCTGCCGGAGGTGGCCGGCGCGGACGTCGTCTTCCCGGTCCTCCACGGCGGGGCCGGGGAGGACGGGACCGTGCAGGCGGTCCTGGAGCTGGCCGGCCTCCGCTTTGCCGGGAGCGGCCACCTGGGATGCGCGATGGCCATGGACAAGGACGTGTCCAAGCGCCTGTTCCGGGAGGCGGGGGTGCCCACGGCCCCCTGGGCGCTCCTGGTCGACCCGTCCGGGAGCCCGGAGCTCCCCGGCGAGCTGTCGCCCCCCCTCATCGTGAAGCCCAACCGCGAGGGCTCGACGGTGGGCCTCACGCTGGTCCGCGACGAGGCCCTGCTCCCGGCGGCCCTCGGCCTGGCCGCCCGCTACGACCGCGAGGTCCTGGTGGAGCGCTTCGTCCGGGGCCGGGAGGTCACGGTGGCGGTGGTGGCCGGGGAGGCGCTCCCCGTCGGGGAGATCATCCCCGAGCACGAGATCTTCGACTACGAGTGCAAGTACCGGCCGGGGATGGCGCGGGAGATCTTCCCGGCGGACCTTCCCGAGGCGGTGGCCCGCAGCGTCAGGGAGACGGCCCTGGTCGCCCACCGGACCCTGAAGCTCTCGGGCTTCAGCCGGATCGACTTCATCCTGGACGGGGCGAGCACCCCCTGGTGCCTCGAGGCCAACGCCCTGCCGGGCATGACCGGGACCAGCCTCGTGCCCCGGGCCGCCGCGGCCGCGGGCCTCTCCTTCCCGGAGCTGTGCGACCGGATCGTGCGCTCCGCTCCGCGCGACCGGCACGGAACCGGAGCCCGGGAAGCGGGTCTACCCAACACATGAGCTACGCCGAGCGCTCCTACAGCTACAGCCCCGGACGGGGCGACTTCGGGCGCGGAGGCGGCGGGTGGAACCTGGGCCGCTTCACCACGCCCTGGGTCACCCGGCTCCTGGTGGCCAACGGCGCCATCTGGCTCCTCAACGCCGTGGGGCTCCTGCCGCTGCGCTGGACCGTCGAGGTCTTCGGGTTCTCGCCCGACCGCTTCCTGACCCACCCGTGGACGCCGCTCACCTACATGTTCGTCCACGGCGGCTTCCTGCACGTGTTCTTCAACATGCTGGTGCTCTTCTTCTTCGGGCCGCCGCTGGAGCGGGCCTGGGGCGGGCGTGCGTTCATCAAGTACTACGTGGTGGCGGGTCTGGGAGGGGCGCTGGCGTCGGTGGTCCTGCTCCCCGTGATCGGGAGCCCGATCGTCATCGGCGCCTCGGCCGCCATCTACGGGGTCATGCTCGCTTTCGCGCTCCGGTGGCCGGAGGCGCGGATCTACATCTGGGGGATCCTCCCGATCAAGGCGAAGTGGTTCGTCACGATCCTGGCGGCCTTCGCGGTGTGGTCGACCGTCTCGGGGCACGTGGGGCACGTGGCCGAGTGGGCCCACCTGGGAGGGCTGGTCACCGGCTTCCTCTACCTGAGGTTCGGCGCGGTGGTGGAGGGTGGCGTGGCGGCGGTCGGCCGCGGCTGGCGCCGTCTCCGGGGGGGGAAGTCCGGGCCGCGCGCGACCTCCAGGAGACCGCCCGGCCCCTCGGCGGGCCAGGCGCCTCCCCGGCGCCGCCGGCGCCGACGCCCGACCGGCGACACCCTGGACGAGGTGGACCGGATCCTGGACAAGATCCGGGAGAGGGGCATCGAGTCCCTCACCGACGAGGAGCGCGAGTTCCTGGACGACATGAGCCGCCGCTACAGGGGCTGAGCTCCGCTTCGCGCCGGGCCCGCGCCGGCCCTTTCGCCCTCCCGACGAGCCGCCTAGAATGGGTTCCCACGTCCCGTTCAACCGTCCGCGCAGGAGTCACCCATGGCGGCCTCGGCTCAGGAATACGCCACCGATCAGATCCGCAACGTCGTTCTCCTGGGACACGGCGGATGCGGAAAGACCTCCCTGACCGACGCGATGTGCTACATCGCCGGCTCGGCCGCGCGCCACGGCAGCGTCGAGGACGGGAACACGGTCACCGACTTCACGCCCGAGGAGATCGACCACGGCATGTCCATCAACCTGGCCGTGGCCCACGCCCCCTGGATGGGCGTCAAGCTCAACCTCATCGACACCCCCGGCTACCTGGACTTCTACGGAGATGCGGTGGCCGGACTCCGGGTCGCCGATGGCGCGCTGCTCGTCGTGAGCGCCGTCTCGGGGGTGGAGGCCGGGACCGAGAAGGTGTGGGAGGCCTGCGCCGCCCGCGGGCTCCCGCGGCTGTTCTTCGTCTCGATGATGGACAAGGAGAACGCCTCGTTCGAGAAGACGTTCGGGCAGATCAAGGAGGTCCTGGCCGAGGGGGCGATCCCGGTCGAGGTCCCGATCGGCGCCGGGGACGAGTACCGGGGGATCGTGAACCTGTTCTCCGAGAAGGCCCATCTCTACAGGAAGGGCGGCGACCGGGGCGAGTACGACGAGGCCGAGATCCCGGAGGAGCTCCACGACGGCGTGGACCGCTACCGCCAGGAGCTCATCGAGACGATCGCCACGACGGACGATGCGCTGCTCGAGGCGTACCTCGAGGGCGAGGAGCTGGACCGCGAGCGGGTCCTGGCGGCCATGGCGGCCGCCATGCTCCGCGGCGAGATCTTCCCGGTCTTCTGCGGCTCGGCCCGCACCGGCTGGGGCGTCAGGGCCATCATGAACAAGCTCGTCGAGCTCCTGCCGTCGCCGGACCTGGCCGGGCCGTACCTGGCCGAGGACGAGGCCGGTGAGCCGCTCGAGCTGGTCGGCACCGACGACGAGCCCGCTTCGGCCCTCGTGTTCAAGACCACGACCGAGCCGCACACGGGCGAGCTCAGCTTCTTTCGGGTGTTCTCGGGGACCGTGGCCAACGGGGACAGCCTCGCGAACGCGAGCCGGTCCGCGTCCGAGCGGATCGCCCACGCGGCCATACCCAACGGACGTGAGCGGCTGGATGTCTCTCGCCTGCACGCGGGCGACATCGGGGTCGTCACCAAGCTCAAGAACACGCACACCGGGGACACCCTCTCGGCCGAAGGGCGTCGGCTGCGGCTCGCGGGCATCGACTGGCCCGAGCCCGACATCTCGGTGGCGGTGACGGCCGCCTCGCGCGGCGAGGAGGACAGGCTCGGGAGCGGGCTCTCACGCCTGCACGAGGAGGACCCGACCTTCCGGGCGGCCTTCGATTCCGAGCTCGGCCAGACGATCGCGCGCGGGCTCGGCGAGCTCCATCTCACGGTTTCGCTCGAGAAGCTCCGGCGGAAGTACGGGGTCGAGGTCACGACCGAGGAGCCGCGCATCCCCTACCGGGAGACCCTCACCCGTCAGGCCGAGGGCCAGGGCCGCTACAAGAAGCAGTCGGGTGGGCGGGGGCAGTACGGGGACTGCTGGGTGCGGCTCACCCCGCTCCCGCACGGCTCGGGCTACGCGTTCGTCGACTCGATCAAGGGTGGCGTGATCCCCAACAAGTTCGTCCCCGCGGTCGACCACGGGATCCGGGAGGCCGCCGCGCGCGGCGTGCTGGCCGGCTATCCGGTGGTCGACTTCCAGGCCGAGGTCTACGACGGATCGCACCACTCGGTGGACAGCTCCGAGCAGGCCTTCAAGGTGGCGGGCTCGATGGCCTTCAAGAAGGTGGCCCGCAGCGCCGGCCCCGTTCTGCTCGAGCCGATCATGGAGATCGAGGTCACCACGCCCGAGGAGTTCATGGGCGACGTGATCGGCGACCTGAACGGGCGGCGTGGCCGCGTCCTGGGGATCGAGGCCAGGGGACACCTCCAGGTGGTGAAGGCGCAGGTACCGCAGGCCGAGCTCTACCGTTACTCGGCCGCCCTGCGCTCGCTCACGCACGGCAAGGGCGTCCACGCCCGCAGCCTCCACGGCTACGAGAAGGCCCCGCCGGACGTGACCGAGCGGGTCGTGGCCCAGACCCAGGAGGAGCGGCAGGCGTCCTGAGCCCCGCCGGATCGTTCCGCGGGCCCGGCACAAGGGGGGGCGCTCCGGGTATGCGATGACGACGCCCGGGGCGGCCGTCGCGGCCTCCGTCGGGCCCTCGCGAGACGGCCGGGAGCGTCCCGGTCCTCACCATCCATGCAGCGTCCGAGGGGGTCGTCCGGTTGGCTGGTCACAGCAAGTGGTCCAAGATCAAGCGCCAGAAGAAGAAGAACGACCGGGAGAAGGGTCGGCTCTTCGCCAAGCTGGGGCGCGAGATCGCGGTCGCCGCCCGCGAAGGGGGAGGCGACCCCGAGTTCAATCCTCGCCTGCGCACCGCCATCGAGAGCGCGCAGGCCGAGAACATGCCCAACGACAACATCGAGCGGGCCATCCTGCGCGGCACCGGGGACCTGCCGGGCGTGGACTACGAGGAGGTCACGTACGAAGGCTACGGTCCCGGCGGCGCGGCGCTCTTCATGGAGTGCGTGACCGACAACGCCAACCGCACCGTCCAGGAGCTCCGCCACCTGCTCGAGACCCACGACGGCAACCTGGGCCGGGACGGCTCGGTGGCCTGGATGTTCGACCGGCTCGGCGAGGTGTGGCTCGACGCGGACCGCTACGATGAGGAGGTGGTGCTGGAGGCCGCCCTCGAGGCAGGCGCCGACGACATGCGCAGGGAGGACGACGGCTTCCGCATCCTCACCTCCACGGAGACTTTCCACGACGTGTGCGAGGCGCTTCGGGACCGGGGGCTCGAGCTGCGGGAGGCCCGGCTGGCCATGGTCCCCAGGTCGACCATGAAGGTCGAGGGGCGCCAGGGCGAGCGCCTCCTCGAGCTCCTCTCCGAGATCGAGGACCACGACGACGTGCAGAGGGTGTGGTCCAACTTCGAGGTCGACGAGCAGGCGCTGCAGGCCATGGAGTCCAGCTGAGGGTCCTGGGCGTGGATCCCGGGAGCGCGGTCACCGGCTACGGCCTGGTCGTCCGCGCCGACGGGGGGTTCCGCCTGGTCGAGTGCGGGGTCGTACGGCCGGATGGCTCCGAGCCGCTCCCGTTGCGCCTCGCCCGGATCCACGAGGGCCTGGACCGCGTGCTCGACCGTCTCGAGCCGACCTGCGTGGCGGTGGAGGACATCTTCCAGGGCCGGAACGCGCGGACGGCGGCGGTGCTCGGGCACGCCCGCGGCGTCATCCTCCTCACCGCGGCCCTGCGCGGCCTCGAGGTCGCCGAGTACCCCCCCGCCAGCATCAAGAAGGCCGTGGTCGGGAACGGCAACGCGGGCAAGGGCCAGGTGGCGTTCATGGTGCAGAAGCACCTCGGCCTCCGGGAGCCCCCCGAGCCGGCGGACGCCGCGGACGGATGCGCGGCGGCGCTGTGCCACCTCCTGGTCGGCACCGGCCCCCTGGCCCGATGATCCGGCGCGTCCGCGGCAGGCTGCTCCACCGGGACACGGAGCGGATCGAGGTGTTCACGGAGGCCGGTCTGGGCTACGAGATCCTGGTCCCCACGGCCCTCCTGGACCGCCTTCCCCCCGAGGGCGAGGAGGTCGAGCTCCACACGGCCCTGGTGGTGAAGGCGGATGCGCTCGAGCTGTTCGGGTTCGCCTCCGCCAACGACCGGGAGCTCTTCCTCCGCCTGCAGACGGCCAGCGGCGTGGGGCCGCGCCTGGCGCTCGCGCTCCTGGGGTCCCTCCCGGGCGGGCGGATCGTGCGGGCCATCCGGAACAAGGACCACGACGTCCTGCAGACCGTGAGCGGCGTGGGCAAGAAGACTGCCGAGCGCATCGCGCTCGAGCTGGCCGACAAGCTGGACGACCTGGTCACCGTGCGGGCGGTGACGGACGAGGATCTCTCGCCGCTCGAGCGCTCCTCGGGCGAGGCCGTGCAGGCCCTGAGGGCCCTGGGCTACGGGGCCCGGGAGAGCGAGAAGGCCGTGCACGAGGCGCGCATGGACCTGGACGGCGGGGAGGTCGAGACCGAGGAGCTCGTCCGCCTGGCGCTCCGCCACGTGTGAGGAGAGCGGCATGATCGACCGGTCCGAGATCACGACCCCCGAGAGGATGGGCGCCGAGGAGGGCTTCGAGACCTCCCTCCGCCCCGGGCGGCTGGCGGACTTCGTGGGCCAGGAGAGCGTCAAGGAGAGCCTCCGGGTCTACCTGGAGGCGGCGCTGGGCCGCGGTGAGGCGCTCGATCACACGCTCTTCTTCGGGCCGCCCGGGCTCGGGAAGACCACGCTGGCCCGGCTCCTGGCCCGCGAGCTCGGGGTGAACATCAAGCTCACGTCCGGTCCCGTGCTCGAGAAGCCCGGGGACCTGGTCTCGCTCCTCACCAACTTCGAGCCCAGGGACATCCTCTTCATCGACGAGATCCACCGGCTCCGCCCGGTGGTCGAGGAGTTCCTCTACCCGGCCATGGAGGACTTCCGGATCGAGGTGAGGCTCGGGGACGGCCCGCGCGCCAAGACGGTCTCCATGCAGATCGAGCGCTTCACCCTGGTCGGGGCGACCACCCGGTTCGGGCTCCTGACCGCGCCCCTCCGCGCCCGCTTCGGGATCATCGAGCGGCTGGGCTTCTACCCGGAGGAGGACCTCCGCGCCATCGTCGGGCGCTCGGCCCGCATTCTCGGGATCGCCGCCACCGAGGAGGGCGCCGCCGAGATCGCCCGCCGCTCGCGCGGGACCCCCCGGATCGCCAACCGCATCCTCCGCCGGGTTCGCGACTACGCGGAGGTCGAGGGCGACGGTACGATCGACGTCGAGACGGCCCGGCGGGGCCTCGACATGCTCAACGTGGACGAGTACGGGCTCGACGAGATGGACACGCGCATCGTGCGCTCCATCATCGAGAGCTTCGAGGGAGGCCCCGTCGGGGTCGAGTCGCTGTCCGTGGCCGTGGGCGAGGACGCCGGCACGCTCGAGGAGGTCTACGAGCCCTACCTCATCCAGAACGGCTACGTGCAGCGGACGAGCCGCGGCCGGGTGGCCACCGCCAAGGCCTACCGCCGCTTCGGCTACAGGATCCCCGAGGACGAGGAAGGGCAGTCGTCCCTGTTCGCCGACGGGGCGTGATGCCGGGCGGCCCCGACCCGGCGGCCTCCGACCCGCCGCCGTCCGACCTCCGCACCTCGGACTTCGAGTACGACCTTCCCGGGGCGCTCGTCGCCCGCCATCCCGCCGCCCGCCGCGACGAGAGCCGGCTCCTGGCGCTGGACCGGGCGACGGGCGAGATGCGGGACATCCGCTTCCGGGACCTGGCGGGGCTCGTGCCCCCCGGCGACGCGCTCGTGCTCAACGACAGCCGGGTCTTCCCGGCCCGGCTCCGCGGCCGGAAGCCGACCGGCGCGGCCGCGGAGATCCTGCTGCTCGAGCCGGCGGGCGACGCGGGACCGGCCGGCGCGGCGCACGCCGATCGCCCGGGGGCCTCCCGGGGGGCGGCCGACCTCCGGCCGGGCGGCACGGAGGCCGGCCCGCGCGTGTGGCGGGCGCTGGTCCGCCCGGGCGGAAAGCTCAGGCCCGGCCGCAGGGTGGTCGTGGGCGAGGGGCTCGAGGTCGCGATCCTGGACTCGACCCCCGACGGCGGCCGGATCGTGCGGCTGGAGGGAGAGGAGGATCCCTGGGCCCTCATCGAGCGCCACGGCGAGATGCCCATCCCCCCGTACCTGGATCGGGAGCCCGAGGCCGGAGACCGGGAGCGCTACCAGACCGTCTATGCGGAGTGCACCGGGAGCGTGGCCGCGCCCACGGCCGGCCTCCACTTCACCCCCGGGCTCCTGGAGGAGCTGGAGGGGAGGGGCGTAGAGATCGTGCGGCTCACCCTCCACGTCGGGATAGGGACCTTCCGGCCCGTCGAGGCCGAGCGGCCCGAGGACCACGAGCTCCACTCCGAGCGCTACACCGTCACGGAGGCGGCGGCGGCGCGGCTTAACGGCGTGCGCTCGGCCGGCGGACGCATCTGGGCGGTGGGGACCACCAGCACCCGCACCCTGGAGACCGTGACGGACGCGGAGGGCCGGGTGCATTCGGGCTCGGGGCGGACGGAGCTGTTCATCCGGCCGCCCTACAGCTTCCGCGCCGTGGACCGCCTCGTCACGAACTTCCACCTGCCGCGCTCGAGCCTGCTCATGCTCGTCTCGGCGCTGGCGGGCCGGGAGCGGGTCCTCGATGCGTACCGCCACGCCATCGAGCGCGGCTACCGATTCTATTCCTACGGGGACGCGATGGTGGTGCTGTGAGCGAGGGGGCCGGAGCGTTCCGGCTCGAGGGGACGAGCGGCCGGGCGCGCGCGGGCACCCTGGCGCTGGAGCGGGGCGAGGCCCGCACCCCGTGCTTCATGCCGGTGGGGACGCAGGGGACGGTGAAGTCGCTCACCCCGGGGGACCTCCTCGGCGCCGGCGCGGAGATCGTGCTGGCCAACGCCTACCACCTCTACCTGCGGCCCGGGATGGACGTCCTCTCGCGCCTGGGGGGGCTGCATCCCTTCATGCACTGGGACCGGCCGATCCTGACCGACTCGGGCGGCTTCCAGGTGTTCTCGCTCGCCCGGATCAACGAGGTGGACGACGACGGGGTCACCTTCCAGAGCCACCTGGACGGCTCCCGCCACCGGCTCACGCCCGAGCGCTCGGTGGAGATCCAGGCGGTCCTGGGCTCCGACGTCATGATGGCGCTGGACGAGTGCCCGCCGGGCGAGGCGGACCGCGACACGGCCCGCGGGGCGGTGGAGCGCTCCCTCGCCTGGCTCGAGCGCTGCCGCCGCCGACACGGGGAGCTGGCCGACGGGGACGCGCCGACCGGGCTCACCGGCCCCGCGGATGCCGGCGGCACTGCGGCACCGGAGCTCCCCGAGGGCGCTCCGGGCCTCCTGTTCCCGATCTTCCAGGGGGCCTCCTACGAGGATCTCCGCCTGGAGGCCCTGGAGCGGACGCTGGAGATGGGGCCGTGGCCGGGGATCGGGATCGGCGGGCTGTCGGTGGGAGAGCCCGGCGACGTCACGATGGCCATCCTGGACGCCTGCGAGCCCGCGCTCCCCGAGGGGCTTCCGCGCTACCTCATGGGCGTCGGCTACCCCGAGGATCTCGTCGAGGCCATCCGGCGCGGCGTGGACATGTTCGACTGCGTGGCGCCCACCCGGAACGGCCGCAACGGCACGGCGTTCACGTCGCTCGGAAAGGTGAACGTGAAGGTCGCCCGCTTCGCCCGGGATCCCCGGCCGCTGGACCCGGGGTGCTCGTGCGAGGCGTGCCGCGACTACTCGCGCGCCTACATCCGCCACCTGTTCGTGTGCGACGAGCTCCTGGGCCTCAGACTCCTCTCGCTCCACAACGTGCGGTTCCTGCTGGATTTGACTTCGCAGGCGCGCGGGGCGATCCTCCGGGGCGAGTACGACGCGTGGGCCGACGGCTGGCTGGCGCGCTACCGAGAGGGCGCGATCTAGGAGGCCGTCGACGGCCTCCACGGCGGCGGCTTCCACGTTCCGACGGGAACATCGCCGCATCGCCCCGGTATCCGAACCCGGCGACACGAGCCAAGGAAGGACAGACGTGATTCCCCACATCCTGCCCGCCCTCATGGCGAGCCCCCAGGGAGGAGGCAGCCCCTGGGGAACGCTCATCATGTTCGCCGCCATCTTCGCGATCTTCTACTTCCTGCTCATCCGCCCGCAGCGGAAGCAGCAGAAGGAGCACGAGGAGATGGTCGAGAACCTCCAGAAGGGCGACGAGGTCGTCACGCTGGGGGGCATCATCGGGACGATCATCCACCTCGATGACGACCGGTTCGTGCTCAAGACGAGCGACGACACCCGGATCGAGGTCGAGCGGGGCAAGGTGGGGAGGAAGATCAGCCGGGAGTGACGCGCGCCCGGAAGCCGCAGAGGTGCCATGAGCGTGCTGGACATCCGCATCCTGGGTGACCCGATCCTCCGCGAGGAGTCCGAGCCCGTCGACGCCTTCGACGAGGAGCTCCGGGCGCTCGTGGCGGACATGCGGGAGACCATGTACGAGGCGGACGGGATCGGCCTCGCCGCGCCCCAGGTGGGCGTTCCGCTCCGCGTGTTCGTCTACGACGTCCGGGACGGCGAGAACGCGCAGGGCGTCCTCGTGAACCCGGTCATCGAGGCCCGCTCGGGCACCACGAAGAGCGAGGAGGGCTGCCTGAGCATCCCCGGGATCTCCGAGGTGGTCGAGCGCGCCGAGTGCGTGGTGGTCACCGGGGTGGACGCCGACGGCGAGCCCGTGCGGATCGAGGCCGACGGCCGGCTCTCCGTCTGTCTCCAGCACGAGACCGACCACCTGGACGGCGTCCTCTTCCTGGACCACCTGAGCCCGCTCAAGCGGAGGATGGCCATGGGCCGCTGGGCCAAGAGCCGGGCGGAGGACGCCGTCTCCTCGGGCGCGCTCTAGAAGGCCGTCGGCGAGGCGGGGCGAGCCGCCGCCGTGCGCGTCCTGTTCTGGGGCACGTCCGACTTCGCCCTCCCCACGCTCAGGGCCCTCCTGGCCGCGCCCGGCCACAAGGTGGTGGGGGTGGTCACCCAGCCCGACCGGCCGGCCGGCCGCGGCCGCTCGGTGCGCGCCACGCCGGTCGCCCGCGCCGGAGTCGGTGCGGGCCTCCGGCTCCTCCAGCCCGGGAAGCCACGCGGCGAGGCGTTCATGGAGGAGCTGGCGGGGCTCGAGCCCGACGTCTCGGTGGTGGCGGCCTACGGCGAGATCCTCACCGAGCCCGTGCTCGAGGCGCCCCGCCTGGGGACCCTCAACGTCCACGCCTCCCTTCTTCCCGCGCTGCGCGGCGCCGCGCCCATCAACTGGGCCATCATCCGCGGGCACAGGGAGACCGGCGTGACGATCATCCGCCTGGTGCGGGAGCTGGACGCGGGCCCGATCCTGCGGCAGGAGGCCGTGGGGATCGGTCCGCGCACGGCGGCCGGCGAGCTGTTCGAGGAGCTCTCGGAGCTCGGGGCCGGGCTCCTCCTCGAGGTGCTGGAGGGCCTCGAGGCGGACGCGGTCGAGCCACGCGAGCAGGACCATGCCGCGGCCACGTACGCCCCCAAGCTCGACCGCGACGCGGCCCGGCTGGACTGGTCGCTCCCCGCCGCCGACGTGGACCGCTGGATCCGCGGCTGCGACCCGTGGCCGGCGGCGTGGAGCGTCCTCGGAGAGGGGGACGGGGAGGGAGCGCCCGGCGGCGCGGGACCCTCCGACGGGGGCCTCTCCGTGCAGCTGTTCGATTCCCGGCCCGCGGCGCGGGACGAGGTCGCGGACGCCGGGACCGTCCTCGTGGCGGACCCGCGCGAGGGCCTGCTCGTGGCGGCCGGCGAGGGCGCGGTGTGGATCGGGGAGGTCAAGCCCGCGGGAAGCCGGCGCATGGCCTCGGCCGCCTGGATCCGGGGCCGGGGGGCGAGGGCCGGCCAGAGGCTCCGGTGAGCGGGGGGCGGCTCCCGCGCCTCCACGTCCTCGTGACCGACCGCATCGCCGCGCGTCCGGGCTTCAGGGAGACGGCCGACGCGCTCCAGCGCCGATGCGGGAACGGCCTGGCCCTCCATCTCCGGCTCGGGGAGACGAGCGGCCGGACGATCTACGACCTCGCCCGCCACCTGCTGGGAGGCGCGGAGCGGCACGGGGGCTGGGTCGCGGTCAACGAGCGCCTGGACGTGGCCCTCGCCGCCGGGGCGCACGCGGCGCAGCTGGGCCGGAGGGCGCTCCCCGTCCGGCGGGCCCGCGAGGTGGCCGGCGGACGCCTCCGGCTGGGCGCCTCGGTCCACGGCCCCGAGGAGGCCGCCGCGGCGGCCGCGGACGGAGCAGACTTCCTGATCCTGGGTACGATCTTCGCGACGCCTTCCCACCCGGGGCTGGAGCCGGGCGGGACGGCCGTCCTGGAGGCCTGCCGGGACCTCGGCCGGCCCGTCCTGGCCATCGGCGGCGTCGACGCCGGCCGCGCGGGCCAGGTGCTCGCGGCCGGAGCGTACGGGGCCGCGGTGGTTCGGGCCGTGTGGGAGGCCGAGCACCCGTCCCGGGCGGCCGGCGCGCTCGTGGCGGCCCTCGGGGGCAGCCCTCGCAAGGAGGAGTGAGGAGGGATGAGCACGGGGTCCATCCGGATCGAGGTCAACGGCCAGACGCGCGAGGTGAGCGGCGGCTCGTCCGTGGCGGACCTCCTCGAGCAGCTCGAGCTGGACCGCCGGACGGTGGTGGTCGAGCTCAACCGGCGGATCGTCCGGCGCGACGACCTGGACGGGGCCGAGCTCGAGGCGGGCGACCGCGTGGAGCTCGTCCGCTTCGTGGGTGGGGGATGATCGGCGGCGCGCGCCGCCGCGCGTCGAAGGAAGAAGGAAGGCGAGCACCCGGCGAGGAGGGCGATAGATGAGCACGGTCCTGGAGAAGGGCGCGGAGAGGGACGAGCTGGCCCGCGTGGACGAGCCGCTTGCGCTGGGAGGCCGGAGCTTCCGCTCGCGGCTCATCGCCGGAACGGGGAAGTACCGCGACAGCGAGACGATGGTGGCCGCCCTGCGCGCGGCGGGCGCGGAGATCGTCACCGTGGCCGTGCGCCGCGTGGACCTGGACGCCTCGAAGGAGGAGAGCCTCCTCCACCACCTGGACCCGGAGGAGTTCTTCCTCCTCCCCAACACGGCCGGCTGCTACACGGCCGAGGACGCCGTCCGCTACGCGCGCCTGGGTCGTGAGGCCGGTCTCCACGACTGGGTGAAGCTCGAGGTCATCGGGGACGAGGAGACGCTCTACCCGGACGTCGAGGAGATGCTGGAGGCCGCGCGGACCCTGGTCGACGAGGGCTTCACGGTCCTGGCCTACACGAACGACGACCTGGTCACCGCGCTCAAGCTGCAGGACGCCGGGGTCGCCGCCGTGATGCCGCTCGCCTCGCCCATCGGGAGCGGGCTCGGGCTGCCGGACCCGGTCGGCATCCGGATCCTCAAGCGCCGACTGGACGTGCCGGTCATCGTGGACGCCGGCGTCGGGACGGCCTCGGACGCGTGCCTCACCATGGAGCAGGGCGTGGACGGCATCCTCATGAACACCGCGCTGGCCGCGGCCGAGGACCCGGTGGCGATGGCCGCGGCCATGCGCAGGGCGGTGGAGGCGGGCCGGCTGGCCTACCTGGCGGGACGGATGCCGCGCAGGGAGTGGGCCGTGCCCTCGAGCCCCTCGGCGGGCCGGCTGGCCTGAGCGGCACCGATCCGGGCCGGAGGGCGGAAGGCGCCCGCCTGGCCGCCTTCCGCATCCTCGCCGACGTGCGGGAGGGCGCCTTCGCGGACCGCGCGGCCGCGTGGCGTCTTCCCTCCCTCTCCGAGCGCGACCGTCGGCTGGCCATGGAGCTGGCGTACGGCTGCCTGCGTCTTCGAGGGCGGCTGGACCACGAGCTGTCGGCCCTGAGCGACCGCCCCACGGAGCGCATCGAGCCGGCGGTCCTGGACTGGCTCAGGATCGGCCTCTACCAGCTCAGGGAGATGCGCGTGCCGGCCCACGCCGCGGTCCACGAGACCGTGGAGGGCGTCCGCGCGACGGTGGGCGGCAGGGCCACCGGGTTCGCCAACGGCGTGCTGCGCGCGGCCGGCCGCGTGCTGGACCGGGAGGCGCTCTTCCCCCGGCTCGAGGACGATCCGGAGGCGCACCTCTCCACCTGGGGATCGCACCCGGCCTGGCTGGTGCGGCGGTGGCTCGGGCGGTGGAGCGTCGAGGAGGTGGCCCGCCTGGTGGAGCTGGACAACGCGCCCCCGCAGATCACGGCGCGTCTCCTGGAGGGGGGTGATGAGGCGGCCCCAGAGCTCGTCCGCGAGTCCGACCTCGCGGTCGAGCCCGTGGAGGGGTGGCCGCGGATGGCGCGCCTGGTCGGCGGCGACCCGGCGTCCTTCCTCCGGTCCGTCCCCGCCGTGGTGCAGGATCCTGCGGCCTCTGCCGTGGTAGACTACGTTGGCCCCCCGGGGCCCGGGACGTTCGTGGACCTGTGCTCGGCCCCCGGGGGAAAGGGCATCGCCCTCGCGCATGCGCGGCCACGGGAGGCCGGCGCCTCGGTGGCCGCCGACATCGACCCCGGACGGCTCCGGTCGGTGCGGGAGGCCGCGGCCCGCACCGGCACGGACCTGCGCCTCGTCGTGATGGACGGCCGCCGGCCCGCGGTACGCGGGGCCACGACCGTGCTGGCCGACGTCCCGTGCACCGGGACGGGCACGCTGCGCCGTCGTCCCGACGCCCGCTGGCGGATCGACGAGCGGCGGCTGGCCGCCATGACGGCGCTCCAGGAGGAGCTCGTGGAGGCCTGCGCCGGTCTGGTGGAGCCGGGAGGGCTCCTGGTGTACGCCACCTGTTCGCTGGAACCCGAGGAGAACGAGGATCGCGTGAGAGAGTTCCTGCACCGGCACGCCGACTTCGCCCGCGAGGCGGCCCCGGGCGGGTCGAGCCTGCCCGGGAGCGTGCTGGACGCCGACGGGCAGCTCCGTGTGCTGCCGTGGCGGACCGGGACGGACGGCTCGTTCGCCGCCCGGCTCCGGCGGAGGGCCACGTGAAGTTCCGGAGGCGGCGCGGCATGGGCGGTTTCCGGTGGCCGTGGGGCGGGCGCTCCCCGGAGAGTCCCGAGCGCGCGGAGACCGGGGCGCCGGACGAGGCCGGGGCGGGCGGCGGTGACGGCTCCGGCAGCGGAGGGGGCCGGGGAGGTCGGCCTCGCGGGAGCCGCGGTGGCGAGCCGTGGTGGCGCAACCGCTGGGTCGAGGCCGTGGGCCTGACCCTGGTGCTGTTCGTGGCGGGCTACGTCGTGGCGGCCAACTGGATCTTCCCGGGCGGCCAGAGTGCCGAGGCGGGCGAGGTGGTGCAGGTCCCCGACCTGGTCGGGCTCGGACGGAGCGAGGCCGATCGCTCGCTCACCGAGGCCGGTCTCACCCTCCAGGTCGCGTCCAGCGTCTCCCATCCGGAGGCCCCCGCCGGCGCGATCGTGGCGCAGACGCCCCTCCCGGGCCAGTACTCCCGCCCCGGAGCTCCCGTCGAGGTCACGCTGAGCTCCGGGCCCGAGCGGCGCCGGGTGCCGGACCTGCGCGGACTCTCGGACCGTCAGGGCCGGATCGTCCTGGAGCGTCTGGGGTTCCGGACGGCCGTGGACAGCTCGCGGTCCCCGGCCCAGCGCGGCCAGGTCGTCGGCACGCGGCCCGACGCCGGCACCGACCTGGGCCTGCCGGCCGAGGTCACGCTCCTCGTGAGCGAGGGGCCCCGCACGGCCGAGGTCCCCGACCTCTCGGGCCGGCACGTGGAGGACGTGCCCACGATCCTGCGGGATGCGGGCCTCGACCTGGGCGACGTGACCTACGAGCCGGATGCCTTCCAGGCGGCCGGCAGGGTCATCGCCCAGTCCCCGCCCCCGGGATACGCGCTCCGCCGGGGAGGGGCGGTCTCCATCCGCGTAGCGGGGGCCGCGCCCCGGGAGGGGCCGGGCGCCGTCGACTCCGCCGGGGGCGGCGGGCCTGCGGACACCGCCGCGCCCGCGGACACCGCGGGTGCGGGAGGCAGGGGGTAGCGCGTGAACTGGCGTGGCATGCTGCTCGACAACTGGCCTTACAAGCTGGCCGCGCTCGTCCTGGCCATCCTCCTGTGGTTCAACGTCGCCGCCGAGAAGCGCCAGGAGCAGACGGTCCCCACCCGTCTGGACCTCGAGGTGCAGGACACGGCATGGGTGATCACCAACGCCCCCGACCGTGTGCAGACGTCCTTCCAGGGGCGGGTGGGGGACATCCTCTCCATGGCCACCAGCGCGCCGGTCATCCGCAGGGTGATCGACACGGTGACGGGTCCGACCATGACGATCGATCTCTCGCCGAGCATGGTGAGCTACGACCGGGACCTGAAGGCGACGCCGGTCGCCGTCCACCCGTCCCAGGTCGAGGTGCACTTCGATCGGAAGGTGGAGCGCAAGGTGCCGGTGGCGCCGCGCCTGGAGCTGTCGGCGGCGGAGGGCTTCGCGATCGTCCGGCCGGTGCGGCTGCAGCCGGACAGCGTGACCGTGCGCGGGGCGCGGTCGGTGGTCCGGTCGATCGACTCGCTCCGCACCGAGCCGGCGACCATGAGCGACCTCGCGCGCTCGGTGAGCCGCGAGATGCAGGTCCAGCCTCCCCGCGGCACCTCGGGCATCACGATCGAGCCGGGGACGATCCTGGCCACCGTAGGCGTGGACAGCCTGGTCGAGGCCGCCCTGACGGTGCCGCTCGAGCTCCGGGGCCCCGCCGCCGGACGGGCCGCGCCGCCGCGGGACTCGGTGGCCGTCGCGCTCCGGGGGGCGCGTCCCACCGTCAGGGCCCTCGACACCGCGAGCGTTCACGCCTTCGTGATGGTGGACAGCCTCCCGGCAGGCGGGACGACCGTGCCCGTCCAGGTCGAGCTCCCGCCGCAGGTCGAGGTCACGGCCACGCCGTCGCCCGCCGAGGTCAGGGTGCGGCCGGCGGGAGCCGGGTCGTGAGGGGAGGTGCCATCGAGGGGCCGGTCCTCGGGATCGAGACCTCCTGCGACGAGTGCTCGGCCGCGGTGCTGGGCGCCGACGGCCGCCTGCTCGGACACGTGATCGCCACCCAGGACGCGCACGCGGCGTTCGGCGGCGTGGTGCCCGAGATCGCCGCGAGGGCGCACCTGAGGCAGCTGGACCGGGTCGTCGAGGCCGCGCTCGACCAGGCCGGCGTGGGCGCAGGAGGACTCGGAGGAGTCGGCGTGACGGCCGGGCCGGGCCTCGTGGGCTCGCTCCTCGTCGGGGTGAACTGGGCCAAGGCGTTCGCCTATGGCCGGGGGCTGCCCCTGCTGGGCGTCCACCACATGGAGGCGCACCTGTTCGCCAACGCGGTGGAGCGGCCCGAGGCGGCGCCGCCGTTCGTGGCGCTCCTCGTCTCGGGGGGACACACGCTCCTCCTGCACGCGCCGGAGTGGGGGCGCTACGAGCTCCTGGGCGAGACGCGGGACGATGCCGCCGGCGAGGCGTTCGACAAGGTGGCCCGGCGGCTCGGGCTGGGCTGGCCCGGCGGCCCGGCCATCGAGCGGTCGGCCCTCCGGGGCACCGCGGGGCGCTTCGAGCTGCCGCGCCCGATGCTCTCGGGGACGGACGCCCCCGGCGACCCGGCCTGGCTCGATTTCTCGTTCAGCGGCCTGAAGACGGCGTTGGCCCTGCTGGCCTCCCGAATCGAGGAGGAGGGCGGGGATGGGGCGCTCGAGGCTGCGGTGCCCGACCTGGCGGCGGAGTTCCAGGCCGCCGCGCTCGACGTGCTCGTGCACAAGACCCTGCGGGCCGTCGAGCTGGTCGGGTGCCGGCGCGTGCTCCTCGGGGGCGGGGTGGCGCGCAACGGCGCCCTGGCCGAGCGGATGTCGGCGGCTCTGGGCGCTCGCGGCGAGATGTTCGTGCCTCCGGGGCGCCTGGCCACGGACAACGGGGCCATGGTGGCGAAGGTGGCCGCGTGGCGGCTGGCGCGAGGGGAGCGGAGCGGCCTGGACCTCAACGCCGATCCCTCGCTCCCGTTCCCCGGGCTGGAGCGGGAGCCCGGATCCCCCGGCTCGGCGCGCCGCCGCGCCGCCGACGCCCGGTCCCGCGCGGCCGACCTCACCGTCTCCTAGGAGGCTCCGTGCATCCCACTCTCGTCCGTCTCCACCTCCCCCTCCTCGGAGAGGTGACGATCACCACGTTCGGCGTCATGATGGCGCTCGCCTTCCTGGTCGCGTGGTGGGTCATGAGGGTCCGCCTCGAGGAGCTCGAGGAGGACCGGGAGCTGGCCGGCGACATCATGATCGCCGCCCTGGTCGGCGGCATCGTGGGCGCCAAGCTCTACTACCTGGCGCTCCACTGGCGGCTGCTGGCAGCGGCGCCCGGCGCCATGCTCGCCTCGCGTGCCGGACTCGTGTGGTACGGGGGCTTCATAGGCGGGTCGCTGGCCGTCATCTGGCTCCTGCGCCGCCGGTCCTACCCGATCGCCAGAGGCGCCGACCTGGTGGCGCCCGCGCTGGCGCTGGGGTACGGGATCGGCAGGATCGGGTGCCTCCTCGTGGGCGACGACTACGGGCGACCCACGAGCTCCTGGATCGGGCTGGCCTTCCCGAAGGGGTCGCCCCCCACCACGGCCGGGAACCTGAGGGCGGACTTCGGCGCCCACATTCCCGCCGGGGTGCCGGACGCGACGGTGCTGAAGGTGATCCCCACCCAGCCCTTCGAGACGGCCGCGGCGCTCGTGATCTTCGCACTCCTGTGGCGGTGGAGGAAGAAGCCGTGGAAGGCGGGCCGGCTGTTCGCGGCCTACCTGGTGCTCTCGGGTGTCGAGCGCTTCGTGATCGAGATCTTCCGCGCCAAGGACGACCGATTCCTGGGCCCTCTCACGACGGCCCAGATGATCGCCATCGCGCTGGTCGTCCTGGGCGCGGTCCTCTGGGTCCGGCTGCTAGGCCACCGCGGGGTCGGAGACCCGGCGGCCGGAGCCGAGGAAGGCCCGACCCCGTCCGGACGGGCCGGCCGCCCGGAGTCGGCCCGCGCCAGCCGGGCCGCGGATGCCTGAGATCCTCCACCTCTCGGACCTGCACTTCGGGCCCCCCTTCCTCCCGGACAGGGCGGAGGCCGCGCGGCGGCTGGCCGAGCGCGGCGCGCCGGATGTCGTGGTCGTGAGCGGGGACTTCACCCAGCGGGCCACGCGGAGCCAGTTCGAGGCCGCCGCCGCGTGGCTCGAGCGGCTGGAGGCGCCGGTGGTGGTCACGCCGGGCAACCACGACGTGCCGCTCTACAGGGCCCACGAGCGCTTCTTCGCGCCCTATCGGCTCTACCGCCGTTACATCGACGAGCGCCTGGACGCCGTGCACCACCTTCCGGGCCTCACGATCGTCTCCCTGAACTCCACGCGCCGCTTCACCTTCTCGAACGGGAGGCTGACCCGGCGGCAGCTCGCGTTCGCGGCCGGGGCGTTCGAGGACTCCCCGCGCTCCGACCTGCGGGTCGTGGTCACCCATCACCACCTGGCGCCCCCGCCCGACTTCGCCCGCGACCGGGTGATGCCGGGGGCCCGCAGCGCGCTCGCCCTGTTCGACCGTCTGGATGTCCACCTGATCCTGGCCGGACACATGCATCGGGCCTACGTGGGGGACTCGCTCGACTTCTTCCCGGGGGAGAGCCGGGAGAAGGGGATCGTGGTCGCCCAGTGCGGGACGACGACCTCGGCGCGGGGCCGCGGGCGGGAGCGGCTCGGGAACAGCCTGAATCTCATACGTGCCGACCGGGAGGAGATCCACGTGACCCACTACCTGTGGCGCGATGGCGAGCACGGGTTCTGGCCGCACAGCGAGCACCGGTTCGCGACGCGGCCGGACATCTGGCTCGACGAGACGTCCTCGCCGGTCGCGGAGCGGCCGTGACGCGCTACAGGCGGGGGCCGCTGTCGCCCGAGGAGGAGCTCCTGGCCGCCGCGGCGGGCGTGGCCGCCGGGCTGGCGGCGACCTACGTGGTGCGGCGGCTGCTCGGGCGCGAGCCCCTGCCGGAGGAGTCCGCGGACGAGCGCCCCGGCCCGGACGGGCGCCCGCAGGTGGACGGCCGGCGCGGAGGGACGGCGGACGGCCCGCGGTGAGCGCCGCCCCTCCGCCCTGCCGCCGCGCGGGCCGGACCGCCCTCCTGGCCGCCGTCGCGCTCCTGGCCTGCGTCGTGGGTCGTGTGCGGGCGCAGCAGGTCCTCCCCGGGGACCGTGAGGTCGTCTCCCTGACCTTCACCGGCAACCACGCCTTCTCGAGCGACGATCTGGCCTCGGCGATCAGCACGCGGGCCACCCACTGCCGATCCGTCGTCTTCGAGATCCTCCTCCTGTGCCCCCTCACCGACTGGTCGGTCGTCGAGGACCACGCGTACCTGGACGAGTCGGTGCTCCCGCAGGACCTCCTGCGGCTGCGGCTCTTCTACCGGGCCCGCGGCTACCGGGACGTCCAGGTGGACACGGCCGTGGACCGGCTGGACGGCGAGGTCAGGATCCGCTTCGACATCCGGGAGGGCGAGCCGACGCGTATCCGGTCCCTGGCGATCCGCGGCCTGCCGGACGTGGTCGATTCCGCCGAGGTGCGGAGGGAGTTCCCGCTCGCGCCGGGCGACCCCCTGAGCCTCACGGCCCTGGACCAGGGGAAGCAGGCGATCGCGACCCGCCTGCGGAACCTGGGTTACACGGATGCCGCCGCCCTGGACGAGTATTTCATCCCGGCGGGAAGCCACGAAGCGGACCTCACGCTCCACGTGCAGCCCGGGCCCAGGAAGCGGATCGCGGCGATCCGGATCCAGGGGGCCGGAACGATCGGGGAGGGGGTGATCCGGCAGTTCCTCACCTTCGGGCAGGGCGCCTACTACAGCCAGCAGCGCGCGCTCGAGAGCCAGCGGGACCTGTACGACCTGCCGGCCGTGCGCTTCGCGAACATCCAGGTGAAGTCCGTTCCCGAGTCGGACACGCTCCTGAACGTGGTGGTGGACGTGACGCCGGCCCCGCCGCGCTCGGTGCGGGCCGGGGTGGGCGTGACCACCCTGGACTGCTTCCAGACCGAGGCCCGGTTCACGCACCGCGATTTCCTGGGCGGCGCGCGGCAGCTCACGGTGGATGGGCGGCTCTCCAACCTCTTCTCGAAGCAGATCGGGGGGACGTTCCCGTGCTCCTCGGTGGACTCGGTGCCGGCGTTCCAGAAGCTGAACTACCACCTGGAGACCCGGGTCCGGCAGCCGTACTTCTTCTCGGGCAGGAACAGCCTGTCGGCCTCGCTCTTCCTGGAGCGCGAGACCGTCCCGGGCATCTACGTGCGGAAGAGCGAGGGCGGCGAGCTGGCGGTGACGCGGCGGCTGCGGCGGCACATGCCTCTCACGCTGGGCTACCGGCCCGAGCTCACCAGCTTCGCCGAGCGCTCGGCCGACGTGTTCTTCTGCGTCAACTTCGGATTCTGCCAGCCGCGGGACATCGACCTGCTGGCGGAGTCCAGGTGGCTGGCCCCGGTCACGCTCTCCTGGAACTACGACCGCCGGAACAACCCGTTCTCGCCCACGGCCGGCTACTACGTCACGCTGGACCTGGAGGGAGCGGGGAAGCCCACGGCCTCCGACTACCACTACGTGCGCTTCAGCGTGAACGGCGCCGACTTCGAGCGGGCGGGGCCGAGGTTCGTGCTGGCGGCGCGCATCCGTGCCGGGTACGTGAAGGCCACGGGCGGACGGGTGTTCCAGGGAGGCGTGGGAGAGGAGCCCGTCGTCCACCCTCGTAAGCGCTTCTTCGCGGGAGGGGCCCAGAGCGTCCGGGGATTCGGCCAGAACCTGCTCGGCCCGACGGTTCTCGTGGTCGACTCGGCGGCCAGCTGCGACGGGGTCGCGCTCGAGACGTGCGTCCGGGGGCTCCGGACGAGGGCCTTCGACCAGCGGCCTACGGGCGGGGACGCCGCTTTCGAGGCGAGCCTCGAGCTCCGCGCCCGGCTCTCCCCGACGTGGTCGGTCGTCGGCTTCCTGGACGCCGGACAGGTGTGGAAGGATCCCGCCCATCTCACGGCCCCCGTGGCCACCCCCGGCCTCGGGATCCGGTTCGCGAGCCCCGTGGGGCCCCTTCGCCTCGACGTGGCGTACAATCCGACAGGGGCCCGGGACCTCCCGGTGGTGGCGGAGGTGGGCCCCGGCGGCAGCGGACTCAGGGAGCTGGACCAGGAAGTGATGTTCGACCCGTTCACCGAGGGGAATCCGGGCGCGCTGCGCGAGTTCCTTCGCCGGCTGCAGCTCCACCTGGCCATCGGTCAGGCGTTCTGACGATGGAGGGAGAGGAGCGGCGCGGCGGCGGATTCGGGCGATGGGTGGCGGGGGCCGCCCGCGTGCTCGTCGCCCTCGCCGGCCTCGCCTGCCTGGCCGCGGCCGGCGGCATCGTGGTCTTCACCCAGACGGCCACCGGACGGGACGTCATCCGGGGCATGCTGGAGAGCGCCCTGACGGGGACCGTCAACGGGCGGGTCCGGGTGGGGGCCATCACGGGCGGTAATCTCGTCACCCGCGCCAGCCTGGCTTCCTTCCGGATCGAGGAGGCCGACGGGAGCCCCTTTCTGGCCCTGGACAGCGTCCGGGTCGAGTACAGCCCCCTCGGCTTCCTTACGGGAGAGTATCATTTTCGGAGGCTCCGTGCGGTCCGCGTCGAGCTCACGCTCGAGCAGGACACCTCCGGGACCTGGAACTACCAGCGCCTCTTCGGCCACGGGCCGGACACGACGGCCGCGCCGCGGCCCGACACGGCCTCCGGCGGCGGGACCCGGATCGTGGTGACGGACGCGCACGTGGACGGCGGCCGGATCGAGGTCCGCCAGCCGTGGGCCGCCGACCTGCGGGGCGCGGCGCGCGACAGCGCCGTGCGCGACGCCCTGGCCGGCGGCACGATCTGGAACGTGCAGCGCGGCCCCGGCGGCCGGCCCGTGCGGGAGTTCGTGCTGGACTCGCTGAGCGGGAGCTTTCCGAGCCTGAGGCTGGCCGACCCGGACCGGCCGTTCCGCCTGGCGTTCAGCGACCTGACCAGCCGGGTCGAGGCCGTGCGCCAGCCGCTGGACGTGCAGGCGCTGACCGGAGCGGCGGATTTCGGCGACACGATCGACGTTCGGCTGGACGAGGTGCGCACCGCGAGCTCCCGGATCTCGGGGAAGGGATGGGTGGTCCCCGACTCGGTGCCGATCTTCCGGTTCGATTTGGACGCCGATCCCCTGGGCTTCGCGGACCTGGGCTGGCTACCGGTCCCCGTGCCCGACCGGGGCGGCGGACCCGTCGCCCTCGTCCTCCGCTCCTCCGGGCCGACCACGGTGGTCGAGGCGCACGACGGGGACGTGCGATCGGGCGATTCGCGGCTCCGGGGCTCCTTCGAGCTCCACCTGACCGACCCGGCGCGCTTCGCCTCGTACGACGTGCAGGTGGATCCCCTCCGGCTCTCCCTCGTCGACCGGCTCCTGGACCGACCGACCGACGTCGACGGCCTGGTGTCCGGGGAGCTCACCGGCTCCGGGCCGATCGACCTCCTGGGCATGGACGGGACGCTCACGCTCCGCCGTCCAGGGCCGTCCGACAGTGCCGGCGCCCCCTCGCGGGTGGGCCTCCACGGGGCGATGAGCCTCACCACACCCCGGCGGCTCGGGAGCCTGCGGCTGGATTTCCAGGGCTTCGAGCCGAGGTGGACGCGGGTGCTCGGCATCGACACGCGCCAGCCGGGCCGGCTGTCGGGGACCGCGACGCTGGACGGCGTGATCGGGCGGCGGGTGACGTTCACCGAGGACCTCACCCAGCGCATCCCGGGCGACACCACGTCGCACGTGACGGGCCGCGGGAGCCTGGACATGACCGACACCGTCCGGGTGGACGTCAGCCTGACCACCGCCCCCCTCTCCCTGTCGGTCATCGACCCCTACTTCCCCAACGTGGACATGGTGGGCGTGGTCCGGGGCCCCGTCCAGGCGCGCGGCTGCCTGTGCGACCTCACCGCCTCGGCCGACCTTGCGACGCCGCGGGGGCACCTCACCTTCGACGGGAGCTTCGACCTGGTCGCCGAGCGCCGGCGCTACGACGCCCGCCTCACGGCCCGAGGCATCCAGCTCCGGCAGTGGCTCAAGGGAGGCCCCAGGACCAGACTGGCCGTGCGCGGTCGGGTGCAGGGCGAGGGGACCGATCCCGCCGACCTCGCGGCGACCTTCGACCTGGAGATCCTCCCGTCGATGTTCGCGGGGGCCCGGGTGGATTCCAGCCTCCTGCGCTTCAGCGTCAGGGAGGGGCTGGCCACGGCCGACACCTTCGCCATCCGCACCGACGTGGGGCGGGTGCGGGGCCGCGGCGCCTTCGGCCTCGCCTCCGACAAGAGCGGATCGCTCGTCCTGGACGTGGACGCTCCCGACCTCTCCGCCTGGAACCGCTGGCTCGTGCCGGGCAGGAACCCGGCGGAGCCGGACACCTCGGCCGCCGGTCTCCTGGCGGAGTTCCCGGGGGCCGGGGACGAGGAGGGTGGTGGGGAGGAGCGGCCCGCCTCGCGTCCCGATACCCTGGCCGGGTCCCTGGCAGCACGGGGCGTCGTGTACGGGAACCTCGACTCGTACGCCTTCGGCGGCAGCGTGACGGCGCGGTCGCCGAGCTACGGCCGGGTGGCGGCCGACTCGGCGCGCCTGACCCTGGACGTGACGAGTGCGGCCTCGCTCGACTCCCTGGTCCTGAGGGGCGACGCGTGGGGCCTCGAGCGTGGCGCGGTGGCGGCCGATTCGGTGGCGCTGCGCATCTCCCGGCGCGGCCCGAGGGAGGCGGAGCTCGCGATCCAGGCCCGGCGGGACACGACGGCCGCCCTGGATGCGGCGGGCTCGGTGGCGTGGGGGGAGGGCCGCGCCCGCGTCGACCTGCGTTCCCTGTCCCTCGGCTTCGGGATCCAGCGCATCACGCTCCAGCGGCCGGCCACGGTGATGTGGAGCGACTCGGGCGTCGCGGTGGACAGCCTCCTCCTCTCGGGGACCCGCGGCGGCCTCATCCGGGCCGAGGGCGAGGTGCCCCGGCGCGGCGAGGCCCGCTTCGACCTGGCCGTGCAGCACGTCCAGCTGGCCAACGTGGCCAGCTTCCTCCACATGGATCCGGCTCCCTCGGGCCGCCTGGACGCCTCCTTCAGCGTGCGCGGCACCGGGAGCGCGCCCGTCATGGACGCGTCGGTCCGGGTCGACTCGCCCACCGTGGGCTCCCACGCGTACACCCGGCTGGAGGCCACCCTGCACTACGCCGACCGGGAGACGCGCGTCCACGGACAGCTCTCCGGGGCGAAGGGACCGCTGGTGAAGGTCTCCGGGCGCGTGGAGGGAGACCTGGCACCGGCCACCACGGGGGATCGCTTCCCGGACCGCCCGCTCGACCTGAAGCTGGAGGCCGACAGCCTGCCGCTCGAGCTGGCGGCGGCCCCCTTCGCGCAGCTCAGGGCGGTGGCGGGGACGGCCTCGGGCACGCTGACCGTACGCGGGGGGCCGGAGGCTCCGGAGCTGGGCGGAAGCCTGACCCTGGCCGGCGGGGCGGCCACGGTCCCCTCGCTCGGGGTGCGGTTCGCGAAGATCGACGGGCCCGTGCGCTTCGAGGGGACGAAGGCGACGCTCGACTCCCTGGGCTTCGTCTCGGCGGCGGGCGGAGGCGGCACGCTGAAAGGCACCCTGGACCTCGCGCACCCGACCGATCCCGGCTTCGACCTGGACCTGGCCGCCCGGAAGCTGCAGGCCATCGAGCGCCGGCGGGCCTCGGCCACGTTGGACGGGAAGGCGCACCTGGCGGGCAGCTACTCGCGTCCGACCGTGACCGGGAACGTCCGGATCTCGAACGGGACGATCCGCTTCCGGGAGTTTCTGCGCGAGCAGGACGTCGTCGACCTCACCGACCCTGAGATGTACGCGCTCCTGGACACCACGAGCCTGGCCGAACGGCGCCTGGTCGCCGCGGCGCAGAATCCGTTCATGCAGAACCTGAGGATGGACCTCAGCGTCTCGGTGGGTCCCGACCTGTGGATGCGCTCGCAGCAGATGGCCGTGGAGATCTCGGGCGACATCCAGGTGCGGATGGACCGGAGCCGGGGAGACCTGACGGTGTTCGGGCCCGTCCAGCTCGTGCGGGGCACCTACACGTGGACCCCATCGGGGCTGGGCGGGGTGGGAGAGCTCGTCTCCCGTCAGCTCCGCATCACGGACGGGACGATCGCCTTCGTGGGGACGCCGGGCGTCGACCCGAACCTGGACATCACGGCCGAGCACCGGATCCAGACGTCCCAGGGCCCCATCACGGTCACGGCCCACGTGGGCGGGACGATGCTCCAGCCCGAGCTCTCGCTCTCCAGCGAGCCGAGCCTGAGCCAGTCGGACCAGGTGTGCGTGCTCCTGTTCAACCGTCCCTGCGCGGCCACGGGCACCTATGCCGAGGGCTCGACCTCGGCCAGCCAGCTGGCCGGGGAGCAGCTCCTGGGGCGCTTCGGCTCGGAGCTCTCCTCCCTGCTGGTGGGCCAGTCCCCGATCGAGTATCTGAACGTGCGGCAGGGACCGACCACCTCCCAGACCGCCGGAGCCGGCGGGGAGACCTCCCTGTTCGGGGACACGGAGGTCGAGGCGGGCGTCTACCTGGGGCCCGACGTCTTCCTCACCGTGACCTACCCGGTGGGGATGCCGCTCCCGGAGGGCACGCTGAGCTGGCGGTTCCGCCGGAGCTGGACGCTCGAGGCGCGCATGCAGTACCGTTTCAACCAGCAGTTCGCCCGGGTCGTGAGCTCGAACCTGGACCTGGACCGCCTGTACGGGCTCTTCCTGTTCCGGGACTGGAGCTTTTGAGGAGGCGGCCCCGCCGGAGCCTCGCCCGGGGAGACGGGTAGGAGGGAGCGAAGGGTGGAACCCTGCCGACAGCCGACCGGAGCGTGAGGAGAACATGGGCAAGTACATGAGGATCTTCGGCCTGATGGCCGTGCTCACGGCCCTCCTGGCCGCCGTGGCGAGCTACTTCGGGGGCACGAGCTGGATGCTCGGGGCCCTGGGGTTCGCCGCCGTGTTCAACTTCGGGAGCTACTGGTTCAGCGACAAAGCCGTGCTGAGGATGTACCGGGCGCAGCCGATCGAGCGGCAGGACGACCCCGGGCTGTGGGACATGGTCGACCGGCTCCGCCGACGGGCGGGCCTCCCGATGCCGCGCCTGGCCGTGGTGCCCAGCGACCAGCCCAACGCGTTCGCGACGGGTCGCGACCCCGAGCATGCCGTCGTGTGCGTGACGCAGGGCATCCGGGGCGTCCTGGACGACGACCAGCTGGCGGGGGTCCTCTCGCACGAGCTGGCCCACGTGAAGCACCGTGACATGCTCACCGGCACTGTGGCGGCCACCATGGCCGCCGCGATCGTGATGCTGGCCCGGTTCGGCTTCTTCTTCGGAGGGAATCGGAACCGCGGCGGCGGGATCCTCATGCTGATCGTGGCGCCCATCGCGGCGTTCATGATCCAGATGGCCGTGAGCCGCCAGAACGAGTTCCGGGCGGACGAGGGAGGGGCGGAGATCAGCGGGCAACCGCTGGACCTGGCCCGGGCGCTCGAGCGCATCGACCACGTGGCCGAGCAGCGGCCCATGCAGGTGAACCCCGCGGCGGCCCACCTGTGCATCGTGAACCCGCTCCGGGGCGGCGGCGCGGCGCTGGCTGGCCTGTTCCGGACCCATCCGCCCACGGACGAGCGGGTGCGCCGGCTCGAGCAGCTGGCGGGCCGCGTCTCCTGACGGACTCCGGGTCGGTACCGCCCGGGGGAGGGGAGTCCGCGCCGGGGGATGCCGCGCGGGATTCGGAGCTCCCCCGGGAAGAGGACTTCCCCTACCCCGTCGGCGAGCGCTTCCTCGTCCTGGTCAACCCGCGCGCCTCGGGCGCCGGGGGGGGCGCCGCCCTGCGGCGGCGGATCGCGGGCGCCTTCGCCGGCCACGGCGTCCCTTTCGACATCCTGGAGGTCGAGGATCCCTCGGACATCCGCGAGGCGGCCCGGCGCGGCGCGGGCATGGGCTTTCGCGCCGTGGTGGCGGTGGGGGGCGACGGCACGGTGGCACAGGCGCTCCGCGGTACGGCGGGCTCGAAGGTCCCGGTGGCCGTCCTCCCGTTCGGCACCGGGAACCAGCTGGCGCTCAACTTCGGGATCCCGACCTCGCTCGAGGGCTCGGTGCGGACCGCCGTGCAGGGCATGTGCGAGGCGATCGACCTGGGGCGCGTCGATGGCGAGCGCTTCGCGCTCATCGCCGGCGCGGGCCTGGACGCCGACGTCATGGCGAACGCCACCTCCGAGCTCAAGAGCCGGCTGGGCTTCGCGGCCTACCTGGTGAGCGGTCTCAAGTACGTGATCACCCCCCGAGCCGCCGACTTCAGGATCGAGGCGGACGGCCGGGAGATCGAGGTGAGGGCCAGCATGGTCCTCCTGGCCAACGTGGGCCAGCTGGTCGCCGCGGGCCTCCCGGTCGAGGTCACGGTCGCGCCCCGCGCCTCCTTCAAGGACGGGCTCCTGGACGTGTGCATCTACGCGCCCCGGAACCTCCCGGAGATGGCCGGGATGCTGTGGCAGGTGGCCCGGGAGAAATACGCGGGCAACGAGCGGATGCTCTTCCTGCAGGCGCGGTCCGTGCGGGTGGAGTCCGATCCGGCTGTGGCTGTGCAGGTGGACGGGGAGCCTTTCGGCGAGACGCCCGTCACGGCCGACGTGGAGCCGCTCGCGGGCCGCATCCTCGTGCCGTCGCGCTGACGCCGGCCGAAGCGGACGGTCGGCTGGGCCGCGCGGGTCGGACAGCGAGCCGGACACGGAGCGAGCTGCGGAGAGCGAGATCCCCGACAGGGAGACCATGCTGGAAGACGGAATCACCCCCGGTGCGCGCATCGTGGTCCGGGGCGCCAGGGAGCACAACCTGGAGGACGTCGACGTCTCGATCCCCCGGGACCGCCTCACGGTCGTCACGGGTCTGTCCGGCTCGGGGAAGTCCTCCCTGGCCTTCGACACGATCTACGCCGAGGGCCAGCGACGGTACGTAGAGTCGCTCTCCGCCTACGCCCGCCAGTTCCTGGGCGTGATGGAGAAGCCCGACGTGGACCAGATCGAGGGGCTCTCCCCCTCGGTGGCCATCGAGCAGCGCACCACGAGCCGGAACCCGCGCTCGACGGTGGGCACGGTGACCGAGGTCTACGACTTCCTCCGCCTCCTGTGGGCCCGGGCGGGGACCCCGCACTGCCCCGAGTGCGGCCGGCCGGTCCGCCGCCAGACGGTGAGCCAGATGGCCGATGCGGTGCTCGAGTGGCCGGAGGGGACCTCCGTCGAGGTGCTCGCCCCCCTCGTGCGCGGACGGAAGGGCGAGTTCCGGGAGCTGTTCGAGGAGGCCGTGCAGGAAGGATACGTGCGAGCGCGCGTGGATGGCGAGCTCGTGGAGCTCTCCGATCCTCCTTCCCTGGACAAGAACCGGAACCACGAGATCGCCGTGGTGGTCGACCGCCTCAAGGTCCGCGAGGGCTCGCGCGACCGTCTGGCCGACTCGCTGCAGACGGCGCTCCGCATGACGGGCGGCACGGCGGAGGTGGATCGCCGCGTGGCGGGCGCGGGTCCCGGCGGCGACGGCGGCCCTCCGCCCGGGGGCGCCCCCGGCGGGAACGGGACGTCTCCGGGCGAGCAGGAGGCCGCCTCGGACGATGCGGTCGCTCCGGCCGGGATCGACCGCCACCTGTTCAGCGAGCGCTACGCCTGCCCTGCGTGCGGGGTCAACATCCCCGAGCTCGAGCCGCGCCAGTTCAGCTTCAACTCGCCCTACGGCGCGTGCCCGGCCTGCGACGGGCTCGGGGTGCGAAAGGAGCCCGAGGCGGAGCTGGTGGTGGGCGGCGACCGGATCTCGATCCTGGAGGGCGTCATCCTCCCGTGGGGCCCGCCCACGAAGAAGCTCCGGAACGGCATGCTCCCGAAGATCGCCGGGAAGTACGGCTTCGGCCTCAACGACCCGTGGGGGACCCTCCCCGAGGAGGCTCGCACGGCGGTCCTGGAAGGCGACGAGGAGCTGGGCTGGGACGGCGTCCTGGCCCGGGTGCAGCGCCGCTACCAGGAGACCGACAGCGACAAGGTGCGAAAGTCCCTCGAGGACTACATGACCACGCGCACCTGCGGCGAGTGCGGCGGGACGCGCCTCAAGCCCGAGAGCCGGGCGGTCACGGTGGGCGGCCACCGGATCACCGGGGTGGTCGAGCGCTCGATCCGGGACGCTCGCGAGCTGTTCGACGAGCTCCGGGAGGAGGCCGAGGCGGCCGGCGGACAGGAGGCCGAGATCGCCGCGCCCATACTGCGCGAGGTGTGCGACCGGCTCCGCTTCATGGACCAGGTGGGGCTCGGCTATCTGACCCTGGCGCGCTCGGCCGGGACCCTCTCCGGCGGCGAGGCCCAGCGCATCCGCCTGGCCACCCAGATCGGGAGCCGGCTCGTGGGCGTCCTCTACGTCCTGGACGAGCCCAGCATCGGGCTCCACCAGAGGGACAACCGGCGGCTGCTGGACACCCTGGAGGAGCTCCGGGACCTCGGCAACACGGTCATCATCGTCGAGCACGACGAGGAGACGATCCGCTCGGCCGACCACGTCGTGGACATGGGGCCGGGGGCGGGCCGTCACGGGGGGCGCGTGCTCGTCTCCGGGGGGCTGGACGACCTCCTGGCCAGCGGCGAATCGCTCACGGCGGCCTACCTGCGGGGGGACCGCGAGATCCCCATTCCCGAGGAGAGGCGCGCGCCGACGGAGGGCGAGGCGCTGGTCGTGCGCGGGGCGCGCCAGCACAACCTGGCGGACATCGACATCGGCTTCCCGCTCGGGACGTTCATCTGCGTGACCGGCGTGTCGGGCTCGGGCAAGTCCACCCTGGTCGAGGAGATCCTGTACCGGTCCCTGGCGCGGGAGCTGTACCGCTCCAGGGAGGAGCCGGGCGCGCACGAGGGCATCGAGGGCATCGACCGGATCGACAAGGTCATCGACGTCGACCAGAGCCCGATCGGGCGCACGCCGCGCTCCAACCCGGCCACCTACACGGGCGTGTTCACGCCCATCCGGGAGCTGTACGCGGCCCTCCCCGAGTCCAGGATCCGCGGCTACGACAAGGGCCGCTTCAGCTTCAACGTGAAGGGCGGCCGCTGCGAGGCGTGCAAGGGCGACGGCCTGGTCAAGATCGAGATGCACTTCCTGCCCGACGTGTACGTCCCGTGTGACGTGTGCCGCGGGAAGCGCTACAACCGGGAGACGCTGGAGGTGCTCTACAAGGGGAAGAGCATCGCCGACATCCTGGACATGACGGTGGAGGAGGCGCTCGAGTTCTTCGAGGCCGTACCCCGGGTGAAGCGGAAGCTGGCTACGCTCAGCGACGTGGGGCTGGGCTACATCACGCTCGGCCAGTCGGCCACGACGCTCTCGGGCGGCGAGGCCCAGCGCGTGAAGCTGGCCACCGAGCTGGCGAAGGTCGCCACCGGGGACACCCTCTACATCCTGGACGAGCCCACCACCGGCCTCCACTTCGAGGACATCCGCATCCTCCTGGACGTCCTCCACGAGCTGGTCGAGCGCGGCAACACGGTGGTCGTCATCGAGCACCAGCTGGACGTCATCAAGACGGCCGACTGGATCATCGACCTGGGGCCCGAGGGAGGCGCCGCGGGGGGGCGGGTGGTGGCGATCGGGACGCCCGAGGCCGTGGCCGAGCACGAGGACAGCTTCACGGGCCGCTACCTCCGCGAGCTCCTGGACGTGGCGGGCGTCGCGGGCTGACCCCGGCTGCCCCGGGGTGAGGCGCCGCCGGCCGCCGGCGCGTCGCACGACTCCTTCGAACGAGGAGGGTCGTTGATGCCAGATTCCGCTCACATCCGGGACCTGGACCCGGCCACGCGCACCTGGCTCCGGATCGGCCTCCGGAGCCGGGAGCCGGTGGACCGCGCCCCCCTGCGCCGTCCCCTGTCCGGGGCCCGGGTGGCCGTGCTCTCCACCGGCGGGGCGGTCCCGCCCGGCCGGGAGCCTTTCGGCACGGGGAAGCTCGGGGATCCGAGCTTCCGGACCCTCCCCTCGGACCTGGACCCGGCCCGCCTCTCCTGGACCCATCCCCACTACGACACGGAGATGGCCCGGCGCGACCCCGACGCGGTGTTCCCGCTCCGGACCCTGGCGGGGCTGGCGGAGGAGGGCCGGATCGGGTCGGTGGCCCCGACCGCCTACTCGATGATGGGCTACGTGCCCCTCACGCGGACGCTGATCCGGGAGACCGCGCCCGCCATCGGGGAGGCGATGCAGGGCGAGGAGGTCGACGCCGCGCTCCTGTGCCCGGCCTGACCCACCTGCAACCAGACCGTGGGTCTGGTGGCCCGGGAGCTCGAGTCGAGGGGGATCGCCACGGTCTGCCTGGTCCTCCTCCGCGAGGTGGCCGAGGCGGTGAAGCCGCCGCGGGGGCTCCTCGTGCCGTTCGGGTGGGGGGAGCCCCTCGGGCCGCCGGGACGGGCCGAGCTCCACCGCCGGGTGGCGCTGGCCGCGCTCGGGATGCTGGAGGAGGCGGGGGAGGGGCCGGCGCTCGAGGAGATGGGGGGAGGCTGAGCCGCGCTCCTACGCCCGTCCGGCGGCCGGCGCCGGGCCCGGGTCGCCCGCCGCGGGTCCGAGCACGCGGATCGTCTCGTTGGGCATGTCCACGCCCGCGCTACGGAGCGCCTCGAACGTCCGCTCCCGGAGGTCGAAGCGGCGACTCACGTGCCGGCGCTCGTCCTCCAGCCACGCCTGGAGCTCCAGGGTGACCGCGTAGTCGCCCAGCTCCTTCACGACCACGCGGGGCGCCGGGTCCTCGAGGAAGTCGGGGTCCTCGCGGACCAGGCCCAGGAGGATCGCGCGGACCCGCCCCAGGTCCTCGCCGGTCCCCACGGTGACTTCCACGTCCAGGCGCAGGTGCGGATAGTTGGTGTAGGAGGCCACGATCGAGTTCACGATGTCGGTGTTGGGGATGGCCAGGAGCTTTCCGTCGGGCGTGATGACCCGGGTCGAGCGCATGCTGATCCGGTCCACGGTCCCGTAGCGCCCCTCCACCTCCACCAGGTCCCCGATCACGAACGGGCGATCCCAGTAGATGAAGAAGCCCGAGATCACGTTGGAGAGCGTCTCGCGCGCCGCCAGGCCCAGCGTGATCCCGGCCACGCCCAGGCTGGCCAGCAGGGAGGTCGTGCCGATCCCGAGCTCGCTCAACGCCGCCAGGGCGCCGGCGGCCAGCACCAGGAAGCGGACCACGGTGCGCGCGAACTCGCGGCTGGTCTGGTCCATGCGGGTCTTGCGCAGGGCCGGCCGCAGGACCGCGTCCAGGAGGCGCCAGGCCACGTAGTACGCCGCGAAGGTGAGGGCGGCGGCCGCCGCGTTGGTGGCCAGCCGGGCCAGCTGCGCGCCCAGGACGTCGGGTGCGAAGTTCTCCCCGAGGCGCGCCACGAGGCTCCTGAAGTAGTCGCTCATCGAATCCTCCCGCCGCCTTCACCGACCTCCACCGAGGCCACCCGCCTCCTCTTCTTCTCCAGGTCGAACACGTCCACGGCTCCCGGCGTGGCCCCGACCGCGAACCTCCGCGTCACCGTGAGCCCTTCCGTCTCGAGCTCGACCACCGTCGGGTCGCCGTTGCACGCCACGTAGACGTGGGCGCCGGCCGCCACGCACGCCACACGACGACAAATATAGGCCCGGCGCATTGCTACCGCCGGGACGCCGGGTTACCCTCAGACGGACGTCCACGGAGCCCCCTCACCGGGGTCCTCGTCGCCGCCGACAGCGGGCGGTGAAACCACCCGAGGCACAGCGACGTACGGAGGACCCCGGGGGCGGACACGGGGGGCGGAAGCGGAGAGATGGCCGTTACGGAGCTCATCGTACTGATCGCGTTCTTCGCCGTGCTCCTTCCCCTGGGGCGCGCGATGGTTCGTCGCGTCGAGGATTCGGAAGACCGCCTCATCGAGGGCGGGAACGGGTCTGCGTCCGCGGGGGACGCTCCGTCCGCGCAGGAGATCGCGGAGCTGCGCCGCCAGGTGGCGCGGCTCTCCGAGCGCTTGGAGAAGATCGGAGAGGAGCAGGACTTCCTGGTGCGACTGCTCGAGGAGCGCCCCGCGATCGGGGCGCCGGACAGGCACGAGACAAGGAGCTCTGGGTCATGATCAGCCGGGAAGACATCGAGAGCTATCTCATCCGGACCGACCTCGACTACGAGGAGATCGGTGAAGGGATGTGGCTGGTGCGACCGGAGGGCGCCGACGAGGATGCCGGGCCGGCCATCGTTGCCAGCTACCTCCCGCCGGTCCTCCTCCTCAGGACCGTCATTCGGACGGTGCCCGAGGGGGAGGACGCGCAGCTCCGGATCTACCGGCGGCTGCTGGAGCTCAACGCGTCGGATCTGGTCCACGGCGCCTACGGACTCGAGGACGGAGAGATCGTGCTGGCCGATACGCTGGAGCTCGAGACGCTCGACTTCAACGAATTCAGGGCCTCCCTGGAGAGCCTGGCGCTCGCCGTGACGAGTCACCTCAAGGAGCTGTCGGCGGACTGATCATGGGTATCTTCGAGAGACTCTCCCGGCTTCTTCGCTCCAACATCAACGACCTCATCGCCCGGGCCGAGAACCCGGAGAAGATGCTGACGCAGATCCTGGAGGACATGCGCCGGCAGCTGGCCCAGGCCAAGCAGGAGGTCGCGGTGGCCATCGCCGACGAGCGGAAGCTCCGGGCCAGCTGGGAGGAGGAGCGCGACCAGGCCGGCGAGTGGGAGCGGCGGGCTCGCCTGGCGGTCAAGGAAGGCCGCGACGACCTGGCGCGGCAGGCGCTCATGCGCGGCCAGGAGCACGCGGACCGGGCCCACGAGCTCGAGAACCAGTGGCGGCGTCACCGCCAGGAGACCGAGCGGCTCAAGGACTCGCTCCGGCAGCTCAACGCCAAGATCGAGGAGGCCAAGCGCAAGAAGAACCTCCTCCTCGCCAAGCAGAAGCGCGCGCAAGCCCAGAAGCGCATCCAGGACACGATCGCGGGCCTCGAGGACCGGAGCGCGTTCCGGGCCTTCGACCGCATGACCGAGGAGATCGAAGGCCAGGAGCGGCGGGCCATCGCGGCGGCGGAGGTCGACGAGGAGCTCTCGGGGGACCAGCTCGAGCAGCAGTTCGCCAGCCTCGAGGGCGGGGAGGACCGCGACGTGGAGCACCGGCTGACCGCGCTCAAGAAGGAGATGGGGCTCCTCCCGGGCGGCGGAGAGGATCCGCCCAGGGCGCTGGGCTCGGGAAACTCGGCCGACGTGCGTGACGCCGAGATCATCGAGCAGGAGAGCGACGAGCTGTCGGAGCCGGAAGGCGGTGGCAGCTGACGGGGAGGCGGCCGACGTGACCGGCCGGGAGGGCCGTACGCCGCTCCACCTCATCGTCACGGCGGTCGCGCTCGTCCTCCTTCTCGCCTTCGTCTACAGCATCGCCGACCTCCTCTTCCTCCTCTTCCTGGCGGTGCTGTTCTCGATCTTCCTGGGCACCCTCACCGACTGGTTCCAGCGCCGGCTCCGCGTGCCCCGACCGCTGGGGATCGTCATCAGCGTGCTCACGGCGGGCTTCGTGCTCGTGGGCGTCGGGGCTCTCCTCATCCCGCGCCTCACCACGCAGACCGCCCAGCTCGTGACGGCCCTCCCGCAGCAGCTCATGCGCTGGGAGCAGTCCGTGGCGAGCTTCCTGGACAGGTACCCGCTCCTCCGGGACGTCGTGGGGCCGGTCCAGGAGGGCCAGGGCTATTTCGGGAGCCTGTTCCGGCAGATCGGCCAGTACGTGACGGGCGCGGTGCCGTACGTGTTCAACGGCATCTACTTCCTGGTGCACGTGGTGAGCCTCGTGGCCATCAGCATCTACCTCACGTCGCGCCCGGGCCTCTACCGCAGCGAGATCCTCCATCTCCTGCCACCGCGCTTCCGCGAGGTGGGGGCCGACATCCTGAACGAGCTGGGAAGCACGCTCCGGGCGTGGCTCGGCGGCCAGCTCCTGGCCATGGTCGTGCTGGGGGCGCTGACGTGGTTGGGCCTGGAGGCGCTGAGCGTGCCCTTCGCGCTGGCGTGGGGCGTGTTCGCCGGAATCGTGGCCATCGTCCCGTTCTTCGGGACGCTGTTCTCGACACTGCTTCCCGCCCTCTACGTCCTGCCCAGCTCGGGGCTCGTCTACGGCCTGGCCGTGGCCGGGATCGGGGCCGGGGTCCACCTGATCGAGGCCAACATCGTCTCCCCCCTCATCTTCGAAGAGCGCGTGGAGCTCCCGCCGGCGTGGACGCTCCTCACGCTGCTCATCATGATCAAGCTCCTGGGCGTCATCGGCCTCCTGGTGGCCGTCCCGGTCCTGGCCTGCGCGCGCGTTCTCATTCGGCGCATCTACATCGAACGAATTCTGGAGGGCGGACGCTTCCTGCCGGCCGAGGGCCGCACCCGGGTCGTCCTCAGGGTCCCCTCGGGGGAGGACTTCATCGTGGCGGGCGCGGGACGCGGCCGGTCGACGCCGGAGCTGGTGGAGGCCCTGGAAGGCGCCCGACCCGACGCCCGCGAAGAGGGAGGGTGACCCGCCCCTCCTTCGTCGTCCTCGCGGAGGGCCGCTTCGGCCTGGAGGGGGCCAAGACCGCCGCCTCGGCCGTCCGCTACATGGCCGAGCGGGTGACCGCCGTTCTCGACACGGCACATGCCGGGGGGACGGCCGCCGACGTGCTCGGCTTCGGCGAGGGCGTGCCGGTGGTGGCCAGCCTCTCCGAGGCGCTCGCCCTGGCGCCGGAGCCGGACGCCCTCCTCATCGGGGTGGCTCCACAGGGCGGCCGCCTCCCGGACGCGTGGCGGCCGGTGCTCGGGGAGGCCATCCGCGCCGGCCTCGACCTGTGGAGCGGGCTCCACCTCTTCCTGTCCGACGACCCGGAGCTCTCGGAGCTTGCGGCCGACCACGACGTGGGCCTCGTGGACCTGCGCCGCGCGCCCCCGGACCTCCCCGTGGCCACCGGGAAGGCCGCCGGGACGGGCCCCGTCCGGCTCCTCACGGTCGGAACCGACTGCAACGTGGGGAAGATGACCACGGCCCTGGAGCTCCGGCGCGCCCTGGCCGGGCGCGGCGTCTCTTCGTCCTTCGCGCCCACGGGGCAGACCGGGATCCTGCTCGAGGGCTGGGGCGTGGCGGTGGACGCCGTGAAGTCCGACTTCACGGCCGGAGCCGCGGAGTCCCTGGTCCTGGCGGCGGCTCACGAGGCGGGCGCCCGGGTGCCGGTGCCGGGGGGCTGGCGGGAGGAGCCGGCGCCGGTCGCGAGGGGCGTCCCGGCCGGCCGCGGCGGCTCACGAGGCGGCCGGCCGGAGGGCGGGGGCCCGGCGGCCGCGTCCGGAGGCGCCGCCGGCCCGCCTCCCGACCTCGTCCTCGTCGAGGGGCAGGGCTCGCTCCTCCACCCGGGCTACTCGGGGGTCACGCTCGGCCTCCTCCACGGAAGCATGCCGCAGCTCATGGTGCTGAGCTGGATGCCGGGCCGGCGGACGATCTACGGCGGTCGGTACGACTGGGTCGAGGTCCCGCCCCTGGACCGGGTCGTCCGCCTGTATGAGGAGGCGGCGGGCTGGATCCGGCCGCCCCGGCCCGCCCGGGTCGTGGGGATCTCGGCGGCCACCTATGACATGGAAGAGGAGGCCGCGCGCGAGGCGGTGGAGGAGGCGCGCCTCGTCACGGGCCTCCCCGTCACCGACCCGCTCCGCTTCGGGGTCGATCCGCTGGCCGACGCCGTGGAGGAGGCGCTGGAGGACGTCGGGGCCTGAGCCCCCGGACCGCCGTGCGGCGGCCCCCACCTCCTACTCCTCCAGCTGGCGGGCCGACTCCAGAGGAGGCCTGCGCAGGACGCCTCCGCCCATGGCCGCTCCGGCCGCCAGCGAGGCCGCCACCGCCGCGGCCCACAGGAGCGCCAGCTCACCGACCGGGGGGCGGTACCCCAGCCCGAAGACGCGGGTGACCAGCGCCCACCCGGCCGCCGCGCCCAGCGCCACGCCCGTCGCCGCTCCCAGCCCTCCAAGGCACGCATACTCGGTGAGGAGGATGGAGCGGAGCGTGGCCGAGTCCGCGCCCAGGGTGCGCAGCAGGAGGATCTCGCGCGAGCGCTGGCGCCTCGAGGTCCACACGGCCGCCAGCAGCACCAGGAGGCCGGCCCCGACCACGAGCGCGGTCATGGCGCGTATGGCCGCCTCCACCGTGCCCGCCACCTGGCGTACCGCCGCCCCGATGCGGGTGAGGTCCACGGCCGAGATGTTGGGCCAGCGCTCCACGAGCCGCCGCTGCAGCGCCGCACGCACGCCGGGATCGGCCGCGCGGGTGAGGACGACCCACGTGGCCGGCGCGTCGTCCAGGGCCCCCGGCTGGAACACGGCGAAGAAGTTGAGGGCGGGCCGCGCCCACTCCACCTCGCGCAGGCTGCTCACCACGGTGACGATCCGCCTGCCGCCGGCGTCCCAGGCGATCGTGTCGCCGAGCCCCACCGCGAGGTCCGCGGCGATGTCGGTGGAGAGCGACACGCCGGCCGGGGCGGGTCCTCCGGACCACGCCGAGTCCCACCAGCGTCCGGCGGCCAGGGTCTCGGTGGCCGTGAGCGTGTCCCGCCAGGTGCTCCGGTACTCCCGCCGGAGCGCCCAGCCCTCCGCGCGGGGAGACGCCTCCTCCACGGACGCTCCTCCCCCCGGCCCCCCGTGGGTCCGCCGCTCCTCGCCCTTCCGTCGGGCCAGGTCCGCGATCCGGAGGACGACGATCGGCGTGGGCTCCAGGGCGGGCCGTCCCTCCTCCCGCAGCAGCCCGAGGACGCCCGCCTTCTGGTCGGGCTGGATGTCGAAGAGGACGAGGTTCGGCTGCCCGGTGGCGGTCAGCGCGCGGAGCGTCCGGAGGAGGTTCCCGCGGACCGAGATCAGCGTGCCGACCAGGAAGGTCGCGAGCCCGAGGGCGACGACGACCGCCACGGTCTGATTCCGCGGGCGAAAGAGGTTCGAGACGCCCTGCCGCAGGGCGTACGGCGCCCGACGGGGGACCAGACGGCGGGAGGCCCGCACGAGGGCCCGGCCCGTCACGGCCAGGACGCCGGCCAGCGCCGCCAGGCCCCCCGCGTAGACGAGGCCCGAGCGGACGTCGGGCGCCTGCCACACGCACAGCCCCACGGTTCCCGAGGCGATGAGGAGGCCGGCTCCCCAGCGCCACGGGTCCCGCCATCGCCCTCCCTCCCCGGGACCGACCTCGGCGCGGCGGAGCGCGGCCAGGGCGGGCACGTCCCTGACCTCCAGGAGGGGGAGGAGCGTGAAGACGACGCCCGCAGCGGCCCCGACGGCTATCCCCGCGACGACCACGCCGGGATGGAGCCGGAAGCCGACCCGTACCGGAAGGAGACCGCCCACGATCCGCGGGAGCCACGCGGAGAGGGCCACACCGAGAAGGGCGCCCACGATCGAGGACGCCAGGGCCACGGCCAGGGCCTCCAGGAGGTAGGCCCCGAGCACCGACCCCGCGGAGGCGCCCAGGCAGCGAAGGAGGGCGGCGCTCCTCCGCCGGGTGGCGGCCAGGATCCGCGCACCGCTCGCCACCCCGAGCCCGCCCAGGAGGAGGGCGGCCAGCCCCACGAGACCCAGGAAGCGCGTCCCCGTGCCGGCCTCGCCCGCCAGCCGCGCCTGCTCCCGGGCCGGGGTGGCCGCCCGCACCCCGGAGCGCCGGAGGAGGTCGCGGTGCCCTTCGAGAAAGTCCTCCGCCCGCCCGGCGGCCGAGCCGTCCGGGAAGGCCACCCAGGCCCGGTGGGTGACCAGGCTCCCCCGGCCGACGAGTCGGGTGGCGGGCAGCGCGGAGGCCGCGATGTAGATGCGGGGCCGGTCGAACACGCGTACGGCCGAGCGCCCGGGCATCTCGGTGGCGATGCCCACGGCCACGAAGCGGGCGGTTCCCAGGGTCAGGGTGTCCCCGGGCGAGGCCGAGACCGCGGCGGCGGCCTCCGGGTCGAGGACGACGGGCGGCGCGCCGCCCCCGGCCCCGGCCGTTCCCCGCCCATCGCCGAGCCCCGCCCACGCCCCGGACGGCTCGGTCCGGACGTCCCCGTAGAACGGCCAGCCTCCCTCCACCGCCCGCACCTCGAGGAGCTGCACCCCGCCGCTCCGGGCGTCGACGACCATGGTGGCCAGGTCGGTGGCCCGGGACAGCCGGGCGCCCTCCCGAGCCAGCGAGTCCAGGAGGCGGGTCACGGAATCCGGGAGGGGGCGCCGCGAGGAGAGCGCGAGGTCGGCGCCGACGAGCGCTCGCCCCTGCCCGGCGACCGCGTCGCGGGCCGAGAGGCGCAGGGACCCGAGCGCCACCAGCGAGGCGACGCCGAGCCCGATGGCCGCCCCGCATGCGGCCAGCGTCCGGGCGGCTCCGCGACCGTCGCGGAGGGCCATGCCCGCGGCGAAGCGCAGGCTCACGGGCGCGCGCCCGAGATCCCGGTCACTCCGGCCCGACCAGGCGCCCGCCGCTCAGCCGCACCACGCGGCTGGCCCGCGAGGCCAGCTCCGGGTCGTGCGTCACGAGCACCATCGCGGTCCCGGCCTCGCGGTTGAGCCCGACCAGCAGGTCGATGACCTCGGCGCCCGTGGCGGCGTCCAGGTTCCCCGTCGGCTCGTCCGCGAACAGGACGGCCGGCCGGTTGGCGAAGGCCCGCGCCAGCCCCACGCGCTGCTGCTCGCCGCCGGAGAGCTGGGCGGGGTAGTGGTCCACCCGCTCCCCGAGACCCACCCGATCGAGGAGGCCGCGGGCCCGCGCCTCGTCGGCACGGGGGTCGCGGCGCCTCCGCGCCCGGTCCGCCGAGATCTCGAGCGGGACCAGCACGTTCTCGAGCGCGGTGAGGGTGGGGAGGAGCTGGAAGGTCTGGAAGACGAAGCCTACCTTCTCCGCGCGAAGGCGGGCGAGCGCCTCCTCGTCCATGTCGCCCAGGAGACGCCCGTCCAGGCGGACGGTCCCCGAGGTGGGCCGGTCCAGGCCGGCCAGGAGCCCCAGAAGCGTGGTCTTGCCGCTCCCCGATGGGCCGACCACCGCCACGATCTCGCCCCGGTCGACCGAGAGGTCGACCCCGGCGAGCACCGTGAGCGTTCGGCCGCCGGCGGTGTACTCGCGCACCAGATCTCGAGCCAGGATCATCATGTTCCGCAAGATATCGACATGGACGCCCGCGCTCATGTGCGCGCTGGCCGCCGCCTGCGGGCGCGGAGGCGCGGACGCCGGCCCGCCGCGGCCGGACTCCGGGCGGGCGGCGTCCTCCGTCCCGGACACGTCCGCGGCCCCGGCCTCGCCGGGCCGGGAGGCCGGAGCCGCGGGAGGCGCCTCCGCGGCCCGCGACTCCGTCCCGGTCGTCCTCTTCCTCGGGAACAGCCTCACGGCGGGCCTCGGCCTGGACCCGGACCGGGCGTATCCCGCCCTCATCCAGGCGAGGATCGACTCCGCCGGGCTCCCGTTCCGGGTCGTGAACGCCGGCGTGAGCGGGGCCACCTCGGCCGACGGGGTGCGGCAGGTGGGCGGGTGGATGGACCTCCCCGTGGCCGTCGTGATCCTCGAGCTCGGGGCCAACGACATGCTCCGGGGCCAGGACCCCGCCGCCACCCGGCGGAACCTCCAGGCCATCATCGACACGGTGCGCGCCCGGCGGCCGCGGGCCCGGGTCGTGATCGCGGGGATGCGGGCGCCGCCGAACCTGGGGCCGGACTACGCGCGCCGGTTCCGCGCGATCTTCCCCGAGCTGGCCCGGGCCAACGGGGCGGCGCTCGTCCCCTTCCTCCTGGAGGGCGTGGCCGCCGACCCCGACCTCAACCAGGCCGACGGCATGCACCCGAACGCGGCCGGAGCGAGGATCGTGGCCGCCAACGTGTGGGAGGTGCTGGAGGGGGTGCTGCGGGAGGTGGCCGGTCAGGCGGCGCTCGGCCGCCCGCCCGGAAAGCCGCGGCCGACGCCGCTCGGCCGCCCGCCCGGCTCAGCCGTCGCCCTCCACCAGCTCCCTGAACGCCTCCTCCAGCGCGCCGTTCGAGGCGCGGTAGCCGCCGGCGGCCAGCTCCGGCGCCTCGGGCACGCGCGGCCCCTCCCGGTCGGGACCGGCGGGCGGCTCCAGGGGGCCGAAGCGACCGCCCGCCTCTCGCAGGATGAGCGCGCCGGCGGCGACGTCCCACGGCATGAGCCACCACTCCCAGAAGGCGTCCAGGCGCCCGCAGGCCAGGTCGCACAGGTCGAGCGCCGCGGCCCCGGCCCGCCGCACGCCGCTCGTGGCGCGGATCACCCGGTCCAGGACCTCCAGGTAGCTCGGGAGGAGCTCCTGGCGCTTGAACGGGAAGCCGGTCCCGACCAGGGCCAGGTGGAGTCGGTCCACGCCCGAGACGCGGATCGGCTCGCCGTCCCGCCACGCCCCGCGGCCCCGGACGCCCGCGAACGTCTCGCCCGTGGCGGAGTTGAGGACGACGCCGACCCGGAGCCCCTCGGGATCGGCGGCGGCGATCGAGACGGCGTGCTCGGGGTAGGCGTGGAGCCAGTTCGTCGTGCCGTCCAGGGGGTCGACGATCCAGCGGACGGGGGGCGCGCCTCCTCCGCCTCCTCCGCCCGTGGCTCCGGTGCCCGGCCCGGACATCCCGTCCGCGCCGGCGCCTCCGCCCGCCTCCTCGTCCGAGGACTCCTCGGCCAGGACGGCGTGGTCCGGATGGCGCTCGCGGATCGTCTCGAGGATCCTGCGCTCGGCCTCGCGGTCCACGTCCGTCACGAAGTCGGCCGGCGCCTTCTCCGTCCACGAGGACGGATCCCGGCGGGCCGCCGCGTCCCGGTGGGCGTCGGCGGCGCGGCGGGCGGCCTCGAGCGCCGTCCCGAGCAACGCTCCGTCCTCGCCCTCGACCTGCGGAAAGTCCTTCAACTCGGGCCCTTTCTCGGTTGCTCCCCCTTCTCGCGGCCGGTAACTTAGGGCGCTCCCCGGGGCTCCTGCGAGCCTTCCCGCGCCGGATCCGACGAGAGGCCGATGAGCGAGAGGAAGAAGAGGGTCTTCAGCGGCATCCAGCCCACCGGCGAGGCGCACCTGGGCAACTACCTGGGCGCCATCCGCAGGTGGGTCGAGCTGATCGACGACTACGACTGCATCTACTGCATCGTCGACCTGCACGCGATCACGAAGCCCTACGATCCCGACGAGATGCCCGAGCGCGTCTTCGACCTGGCGGTCTCGCTCCTGGCGGCGGGGCTCGACCCCGAGCGCTGCACGGTCTTCGTGCAGTCGGCCGTCCCCGAGCACGCCGAGCTGGCCTGGATCCTAAACACCGTCGCGCCGCTCGGCGACCTCCAGCGCATGACCCAGTTCAAGGAGAAGTCGGCCGGCGAGGCGTCCGTGAACGCCGGGCTCCTCAACTATCCCGTCCTGCAGGCCGCCGACATCCTCCTCTACCGCGGCGAGCTCGTGCCCGTGGGCGAGGACCAGCTCCAGCACCTGGAGCTCTCGCGCGAGATCGCCCGGCGCTGGAACGCGCGCTTCGGCGAGGTCTTCCCCGAGCCGCAGCCGCTGATCGGACACGCGCCGCGCATCCTGGGTCTGGACGGGGCGTCCAAGATGTCCAAGTCGGCGGACAACACGATCCGCATGCTGGCCGAGCCCGACGAGATCCGGGACCGCCTCCGGACGGCGGTGACCGACCCGGACCGGGTCCGCCGCGACGATCCCGGCAACCCCAACGTGTGCAACATCTACGCGCTCCACGGCCACTTCTCGCCGTCGGAGGTTCGCGAGGAGGTCGAGGTCCGCTGCCAGACGGCCACGATCGGGTGCGTGGACTGCAAGATGAAGCTGGCGGTCCACATGGCGGATGGCCTCGCGCCGATCCGGGAGCGGGCGAAGGAGCTGAGGGCGCATCCGGACCGGGTGTACGAGATCCTGGACGCGGGGGCCGGGCGCTGCCGGGCCATCGCCCGGGAGACGCTGGACCGCGTGTACGAGCGGATGGGCCTCGGGCGCCGGCTCGTGTCGGCGCGCGCGGAGGGCTGAGCCCGGCGTGCCGTCCTCGCTCGACTGGCTCCAGCTCCCGGTCCTGGGCCGCCTCCTCCTGGCGGTGACGCTGGGGGCGGCCGTCGGTCTCGAGCGCGAGCTCTCCGGCAAGCCGGCGGGCCTCCGCACGAACATCCTCATCTGCGTGGGCGCCGAGCTGTTCACCGAGCTCTCGGTGCTGGTCGCCACCGGGTTCCTGGTCCACGACCTGATGCGCGGGGACCCCGGCCGCATCGCCTCGCACATCGTCGAGGGGATCGGCTTCATCGGGGCCGGTACGATCCTCGTGGCGGGCGGGGAGGTGGTCGGCCTCACCACGGCGGCCACGCTGTGGGTGGTGGCGGCCATCGGCATGGGCGTGGGGCTCCACCTGTACGTGCAGGCGGTCGGCGCCACGGTCCTGGTCGTCCTGGTGCTCTTCGTCCTCGGCCGCATCGAGCGGAAGGTCATCCCCGACAAGGCGGAGCACATCCTCCGTGTGCGGGCCGCCGGCGAGCTGGGGCTGGAGGGCCTCAGGCCGGCGCTCGAGGAGGCGGGCCTCCACTTCGAGGTGACGGGGCACGCGCACGACGACGCAGGCTCCGTGTACTACTTCCTCCTCAGGGGCACGACCGGAGAGAGGGACGCGCTCCTCCAGCGCCTGGCCGGGATGGATGGCGTGCAGAGCGCCCGGTACGAGTAGCGGGGGCGGCGGAGGTGGCCCGCAAGCTCGTGGTGTGGATGCACGCCCCCGAGTACCCCCTGTGGTCGATGCCGCCGGAAGATCGCGAGCGCGTGGCGGCCGCTCTGCCGAAGGACTGGCGGGCCGTCTTCCTGGAGGAGGCGGGCTACTTTGCCGGGGACGGCGCGCGCCGCATCCCCGACCGGCTCCTGGAGGAGATCCGGGACGCGGAGGTGTACGCGGGGTTCGGGCTCCCGCGACGGGCGTTCCTCGAGGCCCGGGAGCTCCGCTGGGTCCACTCGGGGGCGGCAGGCGTGGGCGGGGCGCTGTACGGGGAGATGCGGGAGAGCGACGTCGTCCTCACCAACTCGGCGGGCCTCCACGCCGAGCCCCTTGGGGACCACGCGCTGGCGATGATCCTCCACTTCGCCCGGGGGCTCGACGTCGCGGAAGGGGGACGCGCGCGCCGCGAGTGGCGGCACGGGGCGATGACCGGGGCGGGGAGCCCCCTCGTGGAGGTCGCGGGGCGCACGGTGGCCGTGATCGGCTACGGGGGCATCGGGAGCGCGGTGGGCCGCAGGGCGGCCGCGCTCGGAATGCGGGTGCTGGCCGTGAGCCGGAGCGGAGGTCCCGCGCCGGACGAGGTGGAGAGCCTGCGGGACGGGGGCGGGCTGGACGACGTCCTCCGCGCCTCGCACTACGTGGCCGTGTGCGTGCCCGAGACGGACGAGACCCGGGGGCTCCTCGGGGAGGAGCGCCTCTCCCTCCTCCGCGAGGACGCGGTCTTGATCAACGTCTCGCGAGGGGGCATCGTGGAGGAGGCGGCGCTGGCGCGGATGCTGGCGTCGGGGCGCCTCAGGGGCGCCGGCCTGGACGTGTTCGAAGAAGAGCCTCTCCCTCCCGACAGCCCCCTCTGGGACCTGGAGAACGTCGTCATAACGCCGCACGCCGGAGCCGTCTCGCCTAGATTCTGGGAGAGGGAGACGCCGCTGCTGATCGAGAACCTGCGGCGCTACCTGGACGGACGACCCCTCGTCAACGTGGTGGACAAGGAGATGGGGTACTGACCATGGCCAAGCAATCGATGGGGGCGGAGCCGCTGCTGCGGGCCGCCGTCGACAGTGGGGCGCAGTCCCTCCTGATCAAGGCCGGAGACGTCTTCCGGGCTCGCGTGCACGGCCGGATGGTGCGCCTGTCCGAGACGCCGTTCACGCCCGAGGACACCCGGCGCATCGCTCAGCACATCCTCCCCGAGGAGCACCGGGAGCGCATCGACCAGATCACCGACTACGACTTCGCCTGGGAGCTGTCGCCGAGCGCGCGCTTCAGGGTGAACATCCTGCGCCAGCAGGGATCGGTCATGGTGGTCATGCGGGTCATCCCGTGGGAGGTGCCCACGATCGAGGACCTGGAGCTGCCGGACGTCCTCAAGGACATCGCCGACCTCGACAACGGGCTCATCCTCGTGACCGGCGCGACCGGTTCGGGGAAGAGCACGACGCAGGCGGCCATGCTCGGCTGGATCAACCGGAACCGCAGGAAGCACATCATCACGCTCGAGGACCCGATCGAGTACCGGCACCGGAACGCCCTCTCGACGGTGACCCAGCGCGAGATCGGGGCGGACACGGCGTCCTTCCGGGTGGGCCTCCGGCACGCGCTGCGGCAGGACCCCGACGCGATCCTCATCGGCGAGATGCGGGACTCCGAGACCATCGAGATCGCGATGGAGGCGGCCGAGACCGGCCAGCTCGTGATCTCGACCTTCCACGCGCCGACCGCCATCGCCACCCTGGGCCACTTCATGGCCATGTTCCCGGG